>Ga0164242_10003594_pt1 | contig 17638 bp, 10 predicted proteins | sample OricomgcompostMG_FD_108783 | JGI IMG/M metagenome (GOLD analysis project Ga0164242, IMG submission 108783) | Miracle-Growth compost microbial communities from Emeryville, California, USA - Original compost - Miracle growth compost (MG) ...
CTGATGAGACCACCTGCTACAGCCGATCGATAGCGAGCGCGTATCCACCTAAGGATCCAGCTCGGGCGTCTATCATTCCAGCGGGTCGATAGAGCGGAGGGTTGGTGTCAGCTTTCGCCAACAAAGGCGACATTCACGGTGCCTCGCTGTCCCGCTGAAACCGGTCGTTCATTCACACGCCGAATTATGGCGCCTGCTGGGCCGGGAGCGAACTGGCAACTCGTGGCCGAGCAGCTACTATAGCGGACATCAACCCGCCATTGGATTATGTGTTCAACCTACCCCAACCGCTATCAATATTCTTCGCTGTATGCCGAGTACCCAGATTGCGACGCTGACCCAGTAAGCGGGCCGAGATCCGACCTAACTTTACGATCACCGCCAAAAAATCTTGCCGCAGCTTTCCGATCCCGCACGAGCAGCGCGATTGTCCGCATGCGTGCGCCCTGCGCATCACTGTAAGTTTGCGATCAAGATCGCTTGAAAAGGTTCGAACGGCGGACAGTAGATCGGATTTGGTGAAAAGATGCGTTGCGAGACTCGACCCATAGCTGACATGCTGACCGCGGAGAGGAATCTACAATGAAGATAGTATTCGGTCTTTGGGCCGATGGCGGCGCCTGGCCCGACCATGGCGGCGATGCACTGGGATCTCTGGGGCAGCCAGTCGTAGGTCCGATCGGACTGGTCGACATCCTCGAAACGCTATTGGGACTTGGTGGCCCAGCAACGGCGCAGGTTGTGCGGATCGCCCGTTTCCAATTCCAGCTGGAAAGCCTTGGCGGCACCTATTTCTGGTCTCGTTCGCTAGCCGTGGATTCCTGGTCGACCGCACGAACGCTGCTTGCCTGGCGCGACGATTTGATCGGGCTGGGCTGGCGTGCCAACATGTCTTGGCAGTCTCCACGTCTTGCCGATCTGGCCGCTGCTTCGAGTGCGGCAACCGATTTGCCGCGCGGACTGAATGACCGGATCGTGGGTGTCCTCGACGCACTCAATCCGCGCGCGGCCGCGGCAATCACCCATATCCGGATGATCGACGATCCGGCACTCTGCCCCGCTGCGATCCGCCGCCTCATCCATCGCCTGGCAGAACTGGGAACTGCGGTTGAGCATGTCCAACCAGTCCCAGCCGCACCTGCGGAAACGGCACTTGGCCGCCTTCAGCGCTGGATGCTTGGCGAGAATGCGGAACTGGGTACCGCGGACGAAAGCGTAACGCTTGCGACGAGCGCCAGCGCTTCGCTCGCCGCCGAAGTTCTTGGAGACTGGTTCGCGAGCCGCAAGGACGAAGCGATCGCACTCGTTGCGCAGGATGGCGATACCGGGCTGCTCGACCATGGTCTGGGGGCGGCCGGTCAGCCACGCGCCGGCCGAAGCCGGACTTCGGTCCATCGCGGGTCGCTGCAATTGCTGCTCCTCGCGTTCAAGGCGCATTGGGCCCCGTTCGATCCGCGTGCGATCCTCGAGATCCTGGTCTTTCCCAACTCTCCGGTTGCACCACGCGCCGCCCGGCGGCTGGCGGCCGCACTGGAAGCCGCTCCAGGCCGTGGTGGCGAAGAATGGCTCGCCGCCTGGCAGGCGATCGGCGACGCGGAGCGCGAACGTGCCGGAATCGATGCCGACGAAATCGCCAAGATCGAACCCCGGCTGGCACGCTGGCGCACATGGACCGAACCCGACACGGCCAACCCGGAAACCGGGATGCCGATCGCCCAGGCGCTGCAGATCTGCGATCTAGTCAGCGCCTGGGCGGGAAGCCGATACGGCATTGACGAAGACCCGCTCTACGCGGCGACCGCCACGCTCGCGCGCGAAGTGCGGGGCGCCTTGGCTACACTTGGCCGCGATCAGCTGCCTCGGCTGCTCGTCGAGCGCATCATCGATCAGGCGCTCGATCTTGGGCAGGCCAATCCTGGCGCAGTAGCGGAAGCCGCAAACTGGCGCAGTGTCCAGCATCCAGGATCGGTCTGGGCGCCGGCACCCACCCTGGTGTGGTGGAATTTCAGCGCGACGACCGAAGGCAGCGAGCGCGCGCCTTGGAGCGAGGCGGAGCGCGCCGAGCTTGCCGCCGCCGATTGTCCAGCGGACGCTATCAACCGCGCTGCCCAAGCGGCCAGCACCGCCTGGGAGCGTGCGATCCTCAATGCAGGCGAACGCGTATTGCTGGTAGCTGGCGGCCTCAGCTGCGATGCCGAAGACAGCCTGCATCCGCTCTCCCACCGCCTCAAGCCAGCCCTCGACAAGCTGGCGATTCGCATGGATCTCGAAACGGCGCTGCGGGCACCTGCACTTTCGCTGTCGGGTGTCGAACTCGCCAGGCAGGCCGCACCGCCGCGGCCGCTCGCCTTGCCGCAATTCGCCTGGACGCCGCCGCCGGGATTTGCGGCCAAGCTTGCGGACCGCGCCCAATCCGCGACCTCGCTCGAAAATCTGTTCTCCTGCCAGCTGCTCTGGGCCCTGCGGCATGTCGCTGGTCTTCGGCCCGGTCGCGTCCGCTCTATCCCGGACGGCAACCAGCTGCTCGGCAATCTCGCGCACGCGATAGCTCGGGAGATATTTCAGCCTGGCCCACCGCCCGAGCCCGAAGCGGCGGCAACTGCGACACAGGCATTGCTAGAAGAACGGATCGACCAACTCGCTGCGCCGCTGCGCCATCCCGAGCTCGCTGACGCTCTAAATCTTGCCCGGCGACGACTGCCCGCCGCCATGGCTAGCCTCGCTCGATGCCTTGGCGAGAATGGACTGACCGTCGAAGCAACCGAACAGCAAGTAAGCGGTGAATTCGAAGCGCTGCTTGCGGTGCGGGGCGCAGTCGATCTCGTTGCGCGCGATGCCAATGGCAACGCGGTCATCATCGATCTGAAATGGACGCGCAGTGAAAAGTCGCGGATCGACGAACTGACCACCGGTCGCGCAGTGCAGCTGGCCACCTATGGCGCGTTGGTATCGCCCGATCAGCCTTATCGGGCCGGATATTTCCTTCTGAACCAGCGCCAATTCGCAACGCTTGCCGGCAACGGTCTTATCGGCCGGGAAGTCGAGGGAAGCCGCGGCTTCCCTGCAACCTGGCAAGCCATAGTGGAAGGCTGGAAAACCTGGTCACAACATGCCGAAGCCGGGCAGCTTCTTGCAACCGGGGTCGAAGGTGTCGCCGATCTGGTGCCGGCGGAGGTAGCGATCACCCGCGATGTGCACTGCGAATGGTGCGATTATGCGACGCTTTGCCGCGTGCGGGGGCTGGCATGATGGAGACGAAGGTGCAGAACAAGGTCGATACCGTCATCGCCAGCGCTGGCACAGGCAAGACTTATCGGCTCGTCGAAGCGATCGCGAACCAAGTGCTGGCGGGAACACTGCCCCATCGCATCTTGGCGACCACCTTCACCAAAAAGGCGGCAGCCGAACTCGCGGGCCGCATCCGCGCCAAGCTGATCGAGCTCGGACGACCCGACCTTGGCGCTGCCATGTTGTCGGCCCGCATCGGCACGGTCAATTCGGTGTGCGGCGCGCTCATCAATGAGTTTGCGTTCGAAATGGGCCGGCCGCCGGTGAGCGAGGTTCTAGCCGAAGACCGCCAGGCCGCGGTATTCGACCGGGCGGTCGGCGCGGTGATCGAGCAATGCGGCCCGGCTATCTCGGATATTGCCGAGCGCTTCGGCATCCAGGCACGCGGCTATGTGCTGCCGGGACGCAGCGTGCGCGGTTGGCAGGACGAAGTCCGGCGTGCGGTCGATATGGCTCGCTCCAACGGAATCGCCCCTGAAAAGCTTGCCCATTGCGCGGCGCGCTCCGCGGCCAGCCTGACCGGATTGCTGCCAGCCGCAGGAACCGGCGAGACCGCGCAGAGCCTGGACGACGCGCTTGCGACCGCCTTGCGGGCCTGTATCGTGCAGGTAAACAATAGCCGCGCCCTGCTCAAAGCCGGCACGCTGAACAAGGATGTCCCCGCCGTCGAAAAGGCGCTGCGAACCCTTGCCGCGGGCGAGCGTGTCGCATGGCCCGACTGGGCGAAACTTGCCAAGCTTGGCGCGACAAAGGCCGACGCAGCGTTGTTCACCGACGTGATCGCGGCAGCGGCGGCGCACCCGCGCCATCCGGGCCTTCGAGCCGATATCGACGTCTATACCGGTCTGATCTTCGATTGCGCGATGCGCTGCATGACCGCCTACGCCGACTATAAAAAGGCCCGGGGTTTGCTCGATTTTGTCGACCAGGAAATGCTCGCGCTGGAGATTATCCAGTCCCCGGACAATGCGGAGCGACTGCGCGAAATCATCGGCGCCGTTTTTGTCGATGAATTCCAGGATTCAAGCCCGATCCAGATCGCAATCTTTACGGCGCTGTCGCAAATCGCTGGCGGCAATTTGTGGGTCGGAGATCCCAAGCAGTCGATCTACGGTTTTCGCGATGCCGACCCAGCGCTTACCAGCGCTGCCTCGGCGGCGATCACAACAGCGACCGGCGGCAAGACCGACTATTTGCGGCGGTCCTGGCGCACGCGCCCGCAGCTCGCCGATTTCGTCAATGCCGCGATCACCCCCAACATGCTGCGCGCCGGGATGACGATCGATGAAGTCGCCTTTGATGGTTGCGCGCGCCCGGAGCCGGAAGGCATGCCGGCGGCATTGTCGTCTTGGACGATGACCGGCAAGAACAAGGGAGAGCGCACCGCGATGCTGGCCGGCCGCATCGCCGGCTTGCTGGCAGAGCCTGACGCATGGCCAGTTAGCAACAAGGACGGAAGCCTGCGAGATGCACGCGGCGGCGATATCGCCATATTGTGCCGCGGCAATGCGCAAGTCACCGAGCTGGCTGCGGCTGTGGCATCCTATGGTATCAGGGTCGCAGTGGAGCGCCCCGGTCTGCTTGACCGGCCAGAAACCGAATTCGTACTGGCGGCGCTGCGCTGGGTGGCAGATCCCAGCGACACGCTTGCCTTGGCTGAGCTGGCACGCCTGGCAGGCGACGATGACAACTGGCTCACGGCGGTTTTTGAAGCCGATGCGGAAACGATTTTACGCGCCGGGCTACCCTTTGCCGCAGCGCTGGTCGCGATCCGCGAACGCGCCGCCCAGCTGACCCCCGCTGAAACTTTCGACGCGATCCTCCACGCCGATACCGTGCTGGAAAGCATCACTCGCTGGGGCGACGCGGAACAGCGGTTGCAGAACCTCGAAGCGTTGCGCGATCTGATAGCGCTGTACCAGGATGAACAGCATGCGGAGCGGCAAGCCGCCACGCTTGCCGGCGCGTGCGAGTGGATCGCCGCGCGCAAGGACGCCCGCCAGCCTGAGAGCCGGCACCCCGACGCCGTCAATATCCTCACCTACCATGGTGCCAAGGGCCTGGAGTGGCCGATCGTGCTTCTGACCGAGCTCGATGCTGCGGCCAAGGGGTCGCCGTTCGGGCTCCGCGCCGAAGATGAAGCGCCGCCCGCCTGGGACGCGCCCCTTGCCCAGCGGGTGCTGCGCTTCTGGCCCTGGCCGTATGGTGAACAGCAAAAGGATGTCGGGCTCGACCTACTTGCGCCGGCATCCGAACAGGGAATCGCCGCGTTGGCGGAAGAACGGCTTGAGCGCAGCCGGCTGCTCTATGTCGGTATGACTCGCGCGCGCGATCACCTGGGGCTCGCCACAACTGGTGGTGCGCTTGCCTGGCTTGACGAACTTGTCGGCGATGATGGTGCACCGCTGATCGCTATGACCGGTCCGGAAGTGCAGGTAGGTACGGCGAGTTGTCCGCGCCGGGCCGAACCCGAGGCGCTCGCGCTCACCGACCCCGGCGTGGCGTCGGGGCAACTCTATTTGCGGGCGCCCGCCGCTAGCCAGACGCACCCTCCCTTGCGCGTTCGTCCGAGCGATCAGCATTTGGCCGAAGGCAAGATTACGATAGCGGCAACCCAGACGCTCGGCGCGCGCTTCGCACTAGCCGGTGACCCCGACCTTCAGCGCCTTGGCGAAGCCATTCACCGCTTTGTCGCTGCCGACGATCCCGCAAGCGATATCGGTGCCCGGACAGCGCTCGCCAACGCGGTGCTGGCGCGCTGGGAAGTGCCGCAGGTCCGCGGCGTGGATCTGGTCGAGATTGCAGACAGGCTCGGCGCCTTTCTCACCAAACAATTTAGTGGGGCGCCGACGCATAGCGAATGGCCGGTCCATGCCCTGCGAGGATTGCAGATCGTCGGCGGCCGGCTCGACCTGCTGGTCGATCTTGGCGATGGCTATGCGATCATCGACCATAAGAGCTTTCCGGGCTCGATCGGATTCGATGAAGACCGGTTGCGTGCCTTTGCAGGCCAGGTTGCGCTCTATGCGCATGCGCTGGAGCAAGCGACGGGGAGAACCCGTTTCGAATATTGGATCCATCAGCCGATCGCTGCTGTGATGACCCAGATTATCCTGCCGCAATGAACAGGCCCGGGCCGATATATCGGCCCGGCCCCATATCCGTGGAATTCGTGCCTGATCAGGCAGCGTTACGCATCTGCGATGCAGCACATCCAACGGGGCACGCCGGATTGCCGTGCAGCGGCATTGCGCCGAAGCTCCACCCTTCCGGACGCAGGGCATTGAGAAACTGCTGCTGATCGGGAAGCGCGGAGCCCTCCGGTCCGAGTGCCCGTAACCAACGGACGGCTAGCAACAGCCCCGACAGCAAGGAAACAAAGGCTGCCGTCGGGATTGGCCCCGTCGGCGCGGCGGCTACCGGATGCAGACAACCGGCACAGGCCTGATCAGCCGCATGCGAAGACACCAGCACCGAAAACCCTTCGGTCGCGCCGACGCCCAACCAATGCGGCGTTTGCGCCTGTGCAGCCCAACGCGAGGGAATATCATCGACGCCGACCAAAACATGATCCGCCAACGTCATGCCCGCCAGATAGCGGACCGGCTCGGGCGACAGAACGATAGTGCCAGTCAGCCGTGCCAGATCAGCGACCTTATATTCGTCCAGGGCGCTGCGGCGCAGAAGCGCATTGCGGTTGAGGTTGCTCAGTGCCGATCGATCGTCGTCGAGCACTCTGCCCTTTCCAGTGATCCCGGGAATCCGGCTTAGCGCAAACAAGGCTGCATTGGCGATCGCTCCCCCGCTGATGATGTCGAAGTCCGGCAAGGCTGCGGCTTTCGGCGTAATGTCTGGTGCAAGCACGAAGGAGACCGTGCCAACCGGCGCATGCAAGTCCTCAAAATAGGCAGGAAGTGCCGCATGGGGGGCCAGCTTGCACATGGCGATCCGAAAAGCTTCCGAAGCAACCAGGATGCCCGCTGCCACCGCGCCAAGCGGCCATGCGCCACCTGACCAACCACCGGGTTGTTCGCCGAGCGACGCCGCCCAATCGGTCGCATCGATCGCAAGCGTCCGATCGATGTACGGTAAGGGCTTTGCCTGCCCGAACGTCACGGCAAGATCGGCGGTGAGCGGCGCGCCGATCCGGATCGAACGCCCGGGCAGTAGATCAGCGCCAGCATCGGCAAGGGCCTGCAGAAGTGGGCCTTGGTTCAACGGCGGCTGCGCCCCAAGCATCGCCACTTCTTCAGCCGCAATCCAGACCTCATGCCCAGAGCGCGCCATAGTCAGCGCCGCGGAGACAAGGGCGGTTTGCCCGGAATGGGTGGCGAGCGCATCCGCGCCGGCGTTGAGTACGACACGCACCGAAGTCAGGGCATCGAGTAGCTGGGCGTCCTCGACGCCTGGATCGAGGTCGCCGCGCATCAGCAAAAGGGTACGGGACAAGGCGTCGGACAGGGACATCAGACTATCTCCAGATGATCAGAGATCGGAACCTCGCGCCAGCGATGGTCTTCGTCGAAGCGGGCGAGAAACGCCTTTTCGAAACCGACCGGGCCAAGCGCGAAACGAGGGATGACGAGGCTTAGAAAGCCGGGCGTTGCCAGGATCGGGAAAGCATCGTCCGTAGCGGAGTGGAAGGCCGCACCGGGATGGGTATGGATTTGGACCCTGACCCCTTCCCCTGCTTCGGCCAGCGATGACCAGAACGCGGTCAGCCAGGCTTCGTCGAGGCGGAACCCGACTGCGCTCGCACTATGCCGGGGATGCACCACCCGGGTGATGCGATCCGGGTCGGACCAGGGCCCGACCCAGAGTGCCTGGCATTCCCTTCGACCATCTCCGCAAGTCCGGAGATGGTCGAAGGTCTCGGCGAACAATTGTCCGCTCAGCCGGACCGGCACCTTAACCGCCCTGCACTGCGCGGGGACGGAGTTGGAGGTGCGCGCCCGGCTGGACGCCTTCCTGCGCGACCGTGTGCCCGGGTTCCAGGATCCGGCCCGAGCCCGGGTCGACCAGAACGAGGTCGCCGCCGGGATTGCCGAACAAGGGGCGGGCCGCCTCGATCACCGCAGCAATCGTCTCTTGCGGCCGGACCCGAAGCGAGCGAACCACCCCGTTATAGTTGATCAGCACCTCGAACCCCTGGGGAACCGGTACGGATCCGGCGATGAATCGCTCGACGCCGGGTGTGGAGAGGTCGATGACATCCTCTCGGGCGACCGGGATATCGGTGCCGCCGGGGACATCGATATAGAGCATCTCGCCGGGATCGAGCCGAGCCAGCGCATAGAGTTCTTCGCCGCGGATATCCTTGCGCCCCCACAGCATGTCCTGACCCTGAAGGAAGCCGCGAAACAGCGTGTCGGTCATAAAGGCGATGACGCGTTCGGCACCATGCCCGCGCAGATCATATGCTTCGCCGAGCCGGACATCCTCCATTGCTCCGCTGGGAAGCAGGGCAATCAGCGCCCAGTTCTCAACCGCACGAATGCCGGCGGTCTCAAGGATCTGGCGACCGACCGGTACCGGATCGGGCAATACCAGCGCTCGAAAGTCCAGCCCGTTCTCGCCGAACAGCAAGCGATAGGCCTCGCTGCGGCTGGTTTCGATTCCATCATCGGGGCCGAGCTGGGCGGCGCCGTTCGTCTGTTCGTAGTCCATCTGCGACTCCATTGTCTGGCACCGCCATTCGCGGGCTCTGACAGGTCAATCGCGGCCGTTCTGAGCGATCGGAAAGCTGGAAAAAGGGAATTTCGATGCGGGTAATGCCGCGAATGAGGAAGCCACATGTTGGCGCGGATCCCAAGCTCGCGCCGTCTCCTGGCCCTATCAAAAACGCCGCTTATGCAGCGCCTATGGTGCAATCGAGCGCCCCTGGAGGCAGTGCATCACAAACCAGAAATGCCGCGCACCGTGCGCAACGTTCGGGTCTTGGAGCAGCCGGGAAGTGACCGGAGCGGATCTTCGACAAGACGGTGTTCAGTTTGGTATCGAACCTTTTGACCTCACCCTTCTTGAGAGAGAGCGCCAGTGGCGGATCCATGTCCGCGAGATGAAGAAGCTCAACGCGCATGCCCGCACGGGCAGCTGCGTGGACAACCAGCGCTCGCGTCGCAATCGCATCGACGTTGTCATCGCGGTGATGGCCGCTTTGCACGAGGCGCAGGATAGTCCCTTGCGAGTCCGTAAGCACTTCGTGGGCCTGCGCCAGAACCGTGTCGGTTCCAACCGAGGTTTCGATAAGTTCCGTCGCCTGCAAGCTGGCACCGTCGCGCGTCGCACAATAGCGTAGCACCAAATCCAGGACCAGTTGCTGGAATCCCGCGGCATTGCCGTGCTCGGCAAGCTCCGGAATCGCGCACGCCGCAGCAACCTGGACGCGGATCTCCGCGACATCGGGTAAAGCATCGCTCTTCGCCAACGCGTTGCAGATTGCTCGAACGGCATCATGTGCCAAACGAAGCGCGGTCTTATGCAGGCCACCCCCCGTCCGGAGGAGATGCGTGTAGAGAAAACGCCTTGGGCACTTGCCGTAGATATCGAGCGTCCAGGCGTCGATGCGCCAATTCTGCGGCAAGCTAATTGTTACCGGCAGATCGCTAGGAAGTGCGGGTAACGCCTTTTGCGGGACCAGATCCAGCAGGTCGATTTGGTCACCAAGCCTGGCGATGAATGAGGATATTGGGCGATCAACATTGTTGGTGGTTGTTTTGGCTCGATAGAGATGGAGCTTCTCCTCGGCCCGGGAAAGGGCGACGTAGAAGAGGCAATCCTGCTCCTCCAAATGGCTCGCGCGCAGTTCGGCTTCGACGGTCCCACGTGGATATGCAACCATCCCCACCGGTGGTAAAAACCGCGGTACTGCTTCAGGCTTGGGCAGAGTTCGCTCATTGAGCCCAGGCAGGTGCACAGTCGGGAATTCCAGACCCTTTGCGCCGTGGATCGTCATCAGACGTACTGCATCGATCGCTTGCGCCGCGGCGGGAAGCTGACGTAATTCGCGATCTTCCTTCAGCAGCAACAAGCGCCGAACCCTGGCGAGAAGCCGGATAATCGAATTGCCGGCGTCATTGCGCTGCCCGCGCACGAAATTGATAAACTGCCATACGGCCAAGGCAGCCGCCGCGCCGCTGGCATCGGTACGTCCAGCCATTCGCGCCGCGATGCGGCTGTGATCGAGCAACAACTGCGCGAGAATTGTCGAAGGATGGGCATAGGCATCGACCGAAGAAAGCATTCGGGCCAGCGCCCGCAGGCTCGCACCACCTTCGGACGAAAGAGCGGCAGCAACCTGTTCCGGTGCCGAAATCCAATCGATTGGCCCATTCTCTGCGTCCCGAATTTGGCGCAACGCCTTCGCGACATCATCGAGCGTCATCGGAAATTCGGGCATGCACGCGGTGCGCAACAAGCCCGATGCCCAACGATCGGCCCGCAATGACAAGAGCGCGAGCAAGTCCTTGATTTCTGCACGCTCGAACAGGCTACCGAAATAAAGCACCGGCAGTCCCATCGCTTCGAGCTGCGCGGCGATCTTGGCCAGGCGATCATTGCCTGAGACAAGCACACAGTGATCGCGATATTGTTCGCCAGCCTTGACCGCTTGATCGATGATCTGCGCGATCGCCGGCGCTTCTTTGCTGGTATCCGGAAAGCTGATCAGGTCTGGCTTTATGCCGCAGGGCCCCTTGAACGGGCCTAGCTTTTCATAGGCGCGCAGCGGCGGATCGCCCTCGCCTTGCACACGCACCATCCCTTGACCGAAATGCGATAGCAGATCGACAATTTCGCGCCGTGAGCGGTGATTGAGAACGAGTTCGCTTCCCTTCGCTCCCGGAAAATCCTTCCCAAACCGGGCGACATTCCGTGAAGACGCCCCTCGGAACCGATAGATGGACTGGCGTGGATCGCCGACGGCCCAAAGCCCGGTGCCATCGGGGCATATTGCCTTGAGCAGCCGAACGCTGGCTTGGTTGACGTCCTGATATTCGTCGACAAGGACATGGAGAAAGGCGCGCGCATAGGCCTTTGCGGGCTCGTGGTTCTCCAGCAGGCGAACCGCGAGCATGACATAGTCGCCAAAGTCGACCAGCGCGTTCTTGCTCTTCAACGCCTCGTATCGCGTATAAATAGCAGCGATATCGAGCTTGGCCTCAGCGGCGTGGAGCGTAGCGGCTCCCGCTTCAGGCTCTGCTGCAGCAGCAGACTGCGCCTGTGCATATTCGGCAGTGGCAAGCTCATGATATCGCGCCGCATCGCAGACTTCGTCCTGCGCCCGCGAAATCGCGTCGAGCACATCGTCCAGCAAAGCTGTCGGATCGTAGCGATCACCGATTTGGCGAAGGCCGAGCGTTGGCAACTCATGCTCGAGCAGGTCGATCGCACCTACCCGATCAAGAAAGGTCGGGTTGCGCGTCCGACCGACTTTATCGCCAAAAATATGAAGCAGATCGCGCCCGAACGCGTGAAACGTACCGATCCACATCGCCGCAAGCGCGTCGGCATCGTTCCCGGCAATTCGCTCGGAAAGTTCGGCGGCCGCCTTGTTGGAATAGGTAAGTACGAGAATCTCGCGCGGCAGAACCGGCTTATTGGCAAGGAGCCATGCGACGCGGTGCACAAGAGTCTCGGTCTTGCCGGTGCCTGGGCCTGCTTCAAGCAAATAGGCTTTGCCAAAATGCTCCGAAGCATCCTGCTGCGCGCGCGTCAGCTTACGCCGCGGCCGCGGCTCGCGCTCGGGAATTTCCGGCACGAGCAGGGCATCGAGGAGCTGCTGGGCAACGATGCTGTGCTCCGCGCCCATACGATCGGTGATCTGGGCCACGCTCATCGCCTCGTCGAGATGCAGACGCCGCACAAATGGCCGCGGCAGCACCAGTTCGCGCGCAAACAAGTCCATCTGGATTTCGCGCCGTTGACGAGGGCCATGCGCGATCACGCGCCCCTCCCCATCCGCCGCACCTTCGACAGGCCGGTCGATCTCGACCTCGCAGTTCCCGAGCGCATCGCCGAGAAGCGCATGGCCCAGTTCATGAGCCACCAGAAGCGCGCGTTCAAAAGGCGTACCGCTATCGCCGTACAGGATCAGCCCGATCTCGGGCATGAACATGGCAAGTGCGCCCTCTAACTGTACGGAGCCTGGCTCAACCGCTTCCGCGGCATATCCCTCCCGCTCGACCTCGCGGAGAACGAAGTCGAGCGGCGACCAGGGATCGGCGCCTTCCAGCAAAGCCTGGGCATGAATCGAGGCCGCCCGCCGACGCGCAACCTCGATAGCATCCATCAGTCGCGTTCCGCCATGATCGCAAGCCGGCGCTCCTCAGGAACACGCGCGTCGATCAAAATTTGCTCGAAACTGACCGGTTCAACAGCCGCAAGCCGATCGACCGCCTTGAAGCTTGCCGCCAGCGAACGCGCACCCATGCTGAACAGCAAATCGTCGATACTCCCGTTGAGAGCCTCAGCCATTCGACGCAGAAAGCCGCGCGGGATCGTGTCAGGGATCGCCCGTCGATTCCGAATGGCGGCGACGACTTGCCGTGGCACGTCGAGTGCCGCAGACAAACGGCCATAATCGGCCGGACCGAGCACGGCGAATAGGTCCTGACTACCCGCAGGCGCCGCAGGCCAGGCATTCCCGACAACACGAAGCGCAGTATCAATCGCTGCGCGCTCTTCCGGCGTAAAGCTTTCGACAGTGTCAGGAATCTCACGACGCATCTGGTGCGCCAAGTCGATCAACTCGACCGCAAAAGCCGGATAGTCGCGCAAATAACGCTGCAGCGCGTCCGTCTCGTCGCTCTCGAGCAAGAACGATTCGAGCACGTCGTCGCGAGATGGCGTGGCGGCGCTCACTTTTCCGCTCCGTCGATTGCTTCGCGGATCGCCGCAAAGGCACGCAGTTTTTGGTTGAGTATCGTTCGCGGCGTCTTGCCGAGTATCCCCGAGATGGAGTTCTCGCCTGCCGCCCCGCTCCCCACGGGCAGTCCCTCGCGCATCATGGTCAGAATCCTGTTTTGTTCCGTTGGCAGCGCGTCAATCGCTGCCCAGACGCGCGATCGGAAATCGTCTTCCGCTTCCAGCGCAGGATCGAAGGGGTTGAACGCGCCGAGCGCACGCTCGACCTCAAGCCGCAACGCTTCGTCATCGCCGATCGCAACGGTCTCGACCGGCTCGTCATCGACGACGATATCGCGCCGGAATGCGTCGCGGCGCAGATTGGCCAACGCAAGGTCAAAACGTGCTTCCCAGATATCCAGCCGGTCCTCATATCCGGCCAAATCGGGTCCCAGCAGGCCGACAAAGCGGTCCAAAGCATAATCGGCGAGTTCGAGGGTGCGGGCTGTGGCACTAACGTCGCTGGCGCGAGGCAATCCACCGCGCACGCGCTCCAGCACCAAGGTGCACCATTGATTATAGGCGCGACGCTCACCGCGTTGGCCCGCGCGCCGCATCATATGCACCAGACATTCGCCGGGGAGCCAGCCCGGGGCGCTTCGTGAGCGTATCCGCGCACGCGCCAAGGCGTCTGCTTCATCTATCCGGATGAGTACCCCAAGTAGATTCTCAATATCGGGAGGACGACAATATAGCGCACCGTCGACCTTGCGCTTGCGCAAGGCCGTCACAAGCTCAGCTTCTACTTGGATTTGGTCGTCCATCCCCTTCCCTCACCGCGAACCTAGCCAAGCCTGGCCTGGCCGCCAACCCAGACAATCGCGGAGATGGGTCGGAATCGGAATCTTGTCCGCGATGTATTTTTCAAATGATCGCGTATCATGCCAAGGCTCTGCGTACTCTCAGACCGCGCAGAGCATGGGAGGGGAACCCCGATGCTCGATATCGACCGGCACAACGAACCGGTGCCTGCTTGCTTGTCGGATGGCCGGTCCGCCCACGCGCGCGATGCGCTGCGTTCGGCATTTGCGACAACCATCGAGATCAGTTCGCAGACCCGCTTCAGCATGAAGGGCCTGACGATCGAAGATCCTGAACTTCAGGCTTCACTGGAGCGACTATTCCACGGCCATTGCGCGTTTTGCGAACGGGCCGTTCCGACCCGGCCCTATCGCTTTCGTCCGACCGAAGAGGCCGGGCCAACAGCCGATGCCCATCCCGATTACGGGGACCGCGCGCACCTCTATTATACTTGGCTCGCCAATTCCTGGGACAATATCTATCCGATTTGTGCGGACTGCATGCCGCTCGAACCGTCGGTTTTCCCGGTGCGTGGAAAACGCTGCCGGCTTCCCGACCGCCGCGACATCGAACTCTACGCCGAGCAGCCGACCGGCACCTGGCGGGTGGCGCCGACAGACAAACCGATATTGCTCGACCCAACCGGCGGCGAAGACTTTCGCAAGCATCTACTCGTCCTTCCCGATGGGCAAATGTTCGGGATCGACGAGCGCGGCCGTTTCAGCGTGCGTCACTTCAACCTAGACCGCCCGGATGCCGAAGCGTCGCGGCGCAAGGCACTTCGCAGCTATTTCAAGCGACTGGCCAACGATAGTGCGAAAGGGACCGAGGGGTTGTTCGACTTTGATCAGTTGCTGCATGGCGGCAGCTGGTTTCTGTTGCTTTATCAACTCGCACGCAAATTAGGCGGCGGCGGCGGCAACCGTCCGGCTCTCTCGAGCAAGCGTATAGAATCCTACTATCGAGCTCGCATGCGGCGTCCCAATTTCGGCGAGAACCTGCAAGCAGCCCACGATGCGCTCGAAGAAGACCTGGACGCGCTATTGGACGCCGAGCCCGATAAAGCCATCGCGCCGTCGATCACGGCCGCGCGGCCAGTTCAGTTCAAAATCGAAAATTTCAAAAGCATCGAGACGCTGACGGTCACGCTGCCTTCACCCCCGCCTCCAGGCGACGATACCAAGACGCTAAAAGCAAATGCGCTGATGATCCTGGGAGAAAATGCGACGGGCAAGAGCTCAATTCTGGAGGCGATGGCGCTTGCCTTGGCATCCGATGCTGCGCGCCGCGGACTCGCGCGCGAAGCGTCCCAATTCATGCTCGGCCCCCGGTTTCTGGGTGGCAAGGGGCCCAGCCGCAAAGGCCGGGTCGAAGTCACCTATGAGGATGGTCGAACCGAAATAATGCGGGTCGAGCCCAGCTGGCCCCGCAGCAAGCGTGCAGAAGTCGAATCTCCTCGCATTCCGGCGTTCGCCTATGGTGCTTTCCGCTTTTTCCTGCGGGCCGACAAACGCCGGCATGCAAGTACGACCATCTTGTCGTTGTTCGACCCGGCCTATGTTCTGCCCAATCCGGAACGCTGGCTCGCTTCGCTCCACGGCAAACCACAATTTACCGAAGTCGTCCGCGCCCTCCGATCGATCCTGGCGGTCGATCAGGAATTCGATGTTATCGCGCCCGACGAAGATGACGAGTTCTGCTTGTCGATCGCCACTGAGTTGCCGGATGGCACCACGTCGAGCATCCAAACCCCATTAATCGCGGTTTCCTCGGGGTTCCGCGCCGTACTGGCCATGGCTTGCGACATCATGCGGGGCCTGCTCGATATACAGGGTTCGCATAGCCCATCGCTCGCGCGGGCACGGGGTATCGTGTTGATCGACGAAGTGGAGGCCCATCTCCATCCGCGCTGGAAAATGCGGATCATGTCGGGGCTGCGTCAGTCGTTGCCCAACGTAACCTTCATCGTGACGACCCACGATCCACTCTGCCTGCGTGGCATGGCCTCCAACGAAGTTCTGGCATTGCGCAGAATGTGGCGCCACGATCCCGAGCCGGGCGCCCTTCCCGAGATTGTGGAGCCGCTTACCAACCTGCCCGTGATCGACATGCTGACCGTTGAGCAGTTGCTGACCTCGGATCTGTTCGACCTGTTCTCCACCGACGCCGCGGATATGGAAGAAAGCCTCGCGCAAACCGGTGACTTGCTTGCGCTCGAAAAGGCAGGCCAATTGCAACCGGAGGCCGCCGAAAAGCTCGCAACTCTGCGGGCCAAGCTGCAACATCAGGTCATCCATGCCCTTCCCGTCGGTTCGACGCGCGTCGAACGTCTCGTTCAGGACGCGGTCGAATCCTATCTACGCAAACGCCGCGTTACCCCGGCGCAAGGGCTACAGGCGCTCAATGACGCGACGAAAGCCAGCATCGTCGATGCATTGGATAGGCTCTGAAAGATGCGCGCTGTCAAACGCGACACAATCGATGGGCCAGCGAGCCTGCTGGACGGCAATGGCAACGGCGCACGCGAGCTTATCCGCGCACGAACCCATTTCGGGACCGTGCCTCTACCCGAAAAGGCGTTCCCCTTTGGCGCCTATAAGGGAGACGATGTCCGCTACGCGCTCGAAGCGCTATTCCATGGGAAATGCGCATATTGCGAAACGCGCTACGATGTCGGTGCGCCGGTCGATATCGAGCATTTCCGCCCCAAGGGCGAAGTCGCGGACCTCCCTGGACACCCAGGCTATTGGTGGCTGGCAGCGGATTGGGGCAATCTCTTGCCGAGCTGCATCGACTGCAATCGCCGCAGATATCAATCGACACCCGAGACGCTGACCAGCCAGATCGGCATCCTTGAACGCCAACGCGAGCGCGGGTTCCGTTCTATTCTGACGGGCAAGGACAGCTGCTTTCCCGTCGCAGGCGTACGGATGGCGGCCGAGCCAGCGCATGGTCAATTGGCCAACGCGATTATTGTAGAGCGTGCGCTCCTTCTGAACCCGTGCACCGACACGCCGTCCGAGCATTTGCAGTTTCACATCGACCGCGCCAACCCGCTGGGACTTGTATTCGCGAGACCGGAGCCTGGCGAAACACCTGAGGCTTTGCCTGCTCTCTCCCAGAAAGCGGCCGAGATAGAACAGGAAGCGCGGGCAGCCGGTATCAGTCCCCGCGGGGCCGTCTCCATCCAGATCTACGGGCTCAACCGACTTGGTCTGGTGCAGGAGCGTACGCGCGTCTTGCGCCGGCTCGAATTGCTCGCGGATATCGTGGTTCGCGTATCGGTCTCCGCCGATGCGCTGGAGAAGCTTACGTTAGCCGATAATGAGCAGGAGGATATTCGCGATAAAGCGATCGCCAGCCTCCGGGCTGTTGTAGAGCGCACGATCGCAGAAATCGGTGCAATGGCCGCAGCCGACGCGCCTTATTCGACGATGGTGTCGACGTGGATCCAGCAGTTCAAGCACGACATGGCAACGCCGACAAATGAGCGCGACCTAAAGTAATTTATCGAGCGCTTATTAAATGCACCCGCATCCAGCGCCCCATCTGTTAATGCGGCATCCGTGGAGTTGCGGCCCACGCTCTAGCTAACGTCTGCTTTGGGAGAATCTGCGAGAAGCCTCTAGTGACTGCTTAGGGGCGC
>Ga0164242_10003595_pt1 | contig 17638 bp, 14 predicted proteins | sample OricomgcompostMG_FD_108783 | JGI IMG/M metagenome (GOLD analysis project Ga0164242, IMG submission 108783) | Miracle-Growth compost microbial communities from Emeryville, California, USA - Original compost - Miracle growth compost (MG) ...
CCGCCCCCGCCTCCGTCCGTGCCCTTGGCGAAGGACATGTAGTGGAAGTTCCAGCCGTTGGTGTCCTGGTCGACGGTCAACGTCTGCTGCCCGGCCGGCAGGGTCACGCCGGCGGTGACCGTCGTCCAGGTCTCGTAGCCGCCGGTGTTCGGCACGGCGACCGCACCGCTCAGGTCGGCGCCGGAGGAGTCGGCGATGTGCAGGGCGTCGGTGATCCCGTAGGGCGAGGACAGCCTGAAGCTGACCGTGTAGGTTCCGGCGGCGGCAACGTTTACGGTGTACTTGAACCACTGGCCCGGCGTGGTCCAGCCGATGTCGTAGGCGCCGCCGGCGGCGTCGGTGTCCTGGGTGTCCGCGGTGGTCTCGAGGTCGACGCCGTCGGAACGGTAGCCGTTGGCGCTACCGTTGACGGAGGCGACGCTGTATCCGGCGCCCTGGCCGCCGGTGTCGTAGTTCGCCGCCTGGACGGTGCCCGGGACGGGGGCGGGGGTGCCGCCGAAGGCGGCGTTGCCGGCGGCGTAGGACGCGGTGCGCGCGCCGACCAGCGACAGGGCGAGCGTGGCGGTGGCCACGAGCAGTACGCGGAACACGGGCCGGCGGCGGCGCGGCCGCGGTCTGCCGCGCGCGGGCGCCGACGCCCCCGGGAGAGGGAGAAGCCTCATTGCATTCCCTTCGGTTGCCTGATCCTCTGTGCCGTCGACGGGCCGCCGGCCCGTCGACGGATGGTCAGGAACCGGGCAGCCGGGGCGGCTTGGTGCCGGTGGCCGTGCGGGCACGGGGCGGGACGGGGGTTGTCCTCGGCTGTCCGCTCGGCCAGTCGGGATGGACACGGGCCGGACGCGCGGATGTCCGCGGCGTTCACTCCGGCTCATACATGGCGGGGACATGACACTGAACAGCCGAAACGGCGGCCCAGCGCGGTGCACGTCGCGTCCCCGACCATCGATCACGAGTTTTTCTAAGGCGAAAAAGAAGCGGAGAGAGCGTCTCACAGCTTCGGGGCAGCGCTTCGGCCCTGTCAAGGTTCCGTCACCTGTGAACGAAGTCGGCCGTGTGCGGCGTATCACAGCCACCCACTGACACCCGAGTTACGTCGATCACAGCGCAAATGTCCCTTATGCGGCATTCTCGATGGCGACGCCGGGGCCCGAAGTGGGGCACACCGGCGCAGACTTGAGTACGCCCATCCGAAGTGACCGGTGCCACAGCACTCCCGGCACCCCCATCGTTCTGCGAAGAAAGGTGCGCATTGTGGCCGCATACCTGTGCCCTCCCGCGGTGATACACGGCGAACACACCGTGAAGACGAGTGAGATCGTCGCCGAGGTGCGCGAACGCCACCCGGACGCCGCCTGGACCCCGCGCATGGACGGCATCGCCGCCAGCACCGGGATCGACACCCGCGGCTGGATGCTGCCGCTGGAGGCCGCGGTCGCCCCGGGCAGCGGTGGCGGCCTGCGGACCCCCGGCACCGGCCGGGCCCGCGAGGCGCTGGCCCGCGAGGGCTTCACCGAGCAGGACGTGGCCCGCGTGCTCGCCGCCCTGGAGGCCGTACCCGCGCCGCAGACCGTCCAGGAGCGCACCGCCCCGGCCTGGGAGGCCGTGCAGTCCTACGGGGAGCGTGCGGCGCGCGGCGCCCTGCAGATCGCCGGGCTGGACGCGTCCGACGTCGACTGCCTGATCACCAGCAACTCCACCACCCCGGCCCTGCCGGGCCTGGACGTGTCCCTGGCCAACAGGCTCCCGCTCCGCGGGGACACCACGCTGCTGCCCGCCACGCAGTGGGCCTGCATCGCGGGCACCCGCTCGCTGGCGCTGGCCGCGGACCTCGTGGCCGCCGACCCCGACCGGGTGGTCCTGGTCGTGATCTCCGAGGCGCTGAGCACCACCTACCAGCCCGCCGACGACACCCTGGAGTCCCTGATCGTCCGGCTGCTGTTCGCGGACACCGCCGTGGCCGCCGTGGTCACGGGCCGCCCGCGGCCCGAGTCCGTGCTGCGGCTGGACGCGGCATGGCACCACACCCTGCCCGGTACCCGGGACCTGCACCGCCTGGAGACGCGGGACGACGGCACCCACTTCGTGATGGACCGGCGCGGGCCCCGTGCCGTGCAGGAGACCGTCACCGCGATGTGGGAGTGGCTGCGCCTCCGCCACCAGGACGACCCCGACGGCTGGCACCCCGATCTGCTGCTGGCCCACCCCGGCGGGACCCGGGTGCTGGAGTACATGGAGCAGACGATGCCCCAGGAGTGGCCGGCGGGGCTGCTGGAGTACAGCCGCGACAGCTACACCACCGGCAACCGCGGCGGCGCCGCCGTCCTGGACATCCTGCGGCGCGCCCACGACGCCGGCCAGCAGCCGGGCAGCCGCGCCGTACTGTACGCGGCGGCCCCGGGCCTGACGGCCACCGCCGTGGAAGGCGAGTGGCTCTGACGCCGACCGGCAGCTCCGCGGCGCCGGCGGGCGCACCCCGCCGCCGGCCGCGTCACGGGCCGCACTCCGCCCAGACGGCCTTCCCGGTGTCGGTCCACCGCACGCCCCACCGGGTGGTGAGCTTGTGCACGACGTGCAGGCCGCGCCCGCTGTCGTCGAGCATCCCGCCGCGGACCAGCCGGGGCCGGCCGTTGCCGGTGTCCTCCACCTCGCACAGCAGGCCGCGGCCGGCCCTGATCAGCCGCACCGTGATGGGCCCGGCGGCGTACCTGACGGCGTTCGTGACCAGCTCGCTGACCACCAGCAGCACGCTGTCCCGGGTGCCGTCCCGGATGCGCCACTGCCGCAGCCGGGCGCGGGCCAGCACCCGGGCGCGGCCGGGCGCGTCGGTGCGGGCCGGCAGGCGCCAGGCCGCGGTGTCCCGTTTGCGGCAGCCGGCCATGCGGGCGAGCAGCAGGGTGACGTCGTCCCGCCGGCGGGTGTGCGGGGCCAGCTCGGCGACCACCTGCCGTGCGGCCTGCTGCAGGTCGTCCCAGGGGTGGACCGCCGCGGCCGCGGCCGACAGCCGCCCGATGCCCTCGTCGATCGGCACGGCGGGGTCCTCCACCAGGCCGTCGGTGTACAGGGCGAGCAGGGAGCCCGGGGGCGCGTCGAAGGTGTGCACGTCGAACGGCTCCCGCAGGGCGAACTCCGCGCCGAGGCCGGGGTGCGGATGGACCGAGAGCGTACCGGCGGACCCGTCGGGCAGGACCAGGACCGGGGGCAGGTGGCCGGCGCTGGAGACCACCACCTGGTGGCTGACCGGGTCGTACACCGCGATGCAGCAGGTCGAACCGAGGGCGCTGTAGCCGGCCGCCAGCCCGGACTCGGCGTCGTCCAGCAGCGACACCGTCTCGTCCAGGTGCTCCAGCACCTCGTCGGGGGCCAGCCCCGCCGACAGCAGCGCGCGGGCCTCCATGCTCAGCTGGCCCATGGCGGCCGCGGCGCCCAGCCCGTGCCCGACGACGTCGCCGACCACCAGCGCGGTACGGCCGCCCGGCAGCGGAAAGCTGTTCACCCAGTCGCCGCCCACGCCGGCGCTGTCCGGGGTGGCGGGCTGGTAGACGCTGGCGACCTCGATGGTGTCGCCGCCGGCCCTGGGCAGCAGCCGGCGCTGGAGTGCCAGCACCTGGGCGTGCTCGCGCTGGTGCTGACGGGCCAGCTCGACGTGGTGGGCCGTCCTGGCCACCAGTTCCTGCAGGTCGAGCAGCTCGCTGTCGCGGAAGGGGCGGTCGGCCCGCCGCCAGACCTCCGCCACGCCCAGCACCACGGGCGTCCCGCCGCCCGGGCTCTCCAGCACCAGCGGCACGCACGCCACGCCCGCCGGCCGGTCGCCGGGCACCAGGGCGCGCACCAGCCGCCGATCGCCGAGCACCCGTTCGACGGACTCCCGGTCGGGGATGACGATGGCCCGCGCGGCCTCGTCGCGGCGGACCGCCAGGGACAGCAGGCGGCTGGCCTCGCCCGGCAGGTCCTCGCCGGGCGTCAGATAGCCCTCGGGCCACGCCCGGTCCGGCACCAGGGCCGCCCGCCGCAGCCGGACGCGCTCCTGGGGCTGGTCGCTGACGGCCTCTCCCGTCCACACGGCGAAGTCCAGGTCGACCGCGGCCACGTCGCCCCACGCCAGCAGGGACTGGGCCAGGGACTGCGCGGTCTCGCCGATGTCCAGGGAGGTCCCGATGGCGGTCTCCGCCGCGTACAGGTGCAGCCGCCTGGCCATCGCGATCAGCGAGACGGTCAGCCCCTCCTGGGGCGCGGCGGCCGGCAGGATGCTCATCGAGACGACCAGCTCCGACCCGTCGCCGCGCCGCAGGCGCTGGACCCGGGCGACGTGCGCCTCGCCCGTCTCCAGCACCTGCCGCAACCGCCGCGTGACCGCCGGGACGTCTCCGGGGGGCAGCAGGTCGACGAACGGTGTCCCCGGATCCGCCCCGAGTCCCGCGAAGACCGGGGCGTCCAGGTTGCAGCGGGTGATCCTCAGGTCCCGGTCCAGGTTGACCGCTCCCAGGATCTGCTCCTGGCCGGTGGTCGACAGGCCGTCGTCCCCGGCCCGGTGGGCGTCACCGTCGGCGGAGTCGGCCTCCGCCGCTCCGTCACGCGGTATGTAGTGCCCCAAGGCGCCGCTGACCAGGTCGAACGACGACGAGGACGACGAGGAGGAGGTAGGGTCCATGCGGCCCTCTCAGCTCGCTTGCGCGCCCGGCACGGTGCCGGGCCCGTACCCGAGTCGGTGCGATGGAGCCCCGAGATCCCTGACCGCACACCTCATTGAATACCACGCGGCGCCGGTTCGCCTACACCAGCCGACCGCGCCCCGGCTACTGACGGTCACCACCTTGGCCGTCGCAGCGACGGCCCTCCTGGGCCTGGCCGGCCCAGGCCTGCCGCGCCACGCGCAGGGACCTGCCGGTGCCCGCCGCGCCGGCCCCTACGGACGGTCTGCCGCCCGGTCGCGGGAGGCCTCGATCTCGGCGTACGCGTCCTGCCGCCCGGCCCAGTGCGAGCCGCTGACGTGCGCGCCGGGTTCGAGGTCCTTGTAGACGTCGAAGAAGTGGGCGATCTCACGCAGCGCGTACGGGGAGACGTCGTCGACGTCCCGCACGTCCGCGTACCGCGGGTCCTTCGCGGGCACGCACAGCACCTTCTCGTCCGGCCCGTGCTCGTCGCTCATCACGTACACGCCCACGGCCCGGCAGCGGACCGCGCACCCCGGGTAGACCGGATCCGCCACCAGGACCAGCGCGTCCAGCGGGTCGCCGTCCCAGGCGAGGGTGCCCTCGACGAAGCCGTAGTCCGCCGGGTACCGGGTCGCCGTGAACAGGGTGCGGTCCAGCCGGATGCGGTGTGTCGCGTGGTCCATCTCGTACTTGTTGCGCGACCCGCGGGGGATCTCGACGATCACCTCGAACTCGCCGTCGTCAGCGCTGACCACGTGTTCTCCTCCTGGCCGCTGTGTCAACCAGGGACCGCCGGCGGCGGAAGGCCGCGATCGCGGTGAGCCCCGTCACCGGTGCGCGCGGTGCGCGGACACATGCGCCCGTGCCGTTCTCCGTGCGCTCGGGCCGAGTGTCTCACGCCTCCCGCGCGCCCTCCTGCGCTGCGGCGCCGACACGGCGGGGCGTTGAGCCGTTCTGCGGGAGGCCGCGGCCGATGCCGCCGTGACCGGGACCGGGCCGGCGGGAGGTGACGACATCGGCGCGGTCCGGGGGGTGACGCGCCGCGGCTCGGTGACGGCAGGCTCCTTCCGGGGCGGCGCGGCGGTGCGGACCGGAGCCGAGGGGTCAGCGGGGTTCCGTGCCGTCCCCGGGGGCGTCCGGCTCGGCCGGGGCCAGGAGGGGGCGCTGGCTCTCCTTGCGGCGGACGTACTCCTCGTACGCCTGCCGGGTGGAGTCGAGGCCGGAGACGGCACTGACCGGCACGTCCCACCAGCCGGCGCTGTCGGGCGCCGGCACCAGCGGGTCGGTCTCGACGTGGATGACGACGGGCCCCCCGTCGGCCGGGTGCGCCTTCGCCTCGGCGACGGCCGCGTCCAGCTCGGCCGCGGAGTGGACCTCGATGACGCGGGCGCCGAGGCTGCGGGCGTTGGCGGCGAGGTCGGTCGGCAGGGGCGGGCCGTCGAGGCGGCCGCCGGCGCCGCGGTGGCGGTAGCGGGTGCCGTAGCGCTGCGAGCCGAGCGACTCCGACAGCGCGCCGATGGAGTGGAATCCGTTGTTCTGCACCAGCACCACGATGATCTTGACGCGCTCCTGGACGGCGGTGGCCAGTTCGCCGGGCATCATCAGATAGCCGCCGTCGCCGACCATCGCGAAGACGTCGCGCGTGGCGTCGGCCAGCCGCACGCCGATCGCGGCGGGGATCTCGTAGCCCATGCAGGAGTAGCCGTACTCGACGTGGTAGCCCTTACGGTCCCGGACCCGCCACAGCTTGTGCAGGTCGCCGGGCATGGATCCGGCCGCGCACAGCACGACGTCGCGCGGGTCGGACAGCTCGTTGACGCGGCCCAGCACGACGGACTGGGCCAGCGGTCCCTCCGCGGCCGGATCGTCCGCGCGGTAGGCGGCCTCCACGGTGGCGTCCCACGTCGCCCACAGCTCGGCCTGCTCCCGCTCGTAGGAGGCGGGCACCCGGTGGCCGGCCAGGGCGCCGGTGAGGGCGGTCAGCGCCTCGCGCGCGTCGGCGGCCAGCGCGAGCCCGGCGTGCTTGCCGGCGTCGAAGGCGGCCGCGTTGACGTTCACGAACCGCACCCCGGGGTGCCGGAAGGCGGTGCGGGAGGCGGTGGTGAAGTCGCCCCAGCGGGTGCCGACGCCGATCACCAGGTCGGCCTCGGCGGCCAGGGCGTTGGCGGCGGTGGTGCCGGTCGAGCCGACCGCGCCCATCAGCCGCGGGTGGCCGTGCGGGAGGGAGCCCTTGCCGCCCTGGGTCTCGGCGACGGGGATACCGGTGGCCTCGGCGAAGGCCGCCAGGGCGTCCTCGGCGCCGGAGTAGTGGACCCCGCCGCCGGCCACGGCCAGCGGCCGGCGGGCGCCGCGCACCAGCTCTGCGGCGGCCGCGACGAGGGCGGGCTCGGCCGGCCGGCGGGCGATGTGCCAGGTGCGCGGTGCGAACAGCTCGACGGGCCAGTCGTGGGCCTCCGCCTGCACGTCCTGCGGCAGGGCGACGGTCGCCGCGCCGGTCTCGGCGGGGTCGGTGAGCACCCGCATCGCCCCGAGCAGCGCCGCCGGCAGCTGCTCGGGCCGGCTCACCCGGTCGAAGTACCGCGACAACGGCCGGAAGGCGTCGTTGACGCTGATGTCGGCCGCGTACGGCTGCTCCAGCTCCTGGAGGACGGGGGCGGCGACACGGGTGGCGAAGGTGTCGGAGGGCAGCAGCAGCACCGGGACCCGGCTGATCGTCGCCAGGGCTGCCCCGGTGAGCATGTTGGTGGAGCCGGGCCCGATGGACGCGGTGCAGGCCCAGGTCGCCAGCCGGTCCTGGTGGCGGGCGTAGCCGACGGCGGTGTGCACCATCGCCTGCTCGTTGCGGGCCGGCACGTAGGGCAGCGGCGAGCGGCCGCCGGCCTCCTGCTCCGCCTGGAGCAGCGCCTGCCCGAACCCGGCGAGGTTGCCGTGGCCGAGGATCCCGAGGACCCCGGCGAAGAACCGGCGGCGCCGCCCGTCCCGTTCCGACCACTGGGCGGCGAGGAACCGGGCCGTCGCCTGGGCCACCGTCAGCCGCACCGTCGCGGCCTGCTGCGCGCTCATCGCCTCATCCTTGCTGCCGGAGGGTGCGCGGTCCCACCGCCGGGCGGGCGAGTCGGAGCCGCGGGTCGAACGGCCGGGCCGGCCAGGACCGGCGTACCCGCGCATGGGCGGGGTCGTCCCGGATCGGCCGGCCGTACCGGGACGGGGCCGGCCGCGTGCACGGTGACCGCGGCGCCGGCGGGCGCGTAGGCGGGTCGGCGAAGACGGCGGGCCGTTCGCCGAGCCGGGCCTCGTGGCACGCGGTCATGTCTGCGGCGTCCACCGGGCCGTCCTCTCGGAAGGGTGCGCCCGGGAGGCGAGGGCGGCCTCCACCTCGGCGGTCGTGGGCATGGCGGTGGAGCACTCGAGGCGGGAGGCGACGAGGGCGCCGGCGACGTTGGCGAACCTGATGGTGCGGCGCAGGTCCCAGTCGCTGAGCAGGCCGTGGACGAGGGCGCCGCCGAACGCGTCGCCGGCGCCGAGGCCGTTGACGACGTCGACGGGGAACGGCGGCACCTCGACGCGTTCACCGCGGGTGGCGGCGAGCACGCCGCGCGGGCCCTGCTTGACGACGGCGAGCTCCAGGCCGCGCTCCAGCAGGGCGTCGGCGGCCCGGTGGGGGTCGCGCTCGCCGACGGCGACCTCGCACTCCTCGCGGTTGCCGACGGCGACGGTGACGTGCTCCAGCGCGCGGCCGACCTGCTCCCGGGCCTCCTGCGGGCTCGCCCAGAACATGGGCCGGTAGTCGAGGTCGAGGACGGTGGTGGCGCGCCGCCCGCGGGCCTGCCAGGCGGCGAAGTGGGCGGCGCGGCTGGGTTCGGCGGACAGGCCGGTGACGGTGGCCCACAGCACGGCGGTGCGCCGCACGGCGTCCGGCGGCAGTCCGCCGGGCTCGATCATCAGATCGGGCGCGCCGCCGTGCCGGTAGAAGTAGAGCGGGAAGTCGTCCGGCGGGAAGACCTCGCAGAAGGTGACGGGGGTGGGCGGCCCGGCCGGGTCGGTGACCGGGGTGATGTAGGCGGGGTCGACGCCGAGCCGGGCGGCCTCGGCGCGCACGTAGCGGCCGAAGGGGTCGTCGCCGACGCGGGTGATCAGGGCCGTGCGGCGGCCGTGCCGGGCGGCGGCGACGGCGACGTTGGTGGCGCTGCCGCCGAGGAACTTCCGGAACGTGCGCACCTCCTCCAGGCCGACGCCGTGCTGGAGCGGGTAGATGTCGACGCCGGAGCGGCCGATGGCGACCAGGTCGTGCGGGACTGTCATCGCGGCCTCACTCCCCGGCCGTCCGGGGCGCGCCGGCCGGGGCCGCCGCGAGGGAGAGCAGGTGGGCGACGCAGGCGCGGACGTCGTCACGGGGGTCGGCGCCGCCGGGCCCGCCGGGGGCGGCGCGCAGCACGGTGTCCTGCTCCAGCACGTACCAGCCGCGGTAGCCGGCGCTCTCCAGCAGCCGGACGATGGCCGCGATGTCCACGTCGCCGGCGCCCAGCGGCACGTACAGGCCGTCGGCGACGGCCGCGGCATACGTCGTCGTGCCGGCGCGGACCTGCCGGGCGAGGTCGAGGCGGACGTCCTTGAGGTGGACGTGGGCCACGCGGTGCGGCCAGCGGGCGGCGAGGGCGACCGGGTCGCCGCCGCCGATGAGCAGGTGGCCGGTGTCGAGGCAGAGCCCGATGCCGCAGCCGCGCAGCACGCGTTCGGTCTCCTCGCCGGTTGCGACCATGGTGCCGACGTGGGGATGGAGGGTCGCGGTGAGCCCGGCCCGGGTCGCGGCCGCGGAGATCCGGTCGAGGTTGGCCAGCAGCCGGGCCCAGCCGGCGTCGTCCAGCGACGCGCGGGCGTCGTAGCCGTCGGTGCCGGTCGCGGCGGCGACGACCACGGTTCCGGCGTCGGCCGCGACCAGGCCGGCGACGGCAGCCTCGACCTCGGGCAGCGGGTCGTGGCGGGGGTCGTGCAGGACGGCGGGGACGAACTGGCCGACGGCGCGCAGACCGTGGGCGGCGAGCACGGCCGCCTTGTCGGCGGGGGCGTCGGGCAGGAAGCCGTCGGGGCCGAACTCGGTGGCGCGCAGGCCCAGTTCGCGCATCTGCGGCAGCACCGTGTCCGGGGGGAGCTGGTGCCCCCAGCCCGGGACCTCGCACACGCCCCAGGAGATCGGCGCGCCGGCCAAGCGCTCGGCGAGGTGCCCGGCGACGTGCTCGGCGAGGGAAGGGCTCACGGACGGGCCCCCTTCGGCCGGGCCGTGTCCGGCGCGGCGGTGCCGCTGTCGCTGCCCGCCGATGTGCTCCGCATGGGGCGTCCCTCTTCCCGGTCGGTGTCGGTGCCGTCCGAGCGTGCATCGCGCACCGGCACCACGTCCATCGTTTGTCCTGACACGCTGACCTCCATGCACCCGGCCGGCCGTCGGTCGGTGCGCGGCGACCGTCATCTCGAAGGCGTACCGCGGGGCCCGGTGGACGTGCGAGCCGTACTCGACGGCCCGGCTGGCGTCGTAGGCCGTTCGGACGATCCTGTGACGCCCGGCCGCCGGCCCGTCGCCGGCCGGGCACCGGGGCGGTGCCCGGCGTAGCCTGGAAAGGAGCCACGATGGGGAGCTGTCATGCCGGAGACCACAGAGATCTGGGTCGAGCGCATCAGGAAGCTCGACGACGACACCGAGGTCAGGGAAGTCGTGCACGAGGTGTACGAGACGGCCCAGAAGGACCTCGACGACAAGCGTGCCGAGGCGGAGTTCGAGCGCGAGGAGTAGTCGCGGAGTCCGGGGCTCGACACCGCGGGCCCCGGACGGCGCCTGCCGCCCGGGGCCCGCGTTCGCGTCGGGGAGGGCTCAGCCCGTCCCGGGCGAGGCGAGCAGCGCCGCCTCCGTCTCGCGCAGGAAGTCGTCCAGGTCCTTCGGGGTGCGCGAGGTGACCAGCGTCCAGCCGTTGCCGGAGTCGGTGACCACCGACTCGTCCACCCACTCCCCGCCGGCGTTGCGGATGTCGGTGCGCAGCGACGGGTAGGACGTCAGGGTCTTGTCGCGGACGGCGTCGGCCTCGACCACCGTCCACGGGCCGTGGCAGATCGCCGCGATCGGACGTCCACCGGCCGCGAAGTCCTGCACGAACCGCACCGCCGTGTCGTTCTGCCGCAGGTCGTCGGCGTTCAGCGTGCCGCCGGGGACCAGCAGCAGGTCGTAGGAGGACGCGTCCACGTCGTCCAGCGTCGTCGTGGGCCGCACCGTCTCCCCGGGATCCTTGTCTCCGACGAGCGTCTGGACCGGCTCACCGGAGACCGCCGCCACGTCGACCTTCGCCCCGTTGCGGCGCAAGTGCTCGACGGGGACGACCAGCTCGTCCTGCTCCACCCCGTAGTTGGTCACCATCGCCAGAACGCTCCGTCCGGCCAGGTCGCCTTGTGCCATGTCGCGCCTCCTCACAGATGCTGCTCAGGTCCGTGGCCTCCGGGTACCCCCCGAGGGGCAGGGCACGCACCCCGCCGCCCGGGTTACCGCGCGTCCGAGCGCGGTGGGGGCGGGGGCCCGACGGCCGGGGCTCCGGCGGTTTCACCGGGCCGGGGCCGGTTAGGCGACAAAACGACGTGAATCGAACGGACGGGAGGCCGACCCATGACCGGCCGCACGTACCAGGAAGAGGCCAGCCGGCGGGACCGCGAGGACGCGCACCGCGAGGACCGGCACGACGCCGCGAAGCACCGGCACGACGAGGACCGCCGGGCCGACCGCGACCACGAGCACGACGGGCACGGCGAACAGGACGAGCGGGACGAGCACGGCCGCAAGGACGTCGACGACGAGAGCGTGCCCACCCCCAAGGGCTTCACCTCGCCGGGCAAGGGTATGGACGAGGAACCGGTCGAGCCGGGCCAGTCGAAGGACTACGCCTGAGCGCCGGCCGCCGCGAGCACACGTGGGTGGGTGCCGGCGTCCTGGACGCCGGCACCCACCCGCCCGTGTCGCGGGCCGGACCCCGCGGTCAGGGCCGGAAGAGCACCTTGATCGCGCCGTCCTCCTTCTTCTGGAACATCGCGTACGCGTCCGGCGCCTCGTCCAGCGGCACGTGGTGCGTGGCGAAGGTGTCGACGCCCAGCGGGTCGTCATCGGTGAGCAGCGGCAGGATCTCGTCGGACCAGGTGCGCACGTTGGCCTGGCCCATGCGCAGCTGGATCTGCTTGTCGAACATCGTGAGCATCGGCAGCGGGTCGACCGCCCCGCCGTACACGCCCGACACCGACACGGTGCCGCCGCGGCGGACCAGGGCGACGGCCAGCTCCAGCGCGGACATCCGGTCCACGCCCATGGTCTGGGTGAGCTTCTCCGCCCACGCCTTGGGCAGCAGACCCACAGCGCTCTGGGCCAGCTTGGCCGCCGGGCTGCCGTGGGCCTCGGTGCCGACCGCGTCCACGACGCTGTCCGGCCCGCGTCCGTCCGTCAGGTCCCGCACCGCCGCCGCCAGGTCGTCCGGGGAGTCGTACGCGCGCAGGTCGAGCACCGTCATGCCGTCGGCGCGGGCCCGCTCCAGCCGTTCGGGCACCAGGTCGACCCCGATGACCTTCTGCGCGCCCAGGTGACGGGCCACCCGGCAGGACATCGCGCCGATCGGGCCGAGACCCAGCACCACGAGGCTGCCGCCGGGCGGCACGTCGGCGTACTTCACGGCCTGCCAGGCGGTGGGCAGCACGTCGGACAGGTAGACGAAGCGGTCGTCGTCCGGGCCGTGCGGCACCTTGATCGGGCCCCAGTGCGCCTGCGGGACGCGCAGGTACTCCGCCTGCGCCCCCGGCACGGCGCCGTACAGCTTGGTGTAGCCGAACAGCCGGGCACCCATCCCCTGCTCCGTGACCTGCGTGGTCTCGCACTGCGTGGGCAGGCCGCGGCTGCACATCCAGCAGCTCCCGCAGGCGATCTGGAAGGGGACGACGACCCGGTCGCCCGGCTTGAGGTCCGTCACCGCCGAGCCGGTCTCCTCGACGATGCCGATCGGCTCGTGGCCGAGGATGTCACCCTCGGTCATGAACGGCGTCAGCACCTCGTACAGGTGCAGGTCGGAGCCGCACAGACCGGAGCTGGTGACGCGGATGACGGCGTCGGTGTCCTCCTCGATCCTCGGGTCGGGCACGTTCTCGACGCGGACCTCCCGCTTGCCGTGCCATACGTTGGCGCGCATGTCCTCCGCCCTCCGTCCGTGGTCGGAAGCCGCGGGGCCTTTCCCGGGGCTCCCGGCCCGGGTTCCCCGGCGATCCGGGGCGAAACGGACGTCCCGGGGCCCCGCCACGTCGGCCCCGGGACGCCGTGCCGACGAGGCGCCCGGGCCGGAAGAGCCGCGTGCCCGAGCGCCGGACAGCTTCTTGACGGGCCGCCGACAGCCGGTTCAGACTGCTGCAGGACGGTCACGATGGTCAGCGCTCGCCGGGCGGTTCCCACCGCCGGGCGCGTCGACGGCCCCGGCTCGCTGACAGGCAACCCTTCCACCGCGACGGGGTGCCCCGGGTGACGACCAGGTCCTGCCGCGGCGGGACAAGTGCGGTCCCGCGACGGGCGGGACCCGGCGGAGGGATCTGCGCGGATGAGCACACCGGCGTGGAGCGGCGGCCTCCGGCTGTCGCGGGCCCCGCGGCCGGCCGCGCTGCTGCTGACCAAGCGGCGCCACATCGACCTGTTGAGGCTGCGGCACGCCTGCGTCCGGGCGGTCTGACCCCGGAAGGGGTACGCAACCTGGTTTCCCCGGCCCGGGCGTGGACCTGGCGCACGGCATGCCGCGCCCCGGCGTGCCCGTGCCCTGCCCGCCTCGGAGCACACCCTGCTCACGGCCCACGGCGCGAACACGTCACCGGGGCTCCGTCCTCCGTGTGGAGAACACCATGGCCGACACCCTCGCCCGCCCTTCCCTGCCGACGACCCCCGCCACCACCGTGCCCGCCGTCCCGGCTGCCGCCCGTCGGCCCGCCCCCGCCACCGTCTTCCTGGGCCGCATCAGCGCCGACCCCGACCACGGCTTCTATCCCGCGCCGCACCGCTACCACCTGTATCTGTCGGCGTGTTGCCCCCGTTCGCTGCGCGTCCACGTGACGCTCGGCCTGCTCGGGCTGTGCTCCTCCATCGGCACCACCGTGCTCGACCCCGCCTGCGACCCGGCGGCCGTGCCCGGGCTGCGCGCCGCGTACGAGGCCGCCCGGCACCACGACGACAGCCCGCTGACCGTTCCGGCGCTGTGCGACCGGTGGAGCGGACGGGTCGTCAGCAACCACACCCCGCACATCCTCGACGACCTGGCCCTGCGCTTCACCGGCCCGGTCGGCCCCGACCGGCCCCGGCTGCGGCCTGCCGCGCTGGCCGCGGAGATCGACGCGCTGCGCGAGCTCGTGGGGGACGGCACCGCGGAGCCGCTGCTGCTGGACACGCTGGACCGCCGGCTGGCCGGCCGGCCCTACGTCCTGGGCCCGGAGCTGACCGCCGCGGACGTCGACGCCTGGGCCGCGGTGACCACCGCCCCGGCCCGCCCGGACGGCTCCGGCGATCCGTTCGCGGGCCGTCCGCGCCTGGCGGCGTGGGCCGAACGCCTCGGCGCCCACCCGGCGTTCGCCGCGGCGAGGGGCCAGTCGGCGGCCTGCTAGCGGTTCTGTCTCGGGAGGTCGTGGACGGTGGCACCGCCGTTCGGGTGCCCGCCGGTACGGCGACGCCGTCCGGGGTGCCTCGGTCCGACGACCGAGGCACCCCGGACGGCTCCACCCACGGGTTGCGAACGGGTGGTCACCCTCTACGGGCCCATTCCTGTGCGAGCAGCCGGTAGGAGGCGACCCGGTCCGCGTGGCCGTGGGTGATGGTGGTGACGAGCAGTTCGTCTGCGCCGGTGGCATCCCGCAGGGTCTCCAGCTGGTCGGCGACCTGTTCGGGCGTGCCGACGAACTGGGTCTCCACCCGGTCCTCGACGAGCCTGCGGTCCTCGTCGGTCCACTCGTGGGTGCGGGCCTCCTCGGGCGTCGGGAAGGGGATCGCGCCCCGCCCGCTGCGGATGCTGCGCACCCACAGCCCGTACCCGGTGGCGAGTTCGCGCGCGCGTCCCTCGTCCTCGGCGACGACGACGTCGGCGGACACGGACACGTACGGCTCGTCCAGCTCCCCGGAAGGGGTGAACGCCGCCCGGTAGCCCTCGGCGGCCTCCACCACGGTGGCCGGGCTGACGTGGTAATTGGCCGCGAAACGCAGCCCGTTGGCGCCGGCCACCTCGGCGCTGACGCCGCCGCTGCTGCCGAGGATCCACACCTGGAGGTCGGCTCCCTCGCCGGGCACCACGTGTGCCTCGACCCCGTCGGCGGTGTAGGTGCCGGCGATCAGCGCGAGGATGTCGTCGATCTGCTCGGCGTAGTCCTGCGCCTCCGCGTTCGGCTGCCGCAGCAGCCGCTGGTGGAGCACCAGCCGGGGCGACGCGAGCAGCGCCGAGACGTCGAACCGGGCCGGTATGCGCAGCCCGTTGGGGGTGTACCCGTCGGTGACCGGCGTCTCGGTGGGGCGCACCGGCTTGGCGGAAGCGGGCGGTTTGCCTCCGGAGCGGCCCAGGCCCAGGTCGAAGCGGCCGGGGTGGAGGGCGTCGAGCAGCCCGAACTCCTCGACGGTGGACAGGGCGGTGCGGTGCCCGAGTTGGACCGCGCCGGAGCCGAGCCGGATGGTGGAGGTGGCGGCGGCGGTCAGCGCGAGCACGACCGCCGGGGAGGTGCCGGCCACCCCGGGGTTGAGGTGGTGCTCCGCGAACCAGTAGCGGGCGTAGCCGAACGCCTCGGCCTGCCGGGCGAGGTCGATGCTGTTGCGCAGCGCCTGCGAGGCGGTGGAGCCGGAGCTGATCGGCACCAGGTCGAGGATGCCGAGGGGTGTTGCGGTCATGGTCAGGCTCCCTGAGCCGGCACGGGTTCGGGCAGGTCGGACGGGTCGTCGGGGTTGACCGGAGCCCAGGGGAACGGCGGGTCGGGCAAGGTGTGGCGCAGTTGCGGGGCGACCCGCGCCTGGAACAGCTCCAGCGACGCCCGGTGCTGCCCGGGGGTGAGTCCGCCGGGCTCGGCCTGGACGTGCAGCACCGAGTGGCCGAACCGCTCGTGGTAGCGGTGGACCTTGTCGACGATCTGCTCCGGACTGCCGATCAGCGCCGAACTGCGCTCCACGAAGTCCTCCAGCGTCGGGAAGACGGTCTCCGTTCCGGCGGAGCGCTGCGCGGCCAGCCGTGCCTCGAAGACCGGCCGGAAGTCGGCCAGCGCCTGCTGGGAGGTGGGGGCGGCGTACAACGCTGCGCTGCCCGCGCCGACGGCCGCGGCGGCCGGGTCGTGGCCGTGGTGCGCCCAGCGCTCCCGGTAGTGGGCGACGAGTTCGGCGTAGGGCTCGATGGGGTTGGTGACGTTGGCGGAGAAGATCGGGTCGCCGTAGCGGGCGGCGAGGTCCACCGACTCACGGCTGGTGGCGCTGCCGTGCCAGACCCGGACGGGCCGCTGGTAGGGCCGCGGCCACACCTCGGCGTGGTCCAGGGCGGGCCGGAACCTCGGGGTGGCGGTGACGGTGCCCTCGCGCCACAGGGTGCGGAAGATCTCGTAGGACTCGGCGTTGCGGTCCCACTGGTCCTCGGGGGTGACGCGGAAGAGTTCGCGCTGGGCGGAGCCGTTGCCCTTGCCGATGATGAGGTCGAGCCGGCCCTCGCTGAGGTGGTCGAGGGTGGCGTAGTCCTCGTAGGCGCGCACCGGGTCGAGCAGGCTGAGCGTGGTGACGGCGGTGAAGAGCCGGATGTGCCGGGTGCGGGCGGCGGCGTGGGCGAGGACGACGGTCGGTGCGGAGGACAGGAAGGGCCGTTCGTGGCGCTCGCCGACGCCCCAGCCGTCGAAACCGAGTTCCTCGGCGAGCACGGCGCTGTCGATGACGCGGCGGAACCGCTCATGGGTGGACGGCGGCTCGCCGGTGTCCGGATCGGGGCCCTGGACGATGAGGGTGATGGCGATGAACTTCACGACGCCACCTGCTCGGTGCCCGCCGCCGGGGTGCGCAGGCCCAGGTGCTCGCGCAACGTGGTGCCCTCGTACGCGGTGCGGAAGACGCCGCGCTCCTGGAGGAGGGGGACGACGGTGTCGGCGAACTCGTCCAGGCCGCCGGGGGTGATGTGGGGCACGAGGATGAAGCCGTCGGCGGCGTCCGTCTGCACGAACTCGTTGAGAGAGTCGGCGACTTCGGCGGCGGTGCCGACGAAGGACTGGCGCCCGGTCACCTCGATGACCAGCTCGCGGGTGGTGAGCTTCTTCTCCTCGGCGATGGCCCGCCACTGGGCGGCGACGGCCAGCGGGTCGCGGTGCATGCGGACGCTGGCCCGGCCGCGGGCGACGGTGTTCTCGCCGGGCAGCGGGTCGACCGTCGGCAGCGGGCCGTCGGGGTCGTGGTCGCTGAGGTCGCGGTTCCACACCTGCTCCAGCAGCTTGATCGCGGTCTGCCCGCTGACCTGCTGGCGGCGCACCTCGCGGGCCCGCTCCTCGGCCTGCGCGTGGGTGTCGCCGAGGACGAAGGTGACGCCGGGCAGGATCTTCAAGTCGTCCTGGTCGCGCCCGTACCGGGGCAGTCGGCGCTTGACGTCGGCGTAGAACGCGCGGCCGGCCTCCAGGGTGCCGTGCCGGGTGAAGATGGCGTCGGCGCCGGAGGCGGCGAACTCCCGGCCCTCATCGGAGTCGCCGGCCTGGAAGATCACCGGGCCGCCCTGCGGGCTGCGCGGCACGTTGAACCGCCCGGCGATGTCGAAGTGCTCGCTGTGGTGGTCGAAGCGGCCGGCGTCGGGGTCGCCGAGGAAGACGCCCGTGTCCTTGTCGGCGGCGATCTCGTCGCCCCGCCAGGTGCCGAAGAGCACCTTGGCGGCGTCGAGGAACTGCCGGGCCCGCTCGTAGCGGCCGGACTGCGGCAGGTAGCCGCCGCGCCGGAAGTTCTCGCCGGTGAA
>Ga0164242_10003596_pt1 | contig 17633 bp, 17 predicted proteins | sample OricomgcompostMG_FD_108783 | JGI IMG/M metagenome (GOLD analysis project Ga0164242, IMG submission 108783) | Miracle-Growth compost microbial communities from Emeryville, California, USA - Original compost - Miracle growth compost (MG) ...
ACGATGTGCGCGATCTCGAACGCGTACGCCGGGTCGTAGGCGACACACGCCGGGTTCGCCGCGGCGAGCAACAGCGAGTGCCCGTCCGCGTGCTGCAGACCCTCACCGGTCAGCGTCGTGCGTCCCGCCGTGGCGCCGAGGACGAACCCGCGGCCGAGCTGGTCGGCCAGCTGCCAGAACTGGTCGCCGGTGCGCTGGAACCCGAACATCGAATAGAAGATGTAGAACGGGATCATCGGCGTGCCGTGCGTGGCGTAGGACGTGGCCGCGGCGATCAGCGAGGCCATCGAGCCGGCCTCGGAGATGCCCTCGTGCAGGATCTGGCCGGTGGTCGACTCCTTGTAGGACAGCAGCAGCTCGCGGTCGACCGCCTCGTACTCCTGGCCGTGCGGCGAGTAGATCTTCGCGGTGGGGAAGATCGCGTCCAGGCCGAACGTCCGCGCCTCGTCCGGGATGATCGGCACGAAGCGCGGGCCGATCTCCTTGTCCTTCATCAGGTCCTTGAACAGCCGGACCGTCGCCATCGTGGTGGCGATCTGCTGCTTGCCCGAGCCGGCCCGCAGCTCTGCGTAGGCCGACTCGCCGGGCAGGGTCAGCGGCTTGGCGCGCACGATCCGCTTGGGGATCGCGCCGCCGAGCGCCGCGCGACGCTCCTTCATGTACTGGATCTCGTCGGACTTCTCGCCCGGGTGGTAGTACGGCGGCAGGTCCGCCTCGAGCTCCTTGTCGCTGATCGGCAGGTAGAGCCGGTCGCGGAAGGCCTTGAGGTCGGCCTTGGTCAGCTTCTTCATCTGGTGGGTCGCGTTGCGGCCCTCGAACGACTCGAGCGTCCAGCCCTTGATCGTGTGGGCGAGGATAACCGTCGGCTGGCCCACGTGCGCGCGCGCCGCCTCGAACGCGGCGTACACCTTGCGGTAGTCGTGGCCGCCGCGCGACAGCTTGCGCAGGTCGTCGTCGGACAGGTGCTCGACCATCTTGCGCAGCCGCGGGTCGCCGCCGAAGAAGTGCTCGCGGATGTAGGCGCCGGTCTCGACGGTGTAGGTCTGGAACTGGCCGTCCGGCGTCGAGTTCATCTGGTTGACCAGCACGCCGTCGCCGTCGCGGGCGAGCAGCGGGTCCCAGTCACGGCCCCAGATCACCTTGATGACGTTCCAGCCGGCGCCGCGGAAGTAGGACTCGAGTTCCTGGATGATCTTGCCGTTGCCGCGCACCGGCCCGTCCAGGCGCTGCAGGTTGCAGTTGATGACGAACGTGAGGTTGTCGAGCTCCTCGCGGGCGGCCGCGCCGATCGCGCCGAGCGACTCGACCTCGTCCATCTCGCCGTCGCCGAGGAACGCCCAGACGTGGGAGTTGGACGTGTCCGCGAGCCCGCGCGCGTTGAGGTAGCGGTTGAAGCGGGCCTGGTAGATCGCGCTGATCGGGCCGAGGCCCATCGACACGGTCGGGTACTCCCAGAAGTCCGGCATCAGGCGCGGGTGCGGGTAGGACGACAGGCCGAACGGGGCACGGGACTGTTCCTGGCGGAAACCGTCGAGGTGCTGTTCGGTCAGCCGGCCCTCGAGGAACGCGCGGGCGTAGATGCCGGGTGCCGCGTGGCCCTGGAAGTAGACCTGGTCGCCCATGCCACTGGCGAGGTCCTTGCCGCGGAAGAAGTGGTTGTAGCCGACCTCGTACAGCGACGCCGCGCTCGCGTACGTGGCGATGTGGCCACCGACGCCGACGGTCGCGTTCGCGCGCGACACCATGATCGCGGCGTTCCAGCGGATGTAGGCGCGGATGCGGCGCTCGATGTCCTCGTCACCCGGGAACCACGGCTCGCGCTCGGGCGGGATGGTGTTGATGTAGTCGGTGCTGCGTAGTGCCGGCACACCGACCTGGCGTTCACGTGCGCGCTCGAGCAGCTTGAGCATGAGGAACCGCGCACGCTGCCGACCGTCGGAGTCGACGGCCGCGTCCAACGATTCGATCCACTCACGGGTCTCGTCAGGATCGATGTCGGGCAGCTGGGTGGGCAGGCCGTCGGTAATGATGTTGAAACGGTCTCTGGTCACCCCTCCAGTAGACACCTTGTCGGACCGCTAGGGTCGCTACCAGACTTACCGAGCGGTAATAGCCCTTTACAGCCGTCTGTCAGCGTCGAGAGGATGAGGTCGTGAGTACGAGCCCGACGTCCGGGACGGGCCCTGGCGTCGCCGAACGCATGGGCCTCCGGCCCGCGATGGTCGTCATGGAGATCGGGTACGACGACGACGTCGACACCGACCTGCGCGACCTGATCACCGAGCAGACGGGCGAGGAACTCGTCGACGAGGACAGCGACGAGGTCGTCGACTGCGTCCTGATCTGGTACCGCGAGGACGACGGCGATCTCGTCGACTATCTCGTCGACGCGGTCGGTCCGCTCGCCGACGACGGGGTGATCTGGTTGCTGACCCCGAAGCGTGGGCGCGACGGGTACGTCGAGCCGTCCGACATCACCGAGGCCGCGTCGGTCGCCGGGCTGTCGCAGACGTCGATCACGACGGTCAGCGCCGAGTGGTCGGGTACCCGCCTGGTGGGGCGCAAGTCGGGCAGCGGCAAGAAGTGACTCGCCGATGACGTTGAACCACGCCCTCGTCGCAGTCGGTGACGAGGCTCCCGACTTCACCTTGCGCGACCAGAACAACGAAGAGGTGACGCTCTCGTCGTTCCGTGGCTCGCAGGCCGTGCTGGTGATCTTCTATCCGGCCGCGTTCACGGGGATCTGTACAGGTGAGCTGTGCGCCGTCCGTGACGACCTCGGCGTGTTCCAGAACGACGACGTGCAGGTGCTGACGATCAGCGTCGACTCCGTCTACTCGCACAAGATCTTCGCCGAGCGCGAGGGCTTCGAGTTCCCGCTGCTGGCCGACTTCTGGCCGCACGGCGGCGTCGCCCAGCTCTACGGCGTGTTCAACGAGGCGTCGGGAATCGCGAACCGGGGGACGTTCCTGGTCGACAAGGACGGCATCGTCCGCTTCGCCGAGCTGAACCAGCCGGGGGAGGGACGCGACCCCGAGGCCTGGCGCGCCGCCATCGCGTCCCTCTGACGCCCGGCCGTCCCGTACCCTGGGCGCGTTCGAACGGTGGCGGGTCGTTGACCGAGAGCTGTGCGCCAGCACTGCCGAGGGACGACAACGCAGCCATCGTTCGGCCACGAGGGCGCTTAGCTCAGCGGGAGAGCACTCGGCTTACACCCGAGCGGTCACTGGTTCGATCCCAGTAGCGCCCACCAGGTTTCCCGTTGCGCGAACCACGTGACGGACGGACTGCTTCCGCGACCGTGGGTGGGCCCGCTGCCGTGGCAGAAGCGTGTGCTGCTTCGTTGCGTTGCGAAACCGGATGCTTGCATAATGTAAGCATGCCGAATGTGCTCATTCGCGACGTGCCGGAGAGTGTTCACGCCCGCTTGCAGAGCCGCGCAGACGAGCACGGTCAGTCGCTGCAGCAGTACCTGGCCGGCGAGTTGCGCCGGCTCGCTGAGCGTCCCTCTATGGACGAGGTGCTCGCTCGGATCGCCGCCCGCCACGGTGGCCACGTCGGTCTTGAGCAGGCCGTGCAGGACCTGGCGGCCGAACGAGACCGCCGGTGATCGTCATCGACGCGTCGATCCTCGCCAACGTCGTCGGCGATGATGGCACTGATGGCGACCGCGCTCGCGAGGTGGTCGCTGGTCAAGAACTCAGCGTGCCCGACCTGGTCGATGTCGAGGTCGTCTCGGTGCTCCGTCGTCGCTGGCTGGCCAAAACGATGACCGCGCGCCGGTTCGCCGCGGCCGTGAATGATCTGGGCGCGCTACCCGCCGACCGCTACCCGGTACTGCCCTTCATGCCCCGCGCCTACGAGCTTCGCGCGAATGTCAGCGCCTACGACGCGACCTACGTCGCGCTGGCCGAACAGCTCGACTGCGCCCTCGTTACCGCCGACCGACGATTGGCCTCGGCGCCGGGCCCACGTTGCTCGATCACCGTGATCAGCACCTGATCGTCGACCCAACCACGAACAGCACCCCGTTCGTCTGCGTAGAAGCTCCACCAGGTCACATGCGGGAAGCCCGACCCCGCTACTACGAGGCCGGGAGCGAGGCGACGAATTCGGCGATGTCGGTTGCGAGCAGGTCGGGCTCCTCGATCGCGGCGAAGTGACCGCCGCGCGGCATCGTCGTGTAGCGGACGACCCGGTGCGTCCGCTCGGCCCAGGACCGGGGCGGTTGGGAGATGTCGGCCGGGAACAGCGCAACCGCCGTGGGGGCGTCCACCCACCGCAGACCGCGCTCGACCCCACGTCCGTACTCGTAGTAGGGACGCAGCGACGTGCCGATCGTGTTCGTGAACCAGTACAGCGACGCCTGGGTGAGCAGGAAGTCGTCGCTGAACGGGGTCGCCGAGGACTGGCCTCGCCGGTCGCTCCACGTCCGGTACTTCTCCAGGATCCAGCCGAGCAGCCCGACCGGCGAGTCCGATAACCCGTAGGCGAGCGTGAGCGGACGTGTCGAGTGCTGGTGCATGTAGGCGCCCTCGTCGCGGCTCCAGTCCCTGACCCGGTCGAGGTACGCGCGCTCGTCGTCGGTCAGCGTCGACTCGTCCAGCTCGACAGGCCCGCCCACCGCCATCAGGTGAACGGCGCGCACCGCCTGGGGATGCGCGGCCGCGAGACGGGACGTGGTGCCCGCGCCGAGGTCGCCACCGTGCGCCACGTAAAAGTCGAAGCCGAGCACATCGGCCATCAGCCGGTGCCACAGCTCGTGGGTGGCGACGTCGGCCGGCAGGCTCGGCCGCTGCGCCGAGAATGTGAAGCCGGGTATGGACGGCACGACGACCGTGAAGCAGACGTCCGCAGGCAATCCGAAGTCCGACGGACGCGACAGCCGCTCGGCCAGATCGACCATCTCGAAGAACGTGCTGGGCCACCCGTTGGTCACGATGATCGGCACGGCGTCGGCGCGCTCGCCGGGAAACAGCAGGTAGTGGACGGGCTGCCCGCCGACATCCGCCACGAACGACGGCAGCCGGTTCAGCCGCTCCTCGTGGGCGCGCCAGTCGAACCCGTCCGCCCAGTACTCGGCGAGACGGCGCAGTTCACCGCCGTCGGTGCCGGCGTCCCACGGGTCGGTGGGCCACGGCGCGGGCCAGCGGGTCGCGGCCACCCGGCGCCGAAGGTCGTCGAGGGTCTCGTCGTCGACGTGCAGATCCAGACCGGACATCGTCCCGATCCTAGGGAAGGAAGCCTCCTGCGCCGTCCGGCAACCGTCCGTGTGTGAGTCGCGCCGGGCGGGCGGGTAGCACAGCGAGCATGTCGAACGACGCCATCGTGCTGTTGAAGGAAGACCACAAGCAGATCAAGAAGCTGTTCCGCGACTTCCAGGCGGCCGGCGAGAACGCCACGAAGCAGAAGGGTGAGCTCGTCTCGAAGATGATCGAGCTGCTCACCGTGCACACCTACATCGAGAACGAGGTGATGTACCCCGAGGTGCGCAAGCTGCTGCCCGATGTCGAGGACGACGTGCTCGAGTCCTACGAGGAGCACCACGTCGCGGACGTGCTGTGCATGGAACTGTTCGCGATGAGTCCCGACGCCGAGCGCTTCGACGCGAAGACGACCGTCCTCATCGAGAACGTCACGCACCACATCGACGAGGAGGAGTCGGAGTGGTTCCCCAAGGTCCGCGAGGGTCTGGGACGCAAGCAGCTCGCCGAACTCGGTGAGCGGATGCTCGAGGCGAAGAAGAAGGCGCCGCGCTCACCGGCGCAGCCCAGCGCGTTGAAGAAGGCGCTGGACGCAGTCGTCAAGTAATGGCACATGGACGGGCCGGGAGCGCGACGGACGCTCCCGGCCCTGACATCGGACGACAAGCCTCAGACGATGGCGCCGAGTTCCTCGGCGTGCTCGAAGACCGTCTCGTCCGTACCGTCGGTGCCGTGCTGCTTGGTGACGAGCACCGCGGCGAGGAGGGTGGCGAGGACGAGTGCCCCCAGACCCCAGGTGAACGCGACCGTGTAGCCGTGCACGAGCCCGGCGGCGGTGCTGCCCGGCCCGTGGTGGGTCAGGTAATTCGCGGTCGCCGAGGCGGCGATCGTGTTGAGCAGGGCCGTCCCGAGCGATCCGCCGATCTGCTGGGTGGTGTTGACGAGCGCGCTGGCCACGCCGGCGTCACGCGGGTCCACTCCGACGAGCGCAGTGCTCGACAGGGCGACGAACGCGAAACCCATGCCGAGGCTCATGACGATCTCGGCGGGCAGGACGTGCGAGGCGAACGCGCCGTGCACCGTGATCCGGGTGAACCAGGCCATGCCGAGCGCCGCGGCCGCAGCGCCACCGGCCATCAGCGGGCGCGGGCCGATGCGGGGCAGCAGGTTGCTCGCCAGCCCGGCCGCTACCACGATGCCGCCGCTGAACGGCAGGAACGCGAGCCCGGACTTGAGTGCGGAGTATCCGAGCGTCCCCTGCAGGTAGTAGACGAGGAACACGAACATCCCGAACAGCGAGAGGCCGATCAGCAGCGAGACCAGGAACGACCCGGCGCGGTTGCGCTCGGTGAACACGCGCGGCGGCAGCAGCGGCTCGGCGGTGCGGCGCTCGATGACGACGAACGCGGCCAGCAGGACGACCGACGCGATCAGCAGCACGATGGTGCTCGTCGCGGACCAGCCGCTCTCGTTCGCCTTCGTGAAGCCGTAGACGAGCGCGACGAGCCCGAGCGTGCTCGTCACGACACCGAGGATGTCGTAGCGCGGCTTGCCCTCGGCCCGGCTCTCGCGGACGACCAGCACACCGGCGATGGCGGTCACGACCGCGATCGGGGTGTTGACGAGCAACGTCCAGCGCCAGGACGCGTACTCGGTGAGCGTGCCGCCGAGGATGAGACCGAGCGCGGCACCGCCACCGGAGATGCCGCCGTAGACGGCGAACGCCTTGGCGCGTTCGCGCGCCTCGGTGAACGTGATCGTGATCAGCGACAGCGCAGCCGGCGCCATCAGCGCCGCGAACGCGCCTTGCAGACCGCGGGCGGCGAACAACTCGCCCTGGTTCTGTGCGATGCCGCCGATCGCGGACGCCGCGCCGAAGCCGAGCAGGCCGATGACGAAGCCGCGCTTGCGGCCGATGAAGTCCGCGATCCGCCCGCCCAGCAGCAGCAGCCCGCCGAACGCGAGCGCGTAGGCGGTCACCACCCACTGGCGGTTGGCGTCGGAGATCTGCAGCGAGTGCTGAGCGGACGGCAACGCGATCGTCACGATGCTGGCGTCCAGCACGACCATCAGCTGGGCGACGGCGATGACGCCCAGCGCCAGCCACCGCCGGGGGTCGACCGGTGTGTAGGCATCCGGGTTTGAAGAAGTCATGGCGCTACGGTACGAACTCCAATCATCCGAGTCAAGACGATTGGAGTTGAACTAATCCGAAACTTGACGGTAGTTCGACAGTCAATTACCCTGGCGGGCATGGGAGCGACCCCTGGCGCCGGAGACGAGCCGGGCTTCTGCAGCTCGCTGTTCCGGCCTGCGGACCTGATGTTCTTGCTCTACGCCGCGAACCAGCGCATGACGGACGAGCTCGATCGCGCCGCCGTCGACATCGGGCTGAACGACGCGCGGGACTGGCTGGTGCTCGCCGTCCTCGATGACGGGGAGCACCGCACGCAGCTCGAGCTCAGCCGGATCGTCTGCGTCGACAAGACGACCCTGATCAGCGTCCTCGACCGGCTGGAGCGCCAGAAGCTGATCGTCCGCACGGTCGACCCGTCCGATCGCCGCGTCCGCATTCCGACGATCACCCCGGCCGGGCGCCGGATGTTCGCCAAGTTCGCGGCTGCCCGCGACGCCGCCGAGGCCCGGGCGCTCGACGGCATCGAGCCGCAGCAGCGCGCCCTGCTGCTGGAGCTGCTCGCCCGCATCGCCGACGACCAGGTCGTCGCCGCCGCGCCGGTCCGCTGAGGCTGAGCGCTCTCTGAAGCGCGCCCGCAGTTCTGCTACATGGCCTGTAGTAGTGGAGTTGTGCCCGAACTCGCGCGCCCGACCCGACGCCGATTCCTGGGTCTGGCAGGTGCGCTGCTCGGTGCCGGCGCCCTCTCCAGCGCGGCCGGGTACGTCATCGATCGCGCGATGTCCGTCGACCCCGGCGGCGCGGGATCGCTCGCTGACGTCGATCACTTCGTCCTGTTGATGCAGGAGAACCGATCCTTCGACCACTACTTCGGGACGCTGTCAGGCGTCCGCGGCTTCGACGACATGCCATCCCGACTGGCCCAACCGGGCTACCGGCCGGGCGTCGGACCGGACCCGTCCGGTCGCCTCATGCCGTTCCATCTGAGCGTCCGCCAGGATCCGGGCGCCGACCCGGAGATTCCCGTCGATCCCGCGCACTCGTGGGCCGCTCAGCACGGCGCGTGGAACGGCGGGGCGATGGACGCGTGGGTGACCACGCATCTCGCGTCCGACGGCGACGCACTCGGTCCGCAGGTCATGGGCTACTACGCGCGCGCCGAACTGCCGGCCCACTACCTGCTGGCAGACGCGTTCACGGTCTGCGACAACTACTTCAGCTCGGTGCTCGGCCCGACCGCGCCCAACCGGCTGTACTGCATGACCGGGACGCTGGACCCGGACGGTGTCGCCGGCGGGCCGGTGCTCGCCGACGCGAGTGCACTCACCGGGACCCCGCTCACATGGCGGACCTATCCGGAGAACCTCACCGACGCCGGCGTCAGCTGGAAGATCTACAACTCGCTGCGCCCGGACCAGAGTTCCGAGCTGACCGGGATGATGAAGTACTTCCGCAGCTTCCGGCAGCCGCATCTCGCCGAGCGTGGGCTCGCGCCGCGCTACCCGTCCGACTTCGCGACCGACGTCGCGAACGGGACGCTGCCCGCGGTCTCGTGGCTGATCCCATCGATGGCTCGCAGCGAACACCCCTCCTTCCCGTCCGCACGCGGAGCCGAACAGATCGTCCAGGTGCTCGACGTCCTCACGGACAACCCCGCCGTGTGGGAGCGGTGTGCTCTTATCGTGAGCTACGACGAGAACGGCGGATTCTTCGACCATGTCCCGCCGCCCACCGCTCCGGTCGGCACGCCGGGGGAGTACGTCACCGCCGGCGTGCCGGCGCAGGGCCCGATCGGGCTCGGCTTCCGCGTGCCCTGCCTCGTGATCTCGCCGTACACGCGCGGCGGCAACGTCTACTCCGGCCGCCTCGACCACACGTCCCAGCTGCGGTTGCTCGAGCGTCGTTTCGGCGTCGAGGTGCCGAACCTGTCGTCGTGGCGCCGGAGCGCGGTCGGCGATCTCACCGCCGTGTTCACCGGCCACCGGCACGTCCCTATGAGCAGCGTCGAACCGACGGTAGGACGATCGACGCACGACGCGGCGCGGGAGATGCGCCAGCTGCGTGACGTCCCACCCCCTGCGCACGGCCCGTACCCGATCCCACCGAACAACCGTCCCCGCCAGGAGGCGTCACCGGTCCGCCATCGAATCGGATGAGCGCAGTCAGCCGGTGTAGGCCCCGGACTCGAGATCCTCGAGCAGCGTCGGCCCGGTCGGCGTCCACCCCATCCGCTCGCGCGTGATCTCGCTGGAGGCCGGCGCGTCCATCGCGAGGAATCGCGCGAGCCAGCCGAAGTGCGCGTCCGCCTCCGCGGCGGGCACGGACCTCACAGGCAGCTCGAGCTTGTGCCCGATCACCTCGGCGACAGTTCGTACCGGCACGCCCTGCTCGGCGACACCGTGCAGGATCGAACCGGCCGGCGCCTTGTCCACCGCGAGCGCGGTCAGCCGCCCGGCGTCCGAGACGTGCACCGCCGGCCAGCGGTTGGCGCCGTCGCCGATGTAGCCCGAGACGCCCCGGTCGCGCGCGATCTGGACGAGCGCGGCCATGAAGCCGTGGTCGCCGGCGCCGTGGACGGTCGGCGCATAACGCAGGACGCCGCCGCGGATGCCGCGGTCGGCGAGCTCCAGCACGAGGCGCGCGTTCTCGAGGCGCGGGTTCGCGTCCGGTCCGGGCCGGTCGTTCTCGGTGATCGTGGCACCGGATGGCAGGCCGCCGAAGCCCGAGGCGATGAACAGGGCGCGGTCCGAGCCGGCGAGGACGTCGCCGAACGCCTCGATGGCGGCGCGATCCGCGGCCACCGAGGCGCCGAAGTTGGCGAAGTCGTGGATGAAGGCGAGGTGGACGACCGCGTCGGCCTTCTCGGCGCCCGCGCGCAGGCTGGCGAGGTCGTCGAGCGAGCCGCGATGCACCTCGGCACCCGCCCGTTCGATCGCAGCGGCGGACTCGTCCGAGCGGGCCAAGCCGAGCACCTGGTGACCGGCCGCGAGCAACTCGGGGACGACGGACGATCCGATCCAACCGGACGCGCCGGTGACGAACACACGCATGGGAACTACCTCCGAACAGACGACGTGGCCGATGTCAGTCACTGACATCGACCGTAGCACCTGATGTCAGGGGCTGTCATCACCTAGACTGCGGACCATGGGCCGCTGGGAACCGGACGCGCGTGGCCGCCTGAGCGAGGCGGCGATGGCGCTGTTCACCGAACGCGGCTTCGAGCAGACGACCGTCGCCGAGATCGCCGCTCGTGCCGGGCTGACCGAGCGCACGTTCTTCCGCTACTTCGCCGACAAGCGCGAGGTCCTCTTCGGCGGAGGTGAGCGGCTGCAGGCCGAGATGGTCGCCGCGGTCCGCGACGCGCCGGCCGGCGCGACACCCATGGCGGCCGCGTCGGCCGCGCTCGACGCTGCCGCCGCATTCCTGCCGGAGCGCGAACAGGCCTGCCGCCGGCACCGGGTGGTCGCGGCCCATTCCGAGCTGCGCGAGCGGGAACTGATCAAGATGGCCACGCTCGCGGGCGCGCTCGGCGCCGCGCTGCGTGCACGCGGCGTGAAGGAACCCACCGCGAGCCTCACCGCCGAGACGGTGATCGCGGTGTTCCGCGTCGCGTTCGAGCGCTGGGTGGCCGAGAAGAACCGTACGGGTCTGCGGGCTCTGATCAAGGACTCGCTGGACGAGCTGACGGCGGTCACGGCCGCGGGCTGAGAGTGGACGGCCGGCGCGTCACGTCCTCGATCGGGTGGCATCGTGTCGGAGGGCTCGAACATAATCGGATCCATGACCGGCCCCGGCCACGAGAACGTGGCAACCGTGCTGGTCGACCCGGCTGTCCTGGACGACTTCGAGCTCGACCTGATGACCTCCGACTTCCGGGTCTGGCCGGTGCATCGCGCCCCGACGTTCCCCGACCCACAGCGCCTCGCGTTCCAGTTGCGCCGCTCGCTCGTCGAGGCCAGTCAGGGGCGCTGGGCCGACGCCGCCGACTGGACGCTTGTGTGGATCACGTTCGGTGAGAGCTGGCTCGACGGTGACGAGCCCATCCCGTGGCCCGCGCACGCCGCGCTGTGGGACAAGCTGGCCGAGTACCGCGGCCGCGTGCGCTACCACCTCGGGCTCGGCGGGGTGCCGCACCTGAGCGTGCCGCACGAACCGAGCTGATCAGGACGTCCTGATTCACACCATGCGATCGAGCGCGCGCTGGATCGCCAGGTGCACCGTGCCGAGCAGCGTCGCGTGGTCGGCGAGTTCGCCGATGCAGATCTCGGTGTCCCAGGCGAGCTCGTGCACGGCGCGACGCACCTCCCGCAGCACGAGCGGGTTCTGCCCGACGCCGCCGCCCAGCACGATCAGCTCGGGATCGAGGACGCTCAGCGTGGCGGCCACCAGCAGGCCGATGTCGCGGGCGTGTTCGGTGACGAACCCCTGCGCGGTCTTGTTGCCCGCGGCCGCGAGCTCGAACAGCGCGAGGGCGTGGCGGGGCACCGGCCCGGCGGAGCCCGGCCAGCGTTCGGTCACGCGATCCATCAGCGCGCGCGATCCGATGTAGTCCTCGAGGCCGGCGCGCGTCGGTGTGGCGCCCGGGCCCCACGGATACGGCATCATCGCGACCTCGCCGGCAGCACCCCGCGCGCCCGGAAGAAGGCGTCCGTTGACCATCACTCCGGCGCCGATCTTCACGCCGACCTGCAGGTAGACGAACGACTGCCGGCCGCGGGCGACGCCCAGGCGGTGCTCGGCCAGCGCGGCACAGTTCACGTTGTTCTCGAGCATCGTGTCGACGCCGTCGGGCAACTCCAGCGCCTCGACCACGTTCTCGACGCCCTCGGGCCGCCGCGGCTGGTTCGGCGCGTGGGTCGGCAGCGTCGGCGCCGCGATGACGACACCGCGCAGCGGACCATGGGCGTCGGACACCTCGCCGCGCACCCGGTGCAGCACCTCGTGCGCCGTGCTGACCGTCGTCGGCGTGACCGTCCGCCGCCGGGACGAGAGCCGCTCCTCGGCGATCGCGATCTGCGTGCCGTCGAGCGAGTGCGCCGCGACGCGGATCCGGGTCGTCCCCAGCTCGACGCCGAGGACGTGCCCGGCGTGTGGGGCGACGGAGTAGACGACCGCGCTACGGCCGGTCGAGCCGCGCGCCTCGCCCTGCTCGGCGACGAGCTCGAGGCGGACGAGTTCGGCGATCGCCGTCGACATCGTCGGCTTGGACAGCCCGAGCGCCGAACCGAGGCTCGGACGGGTCGCGGGTCCGGAGTCGGCGAGCAGGCGGAAGACCGCGGCGGCGCTGTCGGGCAGGTCGTAGAGCGGGGTGACAGCAGGCGCCTTGACCACATCGTTACCGAACGATGCGACACCCTGCTCCAGAGCCATTGCGTCCGCTCCCGTACTTCGGCTAGCGTCCCGACATCAGAGTTAGTAAAGCTACCGAACCGCTAGGCCGTTGTCCCCTACCAGCTGCCGAACACTAGTGGACGTGCCGGTCACGACCGCAACAGGCGCGACGTAGGAATCCGATCTTGGACCGACGAAAGGGCACCCCGGGATGACCGACGCATCGACACCGGCGCTCGCCGCGGGGTCGGTTCTCGGCGTCGACGTCGGGGGCACCAAGACCCACCTCGCCCTCGGCACGATCGACGGTGACGGCCAGATCGTCCGCGAGGCGATCGTGTCGACGCCGTCGTGGCGCACGGCCAGCGTCGAGGCCAACGCCGGCGCGATCGTCGGGCTGCTCGTCGACGAGTTCGGCGCGGGCGCGAAGAGCGTCGCGATCGGTGTCGGCGCGCACGGCTGCGATTCGACGGCGCAGTGCCAGGCGCTCGAGGACGCCATCCGGGCGCTCGTCACCGGCCCGGTGCGCGTGCTCAACGACGGTGAGCTGATGCCGTGGGCGATGGGGGTGCACGGCGGCGTCGGCGTCGTGGTCGGCACCGGCTCGATCGCCGTCGCGCGCGACGACGAGGGGCGCCTCATCACGGCCGGCGGCTGGGGCTGGGTGCTCGGGGACGAGGGCAGCTCGGCCGGCATCGTCCGCGAGGCGACCCGGGCGGTGCTCGCCGAGCTCGACCTCGGCCACCACGACGACCCGCTGGTCGAGACCCTGTTCCGTTCCTTCGACGTCCCGGACGGCCCGAGCCTCGCGATGGAACTGACGCGCGACAACAGTGCCGCGCGATGGGGTCGTCATTCCCGGGACGTGTTCGCCGCCGCCGACGCCGGCTCGGTGCTCGCCGCCACGGTCATCGACGACGCCGCGGACTCCCTCGCCGGATTGCTCGACCGCCTGCACGCGCGTGGCGTCTCGATCACCGACGTGGTCGCCGGCGGCGCCGTCGTCACTGCGCAGCCGCGGCTGCGCGACAGGTTCGTCCGGGCCGTCGAGTCCGCCCATCCGGGCGTGACGGTCTCGGTGCTCTCCCACCCACCGGTGGTCGGCGCCCTCGCGCTGGCCGCAGATCTCGCTCGATCCCAGGCACATCCATCGCACGATCACGTCTCGGAGGCAGCAGTATGAACGGCACGGACGACAGCTCCCTCTTCGGTCGCGGCTTGTCACGCCGCACCGTCCTCGTGGGCGGTCTCGGCGCGGGCGCGACGATGCTGCTCGCCGCGTGTGGTGGTGTCACCGGCACCAGCACGAAGAAGGGCAGCAACGGCAACGGCACCGGCACGATCAACGCGCTGTTCATGCAGCAGGCCGGGTACAGCACCACCGACGTCGCGCAGATGGTCAAGGCGTTCGAGGCCAAGAACCCGAAGATCAAGGTCAAGACCACGTTCGTCACCTACGACGCGCTGCACGACAAGATCGTCACGGCGGCCGCCGCGCACACCTACGACGTGGTGCTCATCGACGTCATCTGGCCGGCGGAGTTCGCGACCAAGAACATCGTCGCGGACGTCACCGACAGGTACCCGGCGTCGTGGCAGCAGACGATGCTCGGCGGCGCACTCGGCACCGCGAAGTACCAGGACAAGTACTACGGGGTTCCGTGGGGCCTGGACACGAAGTTCTTCTACTACAACAAGAAGATGCTGTCCCAGGCCGGCGTCGACCCGTCGACGCTCGGCACGTGGGACGGCGTGCTCACCGCAGCGCGTGCGCTCAAGAGCAAGGGCGTCGTCAAGTACCCGCTCGCCTGGAGCTGGGACCAGGCCGAGGCGATCATGTGCGACTACACGCAGCTCGTCGGTGCCTGGGGCGGGTCGTTCGTCGACAGCTCGGGCAACCTCACCCTCAACCAGGGCGGCGCGGTCAAGGCTCTCGAGTGGATGCGCGGCACGATCGAATCCGGTCTCACCAATCCCGCTTCGACCACGTTCGCCGAGGCGGACGTCGAGAAGACGCTGAACAACGCCCAGGCGGCCTTCGGACTGAACTGGACGTACTACTTCGCGTCGTCGAACACCCGGGCGAACTCGAAGGTCGTGGGCGACATCGTCGTCCAGCAGACCCCGAAGGGCCCCGCGGGCAAGCAGCCGGGCGTGAACGGCGCGATGGCGGTGTCGATCAGCTCGGGCAGCCAGAACCAGGACGCCGCCTGGAAGTTCATCGAGTTCATCACCAGCGAGCCGGAGCTGGACAAGTACGCGGCGCAGGCGCTGCCGATCTGGAAGGCCTCCTACCAGAAGCAAAGCGTCGTGCATTCCGCGCCGGAGACGTTCGCGGCCGCGGCCAAGCAGCTGAACGACCTGATCGTCCGGCCGCCGGTGGCGAACTACACCGCGATCTCGCAGATCATCCAGGTCGAGTTGCAGAACGCGCTGCTCGGCAAGAAGAGCGCGCAGTCCGCGCTGGACGACGCGGTTTCGAAGGCGAAGCCGCTGCTGAAGTCGAGCTGACGGCTTGGTAGTCACGAGTGTGAAGTCGCCGCGGCGGCGCGCGAACCGTCCCGCGCCGCCGCGACCGCTGCGCCACAAGCCCCGGCAGCAGGGCCGCATCGCGGCCATGCTCCTGCTGCCGTCGGCGGTGATCGTCTTCGGCGTCATCTTCTATCCGGTGCTGCGCACGCTGATCATCTCGTTCTTCGAGGTGAACAGCGCCGTCCCGATCACCACGCCGTTCGTCGGGGTGCGCAACTACAGCGACATCTTCGGCAACGCCGACTTCTGGTCCTCGATCGGGCGCACGCTGTACTTCACGATCGGCTCGACCGTGCTCGAGCTCGTCCTCGGCATGGGGCTCGCGCTGCTGCTCAACGCGCCGATCAAGCTGCGCTGGTTGTTCCGCGCGATCGTGGTGCTGCCGTGGGCGCTGCCGACGGTCGTCAACGGCGCGATGTGGAAGGGCGTCTTCAACGCGCAGTACGGCTCGCTGAACGCACTGCTGACGCAGTTGCACCTGATCCACGCGTACAAGCTGTGGCTCGGCACCCCGCACTCGGCGATGAACTCGCTGATCATCGCCGACGTCTGGAAGACCACTCCACTCGTCGCGTTCTTCCTGCTCGCCGGCTTGCAGGGCATCCCGAGCGAGATCTACGAGTCGGTGCGCGTCGACGGCGCCGGTTCGGTGCGCGCGTTCTTCTCGATCACGTTGCCGCTGCTCATCCCGAGCATCAGCATCGTGTTGATCCTGCGCACGATCGACGCGTTCAAGGTGTTCGACCTCGTGTACGTCCTCACCGGCGGCGGACCTGCCGACGGCACACAGACGATCGCGTACTTCACCTATGTGCAGGCGTTCTCCGACCAGCGCTTCGGCTACGGCTCGGCGCTCGCGACCGTGATCGTCGCCTGCATCCTGGTGTTGTCGGCCATCTACCTGCGGCTGCTGCGTCGTGACGAAATGAGCCTGCTCTGATGACCGCGACGACAGAGAACGTCCCGACCCCGGCCGCGCCGGCCGAGACGCCGCGCCGCGCGCCGAAGCGCCGTTCGGTCAAGGGCGGCTCGACCCGTTATCACGTGTTCGTCAACGTGATGGCGCTGATCGTCTCGTTGATCATCCTCGCGCCGTTCGCGTGGATGGTCATCGCGAGCGTCGAGTCGCCGGCGGACCTGATCCGGGTGCCGTACCACTGGATCCCGGCGCACCTGGACTTCTCGCGCTACCGGGACATCATCGAGGGCAAGGGCACCGACGTGGCGCGGGCGTTCCGGTCGTCGGTGTTGAACTCGATCATCGTCGCGGCCGGCACGGTGATCGTGGCGATCACGGTCGGCATCTTCGGTGCCTACGCGTTCGCGATGCTGAAGTTCCGGTTCCGCCGGGCGACGCTGGTCATCTTCCTGGTGACGTACATGCTGCCGCCGATCGCGCTGCTGATCCCGCTCTACCTGATCATGAGCTCGCTCGGGCTGCTCGACAGCAAGCTCGGCCTGGTGATCATCTACTCGTCCTACGTCACGCCGTTCGTGCTGTGGATCCTGAGCAACTACTTCCTCACGATCCCGCGCGAACTCGAGGAGGCGGCGCGCGTCGACGGATGCTCGCGCATGGGCGCGTTGTTCCGGGTGATGCTGCCCGTGGCGCGTCCCGGTCTGTTCGCGACGATCATGTTCGCGTTCCTGCTGTCGTGGGACGAGTTCCTGTACGCGTTGATCTTCACCTCGACGCCGAACGCCGAGACGATCCCGGTCGCGATCGCCAACTTCGCCGGGCGCTACTCGACCGACTTCGGGCTTGTCGCGGCGGGCGGGCTGATCGCGTCAGTTCCGCCCGTCCTGCTCGCCATCGCGTTCCAGCGATTCATCGTCGACGGACTGTCCGCCGGCGCCGTGAAGGGATGACCACGGTTATGGACTACTACGAGGCGATGGCCTCGCAGCCGGCCAACCTCGCCGCGTCGTACGGGACGACCGCCGCGGCGCTGTCGACGCTCGACCTCGCGCGGTGGCGCACCGGCACGCTGATCGCGTCGTCGATGGGGGCGAGCGCGCACGCCGGTCACTCGTTCGTGGCCCGCCTGGCACGTCATGGCCGGCGTGCCTTCGTGGTGGACGCCTCGACCCTCATGGCGCTGCCGGACCCGGCCGCGCTCGGCGACAGCTTCCTGTTCGTGACCGAGGGTGGGCGCAGCCGCGAGACGATCGAGGCCGCGCGCCGGGTCGGGCCGTCCGCCCGTCTTGCCCTGACCAACGTGCCCGAAGCCCCGATCCACGAGGTCGTCGATGCGGTCGTCGGTCTCGGACACGGTCCCGACAGCAAGGTGTACACGGTCGGTTATACAGCCACGCTGCAGGCTTTCGGTCTGCTCGCGACGGCGCTCGACGGTCAGGACGAGGGCGACGACTGGGCGTCGCTACCTGCGCTGCTCGAGAAGGTGCGTGCCGAGCTTGCGTCGCCTGCG
>Ga0164242_10003597_pt1 | contig 17621 bp, 22 predicted proteins | sample OricomgcompostMG_FD_108783 | JGI IMG/M metagenome (GOLD analysis project Ga0164242, IMG submission 108783) | Miracle-Growth compost microbial communities from Emeryville, California, USA - Original compost - Miracle growth compost (MG) ...
AGATCGGCGATCTTGTTGCGGCCCTGCCGGACGGATTGGACACGGTCGTCGGCGAGCGCGGTTATCGGATGTCCGGCGGGGAACGGCAACGGCTGGCGATCGCCCGGTTGCTGTTGAAGGCGCCGCCGATCGTCGTCCTGGACGAGGCCACCGCCCACCTGGACTCCGAGTCCGAGGTGGCCGTGCAGCGGGCGCTGGACCGGGCGATGCAGGGCCGGACCAGCCTGGTGATCGCCCACCGACTGTCGACGGTGCGCAACGCCGACCAGATCCTGGTGGTCGATCACGGCCGCATCGTCGAGTCCGGCACGCATGATCAGCTGCTGGCCGCGAACGGCCTCTATGCCGAGTTGTACCGGACGCAGTTCAGCGATCCGGTCGGCGGCGGAACACCGACAGGTCGACCGACAGCGTGACCGGTGTCGGCTGCGTCAGAGCCGCGATCCGATCGGCGAGGTCGGCGGGGCGGTGGTGTGCCGTCGGGCCCATCAGGACCAGGTCTTTGAGCGCCGGCGGGTCCAGCACCATCGGCGCCAGGACGCCTTCGTGGTGTTCGACGTCGAACCATTCCCGTAGCGACTCCCGCAGCGTCTCGGCCTTGCCCGGCCGGACGTCGATCATGCCGAGCCCGTCGCGGACCTCGGCCAGATGATCGTCGGCGGCGGAAGCGATCAGCAACCGCCCGCCCGGTCGGAGCATCCGGGCGAAAGCGGCCGGGTTCCTCGGTGCGAAGACGACCATGATCAGGTCCAACGCCTCGTCGCGCACCGGGAGCCCTGCCCAGGTGTCGGCGACCACCGCGCCGACCCGGGCGACCCGGGCGATCCGGCGGCAGGCGTACGGCGACAGATCGGTTCCCAGCCCACGGGAACCGGGCAGCCGGTCGATCACCCGCCTCAGGTAGTAACCGGTTCCGGCCCCGGCTTCTGCGACGCGGGCTGCGGGTGGCGCGATCTGGGACGCGACCGCTGCGAGGCGATCGGCCAACGGGGCGAAGTGTCCGCCGGCCAGCAGCCGATCACGCGCGGCGACCATGTCGGCGGTGTCGGCGTTGGCACCTCGCGGTCGCCGGGTCAACAGGTTCACATAACCCTGCCGGGCGATGTCGAAGCTGTGGCCCTGGCGGCAACGCAGCGACCCGCCCGCGACCGCCACCGGAGAGGTACAGACCGGGCAGCGCAGCAGATCGCTGATCGTGTCGATCATCAGGTACCGGTCGGCGGGCGATCGGTCAGAGTGCGCGCAACAGGCCGCCGTCGACGGCGATCATGCTGCCGGTGACGTAGGAGGCCGCGGGGGAGAGCAGGAAGGCCGCAACCCGGCCGAACTCCGCCGGATCCCCGTAACGCCGGAGCGGGATGGCCTGTTCGCTGTTTGCCCGCGCAGCGGCGGGGTCGCCGGACAGGGAATCGAGGTGGCGCACCCGATCGGTGTCGATCCGGCCCGGCATCAGGCCGTTGACCCGCAGACCGGCCGGGCCGTGTTCGTCGGACAGTTGCTTGATCAACATGCCGAGGCCGGGACGGAGCCCGTTGGATGCGGAGAGGCCGCCGATCGGTGTCTTCACCGAGGTGGACAGGACGACGGCGATCGCCGGGTCCTGCGCGGTGGTCCTGTTGATCACCGAGCCGATCACTCGCAGCGTGGACAGGAACACCGAGTCGAAGGCCTGCCGCCACTGATCATCGGTGAGCTTGATCACCGGGCCTGCGGCCGGGCCGCCGACGCTGATCAGCGCGCCGTCCAGCCGGCCGAAGCTGTCGATCGCCATCCGGGTCGCCTGCTCGGCGGTCTGCGGGTCGGCCAGGTCGGCGGTGAGGGCGACAGCCGAACCGGCGCCGAGTTGGTCCACCACCTCGGCCAGCGCGTCGCTCCGTCGGGCCACCAGGACCACCTTGGCGCCCTCGGCGACCAGTGCCGCGGCCGAGGCGCGGCCCAGGCCGCTGCTGGCGGCAGTGACGACGAAGACCCGGTCAGTGAGCTGCAGATCCATGCGGTTGATCCTGCCATGCGCGTTCCTTGCGTTCGCGCCGGTCACGGAGGTCACCGCGGATGAAGACCACGACGCCGAGCGCACCGAGGCCGGTGAACATGAACCACTGCACGGCATACCAGAAGTGCGGGCCGTCGCTGAGCTCGGGAAGCACGATGGTCTGCGTGCTGATGGTGTCCTTGGGATCCATCGAGATGGTGTCGATGTAGCCGTTGACCACCGGCGTGTGCAGGTCGGCGCCGATCTTGTCGGAGTTGATCGACCGCGCATGCCCGTCGACGGGGACGATGGCGCCGCTGCGACCGGTCTCGTTCTGCCGGACCCGGCCGACGATGGTCACCGGACCCGACGGTGGGGCGGGTGCCGTGTTGGGGATCTGTCGGCCGCCGGCCAGGGCGACGAAACCGCGGTCGACGAGGACCGTTCTGCCGCTGTCGGTGCGCAGCGGGGTGACCACCTCGTAGCCGTCGGCATCGCCGTTCTGCCGGTAGCGGATGATGTACTGCCGCCCGGACTCGAAGGTGCCGGTGACGCGGACCCGACGCCATTCGTCGGCGTCGCCGATCGGGTGGGTGAACACCTCGTCGAAGTCGGCGACCGGCGCCGCCTCGTTGGCCCGGATCACCTCGTTGTTCGCCCGCCGCTCGTGCAGCCGCCGCAGTTGCCACTCACCGAGATTGACGAAGGCGACGCCCAGCACCGCGACGAACAGGGTCAGAGCCAGCCAGCGCACCCAGAGCGGGTGTTTCGGCTCGGGTTTCGACTCGGGATGCGGCTCGGACTGTGACACCAGACGAGTGTAGTTACGCCTGGCCCAGCGCCAGCGCGGTGGCCTTGGCAGCAGCTGAACCGAGCGGGGCGCCGCGACCAACAGCCACACCGACCAGGAACGTCGTCAACGGCGCGGCCGGCCGGTCGACCTGATGAGCCGCGTCCCGGGCAAGGTCGAGGATCGCGTGCACGGAGTCGTCGTCCAGGTCGAGATCGGACAGCTCCAACTCCTCGGCCAGCGACTCCAGCCAGGCGGTCAAATCCGAGTGCAGATCCATGGTGACATGATGGCCCCATGGCACGGGCGGCTCGTCAGCACCTGGTCCGCAGACTGACCCGGGACGGCTGGTCGCCGCGCAGCGACCGGCTTGCCGTCGAGGAGCCGTTGGAGATCCGCATCGGCGGCGACGCGTTCGCCGTCACCATGCGTACCCCCGGTCAGGACATCGACCTGGTCAACGGTTACTGCTTCGCCGAGGGCATCATCCGGACCGCCGCGGACATCACCACCGCCCGCTATTGCGACGGGGCGGGACCGGACGGGCTGAACACCTACAACGTGATCGACGTCAATCTCGCCGACGGGGTGGCAGCGCCGGACCACGGTCTGCAGCGCAACGTACTGACCAGCAGCGCCTGCGGGATCTGCGGCAGCACCTCGATCGATCAGGTGATGGACCGGGCCGTCGGGCCGCTGCCGCCGGGTCCGCCGATCCCCGCCGAACTGATCACCGCAGCGCCGGATCTGCTCCGCGGACAGCAGCAGCTGTTCACCCGCACCGGCGGTGTACACGCCGCCGGTCTGCTGACCACCTCGGGCGAGCTGATCTGCGTACGGGAGGACGTCGGCCGGCACAACGCGGTGGACAAGGTCGTCGGCCACGCCATGCGGTCGGAGCTGCTCCCGTTGACCGGCAGCTTGCTGGTGGTTTCCGGCCGGGCCAGCTTCGAACTCACCCAGAAGGCCGTGATGGCCGGGATCCCGGCGCTGATCGCAGTGTCCGCACCGAGTTCGCTTGCCGTCGAACTCGCCGACCGGGCCGGGCTCACCCTGGTCGGCTTCGCCCGCGGCGACACGATGAACGTCTACACCCATCCCGACCGGATCGTAGCCTGAGCGGACTGGCGGGTGTCGGCGGCCGCCCGGGACGTTCCCGGACGGTTTCGTCGCCGGCGCACCGTTTCGTCGGTCGCGCACCGGTTGGTCGGTCGCGCACCGTTTGGTCGGTCGCGCACCGTTTGGTCGGTCGCGCACCACCTGCATCCGGTGCGCCGACCAGGAAAGGTCGCGGCGTCGAGGAACTGGTGCGGGAGGACCCGAGGAAGGCGGTCCGGGGGGACCCGTGGGGCGGATCAGTGGGGGACCCGGACGCAGGACCGTGTGGTGAGACGGTGCGGAAGGCGGTGTGGGGAGACGGTGCGGAAGACCGTACGGGAGCATGCCCGGGGCGCGCACCGGCCGGTCCGGCGCGTAGGCTCGGTTCATGAGTACGGTGCTGCTGCCCACTCCGCGCGCGCTCGCGGACCGGCACGGTCGGGTCGCAACGGACCTCAGGGTGTCGCTGACCGACCGCTGCAACCTGCGCTGCACGTACTGCATGCCGGCGGAGGGGCTGGAGTGGCTGCCGACTGACGAGGTGCTCACCGACGAGGAATTCCTCCGGCTGATCCGGATCGGCACGTCGCTGTTGGGTATCCGGACCGTACGGCTGACCGGTGGCGAACCACTGTTGCGCAAGGGCCTGGAGCGGCTGGTCGCCGGCATCGCCGCCCTGCCCGCCCGGCCGAAGATCGCGCTCACCACCAACGGCATCGGACTGGCCCGACGCGCCCAGGCGCTGGCCGACGCCGGCCTCGACCGGATCAACATCTCACTGGACACGTTGGACCCCGAGACCTTCCACCGGCTGTCCCGGCGCCGCCGGCTGGATGACGTGCTGGCCGGCATCACGGCCGCCCAACGGGCCGGGCTGGCTCCGGTCAAGATCAACACCGTGCTGATGCGCGGCATCAATGATCATGAAGCGCTGCCGTTGCTGCGCTGGGCTATCGAGCAGGGGGTGCAGCTGCGGTTCATCGAGCAGATGCCGTTGGACGCCCAGCACGGCTGGAACCGGCGGACCATGATCACCGCCGAGGAGATCCGCCAGCAGTTGTCCGCGGAGTTCGACCTGGTCGAGGATCCCGAGGACCGTGCCGCCCGCGGCAGCGCACCGGCGGAGTTGTACCGGATCGCCGGCACCGATCACCGGGTCGGGGTGATCGCTGCGGTCACCCAGCCGTTCTGCGGTGCCTGTGACCGGGTCCGACTCACCTCGGACGGTCAGCTGCGCAACTGTCTGTTCGCCCGGACCGAACAGGATCTCCGTACGCCGTTGCGCAGCGGTGCGACCGACGAACGGATTGCCGACCAGTGGGTCTCCGCGGTCGCCGTCAAGCTTCCCGGGCACGGCATCGACGACCCGTCGTTCCTGCAGCCGGACCGGCCGATGTCGGCGATCGGCGGCTAGTTCCCGGCCTCCACCTCGGTGACCTCGCGGAGGAAGCTGCGGGCGCTGAGAAACTTCGCCAGCAATTCCCGATGATCGGGACAGGCCAGCCAGTGCTTACGCCGATCGGGCGTGTGGATCTTGGGGTTGTTCCACGCGAGGTCGTAGCTTGCCGGGCGTTGACAGCCCTTGGCCGAGCAGATCAGCTCAGTCATCCAACTCTTTCCGGTGATGGTTCTCCAGCTCCCTGCCGCCCCGCTCGAAATCGCCCCGCTGGGTCCGTTGGTCCGCCTGGTTGGCGAAGATCACGGCGATGTACGGCAGCACGATGGCCGCGCCGAGCAGGATCCAGCGCCACGGGCTGGGCACCCAGAGCATCGAGATGAAACACGCCACCCGGAATCCCATGGTGACGGCGTACCGGATCTGCCGCTGTTTGAGGTCGGCGCTCGAGCCCTGCTGGGCGTCGGTGATCACGGGGCGCTGGTGCGACCCGTTGGCTGCTGACCTCACCCGGCCCAGCTTACGCTCAGGGATCCGCTACGGTGACCGGCGTGACTGAGCCAACAGTTGGGCCGACCGCCGAGTCGCGAAGTGTGCTGGTGACCGGCGGCAGCCGGGGCATCGGAAAGGCCATCGCCGAGCGGTTCGCGGCCGCCGGCCACCGGGTCGCGTCGACGTCCCGCAGCGGCGAGGCGCCCACCGGCATCCTGGGTGTGCAGTGCGACATCACCGATCCGGGTCAGGTGGAGGCTGCCTTCAGCCAGATCGAGGAGGCCAACGGGCCGGTCGAGATCCTGGTCGCCAACGCCGGCATCACCCGCGACACCCTGGTGCTGCGGATGTCGGACGAGGACTGGCAGTCGGTCATCGAGACCAATCTGACCGGCGCCTTCCGAGTGGCCAAACGAGCCGTACGGCCGATGATCCGGCAGCGGTTCGGCAGGATCATCTTCATCTCCTCGGTGGTCGGCCTGTTGGGCTCGGCCGGACAGGTCAACTACGCCGCGTCCAAGGCCGGACTGCTCGGCATGGCCAGGTCGCTGGCCCGCGAGGTCGGATCCCGCGGCGTCACCTCCAACGTTGTCGCACCGGGCTTCATCGAGACCGACATGACCGCCGAACTGCCCGAGGACCTGGTGGCCGGCTACAAGAAACAGATCCCGATCGGTCGACTGGGCGATGTCGCCGATGTCGCTGCGGCGGTGGAGTTCCTGGCCAGTGATCGGGCCGGCTACATCACCGGCGCTCAGATCCCGGTCGACGGCGGCCTGGGCATGGGCCACTGAGACACCACGGAAAGGTTGAGAACGTGGGAATCCTTGAGGGCAAGAACATCCTGGTGGCCGGTGTCACCCTGGACACGTCGATCGGCTTCCACACCGCCAGGATCGCGCAGCAGGAGGGGGCGACCGTCATCGTCTCCAACTTCGGCCGGGCGATGAGCCTGACCCGCCGGGTGATCAAGAAGCTGGATCCCGAGCCGGTGCTGCTCGAGGTGGACGTCACCAACGAAGATCACCTGGCCGGCCTCGAGGCCGGTCTCCGCGAGCACATCGACCGGCTGGACGGAGTCGTCCACGCGATCGCCTTCGCCAATCCGGAGACCGCGCTGGGCGGCGGGTTCCTCAGCACACCGTGGCCCGACGTGTCCACCGCCCTGCAGGTCTCGGCCTATTCACTGGCCTCGCTGACGATGGCCTGCAAGCCGCTGTTCGGCGAAACAGCGGCCGTGGTCGGCTTCGACTTCGACGCCACCGTCGCCTGGCCGGTCTACGACTGGATGGGCGTCGCCAAGGCGGCACTCGAGTCGACGTCCCGCTACCTCGCGCGTTACCTCGGGCCCGAGGGCGTACGGGTCAATCTCGTCTCCGCCGGCCCCCTGGACACGCTCGCCAAGAAGGCCATTCCGGGTTCGGACCAGTTCAACGGCCTGTGGGCCGAACGGGCACCGCTGGGCTGGGATCCCAAGGACATCACGCCGGCAGCCAAAGCCGCTGTGGCGCTGCTCTCGGACTGGTTCCCCAAGACCACCGGCGAGATGATTCACGTCGACGGCGGCATGCAGAAGATGGGCGCCTGATCCGCAGCTGCGGGCAATTCCCGACGTCGCACCCGGGCGCCGCGTCACAGGTCTAGCGTCGAAACCGTGGACGACGACACGTCCGAGGACCGGGACGGTTTCCTGGCCTGGGTCCGGGGCCCACTCCATGAGGCGGAGTTGGCGCTGCACAACGGCGACGCCGGTCCGCGACGGGCGCTGTGGTCGCGCGACATGGCCTACACCGTCGGACTGGAACACACCGCGGCCTCGGTCGACGGCGAACCGCGCGCCTACACCCTGCGCGCCACCCAGATCTATCGCTGGGAGGACGGCGGCTGGAAGGTGGCGCATCGCCACGGCGACGAGATCACCGGTCCTCCGGCCGATCCCGGCTGAACGCGACGCCGATCCCGCGCGCTCAGCCGACCGATGATTGCGGGCCGGGTGGGAAGCTCACCGCGGCGCACAGGGCGTCGCTGGCGGCCGTCCGCAGCCGTCGCAGCACCATGCCCCGCCGATCCGCCTCGAACGCCGAGATCGCCCCGCCGTCGTCGGCCAACGCGGCATCGGCCGCCCGCAGCAGCCGGGCCGCCCGTTCCGCCGTCGCAAGTTGCCGGCTCGGGTAACCCGGCGCCAGCCGCAGGGACCGCTCCTCCCGCGGCCGGGTGCCGGCGGCGACCTGGAGATCGGTGAGTGCGGCCGCCGCCTCAAGGACCACCTCGTTGAGAGCGCGCTCGGCGTCGTACGGCGTCAATGTCGGGAACGGCCGCTCGGCGGCGAACACCCGCCACTGCACCGCCGGGCCGACCCGGGTCGGCACCAGTCCGACTCCGGCGGTGACACCGATCACCGCTTCGCCCGCCTCCAGCGCGGCCTCGTTGAAACCGCGCGGTCCGCGCAACGGCCCGAGCACCCCGGGCACCGGGAGAGCCAGCGCCCAGCTGTCCCGCTCGGCCATCCGCAGGGCGGGCAGCGCCGACTCCAGCGGATGGGCGGACAGCGGCTCGAGTCCCAGCCGCTGATCGGAGTCGATCACGTGGTGGGCGACGTCGGGTTCGACGATCTCGTGGGCGGCCACCTCGGCGCTCATCGCGCGGTGGATCAGGGCGTTGAGATGACTTGCCAGACGGACGGAGGGCAGGTGCACCGAAACACGGTACGTCACGCCTGTAAGTTCTCTGTCATGGCAGCCGTGATCGACCTCGCTGAAGTCTCCATCGTCCGGGGCGGCGCGACATTGCTGGACAAGGTCAGCTGGACGGTCGACGAGTCCGAACGGTGGGTCATCATCGGGCCGAACGGTGCCGGCAAGACCACGCTGTTGCAGGTCGTCTCCGCCCAGATCCACCCGACCTCCGGTGTCGCCGGACTGCTCGGCGAGGTGCTGGGCACCGTCGACGTCTTCGAACTGCGGCCGCGGATCGGGCTGACCTCGGCCTCCCTGGCCGAACGGATCCCGCGCAGCGAGCGGGTGCACGACGTGGTGGTGTCCGCCGGTTACGCCGTGATCGGCCGGTGGCGGGAGTCCTACGACGACCTCGACCACCAGCGGGCCGACCAGCTGCTCACCCAGCTGGGCATCCAGTCGCTGATCGACCGGACGTTCGGAACGCTCAGTGAGGGCGAGAAGAAGCGGGTGCAGATCGCCCGCGCGTTGATGACCGACCCGGAGCTGCTGCTGCTCGACGAGCCGGCTGCCGGACTCGACCTGGCCGGCCGGGAAGGACTGGTGCGCACCCTTTCCGAGCTCACCACCGACCCGTACGCCCCGGCGACGGTGCTGGTCACCCACCACGTCGAGGAGATCCCTGCGGGTATCACCCACGCCATGCTGCTGAAGCGCGGATCCGTCGTCGCGGCGGGCCCGGTTGCCGAGACCCTGACGGCTGACACACTGAGCGAAACCTTCGATCTGCGGCTCGAGCTGGCCGAGGACCGTGGCCGTTTCGCGGCCCGCGCTGTGCAGTAGCTGGCACTATGGAAGGCAAGACAGACAACGGGGTGATCCGATGCCGATGAATCTGACGGACTGGCTCGGCGACAATCCCTGGGCATTGTGGCTGACGCTGGCCGTCCTGCTCGGGGTCGCCGAGATCCTGTCTCTGGACTTTGTGTTGATCATGATCGCGGTCGGCGCGGTCGCCGGGGCGGTGGTCGGCGCCATCGTTCCGGAGTTGTGGTTCCTGCAGATCCTGGTCGCCGCTGGTGTGTCGGTCGGGATGTTGTTGGTGGCCCGCCCGACGCTGATGAAGCGCGTGCACCAGCTGCCCGGCTACCGGTCGTCGACCGACAAGATGGTCGGCAGCAGCGGCCTGGCGACCACCGACATCACCAGCGGCGGCGGCGAGATCAAGGTCGACGGGCAGACCTGGACGGCACGGGTGTACACACCGGACACGGTGATCACGAAGGGCACCGAGATCGAGGTATACGCGATCGACGGGGCGATCGCCGTCGTCTATCCCAAGTACGGTGAACTTCCCACGCCGTAGGCTGGGTTCAGACAAGCCAGAAGGAGTGCCATGGGCGGCATCATCGCATTGATCATCGTCATCGTCGTGTTGATCATCGTGCTGGGGAGTGCGATCCGGATCATCCAGCAGCAGCGGGTGGCGGTCGTGGAGCGACTGGGCAAGTTTCACCGGACGCTTCCGCCGGGTCCCCATCTGCTGGTCCCGTTCGTCGACCGGGTCCGCTACAACATGGACATGCGCGAGGTCGTCGTGCCGTTCCCGCCGCAGGGCGTGATCACCGAGGACAACCTGATGGTCAACATCGACTCGGTGATCTACTTCCAGGTGATCGACCCGGTCCGCGCGGCGTACGAGGCGCAGGACTACGTCCGGGCGATCGAACAGCTGACGATGACCACGCTGCGCAACATCATCGGTGGACTTGATCTTGAACAGACGTTGACCAGCCGCGAGGAGATCAACGGCAAGCTGCGGGTGGTGCTCGACGAGGCCACCGGCAAGTGGGGGATCAAGGTCAACCGGGTCGAGTTGCGGGCCATCGATCCGCCGCCCACCATCCGCGACGCGATGGAGAAGGGCGCCCGGGCCGAGCGCGACAAGCGGGCCCAGATCCTGCTGGCCGAGGGCCAGCGGCAGTCCCAGATCCTGTCCGCCGGCGGCGAGAAGGAGTCGGCGATCCTGCGGGCACAGGGCGAACGGGAGGCCGCGGTGCTGCGCGCGCAGGCCGACCGCCAGTCCCAGATGCTGCGCGCCGAGGGCGAGGCACAGGCGATCACCACGGTGTTCAACGCGATCCACGCCGGCCAGCCGGACCAGGCGCTGCTGTCCTACCAGTACATGCAGATGCTGCCGCAGATAGCCCGCGGCGACGCCAACAAGGTCTGGGTGGTGCCGTCGGAGATCGGCAAGGCACTCGAGGGCCTCGGCGGCGCCGTCGCCCAGGCGGCCTCAGGTATCCCGACCTCCAACGACGGGCATTTCTCCGCACCCAAGAAGATCGACGTCCAGGCCGAGCTGGCCGAACAGAAGAAGGCCGAGGACGAGGACGCCGACAAGCGGGTCCAGGAGGCGATCGCCGCCGCCCAGGAGTTGGAGAACACCCGGATGTCCCGGCTGTCGCCGTCGTCCGGTCCGGCCGCTCTGGGGGCCGGTCTGGGTGCTCCCGAGCCGGAAGCCGGGCCGGACGGGCAACCGCAGCCTCAGGCTCCCGCCTCCGCGCCAACACCGCCGTCGGCTCCGCCGGAGCGGCCGCAGCAGGGGTCGGGACCGCAGCAGGGCTAGAGCGCCAGGTCGAGCACCTCGGCGCCCGGCAGTTTGGCCGCCAGGGCGCCGGGGACGGCCAGTTTGCTACCGCGGATCCCGCTGCCGATCACGATCCACGGCCGTTCGGTGACGGCGGTGTCGACCAGCACCGGCCAGCCGTCCGGCAGCCCGACCGGGGTGATGCCGCCGTACTCCATCCCCGTGTCGGAGACCGCGTCGTCCATCGAGGCGAAGGAGATCTTCCGTACGCCCAGATGCTTGCGGACCGTCTTGTTGACATCGGCCCGGTCGGTGGCCAGGACCAGGCATGCCGCCGTGGTCTGCACCTCGGCCCGACGGCCGGCGACGACCACGCAGTTCGCCGAACTCTCCAGCGGCGACCGGTACGCATCGCAGAAGGCCGCGGTGTCGGCGAGCTCCGGATCGATCTCGGTGACGAACACCTGATCGGCGTCGACCACCCGGGATGCCAGCGCCTCCCGGACGGGTGCGGCCAGCAGTTCGGGCCGGGTCAGTGCCGGCTGCCAGGTCAGGGTTCCGAGTCCGACGGGCTGTGACATGCGTGGAATCATAGACACCGTGTCCGTCGCCCCCGCCTACCTGTCCGGTCTCCGGCTCTCCGGCCGTCGGGTCGTAGTGATCGGTGCCGGACGGGTGGCCGAACGGCGACTGGCCCGGTTGCTGGAGGCCGGCGCGGAGCTGACCGTGATCGCACCCGCAGCCACCGAATCGATCAAGAAGCTGGCCGGCTCGGCACGCCTGACCTGGTTGCAACGCAGCTATCGCGACGGCGATCTGGAGGGCGCCTGGTATGCGCTGGTCGCCACCGATGATCATGACTGCAACGAAAAGGTGTCCGCCGAGGCGGAACGCCGTCGGATCTTCTGCGTACGGTCCGATGATCGCCGGGCGGCGACGGCGTGGACCCCGGCCAGCGGGGTGGTGGACGGAGTGCAGATCGGCGTCCTCGCCGGCGGTGATCATGGTCGTTCACGGCGCATCCGGGACGAATTGCTACGGCAGTTGGAGTTGTGATCGAGCACCAGGTCGTCAGGATCACCGACGCAGGGGATTCCCGGATCGACGACTACGTACGCCTACGTGACGTCAACCTGCGCAAGCATCTGGAGACCGAGCGCGGGCTGTTCATCGCCGAGGGCGAGAAGGTGATCAGACGGGCCTTGGACGCCGGGTTCCGTCCGCGGTCCTTCCTCCTCGCCGAACGCTGGCTGGCGTCGCTCGCCGACCGGCTCGATGATCACCCGACGACTCCGATCTATCTGGTGACCGAAGAACTTGCCGAGGAGATCACCGGCTTCCACGTGCACCGCGGCGCCCTCGCGTCGCTGCATCGCCTGCCACCGCGGCCGGTGGAGGACCTGTTGGGGTCGGACCGGTTGGTGATCATGGAGGACATCGTCGATCACACCAACGTCGGCGCCATCCTGCGCAGCGCGGCCGGTCTCGGATGGCAGGGAGCGCTGCTCTCCCCGCGGGCCGCCGATCCGCTGTACCGCCGGGCGATCAAGGTCAGTATGGGTGCAGTGTTCTCGTTGCCGTGGGCGCGTCTGAGGGACTGGGCGGGCGCCATACCGATGCTGAACGATCATGGCTTCACCACCGTCGCGCTGGCCCTCACCGACGATGCGGTGGACCTTGATCAGGTACGCGACCGGCTGGCCGCAGCCGGACGATCCAAGATCGCGATCCTGCTCGGCACCGAGGGCGCCGGACTGTCGGAGCGCTGGATCGACCAGGCACAGATGGTCGCGAAGATTCCCATGCAGGCCGGAATCGACTCGCTCAATGTGGCGGCGGCAAGCGCGGTCGCCTGCTACGCGCTCGGTCCCGGGCGCCCGGATGACAACGCCGAATCCGGATAGGGTCGAGGCCCATGGATGAGAAGTCAGTGTTGCAGCGGTACTACCTCCGCACCCGCGAATCATTCCTGTGGAAGCTCGACGGGCTGTCCGAACGCCAGGTCAGAATGCCGCTGACCCCGACCGGGACGAACCTCCTCGGGGTACTGAAACACGTTGCTTCGGTCGACGTCGGCTACCTGGGCGAAGTCTTCGGCCGGCCGTTCCGGGACCCGGTGATCGAGCGGATCGACGCCGATCCCAGCACCGATCTGTGGGCGGCCGAGGACGAGGCGGCGGAGATGATCAAGGATTTCGCCCGGCGCGCCTGGGCGCACACCGATGCCACGATCGACGAGCTGGAGCTGGATTCGGTCGGCCGCGTCCCGTGGTGGGGCGACCAGCAGGTCACCCTGGAATGGATCCTCGTCCACGTGATCAGCGAGAACGCACAGCATCTGGGACAGGTCGACATCATGCGCGAGCTCACCGACGGTGCGGCCGGTCTGCGCCCGGATGCCAGCAATCTGCCCGACATGACTGCCGCGGACTGGGCCGAGCACACCGCCCGCCTGCGGGCGCTGGCCGAGTCGTTCCCGGGGTAGCTCAGGCCCGGGGGAGTTCGACCAGATCGCTGACGTGGCCGCGTACCTGCTCGACCCACCACGCCTCCTGGCAACGTGACGGCAACAGCGACCACCACATCACCGAACTCCAGCCCAGCAGAATCACCTGGATCCGGTGCAGTCGATCAGGATCCGGCAGGTCGGCGCCCAGCGCCGCCCGCTCCTCGGCGAGCATGGTGACCAGATCCGGCGTGTCCGGCGTGCCGGACGTCATCTCGGCATAGGCAGCGTCCCAGGCCCAATGCGCGGTTCGCGGGATCGGGTCGATCAGCCGCCACGGTCCGTTCGCAGTGCCGCCGACCGCGTTCCAAGGGTGGACGTCGCCATGACACTTCACGGTCGGGCTGTCGGCGCGTATCCAGGCATCGTCGGCTTCGACCCGGTCCAGCAACTCGGCCGCAGGACCCGGGCAATGATGATCAACAGCAGTCCGGCCGTGGGTGCGGACGAATTCCGCGTCGATCGGATAGGTCGGCAGGTCGACTCCGGCAGCCTCCTGTTCGAAGCGGGCCGCCAGGTGCATGATCGCTCGCGCGGTCTGCACGACGTCGGACCGGCCACGGTGGGGAAGGTCTTCCATCACCAGCCAGGGCAGCGATTCGCCGCCCAGCTGGTCGCCCTGCGCCAGCAGTCTCGGCACCACATCGTTGCACCGAGATGCGATCGCCGGCATCCACACTGCCTCGAGTTCACCCAATCCGATCTTGAGAACGCACCTGGAATTGTCCGCACGCCAGCGGGCACGAAAGATGCGGTCCTGGCCGGGAGGGTCGGGGATCGGGGCATCCAGCATTGCACCCAGAACGGGATCGGTGGCGACCGTCATGAGGCCACGCTGGCGAGGTCTTGCGATGCAAGCAACCGGATATCCGTTCCGACGTGTGTCCACAGCTTTCGATCGACGCGCCCAGGAGTGTCAGTGCCGTCGCCTAGAGTCTGATCATGGAGATGGAGCAACTCGATGATCGCAGTGTTCTTGCTGCGGCACGGGCTGCCATCGTGGCTGAACGGCGGGCCGGCTGCCGACTGTTGGAGGCCGCCGCCGCGTGGGCCGATCTCCACCCGTCGGAAAGCATTCTGACGCCCGCGCAGCGGCTGCAGGAGTACGGCGAGAAGGCAGTGCTGTTCGGCGGCGAGGGCACCCAGGACGTCGCCGAGACCGCCGCCGCCGCCCTCGGCGCGGAGATCGGGATGAACCCGGACCGGGCGCGCAACCTGATGGCCGACGCGTTGGACGCCAGGGACCGGATGCCCGAGGTGTGGCAGCTGGTGGACCGGGGCCAGGTCTGGCGGCAGACCGTGCACCGGGTGGCATCCAAGACCCGGCATCTGACCAAGCAGCAGGTCGCGGACATCTCCCGGCACGTCGCCTCCTCGCTGCCGCGACTGACACCCGGACAGCGGCTGGACAACCTGGTCGACGCCGAGATCATGCGAGTGGATCGGGAGCGACTGGAACAGGCCGCGGTGGAGGCGATCCATGATCGTTATGTCTGCAAGGGCCGCCCGGATCCGGAAGGGATGACAGATCTCTTCATCCACACCACGGTGGCCGATGCCGAGGCATCGATGGCGGCGATCAATGAGCTGGCCGCGATCCTTCGGGCGCGCCAGGATCAGCTGCCTCCCGGTGTGCCGGTTCGTGGCGCACGCACCACCGACGGCGGACCCAGCGGGCGGGACGGCACCGAGTGCATGGGCGAATGGCGGGCGGTTGCCGCGCAGCTGTTGCAGACCAATCCGGGACTGGCGTTCCGGATCCAGCTCGAGGCCAAGCAGCCGGACCTGTTCGACGAGCTTCAGGACGACCACCGCCTCGCCGCATTGATCAAGCACCTCGACCTGAGCAGGCTGCAACCGGCCACGACGCTTCATGTGCACATCTCCGAGACCGCATTGGACCGCCCGTCCGGTCCCGCGGATCCCCAGGCCGCGGTGGGGCGGGTCGAGGGGATCGGCCCGATGTTCCTCGAGGTCGTTCAACGCTGGCTCGGCGAGGCGTGCACCGTCCGCCTGCAGCCGGTGATCAACACCGGCGACATCCCTCCGGTGGACCGGTACGAGTTTCCGCCCGCGATGCGCGAAGCGATGCTCAGCCAGTCACCGGCCTCCCGGTTCCCGTGGTCGAACAGCCTCTCCCGGCGCGACGACCTCGACCACACCGTGCCCTATCTGCCACCAGCGCGGGGCGGGCCGCCGGGGCAGACCGGAATGCACAACGGAGGACCATTGACCCGCCGCGAACACCGCTACAAGACCTTCGGCCAGATCGCGGTACGCCAACCACAACCCGACACCCATCTCTGGAAGACGGAATACGGACGGGTCCTTGTGGTGAACCCGTCGGGCACCTTCGACCTGGGTGCGGGCGAGTTCGCCCGGGCGGTCTGGATCGCCGGCGACTGCCTCGACGACCAGCACAGCGTGGTCGAGCACCTGGTGCGCGAGCGGCTCGCGCTGAGCGCCTGATCACCACCGGGTGACCGCTGCGCCCGCCGACCAGCGAAGATAGCTGTTGTGAAGCTCTGCATCCTGGGTGGTGGTGGGTTCCGGACCCCGTTCGTCTGGCAGGCGTTGCTCCGGGACACCGGCCGACCCCGCGTCGACCGGGTCAGCCTGTACGACACCGACGCGGGGCGCCTGCAGGTGATGGTCAGGATCCTGCGACAACTCGCCGCGGAGTTCCCCGACGCCCCCGAGGTGGCCGCGACGACCGACCTCGACACGGCACTGACCGGCAGCGACTTCATCTTCGCCGCGATCCGGGTGGGCGGGCTGCACGGCCGCCAGATCGACGAACACGTTGCTCTGGGACTTGGCGTGATCGGCCAGGAGACCACCGGACCCGGCGGACTGGCGTACGCCATCCGGACGCTGCCTGTCATGATCGACATCGCCCGGCGGACCAGACGGCTGGCACCGGAGGCGTACTTCCTCAACTTCACCAACCCGGCAGGCATCATCACCGAGGCCTTGCAGGCCGAGTTGGGGGACCGCATCCTCGGCATCTGCGACACACCGTCCGAACTGGGTCGGCGCGTCGCCGGCCTCCTCGGTCATGATCATCAACGGCTGCAGCTGGACTATGTGGGACTGAACCATCTGGGCTGGATGCGACGCATCCTGCTGGACGGACGCGACGTGCTGCCTGACCTATTGGCCGACGACGAACTGCTGGCCCGGCTGGAGGAGACGACGATCTTCGGCGCCGACTGGCTGCGCAGCCTGGGCATGATCCCGAACGAATACCTGCACTACTACTACGACAACCGGGATGCTGTGGCCCGGATCAGCGCGGCGAGGACGACCCGGGGCGACTTCCTGGCAGCCACCCAGACCGCCTTCTACGACCAGGCGGCACACACCGACGACGTTGCGCAGCTGTGGCGGCAGGCCGTCGAACAGCGGGAGGCCAGCTACATGGCCGAGGCCAAGGGCGGCGTGCAGGGTGCCCCGGCAGCGCATTCACAAGGGCCCGAGGACGATCGGACCGCCGATCCGAGCCAGCTGGGATACGCCGGCGTGGCGCTGGCGGTGATGCGCGCCATCAGCCGCAACGAACGCGCCGCCGCCATCCTCAACGTCCGCAACCGCGGCACCGTCCAGGGGCTGCCGTACGACGCGGTGGTCGAGGTGCCCACCGTGATCGACGCCAACGGCGTGCACCCGCTGACGGTCGACCCGCCCGGTCTGGCCGAACTGGGGCTGATGCAGCAGGTGAAGGCCGTCGAGCAACGGATCATCGCCGCCGTCCGCGCCGGCTCCCGGAGCGCGGCGGTCACCGCCTTCGCGCTGCACCCGCTGGTCGACTCGCGCGCGGTGGCCGGCCGGCTGGTCGATGCGTACGTGGCGCAGATCCCCGAGGTGGCCGCCGCCCTGCCGAACTCCTAGTCGACCGGCGTTCCCGGCAGGTACGTCACTCGTCGTCGGCGGCGGATTCGATCTTGGGGGAGACCGGCCAGTCCGGCGGATACGCGTCGGCGACGCTCCGGTGCTCCTGGTAGAGCTTCTTGCGCGCCCGGGAGGACAGCCGGTCACCGAACACCGTCCCGTTGAGGTGATCGGTCTCGTGCTGCAGGCAGCGGGCGAAGTAGCCGGTGCC
>Ga0164242_10003598_pt1 | contig 17618 bp, 15 predicted proteins | sample OricomgcompostMG_FD_108783 | JGI IMG/M metagenome (GOLD analysis project Ga0164242, IMG submission 108783) | Miracle-Growth compost microbial communities from Emeryville, California, USA - Original compost - Miracle growth compost (MG) ...
CGCCCGCGCACAGCACCAGCTGGACGTGCGGGTCGAACGCCGCTGCCGCGCGCAGCAGGTGCGCCAGGCCCTTCTGCCGGGTGATGCGACCGACGAAGATCGCGTACGGGCGGTCGGGGTCGACGCCGTGGCGGGTCAGCGCCGCGTCCGACGTGGCCGGCGCGTACAGCGTTGTGTCGATGCCGTTGTGGATGACGTGCACGCGAGCCGGGTCGACGAACGGGTACGCGTCCAGCACGTCGGCCCGCATGCTGTAGGAGACCGCGACGATCGCGTCGGCCCCCTCGTACGCCTGCCGTTCGGCCCACGACGAGATGCGGTAGCCGCCGCCGAGCTGCTCGGCCTTCCACGGCCGCTGCGGTTCGAGCGAGTGGGCCGAGAGCACGTGCGGCACACCGTGCAGCTGCGCGCCGAGCAGACCGGCGAGGTTGGCGTACCAGGTGTGCGAGTGCAGCACGTCGGCGTCACCGAGCGCGGCCGCGATCGCGAGGTCGGTGCCGAGGACGCCCAGCGCGGGGTTGGCAGCGGCCAGCGCCGCCGGCGTGGCATAGGCGTAGGTGCCGGGCTCCGCGCGCGCCGCACCGAAGCAGTGCACGTCGACGTCGACCAGCCGGCGCAGCTCCCGGACCAGGAACTCGACGTGAACCCCGGCCCCGCCGTAGACCTCGGGCGGATACTCCCGGGAAAGCACCGCGACGCGCATGGCCCCACCGTAGCCAGACCACTAGGGTTGGGACACGTCCCGGGAGCGAGGGTAGGTGGACCGACGGTGGCTCGCGAACCCCGGGTGCTCGGCATCGTCCTCGCCGGTGGCGAGGGCAAGCGCCTGTGGCCGCTCACCGCCGACCGGGCGAAGCCTGCAGTGCCGTTCGGCGGCAACTACCGGCTCGTCGACTTCGTGCTGTCGAACTTCGTCAACGCGGGGTACCTGCGGATCTGCGTGCTGACGCAGTACAAGTCGCACTCGCTCGACCGGCACATCAGCCAGACGTGGCGGATGTCGGCGATCCTGGACAACTACATCACCCCGGTGCCGGCGCAGCAGCGGCTCGGGCCGCGGTGGTACACCGGCAGCGCCGACGCGATCCTGCAGTCGGCCAACCTGATCTACGACGACAAGCCGGACTACATCATCGTGTTCGGCGCCGACCACGTGTACCGCATGGACCCACGCCAGATGGTCGCCCAGCACATCGAGTCCGGTGCGGGAGCCACCGTCGCCGGCATCCGGGTGCCACGCAGCGAGGCGAGCTCCTTCGGCGTCATCGACTCTGACGCGGACGGGCGGGTGCTCGGCTTCCTGGAAAAGCCCGCCGAGCCGCCAGGGTTACCGGACTCGCCCGAGGAGACCTTCGCCTCGATGGGCAACTACTGCTTCACCACCGAGGCGCTGCTGGAGGCGCTGCGCGAGGACGCCGCTGACCAGCAGTCCGTGCACGACATGGGCGCCAACATCATGCCGCTGATGGTCGGCAAGGACGCCGCTTACGTCTACGACTTCGCCGACAACGACGTGCCCGGCGCCGAGGACCGCGACCGCGGCTACTGGCGCGACGTCGGCACCATCGACGCCTACTACGACGCACACATGGATCTCGTCGCCGTCCACCCGATCTTCAACCTCTACAACCAGCAGTGGCCGATCCACACCCAGCAGCCGATGCTGCCGCCGGCGAAGTTCGTCGAGGGCGGCATCGCCCAGGAGTCGATGGTGGGCGCGGGCGCGATCATCTCCGGCGCCACGGTGCGGCACAGCGTCATCGCGCCCAACGTCCGCATCGGCGCGGGGGCGTACGTCGAGGGCTCGGTGCTGATGGACGGCGTCCAGATAGGACGTGGTGCAGTCGTCCGTAAAGCGATCCTGGACAAGGACGTCGTCGTGCCCGAGGGGGCGCACATCGGCCTCGAACCCGATCTCGACCGGCAGCGCTACCACGTCTCCGAGGGCGGGGTCGCGGTGCTGGGCAAGACCCAGCAAGCACTGCCGTAGGGCCGACGGTCGCCGTGAGGCACACGATGCCGGGCCCCGTACCGCTTCCCCGGCGACCTGGTCGCGAAATGTCGGGCGAGCGCAACCAACTCCCCGGGGAAGCGGTGGGGTGGGACGTCGGCCTCGAGTGGCCGGGCCTGCCGTCGCTGCCCGGCGACGTCACCGCGGACGCGTGCGTGGTGGGGCTGGGCGCGTCCGGCCTGGCCGCAGTCGAGGCGTTCGCCGCGCGGGGACTGTCGGTCCTCGGGGTGGACGCGGGCCGGGTGGCGGCCGGAGCCGCGGGCCGCAACGGCGGGTTCCTCCTCGGCGGGCCGGCGCCGTTCCTGCACGCCGCGCTGGCCGCCTGGGGCCTGCCCGCCGTCGAGCTGTACCGGGCGACGCTGGCCGAGCTGGCGCGGCTGCGCGAGCTGCTGGGCGAGCAGGTGGTGCGGCCGGTCGGGTCCGTCCGGCTGGCCGGGCTGCCCGGCGAGCCGGTCGACGACGCCGAGGCCGCCGACCGCGAGCGCGAGCTGGCCGACATCGCGGCGCACGCGGCGGCGCTGCGCGACGCGGGCATCGCGGTGGCCGACTACGACGGCCCGCTCGGCCGCGGGATCCTGCTGCCGGACGACGCCGCCACCAACCCCGCCGTGCGCGCGACCGCCCTGGCCCGGCTGGCCGGTGATCGCGCCCGGCTCTTCGAGCACACACCGGTCGTCGAGGTCACGCCCGGGCGGGTGGTCACCGGCCGCGGCGTGGTGTCCGCGGGCGTGGTGGTCGTCGCCGTCGACGGGCGCCTGGACGCGCTGCTGCCGCAGCTGGCGCCGCGGGTGCGGACGGCCCGGCTGCAGATGCTCGCCACCGCGCCGCTCGCGCCGGGCCTCGTGCCGTGCCCGGTCTACGGTCGCTGGGGCTACGACTACCTGCAGCAACTGCCGGACGGGCGGCTGTTCGCCGGCGGCGGGCGCGACCGGTTCGCTGACGCGGAGTGGACGCACGACACCGCGCCCACCAGCGGCGTGCAGGCCTGGATCGAGCACGTCGCGCGACGGGTGGCCGGCGGGCCGGTCGAGGTGACGCACCGCTGGGCCGCGTCGGCCGGGTTCACCGGTGACGGCCGGCCGCTGTGCACGCTCGTCGACCGCGATGTGGTGGCCGTCGGCGGCTACAGCGGCACCGGCAACCTGGTCGGCCCGGTGGCCGCGCGGGCCGCGGTGGCGCTGGCGTGCGACGGCACGCCCCCGCCGGCCTGGGCGTCTGCCTAACCCCACAAGCGAGCAGGCGTCAGGTCCGCTTCACCACCTGCTGCGCCCGGCGTGTGCGGGCGGCCGCGAGCCGTGCGGAAGACTGAGCCGGTGACCTCCGTCGAGACCCGCGGCCTGGCCGCGGTGCTGCGTGCGGCCGGTGTGCGCGACGTCGACAACGCGACCCGCCGCCGCGCCGAGTACTCCTCCGACGCCTCGAACTACCGAGTGGTGCCGCAGGCAGTCGTGTTCCCGCGCGACGCGGACGAGGTGGCGGCGGCGCTCGCGGTCGCGTGCGCGGAGGGCGTGCCGCTCACCAGCCGGGGCGGGGGCACGTCGACGGCCGGCAACTCCGTCGGCGCGGGCATCGTGCTGGACTTCTCCCGGCACCTGAACCGGGTGCTGTCGGTCGACCCGGACGCGCGTACGGCGGTGGCGCAGCCCGGCGCGATCCTGGACGACATCACCGCGGCGGCCGCTGCCCACGGGCTGCGCTACGGGCCGGACCCGTCCACCCACGCCCGCGCCACCATCGGCGGGTCGATCGGCAACAACGCGTGCGGAGCGCGGGCCCTGCGGTACGGCCGCACCGCCGAGAACGTCGAGGCGCTCGACCTGCTGACCGCCGACGGGGCGCGGCTGACGGCTGGGCGCTACGGGCGCGACGGACTGCCCGCGGGCGTGCCGCTGCTGGCCGGGCTCGACGGCGTCGTGCAGGCCAACCTGGCGACGATCCGCACCGAGTTCGGGCGCTTCACCCGGCAGGTGTCAGGCTATTCGCTGGAGCACCTGCTGCCGGAGAACGGCGTCGACCTGGCGAAGTTCCTCGTCGGCACCGAGGGCACGCTCGCTGTCCTGCTGGGCGCCACCGTCCGCCTCGTCGAGTCGCCGAAAGCCGTCGCGCTGGCCGTGCTCGGCTACCCGGACATGCCGACGGCGGCCGAGGCGGTGCCCGCGCTGCTGCCGCACGAGCCGGTGGCGCTGGAGGGCATGGACGCGCGGCTGGTGCAGGTGGTGCGGTCACGGCGCGGGCCGTCGGCGGTGCCGGAGCTGCCGCGCGGCGACGGCTGGCTGTTCGTCGAGACGCAGGGCGGCACCGAGGCCGAGGCGGTCGCCGCGGCGGAGAAGCTGGTGGCCGACGCGGGCGCGCTGGACGCCTCGATCGTCGTCGGCGCAGGCGCCCGCGCGCTGTGGCGCATCCGCGAGGACGGCGCCGGGCTCGGTGGACGTACCCCGGCCGGGGCGCCGGCGTGGCCCGGATGGGAGGACGCCGCCGTGCCGGTGCCCGCGCTGGGCGCCTACCTGCGCGAGTTCGGCGAGCTGATGCGCGAGCACGGCGTGGACGGGCTGGCGTACGGCCACTTCGGCGACGGCTGCGTGCACGCCCGCATCGACTTCCCGTTCTCGACCGATCCCGCGGTGTTCCGCGCCTTCGTCGTCGACGCCGCGCAGCTGGTCGGCAGGCACGGCGGGTCGATGTCCGGCGAGCACGGCGACGGCCGGGCCCGCGGCGAGCTGCTGCCCTACATGTACTCCGCCGAGGCGATCGCCGCGTTCGCCGCGGTCAAGCGCGTCTTCGACCCGGGCAACGTCCTGAACCCCGGCGTCATCGTCGACCCCGCGGCCGTCGACGCCGACCTGCGGGTGCCGGCGGCCAGCCCGATCCGCGCGCGGCTCGGCTTCGCGTACTCCAACGACGGCGGCGACTTCGCCACTGCGGTGCACCGCTGCGTCGGGGTGGGCAAGTGTCGCGCCGACACCGGCGGCGTCATGTGCCCGTCCTACCTCGCCACCCGCGACGAGAAGGACTCCACCCGCGGCCGGTCGCGGGTGCTGCAGGAGCTGGCCAACGGCTCGCTGGTGCACGGCTTCGACTCCGACGCCGTCACCGAGGCGCTGGACCTGTGCCTGTCGTGCAAGGGCTGCTCGGCCGACTGCCCGGCCGGCGTCGACATGGCCACGTACAAGTCCGAGGCGCTCTACCAGCGTTACCGACGCAGGCTGCGGCCCGCGTCGCACTACTCCCTCGGCTGGCTACCGCGGCACGCCCGCGTCGCCTCGCTGACCCCGCGGCTGGCCAACGCCGCCCTGCGGCGGCCGGCGCTCGCCCGGCTCGCCAAGCGCGCGGCCGGGGTCGACGCCCGCCGCGAGCTGCCCACGTTCGCGCGGCGCACCTTCCGCCGCTGGTTCAGCTCCCACACCCCGCGCGCCGGCACCCCGGTGACGCTGTGGGTCGACACGTTCACCGACCGGTTCACCCCCGCCGTCGGGCAGGCGGCTGTGCGCGTGCTGGAGGATGCCGGCTACGCGGTGACGATCGTCGACAAGCCCGTCTGCTGTGGGCTGACGTGGATCTCCACCGGCCAGCTCGACGGCGCCCGCCGGCAGCTGCGCCGGTCGCTGGACGCGCTGGCCCCCTCTCTCGCCGCAGGCCACCGCATCGTCGGGCTCGAACCGTCGTGCACCGCGGTGCTGCGCCACGACGTCGCCGAACTGCTGCCCGACGACCCGCGGGCCGCGCAGGTCGCGGCCGCCACCCGCACGCTGGCCGAGCTGCTGGCCGAGACGCCGGCCTGGACACCGCCCCCGCTCGACGGCGTGCACGCCGTCGCGCAGCCGCACTGCCACCAGTACGCCGTCATGGGCTGGGGTGCCGACGAAGCCCTGCTCACCGGCGCCGGAGCCACCGTCGACACCCTCGGCGGCTGCTGCGGACTGGCGGGCAACTTCGGCGTCGAAGCGGGCCATTACGAGGTGTCTGTCGCCGTCGCCGAGACCCAGCTGCTACCCGCCGTCCGCGCAGCCGCACCCGACACCGTCGTCCTCGCCGACGGCTTCTCCTGCCGCACCCAGCTCGAGCAGCTCAGCGACCGCCGCGGCGTCCACCTCGCCGAACTCCTCGCCGACCACCTCGACCGCCGCCGGTGACCCGCGCTGTCCGGGTCTTTGCCTCCCGTGTCGTCATCTCCAGCGCCGCGACATGACCACACGGGAGGCAAAGACGTGAAAGACCTGTCGGTCGACGGATACCGTGGGGCACGTGAGCACCGCTGAGCCCTTCGTCCCGCCGCCGTACCCGTACGACCGGCTGGACGAGGTCGCCGCGCTCGCCGACCAGCACCCCGGCGGCAAGGTCGACCTGTCGATCGGCACGCCGTGCGACCCCCCGTCGCCGGCGGTCCTGGCCGCGCTCACCGCCGGCGACGCCGCCCGCGGCTACCCGCCCTCGATCGGCACGACGGCGCTGCGCACCGCCGCCGCCAACTGGATCGAGCGCCGGCTCAAGGCCACCGTCGACCCCGCCACCGAGCTCGCCGCCTGCGTCGGCACCAAGGAGTTCGTCGCGTCGCTGCCGCAGTACCTCAAGCTGCGCGACCCGTCCCGCGACACCGTCCTCTACCCGGCCGTCAGCTACCCCACCTACGAGATGGGCGCCACGCTCGCCGGACTGCGCGCGGTGCCGTTCCGCAGCCTCGACGAGGTCGACGAGGCCGACGCCGCCCGCGCGCTGGTCGCCTGGGTCAACTCACCGGCCAACCCGACGGGCACGCTCGACGACCTCGCCAAGGCCGCCGCCTGGGGCCGCGAGCGCGGCGTGCTCGTCGCCTCCGACGAGTGCTACGCCGAGTTCACCTGGGCGCCGGAGGGCCCGACCACCATCCTGCGCGCGGGCACCGACGGCGTGCTCGCCCTGCACTCGCTGTCCAAGCGGGACAATTTCGCCGGCGCGCGGATCGGCTTCTACGCCGGCGATGCAGGCCTGGTGCACTACCTGCGTGAGGTCCGCAAGCACGCCGGCCTCATGCCGCCCGGCCCGGTGCAGGACGCCGCCGTGGTCGCGCTCGGCGACGACGCGCACGTCGACGCCCAGCGCGAGCGATACCTGCGCCGACTGCGGCGGCTGGCGCAGATTACCGCTGCCGCCGGCTACCCGGCGCAGCTGCCCGACGGCGCGTTCTACCTCTGGGTGCCGGCACCGGACGGCGACGCCTGGGCGGCGGCCCGCGACCTCGCCGTGCAGGCCGGCATCGTCGTCTCGCCCGGCGAGTTCTACGGCGCGCAGTCGGCCGGCTGGTTCCGCGTCGCCGCGGTGCAGCCCGACGACCGCATCGAACTCGCGGCCGGACGCATCGGCGTGTAACGAGCCCGATAGCTGGGAGATCTCACCGTGGAGCTGACCCGCCTGGCATAGCGGGCGCGTCGGCCATGACGTCCGCGCCGAGCGCACTGAGGTACTCGGCGAATCCGCTGGGGGCGCGGCCGGACAGCCGGGAGCTGGTGGTGACCGGGATGCTGGCGGTGCGGGTGATCCGCAGGCTCGGCGCCGTCGAGGCGTGCCGGGCAAGGGCGACGTCTTCTCCGGAGCGCAGCGGCGGCCAGCCGCCGAGTTCGAGGTAGGTGTCGGCGCGGATGCCGAAGTTGGCGCCGTGGACGTGCGTGTGCCCGGCGTGCAGTTGATGCCGCGCGAGCCACGCGCGGCGCTGTCGTGCCGGCAGTTGATCATCGGGTGACACGGTGCCCAGCACCAGATGGGCGCCGCGCCGCGCATGGGTCAGCATGCCGGTGAGCCAGGCGCCCGGCACCCGGGAGTCGGCGTCGGTGTTGGCGAGCCAGAGTTCACCGCGTGGTGCGGCGCAGGTGTCGAGGAGGTGCCGCACGCCGAGCGCGCGGGCAGCGCCGACCGATCGCGCACCGCACACGACGGTCTCCACGGCAGGGTGTTCGGCGACGACGGTCGCGGTGCCGTCGGTGCAGGAGTCGAGGACGACGACGACCCGGACCTCGGGCGGCGCGGTGTCGTGCCGGCGCAGGTGACGGAGTGTTCCGGCCAGCGCGTCGAGGCACGCCCCGATGCGGGCCTGCTCGTCCGCGGCCGGAACCACGACGCCGACGGTGCGGATGACCGTCTCCGACTCCGACGTGAGCAGTGCTCTCACAGGAGGATCCCCTCCTCGCGGGCCACCGAGGTGCCGGTCGTCGACCAGACGTCGAGGAGGAAGTCCTCCTCGACGTGGCTGACGAGGCGGCTGTGTGGACGGCCGAGCGCGGTATGGATCTCGGCGGCCGTGCGGGGGTGATCGAGCGCGGGGTGGCGCCAGTGGCAGGCGACGAGGATCCCGTCGTCGGCCAGCGAACTCCTTACCCGTTCGGCGAGGGCGTCGACGTCGTCGCAGTAGTAGCCGACCTCGCTGAGCACGATCAGGTCGAACCGCCCTGCGGGCCACTGCTCGGGGATCGCGCCACGGGTGATCGTGACGTGCGGTGTGTCGGCCAGGCGTTGCCGGGCGACGGACACCGCGCGGGTGGCGATGTCGCAGGCCAGCAGTTCGTCGCAGCGCGCGGCGAGGCGTTCGGTCAGCAGGCCGGTGGCGCAGCCGGGTTCGAAGGCCCGCCGGAACCGCGGTCGGGGCAGGCAGGCCAGCACCAGCTCACGCTTGCGGCGTTCGTAGAACCTGTCGGCGAGCCCCCAGGGGTCCTCCGCCTCGGTGTAGAGCTCGTCGAAGTAGGACCCGTTCCCGGCCGCGTGTGACGGCTCCACCACGAACGACTCGAACGGCCGGTCGAAGTGCGCCAGCACGTGCTCGGGAAGGACGGCCTCGTCACCGGGTTGGCCGGACAGCGGCCGGTACTGGCTGACGTAGCAGGCGAGTGCCCGCTGCTTGGCCGAGCGGGGACCGTCGGTCAGGTCGAGGCGGAACAGCGCGGGCCAGGGGAGTCCGGTGGCCGGATCCGCCCAGTGCCAGGCCCAGATCGGGTACTGCCAGTGCGTGCAACCCGGGCGTCGGCGCAGCACTGCACGGGTGGCGAACGCGCACGCCTCGTGGTCGGGGTGCCGGTCGCCCCGCCAGGGCGTCACCACCAGGCAGCCGGGGAGCAGTAGCTCCTCGAGCACCCGGGCCAGCTCCGGCTGGTGCCGGGACAGCTCGCCGTCCGGCAGGCCGAGAAAGGTGACGCTCGCCTCGCCGCTGAGGCAGGCGATCGCCGCGGTCGCCTCGCGCCTGCGTTGGCTCGCCAACTGCGCGGCACTCCGGGTGGGGGAGTCCGGATGCGAGGCCGCTCCGTCGGTGGCGACGACGACGTCGACACGTACCCCGGCGGCGGTGGCCGCGGCGATCAGGCCGCCGGCGCCCAGGGTCTCGTCGTCGGGGTGGGCCGCCAGCACGATCAGCTGCGCACCCGGGCCCGGAAGCCGCAGCGTCGGTGCCCCGACGAGCGCCGGCCGGGCCAGCCAGGCGGCCTCCGGGGTGCCGGTGTCCCGGTGGTCGAATCCGCTGCTCACGGCGTCGACCCGGCGGCGGTATCGAGCAGCAGGTGGCCGAGCGCGGCGAGGTCGCGGTCGGCGTGGTGTTGACGCACGTAGATCTCCAGGTCGGCGACCCGGCGCGCGTGGTCCTCGTCGAAGGCGAGCGGCGCCGGGCCGAGGGTGTGCCCGACCTGGCTGAGGGTGAGCTCGACCGCGCCGGCGACGACCGATCGCACCCGCAGCGCGAGCAGCTCTCCGGCCCGGCCACGGGCGTGGCCGGCGTCGATCTCGGCCGCGGCGTCCAGCAGCGAGGTGCGCGCTGCGTGCAGGGCGACCTCGACCCTGCCCACACTCAGCGCCGACAGCGGATCGGCCCGCGTGGCGGCAACGGACCGCAGGCGCTCGGCCAGCCCGCGGGCGCCGCCGTACCAGCACGCGGCGACGCCGATCCCGCCCCACGCGAAGCCGGGCCGGCTCAGGTACCAGCCCGGGCCGCCGACCGGGCGGGCCGGGGCGCCGGTGAAGTGCACCGGCCCGCTCGGCACGTGTCGCAGGCCGCGCGCGACCCAGCCCGACGGCGGTTCGACCTGCACCGACGGGTGCGCCAGGTCGACGGCGAACAGCCGGCGGGCCGAACCGACCCGGGCGCTCACCAGGGCGTGATCGAGATGAGCGGCCAGCGAGCACCACGGCTTGGTGCCGTCCAGGGCCCAGCCGTCGCGACCGGATCGGCCCACCAGTTGCACGTCGGCAGCCTCGGCGGCGAAGACGCCCCACAACCCCGGGGCCGGCACCTCGCCGGCCTCGGCGAGGATCGCCAGGGCGTCGGTGTGGGCTTCGAGAACACGCGCGGCGGTCAGGTTCAGGGCCGCGACGTCGACGAGCACCTGCCACCGTCGCCATGTCCGGCCGCTCCCCGGGACCGGAAGCTGGCCGCCGTAGGTCTGCGCCAGTCGGAGGCAGGCGCCGATGTCCTCACCCGCGGACAGCGCCGCAGCGGCCGCACCGGCGCCCGGGTGTGCAGCGTCGGGGGCCTCAGACCCGGGCACGCGACGCGGCCCGCGCCTCGGTGGTCGCCCCCTTCGTGCGCAGCGTGCCGGCCGAGTTCTCCAGGTGTGCCCGGACGAACCAGTGGAACTGCTCCAGCTGTGCCGCCTGGCTGATAAGCATGTCCTGGCTGACCGGGTCGGGCTCGTCGGTCGCCTCGATGGCGCTGCGGTGGGCCTTGATCACACCGGCGTAGACGAGGTCGAGGGCGCCCATGTGCGCCAGTGCGTCGTCGCGGCCCAGCGAGTAGTCCTCCCACGACCGGGTCGCGACGAGGGCGCCCGGCGTGCCGACGGGTGTCCCGCCCAGCGTCGCGATCCGCTCGGCGGTCACGTCGACCATCTCCCGGACGGCGTCGACCTGCGGGTCGAGCATCGTGTGGACGGCGATGAAGTTGGGCCCCACGACGTTCCAGTGGATGTGCTTGAGCGTCAGTGCCAGGTCGTTCAACGCGTGGAGCCGCTCCTGCAGCAGGCTGATCACTGTGTTCGCGTCCTTGCCGCTGATGCCCGGCACGGTGAACTTCGGTGCCTTCGAGCTGGTTCTGCTTGCCATGGTCGAAACCCTTCGCTCGGTCGGATTCGGTGCACGATATGTTTACACTGTAAGCTTCTACTGGTGCCGACGGCAACCCGCCCACCTCCGCGCCAGCGCGCCGGCCTGGTCGGAGGCTGGAACAATGAGGGCCATGGCTGCTGGGGCGGACGCTGCGAAGTCTGCGGAGCCCGCACGCCGCCGCGGGCGCGGGCTGTCGAGGCCGCGGATCGCACAGGAGACGCTGGTGTTGATCGACGAGCAGGGCGTCGGCGCGGCGTCGATGCGCGCGATCGCGAGCCGGCTCGGCGTCGAGGCGATGTCGCTCTACAAGCACTTCCGCACGCGTGACGAGTTGCTGGACGCCGTCGTCGACCTGATTGTCGACGAACTGGACCGCGACCCGGACGTGCTGCGCAGGGCGACCAACGGATGGCGCGACTACCTGACCCGGCTGGCCCGGGGTGTGCGCCGCTACGCGCTGGCGCACCCCCACGCGTTCCCGCTGGTCGCGACCCGCCCGAGCCAGGCGCCGTGGGTGAACCCGCCGCTGCGATCGCTGACCTGGATCGAGAACTTGCTGGCCACGCTGGCCGACGAGGGCTTCAGCGTCGACCAGATGCTGTTCGCGTACCGCTCCTTCAACAGCTTCCTGCTCGGGTACCTGCTCATGGAGACCGGCGCCCGGACGCTGCGCGACCCCCAGCAGGGCGACGGCTCCTACAGCCCGGCGGACTCGGCAGACCCGGAGCCGGTGCCCGGCGGGCTGACCCCGACGCGGACGGACGAGGAGACCGAGGCCATCGCGGACGCCGAGACGCCGGCCGAGCTGCTCGACCCCCAGGACGACATCGATCCCGCCGCGTATCCGGTGATCCATCGGCTGGCCCGCGAGCTGGCGCAGGAGCGTTACGACGAGGAGTTCGACCGCGCACTGGCCGACATGCTGGACCGCATCGCCGCCCAGCTGGCCTGAACGCCCGCACCGGGCGCTGCGCCAGCCACTTCCCGCTTATGAGTACGACGTACACCCAGATTAGGGTTACGTCGTAAGCTCAGTTAGGATTACGATGTAAGCTCACGTCACTGCGGCGACGGAGCCGCACCCGAGCCTGGAGTGTTCTCATGATTGGTTTGCTCGTCAGCCTGGTCGTCATCGGCCTGATCGCCGGCGCCCTGGCCCGGCTGCTCGTGCCCGGCAAGCAGGACCTGTCCATCCCGATGACGATCCTGATCGGCATGGTCGGGTCGTTCCTGGGCGGTTTCCTCGGCTACGTCATCTTCCACAAGGACGGCCACGACGGCTTCTTCCAGCCCTCGGGGATCATCGGCTCGGTCATCGGAGCCGTCATCGTGCTCTTGATCTGGGTCCGCATCGACGGCCGCTCGTCGTTGAGCGGCTGACGGCGTCGTCACGCGCGCCGGTCGGCACGGCCCGCGGACGGGGGACGAGACTGTCACTACCTGACCGCCGACCCAGCGAGGACCGCCGATGACACTCAAGCAGCAGAAGCGTGGCCGCAGGATCGCGATGACCTCCGCGGAGGTCGACGCGTACCTGGCGCAGGAGCGCACGTGCCGAGTCGCCACCGTCTCGCCGGACGGCCCGCACGCCACGCCACTGTGGTTCGTCTGGGACGGGTCGGTGCTGTGGCTCTACTCGCTGTCGCGCAGCCAGCGCTGGGCCGACCTCCAGCGGGATCCGCGCATCGGCGTCGTCGTGGACGGCGGCGTCGAGTTCGCCGAGCTGCACGGCGTGGAGCTCACCGGCACCGTCGAGGTCGTCGGCGACGTGCCCGTCACCGGCCCCACGCCCGGCCTGGAGGCGGTGGAGCGGGAGTTCGCGCGCAAGTACCGCGGCGGCGGTGACATGGTGCACGACGGCCGGCACGGCTGGCTGAAGGTCACGCCCGGAAAGATCAGCAGCTGGGACTTCCGCAAGATGGGCTGATCGGCCGGACGCTCCTCGGCGGCGCCCTGCCGATCAGCCGAACGTGACGCCCTGGGCGAGCGGCAGCTCGGTGGAGTAGTTGACGGTGTTGGTGGCGCGGCGCATGTAGGCCTTCCACGCGTCCGAGCCGGACTCGCGGCCACCGCCGGTCTCCTTCTCCCCGCCGAACGCGCCGCCGATCTCCGCGCCGGACGGGCCGATGTTGACGTTGGCGATGCCGCAGTCCGATCCGGCGGCGGAGACGAACCGCTCGGCCTCGCGCAGGTCCGTCGTGAAGATCGACGACGACAGGCCCTGCGGTACGTCGTTGTGCATGGCGAGCGCGTCGTCGAAGTCGTCGTAGGTCAGCACGTAGAGGATCGGCGCGAACGTCTCGGTCTGCACGATCTCGGCCTGGCCCGGCATCCGCACCAGGGCCGGCTGCACGTAGTAGGCGCTGCCCGCCTCGTCGGCCAGCACCCGTTCGCCGCCGGCCAGCACGGTGCCGCCGCCCGCCTGGGCCTTCGCCAGGGCGTCGGCGTAGCCGCGGTAGGCGGCCTCGTCGATCAGCGGGCCGACCAGCGTGCCGTCGGCCAGCGGCGAGCCGATCGGCAGCGTGGCGTACGCCGCGGCCAGGCGCTGGCACAGCTCGTCGACGACCGAGGTGTGGGCGATCACCCGGCGCAGCGTGGTGCACCGCTGGCCGGCGGTTCCGGCGGCCGAGAACACGATGCCGCGGACGGTGAGGTCGAGGTCGGCCGACGGCGCGACGATCGCCGCGTTGTTGCCGCCGAGCTCCAGCAGCAACCTGCCGAAGCGGGCCGCCACGCGCGGCGCCACGGCGTGCCCCATGTGCGTGGAGCCGGTGGCGCTGACCAGCGCGACCCGCGGGTCGTCGACCAGCGCCTCGCCGACGGCCGACCCGCCCAGCAGCACGGCCGACACCGCCTCCGGCGCGCCCACCCGGCGGGCCGCCTCGGCGACCATGGCCTGGCAGGCGAGCGCGGTCAGCATCGTCTTGTCCGAGGGTTTCCACACCACCGGGTCGCCGCACACGAGGGCGAGCGCGGTGTTCCACGACCACACCGCGACGGGGAAGTTGAACGCGCTGATGACGCCGACGACACCCAGCGGGTGCCACTGCTCCATCATCCGGTGGCCCGGGCGCTCGGAGGCGATGGTGCGGCCGAACAGCTGGCGGGACAGGCCGACCGCGAGGTCGCAGATGTCGATCATCTCCTGCACCTCGCCGAGGCCCTCGGAGCGGATCTTGCCGGCCTCGACGCAGACGAGCGCCCCGAGGTCGGCCTTGTGCGCGCGCAGCAGCTCACCGAGCTCGCGGACCAGCCGGCCGCGCACGGGGGCGGGGACGTCGCGCCACGCCTCGAACGCGGCGCGGGCGGCGCCGATCGTGGCGTCGACCTCGGCGGGCGAGTGTGACCGCAGGCGGCCCAGCTCGGTGCCCGTGACGGGCGAGCGCACGACGAGGTCGCCGTCGCCGCCGAGCGGGGCGACGCCGAGCCGGTCGAGGATCGCCGCGGTCTCGGCGGCGAGGTCGGCGGGGGTGGGCAGTGCGGTCATGAGGGTGTCCTCTCCTGATGTCTGCCCAGGGTATGACGTAAGTTTTGCTTATGGCTGATCTGGACGTGGACCGGCTGCGGCTGCTGCGCGAGGTCGGGCTGCGCGGCTCGATCGCCGCGGCCGCGCGCTCGGTGGGGGTCACCGCGTCGGCGGTCTCCCAGCAGCTGGCCCAGCTCGAACGCGAGACCGGCACGTCGCTGCTCGACCGCTCGCCGCGCGGCGTCGTGCTCACCGGCGCCGGGCAACTGCTCGCCGACCGCGCCGGGCAGGTGCTGGACCTGTTGGCCACCGCGCGCGCCGACCTGGACAAGGTGGCCGGCTCCGTCGCCGGGCCCGTGCGCGCCGCGGCGGTCGCCAGCGCGGCGGCCACCGTCGTCTCGTCCACCGTCGCCGCACTGCGTGCGTCCGATCCGGGCATCGAGGTCGGAGTGCGCGCCGCGGAGCCGGAGCGGGCGATCGGCATGCTGCTCGCCGGCGACGTCGACCTCGCGGTGGTCGACGAGTACGACCACGTGCCGCTCGCGCTGCCCGACACCGCGGTGGCCCGGCAGCTGCTCGTCGAGCCGCTCGTCGTCGTCCGCCCGGCAGGGCAGGGCCGGCGGCGGATCGACCTCGCCGCCCTGGCCGCCGCCGAGTGGGTGATGCCGCCGGAGGACGCCGCCTGCGGACGGGCGGTCCGCGCCGCCTGCCGGGTCGCCGGCTTCGAGCCGCGGGTGCGATGGGAGACCGACGACATGCTGCTGCTCGTGCGTGCGGTAGCCGACGGGCACGGCGTCAGCGTGCTGCCCCGGCTGTCCGTCGACCCGTCGGTGGGTCGGGTGGACGTCGGGGCGCTGCGGGCCCCGGGGCTGAGCCGGCGGCTGCTGGCGGTCGCCCGGCGGGGAGTAGCCGCGCGGCCGGTGGTCGCAGCGGTGCTCGACGCGATCGCCGCCGCGTGTCGCGGTCGCTAGCCGCGCGGCAGCCATGATGTCAAGACTGCCGTTCGCCCGGACCGTGCAGGTACCGTCGCTGCGGCGGTGTGCCGCCGACCCGCCGCTTTCCGGACCGACAGGACTCCCGCGTGCGCTTTCGGTACTTCGACCCGATGCAGCAGTCGACGGTCGAGGGCGACCTCGCCGCCGGTGACGAGGTCGCCGAGCTCGTCGGGCTGCTCACCGCCCTGCGCGCCGACTGCGTGCCGGCGCTCGAACTCGTCGGCCGGGACGGCTCGTCGCTCGTCCTCGGGATCGCCGACGACCGGGCGGTGGTGCTCTGGACCTCCGCCGAGGGGGCGTCCAGCCACAGCGTCGGGGCCGGCGCCGACCGCGTCAGCTTCGACTACTTCGGCGCCCTCACCCAGGTGCCCGGGCACTTCGCCGTGCCGCTGGCCACCGCGCTCGACGCCGCCGGCACCTACGTCGACGAGTACGCCGCATCAGGCGCCGGGCCGGCCTTACCACTCGTGCGCGACTGACCGCTCGGCGCCGTCGTGGCCGGTGATCCGGGCGATTTCTCCCGCGGTGTCCCCGTGGTGTCCGGGTGAACTACCAGCGACTCGGCTTGACTTACGGAAACGACACGCGTGTAATTCCGTTCGTGCCATTCGGCACGAACCGCACTCGCGCAGCACTCGCCCTTCGGAGGAACCGATGACGGAACTGTCGAACGCCGTCGACGGTGACGAGCTCGCCGACATCTTCGGGCTGCCCGACGAGGCCAGCTGGCAGGAACGCGCCCTGTGCTCGCAGACCGACCCCGAGGCCTTCTTCCCGGAGAAGGGCGGGTCGACCCGCGAGGCCAAGAAGATCTGCACCGGCTGCGAGGTCAAGGCCGAGTGCCTCGAGTACGCGCTGGCCAATGACGAGCGGTTCGGCATCTGGGGCGGGCTCTCCGAGCGGGAGCGCCGCCGCCTCAAGCGCCGCGCCGTCTGACCCGACTCGCCCGGGTTTGCCCGCTCGTTGCTGAGGAACGGGCCAGCCCCCGTGCCTGCCGCACAGGTGGTCGTCGTTACTCTTCCGTGACCTAGTTTGTTCGAGGCACGGGGTGACGGTGACGCAGGACAGCACGCGAGCGGTCTCCGGGCGGCACCGGACCACGTCGTCCGGCCGGGCCGTCCCGGTCGTCGCGCGCCGCGTCGGCAAGTCGCTGATCGCGCTGCTGTCGGCCACCGTGCTGCTGGCGATGGGCTACTACCGCTACACCTACAACTCGCTGGACAACGGGCTACACCGGGTGGCGGTCGGGGGCCTCGGTTCGACACCGACGCCGGCGGCCGGGGCGACCGTCACGCACGTCGACGGCACGGCGCAGAACCTGTTGATCATCGGCAACGACTCACGAGCCGGACTGTCCGCCGCCGACGCCAAGAAGCTGCACGTCGGCAGCGGCTCCAGCGTCGACGGCACCGACAGCACCGACACGCTGATGGTCGTGCACGTGCCGGCCGACGGCTCGAAGGCCACGCTGATCTCCATCCCGCGCGACAGCTACGTCGACATCCCCGGCTTCCAGAGCGCCAAGATCAACGCTGCCTACGCCGACGGGTACTACTACGGCACCGACGGCTTCCCGGTGACCAGCTCCTCCACCACCGAGCAGCGGCAGGCGGCCGGCCTCACCCTGCTGATCCAGGTGATCAAGAACCTCACCGGCCTGGCCATCGACCACTACGTGATGGTCAACTTCATCGGGTTCTACGACATCGCCAAGGCGATCGGCGGCATCTCGGTCAACCTGTGCCACGCGGTCAACGACACGACCGCGCGCAACGAGGCCGCAGGCAATGGGGCCGTCGGCTCCGGCTTCGTCATGTCCGCCGGCCGCCACGACCTCACCCCTGTCCAGTCGCTGAAGTTCGTCCGGCAGCGGCACTTCCTGCCGAACGGCGACCTCGATCGGGAGGCCCGGCAGCGGTACTTCCTGGCCGCCGCGTTCCAGAAGGTCGAGTCGGCCGGCACGCTGCTCTCGCCGGGCAAGCTGAACTCGCTGATCTCGGCGGTGAAGAAGACGCTCACCCTGGACGACCGGATCAGCCTGCCCGACCTCGCCCGGCAGATGAACGAGCTCACCGGCAGCCACATCGTCGGCCAG
>Ga0164242_10003599_pt1 | contig 17611 bp, 17 predicted proteins | sample OricomgcompostMG_FD_108783 | JGI IMG/M metagenome (GOLD analysis project Ga0164242, IMG submission 108783) | Miracle-Growth compost microbial communities from Emeryville, California, USA - Original compost - Miracle growth compost (MG) ...
CCCTGGTCCTTGTTGAATTCCTCGACCAGGTAGTCGATCACGCGCATGTCGAAGTCCTCGCCGCCGAGGAAGGTGTCGCCGTTAGTGGCCAGCACCTCGAACTGCTTCTCGCCGTCGACCTCGGCGATCTCGATGATCGACACGTCGAAAGTGCCGCCGCCCAGGTCGTACACGGCGATCTTGCGGTCGCCGCCCTTCTTGTCCAGGCCGTAGGCCAGCGCGGCCGCGGTGGGCTCGTTGATGATGCGCTTGACCTCGAGGCCGGCGATGCGGCCGGCGTCCTTGGTCGCCTGGCGCTGGCTGTCGTTGAAGTAGGCGGGCACCGTGATGACGGCCTCGGTGACCGGCTCGCCGAGGTAGTCCTCGGCGGTCTTCTTCATCTTCATCAGCACCTTGGCCGAGATCTCCTGCGGCGCCATCTTCTTGCCGTCGGAAGTCTCTACCCAGGCGTCGCCGTTGTCGTGCGCCACGATGGCGTACGGCACGATGTTGAGGTCCTTCTGCACCTCGGCGTCGGTGAACTTGCGGCCGATCAGGCGCTTCACCGCGTAGAAGGTGTTCTTGGGATTGGTCACGCTCTGGCGCTTGGCCGGCGCGCCGACCAGCACCTCGCCGTCCTTGCTGAAGGCCACGATCGACGGCGTGGTGCGATCGCCTTCCGCGTTCTCGATGACCTTGGTGGTGCTGCCGTCCATCACGGATACGCAGGAGTTGGTCGTACCCAGATCGATACCGATGATCTTGCCCATGTGGTTTGCTCCAGATGCTTGGTGCGGCCCCCGCGGCCGCGATGGTTTTCAGATGGGGTCCGCACGCCGCGATTCAATGCTGGCGCGGCCTCCGATGCCCTGTGTTCAGCCGCGCGGTCAGTCCTTGGCGACGGCGACCAGCGCCGGGCGCAGCAGCCGCTCGTTCAGCACGTAGCCCTTCTGCAGCACGCTGACCACGGTGCCCGGCGCGGCGTCCGGCGCGTCGACCATGCTCACCGCGTGGTGCCGCTCCGGATCCAGCGGCTGGCCCAGCGGGTCGATCTGCACCAGGCCGTTGTTCTCGGCCACCTTGAGCAGCGACTTCAGGGTGAGGCTGATGCCCTCGCGCATCGAGGCCACGTCGCCGCCCTCCACGGCGAGCCCGCTTTCCAGACCGTCGTAGACCGGCAGCAGTTCGTTCAGCAGCTTCTCGTTGGCGAAGCGGCGGGCCTGTTCCAGGTCGCGGTGCAGGCGGCGGCGCTGGTTCTCCAGCTCGGCCTTTTCACGCAGCACGGTATCGCGCAGGTCGGCATTGCTCGCCTCCAGCTCGGCCACGCGGGCCTTGAGCGCCGCCAGTTCGTCGTTCGGCTGCCCAGCCGGCGCATGGTTCTCCGGGGTGCCGCCGGGTGCCTGCGGATCGGTGTTCTGGGTGTTCTGCATGAGTGACTCCAAGCCTGGTCCAGGGCCGGCAACGCGTGCCGGCCATCCTAAGTGAACTTGCGGGGAACCCCGCCTCCCGTGGCCTCTATAGGGTCGTCGCGGCGCGATTCAAGGCGTCACTGAGCAAGCCGGCGGTGGCCTGCACCACCGGGATCACCCGTTCGTAGGCCATCCGCGTGGGACCGATCACGCCCACCGCGCCGAGCACCCGGCCCTTGGTGCCGTAGCTGGCGGTGACCACGCTGCAGCCGTCCAGCGCGGTGAATCCCGATTCCTCGCCGATGAACAGGCGCACACCCGGTGCCTTGGCGCAGACTTCCATCAGCTGCAGCAATTCGTTCTTCTTCTGGAACGCCTCGAACAGCTCGCGCAGCCGCTCCAGGTCGGCCAGTTCCGCGTAGGCCATCAGGTTGGTCTGGCCGCTGACCAGCACGTCGTCGCCCTCGCCCTGGGGCGCGAACGAGGCGGCGGCCAGCTCCATGGCGCTGGACAGCAGGCGGTTCAGTTCGCTGCCGGTCTCGCGCAGCTCGTTCAGCAGGTGGGCGCGGATGTCGTCCACCCGCAGGCCCACGAAATGGGCATTGATGTAGTTCGCCGCCTGCTCCAGCTCGCGGCCGTCCAGCGGCTTGGCCAGTTGCACGATGCGGTTCTGCACCTGGTTGTCGGAAAACACCAGGATCACCAGCACGCGCGCCTCGGGCAGCGGCACGAAGTCGATGTGGCGCAGCGGGAAATCGGCCTGGCGCGGCACCGTCACCACGCCGGCGAAACGGGTCATCGCCGAGAGCAGGGTCGAGACGTTGCCGAGCAGGTCGCGGGTGGTGGCGGGCCCCGGCGGCAGCTCGCGCCGCAACCGGGCCATGTCCTCGCGCGGCAGCGGCTGCAGCTCGATCAGGCTGTCCACGAACAGGCGCAGGCCGCGCGGGGTGGGCACGCGGCCGGCCGAGGTGTGCGGCGAGGCCACCAGGCCGGCGTCCTCCAGGTCGGACATGATGTTGCGGATGGTCGCCGGGCTCACATCCAGCCCCGACGAGCGCGACAGCGTGCGCGAACCCACCGGCTCGCCGTCGACCAGGTATTGGGCGATCAATGTGCGCAGCAGGCGGCGGGCGCGGGCATCGAGGTCGTGGCTGTTCGAGAAAGGCATGCGCTGTGGCAATCCGTGAGACGCCAAAGAAATAAAGTCTGCGCGGCCCGTATGCAAGCCGTCGGGAAGACGGCGGCAGCCGGCCTGACGCTACAATCGACCGCCAACCGCACCGATTCGCCACCGGCCCGTCCATGCTCACCTCGCTCTACGTCCGCCATTTCGCCGTCGTCGAAGCCGCCGAGATCGCTTTCGGCCCCGGCCTGACCGTGGTCAGCGGCGAGACCGGCGCCGGCAAGTCGCTGCTGGTGGACGCCCTGCTGCTGCTGGCCGGCGCCCGCGCCGACAGCGGCATGGTCCGCGCCGGCAGCGACCGCGCCGAGCTGGCCGCCGAGTTCGACCTGTCCGCCCTGCCCGAGGCCCGCGACTGGCTGCGGCGCGAGGAACTGGACGACGACGGCGCCTGCCAGCTGCGCCGCGTGATCCGCGCCGAAGGCAGCTCGCGCGCCTGGATCAACGGCCGCCCGGTCAACGCCAGCCAGCTTGGCGAACTGGCCGGCCTGCTGGTCGAGGTGCACGGCCAGCACGAGCACCAGGCCCTGCTCTCCCGCGCCCACCAGCTCGCCCTGCTCGACGCCTACGCCGGCAACGAAGCGCTGGCCGCCCGGGTACGCGAACTGGCCGCGCAATGGCGCGAACTGGGCGCGCACATCCGCCGGCTCAGCGGCGGCGAAGATCGCGGCCAGCGCCTGGAGCTGCTGCGCCACGAGCTGGACGAACTGGAAAAGTGGACGCTGCCGGCCGAGGCGCTGGCCGAACTGGAGGCCAGCCACAAGCGCCTGGCCAATGCCGGCCGGCTGGCCGAGGGCGCCGCCGGCGTGGTGGAGCTGCTCGACGGCGACAGCGAGTTCGCCCTGCAGCGCGCCTTGGCCCGCGCCCAGGCCGAGCTGGGCAAGCTGGCGGCGCTGGACGATCGCCTGCAGCCACAGCTCGAACTGCTGGACAACGCCGCGATCCAGCTCGGCGAGGCGGCGGACAGCCTGGGCCGCTACGCACAGGATGTCGAGCTCGACCCGGAGCGCTTCGCCGAAGTCGACGCCCACCTGGCCCGCCTGCACGAACTGGGCCGCCGCCACCGCCTGCCCGTGGCCGAACTGCACGACAAGGCCGCCGAGCTGCGCCGCGAGCTGGAAGAACTGGAAGGCGCCGGCGACGCACTGGAACGCCTGCACGGGCAACGCGAGCGCATCCGCGCCGATTACGACCAGGCCGCCGATGCCCTGGGCAAGGCCCGCCGCAAGGCCGCCGGCCGCCTCGGCCGGGAGGTCAGCGCCCTGATGGGCGAACTGGGCATGGCCGGCGGCGTGCTGGAGGCGGCGCTGGAACCGGCCGCGGGCGACGAGCCCGACGGCCAGGGCCGCGAGCGCTGCGAGCTGCTGGTCAGCGCCAACCCCGGCCAGCCGCCGCGCGCCCTGCGCAAGGTCGCCTCCGGCGGCGAGCTGGCGCGCATCAGCCTCGCCATCGAGGTCGCCACGCTGGGCAAGGACAGCGTCGGCACCATGGTCTTCGATGAGGTGGACACCGGCATCGGCGGCGCGGTGGCCGAGGTGGTCGGGCAGAAGCTGCGCGCGCTCGGCACGCAACGGCAGGTGCTGTGCGTCACCCACCTGCCGCAGGTGGCGGCGCAGGGCCACGCCCACCTGCGCGTCAGCAAACACAGCGAAGGCGAGGCCACCCGCACCCGCATCGAGACGCTGGACGCCGCCGGCCGCCGCGACGAACTAGCGCGCATGCTCGGCGGCGTGGAGATCACCCGCGAAACCAAGGCCCACGCCAAAAAAATGCTGGAACAGGCGCAGGCCAGCTAGGGTGTGTCATCCATCCCCGCCTGGGTCGGGGATGGATGACACGCCCCAGGACGATCACGCCCGGGCCGCGCCCAGCAGGCCGCGCTCGCTCGCCATCCGGTACAGGTCCAGCTCCGACCCCGCACCCAGCTTGCCCATCAGGCTGGCGCGGTGGATGTAGACGGTTTTCTGGCCGATACCCAGCTCCGCCGCCACCTGCTTGGGTGCGCGACCGGCGGCCAGCAGCAGGAACACCTCGCGCTCCCGCGCCGTCAATCGGTCGACCGGGTCCAGCGCCTCGTTGGGCCGCTCCGCGCGCCGCTGGCGCAGGTCCGAACTGAGGAACTGCTCGCCCTGCATCACCTCGCGCAGGCCGGCCACCAGTTCCTCCGGCGCCACGCCCTTGGTCACGTAGCCGCTGGCGCCGCGGCGCAGCGCCTCGGACACGTAGGGCTCGCCGTCGTGCATGCTCAACACCACGATCCGGGTATCGGGCGCCACGCTGCGCAAGTGCTCGATCAGCGGCAGGCCGCTGCCGTCGGGCAGCGACAGATCGAGTGCCACCAGGTCTGGCCGGTGCTGGGCGATCGCCTCCACCGCGTCGTCCGCGTTGCGGCACTCGGCGACCACTTCCAGGTCCGCCTCCATCTCGATGAGCCGCTTGAAGCCTTCGCGCACGATGGCGTGGTCGTCGACCAGGACAATGCTGTACATGGCCGCCACTTTATCAGCGTTGCCGGCCGGCCGGGCGCCGCGCCATGTACCATCCGCGCATGCGTCCGGATCCCCTGCCCCCGCCCGTCCGCGGCCCCTTGCTCGGGTTGGGCTACGCCCTGCTCTGGGCGCTGCTGTGGCCGACCGCAGATCCCTACTGGATGCTCCCGTTCGGGCTGCGTTTCGGCGTCTTGCTGCTGACCTCGCCCGGGGACTGGCCCTGGCTGCTGGCCGGCGAACTGGGCATGACCGCGCTGCTCGATGCGCACGGGCATGCGCCACTGGGCTGGCTCGGCTTCGTCGCCGGCGACATGCCGCAGCCGCTGGCCGTGGCGGCATCCCTGTGGCTGTTCCGGCGCGCCCGCGTCAGGCCCAGCCTGCGCGATCCCGAGGACGTGTCGCGGCTGCTGCTGTCGGCCGCCTTCACCGTGCTGGCGAGTGCCGCCGTCGACGCCATCGTGCTCGCCCTGCTGCATTCGGCTCCCAGTTCGGACATCCTGCTGCGCGCGCTGGGGCAGGAACTGCTGGGCAATTACGTGGGCGTCCTGCTGGTCACCCCGCCGCTGATCCTGCTGTACCGGGCGCGCCCTTCGCGGCAAATGCTGCGCGCCCTGCTGGTGGACGGCCTGCGGGTACTGCTGCCGTCGCTGGTGATCCTGCTGGCGCTTGCCGAGCAGGCCGGCCCGCAGCGGGAATTCGCGCGGGTGCTGTCGCTGGCGCCGGTGCTGTACTTCGCCTTCCGCCACGGCTGGCGCGGGGCCAGCCTGTCCATGCTGGTATCCAGCCTCGGCATGGCCTTCGTCGACCGCCTGCTCACCCACGTCGACCCCACCGCCGCCACCCACCTGTTCCTGGCGGTCACCGGCACCGGCGCGCTCATGCTCGGCTCGGCCACCGATGCCCTGCGCCGCAGCAGCATGCGGGTGGCCGAACAGAACGCCTACCTGGCCGCAGTCAACCGCCGCCTGGACCACCTGGCCCACCAGTTGCGCGATGCGGCGCGCGGCAACCTGCAGGCGGAAGAAGACCAGCGCCGGCACATGGCCGCCGAACTCCACGACGAGCTGGGCCAGAACCTCACCGCCATCCAGACCCACGTGAAGCTGGCCCAGACCCGCCTCAGACAGGCGGGCCTGGAAGACATCGGCACCGCCATCAACGGCATCCTCGGCCACATGCGGCGCGCCCTGCATCGGCTGCTGGACGACCTGCGCCCCGCCGTGCTGGACGAGTTCGGCCTGTTGCGCGCGCTGGACGAAGGCCCGATCCGCGACCTGCTCGGCACCGCCGGCATGGCTTATCACACCGACCTGCGCGGCGACCCGCGGCTGCTGGAAGAAGACATCCGCACGGCCATCTACCGGCTGGCCCAGGAAAGCGCGACCAACACGGTGAAGCATGCACAGGCCAGCGAGTTCCGGTTGCGCCTGCGCATCGGCCAGCGCCAGGGCGGCGCGCTGGCCCTGCTGGACATCCGCGACAACGGCGTAGGCCTGCCGGAACGGGTATCGCGCGAGGGGCGCGGCCTGCAAGGCATGCGTGACCGGGTCACCTCGCTCGGCGGCCTGTTCCGCCTGCGCAGCGGGGACCACGGAGTTCACCTGCGCGTTTTGTTGCGCAGCAATACGCCAAACCGTGCACCCGGTCACCTGAAACAACATAACTAGGAAATTTTCCGATACCTCTTGCGTGAAGCCTTCGTTAGGATCGTCCCATCGATGTGGGGGAGCCGCCATCGCAAGATGGTGTGCCGGGCCAACCGTGGGGACGGTAGGCCTGAAGAACGGCAGGGAGCCGTTCCGCCGTTTTCGCAGGCGGCCTGGGCATATCACGAGCAATTCGGGTATGCCGCAACGCCTGGCGACGACGGATAAGCCGTAGGGTGGACAGGAGTCCTCCCGCGGCTTTTTTTGTGGCCGAACGGCGACACCGGCCTCGCCGGCCCTCTTTATCCGTGGCTATGCCGGCCAGCCCGAAACGACCGGGATACCGTGGGCCGCCTTCGCGGCGGCGGGCCTACTTCTTCACTTCGCGCGCGGCTTGGGCCGCACGTACAGCACCAGGCTGTGGTCCTCGATCACGTAGCCGTGGCGCGAGGCGATCTCGTGCTGCAGCCGCTCGATCTCCTCGCTGACGAACTCGATGACTTTTCCGCTGTCCACATCGATCATGTGGTCGTGGTGCTGGCCGCGATCCAGCTCGTACACGGCCTGGCCGCCCTCGAAGTTGTGCTTGATGAGGATGCCTGCCGCCTCGAACTGGGTCAGCACGCGGTACACCGTGGCCAGGCCGATGTCCTCCTGGTGGGCGAGCAGCTTTTTGTAGACGTCTTCGGCGGTGAGATGGCGGATGCCGTCCTCCTCGAAGATCTGCAGGATGCGCATGCGGGGATGCGTCACCTTCAGGCCGGCGCGGCGCAGCTCTTGAGTTTCCTGTTCCATACGCACTACCCCGATACACGGTGCCATCGAAACGTTAGTGTATCATCGACATCTTGACGATCCGGACGCAACACGCATGCAAAAACTGATCCGCACGCTGGGTTTCGCCATGCTGGCCCTGCCGCTGGCCGGCTGCCACATCGTGTACACCCCCGACGTGCAGCAGGGCAACCTGTTCAGCAAGACGATCAACCAGAAAGCCGTGGACCAGCTCAAGCCCGGGCTGACCAAGGAGCAGGTGCTGGCGCTGCTGGGCACGCCGTCGGTGGCCTCGCCGTTCGACCAGAGCCGCTGGGACTACGTGTCGACCTACTCGCACCGCGGCCACACCATGCAGGTGCATGCCATGAGCCTCTACTTCAACAACGACACGCTGGTACGTACCGAGGGCAGCATCTTCGCCCAGAACACCCAGCAGTTGCTGAAGGAAAACAAGAAATACCACGTCGACTACCCGGTCAACGAAACCGAGGGCGACAAGAGCGGCGGCAAGAAAAAACCGACGATCAGCGTCGACGCCAGCAACGGCCATCCCGACGACGGCAAGCAGCACTGATCCGGATCCGTCCGGCCCCTCGGGCTCAATCCCGGTCCGCCGCCCGGCGCCGGCGCGCCTCCATCGGATCCAGCGTCAAGGGACGATAGATTTCCACCCGGTCGCCCTCGTGAAGCGGCTCGTCCGGCCCCACCCGGCGGGCGAAGATGCCCAGCCGGGCCGGATCGATCGTTCCCGCAGGCACGTCCCGCGCGATGCCGCAGGCCTCCACCGCCTGCATCGCGGTGGCGCCGTCGTCCAGCTCCACCCGGTATACCCGCTGCCGCTCCGCCAGGGCGCAGACCACTTCCACCGCGATGCGCTCAGCCATACAGGCGCTCCGCCTCGCGGCAGAAATCGTCCACCATGCGGCTGGCCAGTCCCTGGAAGCCGAGCTTGAGTGCCATGCCGCCCAGGCGGCCGGCATAGTCGAAATCCAGCGCGAAGACGATCTTGCAGCCGCTATCGCCCAAGGGCACGAACTCCCACACGCCTTCGAGACTGCGGAACGGCCCGTCGACCAGGCTTACCTGCAGCCGCCGGGGGCGATCGGTCGTGTTGCGCGTGGTGAAACTGTGGTGGAATCCGGCGAACTTGAGATCGAGCCGGGCCACCAGCATGTTGTCGCCCCGCTCCAACACCTCGGCGCCGGAACACCAGGGGAAACGCTTTGGGTATGCTTCGACCTCGTTGACCAGGTCGAACATCTGTCCTGGCGAATGATTCACCAGTGCGGTACGGCGTATCTCGATCACGGCGGCCTCATCACATCACACGCGGTCCGGCCCCTCGGCGGCCAGGCCGGCAGCAGGGCGACAAGGCCCGAAGTTTAGCGGACATGGCCAAGAGCAAGGACAAAGACACCAAGGGCAGCGGCACCATCGCGCTGAACAAGCGCGCCCGCCACGAATACCACATCGACCAGCGCTACGAGGCCGGCATCGCCCTGCAGGGCTGGGAGCTCAAGGCGCTCCGCGCCGGGCGGATCAACTTCGGCGACGGCTACGCCATCATCAAGAACGGCGAGGTCTTCCTGGTCGGCGCCTCCATCCCGCCGCTGATCAGCGCGTCCACCCACGTCATCGCCGAGGACCGCCGCAGCCGCAAACTGCTGCTGCACAAGCAGGAGATCGACCACCTGGTCGGCGCCGTCGAGCGCAAGGGCTACACGCTGGTACCCGTCGCCATGTACTGGAAAGGCAACCGGGTGAAAGTGGAAATCGGCGTGGCCCGCGGCAAGCAGGAACACGACAAGCGCGACACCGAGAAAGAGCGCGACTGGCAGCGCGAGAAGCAGCGCACCCTGCGGTCGCACAACCGGTCGGCCTGACCGCAGGCCTGCCCAGGATCTCCACACCTTGGCGCCGGCTTCCCCCGATCGCCCCGGACGCCGGCCCGAAGGTGAAGCGCTTTTTGCGCCGGGAACGTTGACCGGGCCAGGCCCTTCCAGATGACCCATAAAAAGGCCGCCCGAGTGAATCAATCACCCAGGCGGCCATAGTGGTGGAGGTGGCGGGAGTCGAACCCGCGTCCGAAGGCGTTTGACGCCCGGCCCTACATGCTTAGCTCACCGTTGGATCTCATCCCCGGACAGCACGGTGCGCAAAGCGCGCCCGGGAACCAGCCCGCTTGGTTTAGCCGGCCACCGGCAGGCGGCGGTGGTTCAGCGATTCCGTGATGATGACCCTACACCGACGAGCACGGACACAAGTGGGTTCGGGGCTAGGCCTTAAGCGGCCAGAGCGTAATTGCTGTCGTTGGCAATTATGAGTTTTGCGGCTGGATTAACGAGGAAAGCTGCCCCCTCGGCATGCGCCAAGCCATCTCACTACCCCCGTCGAAGCCAGAACACCCCCGGGGAAAACGAGCTGGTTGCAGGCAAAGTATATGGGGCCGGCAACCGGCACTTCAATCGGAAACCGCCGGTGCCGTCGCCCATGCCGCCCAAAGTCCGTCAACGGCTGTATTTGCCCTTTCGCCGCTCGGGAGCCTGGGGAGCCTCGCCCGGGTGGGCGGGATCGCGCGCAAAACGCTTGGTGGACTGGAAGTGCTTCGCCTCATCGGCCGGGCGCGGGCTTGCTTTTCCCGCATACGCCGCATGGATGTCGCTTACCGTCAGAGGCTTCGGTGTCTCGGTCATGGAATCGGCCAACGTGAGGGATGAGCCACCGACCATACTCCCTATTCCGGGCCAAGAGGCCATTGCCGCCCTCCATTCGCGCGGCCCTGACCTGCTCATGCCTCCCGCATCTCGGTATGGCCGCCCTGCAGCCACGCGGCAAGAACTGCCGCCCATGCCCTAGCCATCGGTCGACCGCGTCAGGCTCTCCCAGGCATCGATGTCCGCGGCCATGGCCGCGAGCTTGTCGCGCACGAGAGAAAGCGCATCGCTGCCAAGCAGGAGATGCGCGGGCGGTTCCGGCAGGCCGACCAGGGCCAGGATGGCCCGGGCCGCCTTCGCGGGGTCCCCGAGCTGCCTGCCGCTTTTTTCGCGCCGGGCCTGCCGGATGGGATCGAACATCTCGTCGTAGTCGGAAATGCTCCGCGGCGATCGCTGCATCGACCGCCCTGCCCAGTCCGTCCTGAAGCTCCCCGGGGCAACCGCGGTCACATGCACGCCGAAGGGTTGCAATTCCTTGCCGAGCACCTCGCTGATGCCCTCGAGCGCGAACTTGCTTCCGCAGTAGTACGCGATGCCCGGCATCGTGATGAAGCCGCCCATCGAGGTGATATTGACGATGTGTCCGCGGCGGCGTTCGCGAAAGCGCGGCACGAACGCATGGGCGACCGCCACCGCGCCGAACACGTTGACCTCGAACTGGCGGCGCATGTCGTCCAGCGGGGACTCTTCGAAGATGCCCTCGTGGCCGTATCCCGCATTGTTCACCAGCACGTCGACGGGCCCGAGGCGCGATTCCGCCTCGGCGACGACGCCCGGGATCGCGGCGATCTCGGTCACGTCCAGCATGACAGCATGGGCACGCTCGCCGTCGAGTGCTCCGAAGGCGCGGCTCGCCTGCTCGGTGCGTACCGTACCGATCACCTTGTGGCCCGCGGCAAGTGCCTCGCGGGCGAGCGCAAGGCCGAAGCCGCTGCTGGCGCCGGTAATGAAAAAGGTTTTATGGGTCATGGATGGGCTCCTGGTCAGACATGCATGCAATCGTAGGTGCGCGGCACCTTTCTCCCCATGGCTCCCCATGTGGCGTCATTGCCCGATCCTATGAGCGATGCTTGCGGCAGCACCGGGGAACGCGGAAAGTGGGCGCATGCATACGCCCTGCCGCCAGCGCATGATCGGCCTGCTTCGCCAGCTCGCACCCTCGGAGGGGTATACGCTGACGCCATTGCCAGACGTGCGCCTGCTCCGCTCCAACCGGCCACTGAGCCGCACGCCCGTGCTCTACGAGCCGGGCATCGTCGTCGTGGCGCAAGGGCGCAAGCGGGGCCTGCTGGGTGATCAGGTATTCGTCTACGACGACCAGCATTACCTCGTCGTCTCCGTACCGGTGCCCTTCACCATGGAAACGGATGCCTCGGCGGACGAACCGCTGCTGGCGATCTACTTCCGTCTCGACCACACCGCGGCCGCGGATGTCTGCATGCAGATCGACGAACGGCGCGGAGCGTCGTCGGCACCGCCGCTCGGGCTCTATGCCTCGCCCATGGAAGACCCGCTTGCGGCATCGGTCCTGCGCCTGCTCGAGGCACTGGCACATCCGCCCGACGACGAGATACTCGGCCCCGCGCTCATGCGCGAGATCTACTACCGGGTCCTGTCCGGCGCCCAGGGCGGCTCGCTGCGCGCGGCGCTGGCCCAGCAAGGCAGGTTCGGCATGGTGGCGCGCGCGATCCGCGTCATCCACAGCCGCTACGCCGAATCGCTCAGCGTGGATGAACTCGCCGGCGAGGCGGCGATGAGCGTGCCCACCTTCCACGCGCACTTCCGCGCGATGACGGGGACCTCGCCGATGCGCTACGTGCAGTCGACGCGCCTGCACCAGGCGCGCCTGCTGATGCTTCGGCAACACGCCACGGCGGCAGCGGCGGCGGCGGCCGTCGGCTACGAAAGCCCGTCGCAGTTCAGCCGCGAGTTCAAGCGGCTGTTCGGCAAACCGCCGATCGCAGAAGTGGCGCGGATGAAACGGGACTTCGTCATGCCGGCGGCGACGACACCGTCCGCCTACGTGTCGTCGCACTGAACCGTCTCTTGCCGGACGAAAGGCGGCATCGCCCGCCCGGCCACGGCCTTCAGCTGGAGCGGTCCGCGGCGGCCGCGTCCGGGCGGCGCCGGAAGGCGAGCCGAAGTGCGGCCAGCAGGAAATAGAACCCGCCGAAGGCCGCATAAGGCGCCAGTTGCGCAAGGGTCGGCGCCTTGCCGAAGGCCTGGACGATCATGAATACCCCGGCGAGCACCGACTGGCCGCCGCTGATCATCATGAAGACCTGACCGCCCAGTTTCCGGCGGCGGACACCCACCAGCAGTTGGAACAGCCCCGACAGCAAGGCCCAGATGCCAAAGACCAGCACCCCACCCGCATTCCCGCGCACCGCGAGAGCCACGGCCAGGATCGCCGCGGTCGCCACGCTGACCTGGGCGTTCAACCGCTGCTCGCGATTGGCGCGCAAGCCGCCCATGCGCCGCGCGTCGAGCACGTTCGCCACCGCATCCCACGCCGGATAAAGCACCAGCAACGCGCCCATGACCAGTGCGGGCAGCTGTAGCCGTGAGAGCAGCACGACCAGCGCGACCCAGACAAAGGCCGCGCCGGCGCGGAGGAAATAGAAACGCTGGAGGAAGTTCATTCGGCTTGCTCATTCAGTAAGACAATTCATCCTACTAGTTGGTAGATTATAGAGTCAACATGTGGAATGTCTTTTGCTCATCGGCTTGGATGGCTACCGACTCAATGGTAGATTTATCGCATGAACACCCGTGAGAAACTGATCGACTCGGCGCGCTACCTGATCCAGACCCGCGGCTACAACGGCTTCAGTTATGCGGACGTGGCGGAACAGGTCGAGGTACGCAAGGCAAGCATCCATCATCACTTCCCGGCCAAGGCGGATCTCGCACGGGCGGTCGTCGAGCAATCGCGAGCGGCCATCGCCGAGCAAACCCGGCTGATCGAGGAAAGCGCCTTCGACCCCATGCAGCAACTGCTGTTCTATACGGGCTACTGGGAAAAATGCATCGCCGATGCCTCGGCGCCCTTCTGCGTCGCCGGCATGCTGGCAAGCGAGCTGCCGTCCTTGCCCGAAGAGCTGGCCGCTTGTGTCCGCGCGCACTTCCGCGACTTGTCCCGGTGGCTCGAAACGGTGCTTACCAAAGGCGCCCAACTGGGCGTCTTCCGGTTGAAAGGCGCCGCCAGCGCGGAAGCCGAGTCGTTCATGGCGACCGTGTACGGTGCGATGCTTACCGCCCGTGCCTACGGCGAGCCGACCAAATTCCCGTTGATCGTCCAGGGCGCCTTGCTCCGGCTGCTTCCCCCCGAACCACCGGCACCGGCATCCCGGGCGTGATTCCGGGCCAGCGCCTGTCGACGAAACCGGAGAAACGGATACCTGCCCGCTTCTCCGGTTCCCGGGCGTATTGCCGTCAACTCACCAGCCGAGCCAGAACCTGGCCTCGACGATGCCCGGCTTGTCCCCGTCGAAGCCCGTCCCCGGCCGGTCCAGCTTCAGCACCTTGATGTAGTCCACCGACCACCGCAGGTAGCGGTTGATGTACCAGTTCAGCGCCAACGCCGCGTTCGTCTCCTCGCCGCCGCGCACGTCCTTGTCGATAAGGTTCAGGTGGTCGTACCTCAACGCCAGCTGCCACGCCCCGTACCTGCCGTTCGGCTTGACGCCGCCGAACCGCCCCTTGTCGTACGTCGAGGCCCGCGAATCGTTCGTCAAGAAGTACGACCCCTGCACGAACCAGCCGCCGAATGTCAGCCCCGGCTGACCCAGGTTCCGGCGGATCTGCTCGCGCGTGTACTGGCCCTGCAGCGCCAGCGGACCCCACACCCCCGCCGCCTCCACCCCCGTCTTCAGCTGGCTGTCCACCGCCTGGATCGGGCCGGTGTCGATCAGCTGCGTCGCCAGGTGCGCCCCAGGATGCGAGCCGAGGTCCACCACCTCGCCGCCCCCCGGGTTGCGCCACTCCGCGCTCGCACCGACGTGCAGCAATCGGTCGTCCGTGTGCACGAACGCGTACGTCGCGCGGCCCGCCACCCCGATCCCCGAGTCCCCGTGCTTGTCTACGTCCGACGGCACCGCCTCCCCGAACACCCCCGCGGAGGCCGTATATTCCCGCGTCCCGTGCGCCACGTGGCGGGACACGCCGATGCCGATCCGCTTCGGCGGGTCGAAGCTGTCGTCCAGCATCGAGCGTTCCTGGAATTCGGTGTACTTGCCGCTGACCTGGTATTCCAGCGAGAACGGCTCCTTGTAGTAGCCGAAAATCAGATCCGTATCCTTGAAACCTCCGTATGAGAAATACGCGTTCTTGACCGCCGCCGATGCGAAGTCGTACGACAGCATGTATGCCCAGTCCCGGTAGACCTTGCCCGAGATATCGATGCGCGCTTGACGCATCTCCTGCTCGTTGCCGTTGTGCGTCTTGTCGTTATCGAAGAACGCCGCGTCCGCCTGCATGCGTCCACCGATCTTCATCGCGAAGTCCGGGCTGGACTTGGGCTTGGGTAGCACCGCCGCCGCGACCACCGGCGACGGCGACGCCACCGGTGCCGCCGCTGGCGCCGTCGATGCCTGCGCGCTCAACTGCGCGTACTGCGTCGCGCTGATCGCCCCGTTCTGCTTCAGCACCGACAGCAGCGCGTCCTGGCTCCCCGCCGGCGATACGCTCGCCTGATGTCTCAGCTGCGCGTACTGCGCCGGGGTGATCGTCCCGTTCTTCAGCAGTACGTCCAGCAGCGCCCCGCCCTGCACCCCCTGCGCCGACGCCCCGCAGGCGCCCAGCCCCAACGCGACCGCCAGGGCCAACCGGCCCCGCCAGCCGCCACTTTTGCCCGATACATCTCTCATTGCTCCCTCCCTCGTCGTCCCGGCCATGCGCCGGTGTTGTTATGGATGGCCGCCGGCCCTCCCCTTCGGGATGGCCCGTGCCTGCGCAGCGAACCGTCGCGGCCATCGGTTCCGCAGGCCGCACGTCTCCCTCGCGCCCATGGCGCGACAGGGAAAACGCAGGTATCGAGATGGCGGGCAGGCCCCGCGTGCGGCGACCGGGCCTACCCGAAAACCGCCCGTCAGCTAGCCGGGCGCATCCATGCCGTCAACGTGGAAACATGCTCGAGGCTCTCGAGGTTTTTCACCGCGTCGACGAGCTTTTTCGCGGTGCCCGTGCTCCACCCGGCGTATCTCGCACTGCCCATGAACTTCTCGACCACATCGTCGAAGCTCATCGGACTTTGCGGACTGCCCTTGCCGTAGTCGATCTTGCCGGACAGCGTGCGGCCGTTCTTCAAGGTGACGTCGATGACCGTATGCATCTTGTCGAGCCCGATCCGGTCGGCCTCGGCGCTGTCGTAAAAATCGACCTTGCCGATCATCGCCTGCACCTCGGGGCGCATCACCACGGCATCCTGGAAGTCCGCAAGCGAGGCCGTCCCGCCGTTGACCAGCAAGATGGCCATGCAGAACTCCATGCTGAACTTCCCTTCCAGGCCGGTTTTCGGCCGGTGGTAGAGCAGCGTGTTGATCATGTGCTTGCTGGCGCCGACCCTGACCTTCTCGATGTCCGAGGCCTTCAGGTGATTGGCGCGGATCAGCTGCTGCATCAGCGTCATGCCCGGATGGGTCAGCGACCCGGAGGGGAACGGCTTGATCGACACGCCCGGCTTGACCATGGTCCACGGCTGCCCGATGCGCTCGAGCGGCGCCGGGTCGAAGCCGCCGCCGGCGGCATGGAAGAATCCCCGTTTCGCCTCGAGGATGTTGTCGGCCGCCGTCCACCCCAGGGCGACGAGGTCCGCGGAGGCGACGCCGCCCTCGGCCGCGTGACCGGCCTGGAAAGGCTTGGTCATCGTGCCGAAGTTTTCGCGCAGTCCGCTGGACTGCGCGCCGGCAAGCCCGAACGCCTCGCGTACGTGTTCGACATCCAGCCCCCGAAGCTTGGCCGCGGCCGCGGCCGCACCGAAAACCCCGCACGTACCGGTCGAATGGAATCCATCTTCGTAATGCCTGGGATCGATGGCCTCGGCGATCTTGGTTTCCACCTCCACGGCCAAGTGGTAGGCGAGCATGAAATCCCGGCCCGAACGGTTTTCCGCCTCGGCGACGGCAAGCGCCGACGGCAAGGCCGTCACCGTCGGGTGGGTCAGCAGGCCGTATACCCGGGTCGGGTCCGACGAAAGCTGGGTGTCGTCGAAATCGTCGGCATGGATCGCCATGCCGTTGGCGAACGCCGCGAAACGCGGCGGCACGCGAAGATGCGATCCGAACACGCTGGCGTTGTTCGTGGCGCTCGGGGCATTGCCGTAGCCGAGCGAACGCAGGTAGTCGTGGCCGATCTTGCCGATCGGGGAGCGAACCGAACCGGCCAGCGAAAGGCCCAGCGCGTCGAGGATCGATTTCTTGCCGAGCGCGATGAGATCCGCGGGAAGATGCTCGTAACCGGTATTTACCACGAAATCGGCGATGGCCTTCGTCACCCCCGCGGTGGCGCCTTCCCCGCCCGAGCGCGCAGCCGCGCCCTTGGCGGCACGCGCGGCCGCGGATGCCTGGCCGCCGGGACCGCGCGACGCGAACGAATACATCGGCAGGCCGATGCCCGCAACCGACAGGCCGGCCAAAAAAGTTCTTCTTTTCATCTTCCCCTCCTCAAGGCGATTTCAGGAATCAACAGCGGTGGTTTTCGGGTAGGCGAAGCCATCTCCCTGGCGGTTGGGCAGGCGGGTCGGTTCCAGGCGCCTGCGCGATGGACGAGGCATGGCCGCGGGCATCCGCACGGAGGCTGAAGCGCCGTGCGGCGATGCCAGGCGAGGAACGCGTCACGTATCCGGGATCAGCGCAGTGATCGATTTGCCGCCCGCACCGTCCGCACCCCGGCGGCCGTAGCGCGAAATCAGGTAGACCAGGAGCGCGGAAACCGTCAGCAGCGCGCCGACGAAAAACAGTCCCCATTCGTAGCTGCCGGTGCGCTCGCGCACGTAGCCGATCACGGTCGGGCCGGCGATCCCGCCCAGGTTGCCGATCGAGTTGATCACCGCGATGCCGGAGGCCGCCGCCGGCCCTGACAGGAACTGGGTCGGCATGCTCCACAGCGGCGGCTTGGACGAACTGATGCCGATGTTGACGATGACCAGCGTGGCGACGACCCCGACCAGGGTGGTGGACAGACCGGCGAAGACCAGCCCCGCGGCGGCGACCAGGCAGGCGATGACCACGTGCCAGACGCGTTCGCCAGTGCGGTCGGAATGCCTCGACCACAGGAACATGGCGATCACCGACAGGGTCGGCGGGATCGCATTGATCAGCCCCGTGTGCAGCGCGCCGAGGCCGTAGCTGTGGATGATCTGCGGCGCCCAGATGCTGAGCGTGTACAGCCCGGCCGAGGTACCCAGGTACACCAGCGC
>Ga0164242_10003600_pt1 | contig 17611 bp, 14 predicted proteins | sample OricomgcompostMG_FD_108783 | JGI IMG/M metagenome (GOLD analysis project Ga0164242, IMG submission 108783) | Miracle-Growth compost microbial communities from Emeryville, California, USA - Original compost - Miracle growth compost (MG) ...
CACTTGATGGTGTTAATTGACCAGCAGAAACAGACATTGAAGCTTTATTTTTGTAACCAGATCCAGTTGTTGAACCACATGAAAGAACACCATTTGATAAATTCCAGTTAGGACTTCCAGGACATGTTGATAAATCATTTACTGAAACTGTTGGAATTTTTTTCTCATTTAAACAAATTGCTGTGAAATAATCACCTGATACTGAACCATAATAACATCCAATAATTGGAGAACCGTTTGCATTAATAATAGGATAATTCTTGAAAGGTGATAATGGTACAGCATATTTTGAATAACCATTCTTTTGTTCAGCTAATTCTCCAGCACCAAAAACAGCAATAAATAAACAAAGAATCATTATTAAAACAATGAAAAATATAAGAACTATAACTCCTGGACTCAATCCCATGTCATTCAATCAACAATCACTTATCTTATTTATTATATTGTATTCTATCTTATTATTTTCTCTTATTTACTATTTGCTATTAACAGATTCTTTTTCATTACATAATCAATATTACTCATTAACAATTAATACATGAATTTCTTCCATATAAATCATGAGAAGAAAACCATTCGTGATTGTCTATTTCTTCCCATGTAAATCTATCTTTTTTATCAAATGTCAAACATCCTTTTACAAAATCTCTACAAGGTTTATTAAAATCAGATATTTTAACATCAGTTATCCATTTCTTCATTTCTGGAAATGTTTTGTATGGAAATGGTAATTTACCTATTAATATTTTGAAAAGAACAATACCAAATGACCAAACATCAACTTTATAATCATAATTTTCTCCATAAATAATTTCAGGTGCCATAAAAGGTAAAGAACCAACTCTTGAATTGAATGTTTGATTATCTTCATATACAGTTGAAAGTCCAAAATCAGCAAGTTTAATAGTACACATTATTAATTCATTGAATATTCTATCACCATTATTACTAATATTTTCAACATTGTTATTTCTATTAATATTTGAACAATCGAAAGAAGATGTCAATAATATATTTTCTGGTTTTAAATCTCTGTGCATTATTTTGTTTTGTCGAAGCCATAACATAGCATTTTTCAATTGTTTCATAAAATATTTACTTAAAGTTTCAAGATGTTTTTCTGAAAGCAAAGAAGTAATTGTTCTCTTTTTTCCAGTTAATCCATAAATATTGTTGATTGCTGTTTTCAATGTTCCATAATTACAATATTCTGTGTAAATGAAAACTTTATTATCATTAAAAATAAATCCATAATAACTAATAATATTTGGGTGACCATCACAAATAGATAATGCAATTGTTTCATTACAAAATGAATAATAAAGTTTCTCTTTTATTCTTTTGAGTTTCTGAATTTCTATTTGTTTCTTTTGATATTCAAATTCATAACTTCCTAAACTTTGTTTATCATAATCTTGTTTGATTTTCTTGATTAATGGATAATTGATTTGATATTCTGAAGGAATTTTAGGAAATGTGATTTTCTTAGCAGCAGCAATTTTAATAACACCATCAACACTGACATAACCTTGAAATACTTCAGCAAATGTACCTTTCCCTATTTTATTTGATTCATCATTGTAACCACCAATATTCTTTGTTTCTTTAGTTTTGTTTTCATTTGATTCATTTATTTCTTTCATTTCTACATCTTCTTTCATTTCAATAGACTTTTTAATAGAATTAATTTCCTTATTCATGTTTATTGTGTTAATCTCACTGACTTTATACATTCCCTTTTTATACAATAAACAATGATAAATGAAATTATTTTGTTACAATTGTATTTCTTCTTTCTATAAATGATCAATAAAAGAAAATATAGAAGAAAAGTAAATAATATTACAATTTCCATAATTATGAAGATTGTAATTGAATAATCTTACCAACTGATCAAATCCGTTTCATTAAATTCTTCATTATTAAATTCTTCGTTAGTTTCATTAATTGAAACAATATTCAATTTAGAAATTTTTGTTAATGTTTCATTTTCATCTGCATCAATATTAAAACCATTAGATTCAATAATTTGTTTAGTTTCATCATAACTAACTTGTTCATCATTATCATGATTAATAAACTTTGAATTATTAGAAATCAAAGATAAACCTGATATATTTTCAATGTTATTTTTCAATGATTTAGGAACATTCAAACCAAGATTACAATATGTTATTGGTTCAATAGAGATATTTTCTTCATTATTATTTTCCATAAATGAAATAATATTGTTTAAAATTATCAAATCATTCTCAGCCCTGTTTCTTAATATCTTTAAAATCTCTAAATTATTATTTTTGATTTTGGAATTGTTGATTTCATTCTCGATTGAAAAGAAATCATTAATTAAATGAGTATTTTTCAAATTGATTTTGTAAATATCCATTGTAATTATTGTTTATGAGTTATTACTCGTTTTTATTAAAACAAGTAATAATCTCGTTTATTATTTCTTATTGTTTTCAATAATTTTAAAATATTAAATAACCAGAATGAAAATAATTGTGAAATCTTACAAAATATACAAAATCTTCTATCATTTCCTTTGAGTAATTCTCTAAATCTTTCAATAGTAATCATTTGTGTTTCTGTTTCTAAATCTCTTTTATCGCTGAGTATTTCTATATATGAATTCACTAATTTAATGTTCAATGATTGAATTATCCCAACTGTTATTTCAGATAATTGAAATTTACATATTAGTTCTTCAATAATTATGTTTATTAATTTCGAGTTATTAATTATTTTATTGTTTACTTTATTGATAATTGAAATACAATCAAATAAATCATTGTTAATTAATTTCTTGAGAAATATTTTAGATAACAATAGACTTTCAACATTCAATGAAATATCAAAATATTTTTCATTGTTTGTAAATGAATAAATATCTTTACAAAGTATTTCAATAATTTTCTCTAATAATGAAGAGACTTTGTATTGTTCTTCTATCTTTTCCATTAAAATATTAACACAATTGCTTTCTAAATTCTTCAAATGATAAGGAAAAAGTTCAATAAATTCTTTGATAATTGCTTCATTACTTTTCTTTATTGTTTTCTCATTATCTTTGAATTCAATATACGAAACAATAGTATTGCTGATTTGATTATAATATTTAGAATTTATAGTTCCATAATATTTCAAGATCATTAATTTATTAATTATTTCTTTTTCTTTGAATGAATCATTAACATTAATATCATTAGTTTCAATAAACAAATAATCTAATGGATTACTTCCATAAATATCAAAAGAAACATTAAGAATTTCTTCTGATTTGTCCAAGGGAATTAAAGAAGCTAAAATAGTATTTTTGAAAATAGAAATGTAATGATATACATTTCTTCCTTTCTTATCAATAATTGAATGAAGTGATGTATGTTTGTCTTTCAATGAAAGTATTTTTTGATATATTTCAATAAATATTTGGTTATCAAGATTAGAATAATTACAGAATTTAGAAAGTTGAGAAACATAATAAATCAATGTTTCTCCATTATAATTTTGAAAAGAAAGATTAACAAATTTCTCTGGAATCAATAATATTTTTGATTTAATAGATCTAATCATTTCGTAATTTCTATCAATGTCGATATCCAAAGCTGTTTTAATAATTCCACCAATAACATCAATGTAATATTCATTAATTACTTTGTAAATCATTGGTTCAAGAAATTCCAATATGATTATTAATTCATTCATGATATCCAGGACTTTATCCGAAAAAACAACATCTTCAATAATGTTTTGCTTGAGACTATTAAAGAAAGAAGTTTTAGTAAATGAATATTCTCTAATAATTTCTCCTATGAATTCACCTGAAACACGTTCTTCTTTATTGTTTTTCAATGAACTTTCCACTATTGAAAGTCTGTCATATTCTCCATAAAGAATATTACTAATAATTTCTAATGCTCCTGATTTATTTGTTTGTGTTTCGTTTTCATAATCATTATCATTAATATTTTCTATTCTTTTTTCTTTCAGATTAAGATCATTAGAAAAATATTCACTAAGAGTTTTATAATCTTGATAAGCCCCAGACACTCCAATTCCTTCAATATCAGAAAGAATATTGTAACATTTCTTTTCTAGCCAATAATTAAATTCTGTTGTTAAAGAAATGTAAATGAAATTATTATAGAAATGATTATAAATATGAAACAATGAAGCTATATTCTTTGTTTCAAGAATCTTTATTGATGATGAAAGAATAATTGCCGCTGAAATATATTCTTTGAATGAAATTGAATTATTAATGAATGTAAATGTTTCATGTTCCTTATTTGACTTATTTGATTGTTGCAAACTTACATTTACTTTTGGCAATGTATTGTCAAACAAAGAATATTTCAATAGAAATTGGAAAAGATTCATATCATTCCATTCTTTTTCATTCTCTGAAAGAACATTAGCTGATGTAATTAAAGACCATGTGTCTGATGTATAATTACTGATTGATGCAATGATTTTGTTAATTGTATTCCAATCTTCCGATAATGGCATTTAAATTTTCAAGCTATTTTCTTTGTTTCAATGAAAACAAATGGTTAATAATCATTCATTGTTTTTGATAAAGAACAATGAATTGAAATATATTTGTAAAATAGAAAATTAAGCTTTTTGAATTACAGGAATTTGTTGTCCATATTGATTTGCATTAGGAAATTGATTAGGACAAAATTGATTAGGATTAGAAACAAATTGTCCATTACCAAAATGTCCTCCATTCATCATTGGTTGTTGTTGATTAATATAATTAGGGTCATAATAACCTTGTTGTTGGCAATCTTGATAATTACTTTGCATTCCTTGTTGTCCATGCGGATCTTGATAACAATTATTCATTCCTTGTTGAGTTTCTTGACCTTTTTGAACATTAGGAAGAACTTGAGCATTGCGTGGTTTTCCTGATTTCTTTCTTTTGAAAATGAAGTAAATTATCAACAATATGATAACAACAATAAGAAATATTCCAAGAATAACAATAATTTTGTTTTTCAATAAATTTGAAAGTTTTGATCCATCTTCCTTATCTTTAGTTACATTAGGAATTGGTGCTGATGATGATTTTGCAACTAATTTATTAGGATCGGGTATTCCTTGTTGAATATTTTGAGGAATTTGTCCTTGTTGCATATTTTGAGGAATTTGATTTTGTTGAGGAATTTGTCCTTGCATATTTTGAGGAATTTGATTTTGAGGGATTTGTTGTTGAAAATTTGCTGGATAATTAATACCTCCTACTTGTGGATGTTTTCCTTTAGTATCAGAAATTCCTTTTTGCTGATTGTCAGTTGTTTCCATAGTAGAATTTAAAACAAAAAAGATATTATTGAATGATTATTATTCGATTATTTATTTATAAATGAATAATCGAATTATTTTTCTCAAACTAAATTAATTTCTTACACAACCAGTATGTCTATTCCTATAAATCAAAGCACCAAGTGCTAATCCAACACAAAACAAAACAATCATCAAGATTGCACAAACTAATAAAACAATTAGAGTTTCTTTGTGTTTTTTCCCCATTTCTTTCATTTTGTCAGAAGTAGCACTTGATTGTGTTCCTGTAGTTGTTGATGTTGCTGCAGGTTGAACACTAGGTTGTTGTGTTGGTAATTGAGTTTGTAATTGTGTTGGTGTTGAAAATAGATTTGGACTTTGATTTGATGATGCAAGAAGTACATCAGTTGCTGCATCTCCTCCATAATAATATTTACTATTATTTGGCATTTTACTAATTCTTCAAACCAGTTATTTTTCTTTTCAACTAGTTAATATTTCATAAAGAGAGTATTTTTCCAATTCCTTTGTTTAAAAGAATTGGAAAAACAATTAGAAAAATTATGAATGTAATGAAACAAATAAATGAAGTAAAACAATGAATTCATCTGTTCCTTTCTTTAATTTGTAAATAGCTTTCACACAATCTTTTGAAAATTTACTATATTTTTCTTTGTCTCTTCTCAATTCATTAGTTATATTCATTTTGTTTTCAACATCAATATCAATAATATTTGGATTAATATCAAAAAGTTCTTTTTGGCCTCTGTAAACATTTTCATATTCATTTCTTAATTGATTTATTATTTGAACACAATCTAAACCTGTTGCTAATATTTTTTCAATATTTGATTTGATACCTTTGATTGTTTTTGTTGTAAAAATTTCTTGTAATAATAAAGATGTTTGTTGTTCAGACATTTTTCCATAAAAGAAATCAATATTCTTTTCAATATTATTATCATCTTCAATAACTGAACTTGTGTATTCATCTATTAAACTTCTAATTTTACTTTCTTTGGGATTAAGAGTTAATATATTTGAATTCTTAATAATATTTACTTTTGATAAATACCACATTCCTTGAAGTGTATTTATTGCTTTCCTCATATCACCTGATGAATTAATTGCTATTTTCATTAGTTGTTCATTTGTCAAATTAAGATTCTCTAAATTGCAAATGATTCTACATTTCTTAACAATATCATTATCATCAATCTTATCAAATCTTAATGGGAAACATCTTGAAGCAATAGCACTTGCAATTTTATCTTTGAAACTACATATGAAAACAAATCTACATATTTTTGAATATTCTTCAATAGGGACACGTAAAGCTTCTTGTGCTTCAGATGTCATATTATCAGCTTCATTAATCACAATAATTTTGAATGGTGGACATCTAACAATTTCACTATTCTGAACATTAAATGGTAATAAATTATTGTCAATCGGAACTGAGAATGTTGATTTTCTTGCTTCTTTAGTTACTTTGTCTTTGATATCATTAATACCTTTTGCTTCTGAAACAGTTGATGCATTGAATACAAGAAATCTATCAAAATTAACAGAATTCAGATTTCCTTTTTCATCAAAACGTTTTCCATAAAAATAAGAAGCAATGATTTCAATAGTTTTTGTTTTTCCTGATCCAGGAGAACCAAAGAATAAACAATGTGAAATATTTCTTCTTTTAATACAATTATTAATGAAATGTTTGATTTTCTTTCTTTGATAAATTTCTTCGATAACAGTTGGAGCATATTTTTCTATCCATGGTAAAATATCTTTCTGATTCATTGAAAATGAATGTATTGTGCAATCAAAAAAATGAATGATTAATCTATGATTGTATTCTGAGAATCAATTTCTATCAATATTACAAACAGTGAAAAATAGTAACAATTTTTTATTTTTGTTTGGATCAATATCAATGAATACAAATTTTGAAAAAAATCTAGTTCAAGATGAATATGAACAATTATCAATAAGTACTGAAAGATACAAAAATCTTATTTCATTAATGAACAAAGTTTATGGATTTACTTCATTCAGACAAAAACAATATCAAATAATTGATACACTTTTGAATGGTTTAGATGTATGTGCAATTCTTCCAACAGGTCATGGAAAATCATTGACTTTTCAATTACCAAGTTTATATACATTAAGACCAACAATAGTTGTTTCACCTTTGATTTCTTTAATGAATGATCAACGAATTTCATTGGAATCCAAAGGAATTCCTTCATGTTGTTATAATCATGAAGTCAAAGACAAAATTACTTTAAGAAAACAAATTCTGAACGGCGAATATTTATTTATTTACATGGCACCGGAAACTTTAGTTAATTCTTCTGATTTCTTATTAGAATTTCATAAGAATTACAACATTGGATTATTTGCTATTGATGAAGCTCATTGCATTAGTTCTTATGGTTTTGATTTCCGTCCTGATTACAGAAAAATAGCATTTCTTAAAATTTTATTTCCAACAGTTCCAATATTAGCATTAACAGCTACTGCAACTGAAATGGTTGCAGGTGATATTTGTAGTGTCATGAAATTGAACACTTGTAATATGGAAGGAATGTATTCAATAATTAAAACAAGTTTCAATAGACCTAATTTGTTTTTAGAATCAAAGAAAACATTGGATCATTCAAAAGCTATTCTAGAAAAGATACAAGAATTCTATAAAAATCCTTTGAATGAAGGAAGAGCTGTTATTGTATATTGCATTCTAGTTAATGACACAGAATCATTAAAAACATATCTAAATAAATCAGGGATTTCAACTGTTAATTATCATGCAAAAATGTCATCTGAAGAAAAGGAAAATTCTTTCAAATTATGGTCATCAGGTAGTTCTTTTGTTATGGCAGCAACTATTGCTTTTGGAATGGGAATAGATAAATCAAATGTTGGTTTAATTATTCACAAAGGTATTCCAAAAGCAATTGAAGGTTATTATCAAGAAATTGGTAGAGCTGGTAGAGATGGTAAACAATCTTATTGTAGTCTTTTTTGGAATGAAAGTGATTTTGTTAAACAAACAAATTTATTAATGACAAGTGAAGATAATGAATATAGAACTAGAGGATTAACATTACTTAATACAGTTAGAAATTATGTAAATGATGAAAATTCATGTAGAAGAAAATTCATACTTTCATATTTTGGAGAACATTTAGAAACAGAAACAAATAACATTAATGATTTTTGTTGTGATAATTGTTTAAAGAGTAAACAAACAAAAGAAAAATCTTCACGAATAATTAATACAAATGATTTATTGTTTTTAGAAATAGTTGCTTATATGAAAGATTTCTATGGTAAAAATTTTGGTCGTAATGCATTTATTAAAACATTAATGGGGAGTAAATCAAAAGAATTAGACAAAAGATTAGTAAAATCTAAATATTATGGAAAAGGTTCTTCATTAAAAACTTCTGATTGGGAGAAAATATCAAATGATTTATTAATGGAAGGATTGATTGAACAAATCTCTGTTCAATATGGTAAAAGAATTTTACCTGTTTTAGAAATTAATGACAAAGGAAGATCTGTTTTAGAATTGAAAAACAAAATGGAAAACAACAAATGATTTAAATAACTTTGATCAAAGTTATTTAAATAATTATATTCAATTTGTTATTGCATTTCTTGTTCTTGATATATTTCAATTTGTTCTATTTGATTTATTATCTCTTGTTTTGTTTGATTTATCGGTTCATTTTGATTAATTGTTTCTGTTTGATTCATTGGTTCACTTTGATTACAAACAATAATATTATCAATAACTTTTGTTGATTGAGCTCTTCTCAATTTAGTAATATGATCCAATAATTGAACTTCACATTCTTTCTTTTTCTCATAATCTTGCTTTGGTCTTTCTTTCAAGTTTGATGTTGATCTAAATTTTCTTCTAATTTCTTCTATTTGTGAAGCATCTGTTATTCCTAATTTAATTCCTGAACCCATAGCATTTTCTTTAGCTTTCGCTTTTCTTCTCATTTCTTCAGCTCTTTCTAAACGTTCTTGTTTTTCTCTCAATTGTCTTTCTGATAATTTTGGTGGAGGTGGAGGCAAAGGAATTCTACTAATAGGAACATTGTTTGAAGCAATAAATGAAGAAGTAAATGGTAATGAACCATTATTGGCTGCACGAATTGCTTGTTCCACATAACTAATATTTTTTAAATGTTTAATGAAGAAAACAGGAGTCCATATTGGAATAGCAACATCATCACAAATATCAATTCTAATAAGTTTTATCATGCAAGAAACAATAACTGATTTTCTTAATGTATTAATATCTGATAATGAACCATCTTGATTGTAAACAGGAATATTTTCTTCATTATTCAAATCAAAATTATAAGTATCTATCCTTAATAATTCAGGTTTTTTATCAATATTATTTCTATAAATATGAGTTATGAAATTTGGTGATTTATTTAATCCTAATCTTTCTAGATTTTGTTTAACAACACTAACAGTTCTGCCTCTAACAACATCAATAATAGAAATTATTTTGTTTAATGATTGTATATTCTCAGGTTCAACACTATCTAATGAAAGAAATATTGTAGACAAAACTTCTCTTTCTGTTTGATTTACAAAATTGTAATTATTAGTAGAAAAAGTTTGAATAGAAGAATTATTAGTTGAAAAACTTTGAAGATTAAAATTATAATTTCCATTATTGATTAATGAATTTGAATTACAAATACTTCTTCTAGAATTTGATTGATTATTGAAAATCTGTTGATATTCTATTTGATTATCTTGAAATATAGTTGTTACTTTTTCAGTTCTAGTTGAATAAATGCTTAATTTTGGTAATGAAATATATATATCATCAATATCATCAGTGAGATTAGATATTGGAAATTCCATTGTATGATTTGATAAATGATAATTATCCATTTGTGAAGAATTATCATATCTAACTTTGATTTTTCTACAATATGAAGAATCTTTTCCAATATAATCATCATTAATTATATAAATAAGTTTGCAATAACAAAAATCTTCATTATTAAGACATCTAATTCTTGACATTCTTAAAATATCAGACTACAATCTTTAGTTCATAAATGAACAACATTTTAGAGAAATATTATCATTCATTTTTTAATTTACATGGCAAAAGTAAGCAAAAGAAAGAAAATAATAATCAAGAAATAGAATAAATAATTAATAGAAATATATGAATTCAACAATTGGAAGACATGTTAATGTTGATATATTTGATTCAGATTCTATTTCAAGAACAATAGAATATTTGAAAGAAACTAATTACAAAATTATCCAATTCTTTGTTCCTGGTTATTATTCTCCTAAATACAATGAATTATTAGAATATTTAGTCAAAGAGTTAATTAATCTTGATATTAGAATTGTTATTCATGGTTCATATACCATTAATCTTTGTCATCCAATGAATTCAACAAAGGGTTTATATTCAATAACTAAATTAATAAATGAAATGAAAATATCTTCAGAACTTAATAAAATTTCTAATGAATTTAATGGAAAATATATTTGTTATGGAGTAATTATTCATATGGGTAAAAATATTAAAGAACTCAATATTTCAATGAATGAAAGTATTGATAATTTCAAAAAGAATTTAGATTTTATTCTTAAAAAAGTTTCACTAGAATCACAGAAAATCATTCTTGAAACAGGAGCAGGAATAAGAAATGAAATTTCTTCTGATTATGAAACAATGTCAAAAATTATTGGAATGAATAATAGATTAGGATTATGTATAGACACTTGTCATGTTTGGGTTGGTAATTATGCTGATTTAGAAACACAGAAATCAACAAAACAATATTTAGAATTAATGAATAAAATTCCAGGAGGAATAACAATATTTCATTTGAATGATAGTATTTACGGAAAAAATAGTAGAAAAGATAGACATGCACCAATAGGTAAAGGAACTATACCATTAAAATCATTGAAAACGGTTGTCAAATTCGCAATCAATAATAATATTCCTCTAGTTCTTGAAACAATTGATGATGTATTTTCAGAAGATTTAAACTATGAAATGAAATTACTTACAACTTAATCAAATTGTAAGTAATATATTAAAAAAATGAAAATTATAATTATTGTAAGTATATCTTAATCAATATTGAATTCCAATATTCGAATTGAATGGATTTAATTATTGCTAATTTGTTTCAAAAGATTAAAGTTTTTAATAATAAACTCATTTCTAATGGATTAAGATCTCTTATGAAACTTGAAATTGATAGTTTTACTTTCTACGATGATAATGTTCTTGAATACTTCATTAATAAATTACTTGCCCCTGAGAATATTTGGTTAAGAAATCTATGGAATAAAAAATATTTAATGATGATTGCCAATCCTGAATATGTTTATAAAGCTTTTGAAGTTCAAGAAAAGGGATTATTTGTTTTTCGTGTTAGTACAAAAGAAAAATATTTTGTTGTGTCTGTTTTCATTCTTAATGATGTATCTGGAAATAATAATTCAGATTTAATCTTAAGAGATTTTCTCATTGAAATGGATTCAGGAATAGATTTCATTATTGATTTGTTTGAAAGAAAACAATGGGTAAGTTATCCAACAGTATATTCTGATATTGAAGAAAATAAACAATTGAAAAAATCGTCTAAACAAGAATTTTTAAATGTTTTGAAAGGGTATTAGTAGAAAATTCTATTTTTAATCAAAGATAGAATTTCCATTTAGAATAAAATTTGATTTGTATTCTTCAATAATTCTATTACACTATTATATAGATTATTTTCGAAGAAATGTTCAACACTAATCAAATCAATCAAACATTTCCTAATCAAATATCACAACAGAATACTTTCTATAATTATCAAAATAATGGAATATTACAACCAATAAATCAATTATCAAATCAACAAATAAATCAATTACCAAATCAACAAATAAATAATAGAAATAATAGAAACAAAGGCAAAATATTAGGAAGTACATTTTCAATAATGAATTCTTTTGATACTAATAATTCTTCTTTTGGTTCTAATAATAATTATTCATTCAATCAAAATATTGTTAACAAGAAAACAATTGAAGTTTTTGTTGATGGTGCTTGTGAAAATAATGGACGTAAGAATTCAATTGCTGGAGCAGGTATATATTTTCCTAATGGAGAATTACAAAATGTTCCTGTAGTTATTATTCCTGTTGAATCAGAAATAGGTAAATGCACTAACAATGTTGCTGAATTATCTGCAATACTTTGTACTTGTCTTATGCTCAAAGAATCGAATATGTTAGAGAAATACAGAATTAAAATTTACAGTGACTCTGATTATTCTGTGAAAGCTGTTACAAGTAGAATTAAAAAATGGATGAACAATGGATGGTTAACAGCAAATAATAAACCTGTGAAGAACAAACAATTGATTGTTGATATTTATGAATATCTGAACAATCCAAAATATGAAATAACAATTGAACATATTAGAGGTCATCTTGCTGATAAGAACAAACATTTAACAACAAAAATGACAATGACAGAAGAATTGCAATACAAAATTAGATGCAATCAAGAGGCTGACAGGCTTGCCAAAGAAGCAGTAGAATATCAAAAAAATCAATAGATGTTGTGCAAATGGATACTGATAAATTACCAAATCTATTTTCATTGTATTGAACATATTGATAATTTTTATAACCATTCATTAAAATCTTTGCACACATAATTCTATGTTGTAAAGATTTATGTATATTAATTGGTGCTTTCAATGATCTTGGAGTTTTCTTTCTTTTTGTTTTGTATTTATTCTTTTCATTATCATTTTCATTTTGATTATTATATTTCTTTAATTTTTTTCTTTTCTTTTTCATTGAATTCATTTTGTGCATTCTCCATTCAAAACTTCTAACATCTGTTTCTGATGAAAATCCATGAATTACAAATGCTATATCCCATTTATTACCTTTAGTTGAATTAGTTTTATTATTTTCTGAATTATGTTCTCTTATTCTTCTCGCTAAATCAACGGTAATTCCAACGTAAGTTTTAGTTCTTTTTCTGTTAATAAGAATGTATAGAATATAATTGGTGAATCTAATATCAAAATCAAGATTATAAGATTTTAATATTTTAATTTCCATTACAATAATTATTAAAAAATTGTTATTTTGATTACAAATAATAGTTGTCATCTGATTTTATTTTTTCTTTAAGGAAATGAATTCCAATCAACTTGAAGAAGAAGTTAGAAAGAAATTAACTAAAGCTTTAAAGAAAAATGCTAAAAACAAAGGTGAAATTCCTAATGAACCATTACTTGAATTAATTATGACAATGAACATTAATGAATTAGAAATTTTAGAAAGAATAACAAGTGAAAATTATTACAACAAAATAGAAATTATTCCTGATCAAATCTATGATTTATTAGTTCAAAGAATCCGAGAATTAAATCCTAAATCCAAAGTTCTTGAAGGAACAGGAGCTCAAGTTCCTGATGAACCAGGAGTTAAAATTCGTTTGATTTACATGATGCCTTCAATTAGTAATAAATTCAAAGTATCAAAAGAATCTTCTTTACTTGCTTGGAAAAGGAAATGGCCAGGACCATATTTAATAAGTGATAAAGAAGATGGAATGTCTGTTCAAGCAGTAATTATTCCTAATTGGAATAAGAATAGAATTACTTCAATAACAATGTGTTTAGTTTCAAAAGGTAAAGGAGTTATTGGTAGAAATATTAATTATTTAATTCCTTACATTAATTTTGGTCCTGGTATTAATCAAAATTCATTAATACAAACATTTTCTCATAACACAGCAATTAAAAGATTAGTTGTCAGAGGAGAATTGATTATTAAAGAAAGTATTTACAGACAAAAATATTCACATTTGAAACATTCAAGAGGTGCTGTTAATGGTTTATTGGTTTCTAAAGATGGATTAGATATTGAAAGAGCGAAAGATACAGATTTTGTTATTTTTGAAATAATGGAACCTGATGGAATGATTGCAAGTCAACAATTAGAATTTGCTGCTTATTGGGGATTTAATGTTGTTCCATATTTTCTTGTTAATGAAAATGAACTTACTTTTGCATATCTTGACAAACTTCTTGAACAAAGAAAAGCGAATTCTTTGTATGGAATCGATGGATTAGTTATTGCAAGTAATCAAGTAAAATCAAATAACAAAGACAAATTAGTTCCTGATTGGGTTACAGAAGCAGATGAATATGAAATTCCGAATCCTGATTATATGTTTGCATACAAAGGAATTGATAATATTGTAACCACGACAGTGAAATTGGTTCAATTTGTTGTTCAATCAACTGGAGTTTTATTTCCAAGAATTAATTTCGAAGAAGTAAATTCTGAAGAAGATAATAGAGGTTCTGATCTTAATTGGACATCAGGATATAATGCAAGATACATTGAAAATAATAAAATATCTAAAGGTGCTGTTATTAGAATTCTCTTTTCAGGGAAAGTAATTCCCGTGGTTTGGGATGTTCTTAAACCTGGTCCACCTCCTTATTTACCTGATAATAGAGAATCTGTTCCTATTTACAATAGATGGACATGGGATAATACACATACATCAATCAAGTTAATATATCCTCATTTGAATCCAAATGTTATTATTATGACTATTGTTAGATTCATGAAATTCATTAAAGCGAAAGAATGGGCTGAAGCAACAATTAGATCAATAGTTTCCAGATATCCGGAAAAATTAGGTATTCTTGAAATCTTGACAATTAAAGGAGCTGAGATTTCTTCAATAAGTGGTTTGGGAGTTGTTCAAGCTAATAATTTAATAAATTCTCTTTACACTGCTTTAAAAACTGCTCCATTCATATCTATTGCTGCTGGTTCAAATACATTTGGTAAAGGTTTTGCTAATAGAAAATTGGAATTAATTTTGAAATCAACACAAGGAATACTTATTAATTTTGATATCAATAATGATAAATCATGTGAATATTGGTTTTCAAGAGTTATGGAACTTGATGGTATAGAGAATAAAACAGCTTCTGCATTCATTAATAATTTACATAAATTTCAAGAATTCTGGAATTCTTTTACAAAGATAATGATTGATGATCTTAAAATTAATGATTCAAGATCAATAAGAGAATTTAATATTTACACTTATGGTAATCAAGAAACTGACAATAATTACATTGACATTAACCATAATGTTAAAATAATTCCTGAATTGAAAGGAAAAACAATTACATTTACAGGAATTATGCCTAAATGGGTTGATATTATTGAAGCATCGGGAGGGAAAATATCTGATAATGTCACAAAGAGTGGAACAGATATTGTTGTCTACACAAGAACAGATACAAATAATTATGATAAAGCATTTAGATGGGGAAAGATTTTAATGACACCTCTTGAATTTGAAAGACAATTTGGATTGGATGCTGAATAATAAAATTGAATATTTTTCAATATGATTGATTAATCATATTGAAAATCTTTGCAATTACAAATTGTGATGGCTTTTTTCATTAATTCGAATAAGTTTTCAAACACTACAACAAATAGAAATCAAATAGAAAATAATCATGAAATAGATTACAATAATGTTGATGATATTCTCAAATACAATAAAATAGGAAATAATACAGAAGAAGAATCTAATGTTGAAGATGCTTTTGATAATACTCCATTAGACATTCATGATACACAAGTTTATGCATATGAAACTAATTATGATGAAGAATTTGACAATAGTACATTCAATTCAATTAATTCAAACAATAAACAAACTATAATAAACAATAAACAATTTCAAACAATAAACAAACTACAACAAATCAAGAAAGTAACATTGCCACTTTCTATTGATACATGGGCATTCACATGTACAGGATCGAAAAGAATTAATAAACAATACAAAAACAATGAAGATTCAATGGAAATTTTTATTGATAATGATATTAATAAATTAACTAATTTTAATATTTACATACTTGCTGATGGTCATGGTCCTGATAATTATATTCATCCATCAGGAAAAACACCAAAAGATTTTTCTAAATTTGTTTGTGAATATTTGAAGAAAGCATTGTGTAAATATAATGGTTCATTTCCATTAGCAAGAAATGTAATTGAACAAGAATTCTGGCATTTAGAGAAATTAATTAGAGAAAATGAAGAAAATCTTGGAGAACATTTTGGAACAACAGTTACTATTGTTATTCTGTATTCAACAATTCAAAATGGATTAAGTTTACAAGTTATTAATCTTGGAGATTCACAAGCTGTTGTTTCAAAGAATGGATTGGCAATGAATATTTCTGTTGAACATAAACCTGATAATCCACGTGAGAAAGTGAGAATATTGAGAGAATGCATGATTAATTCTATGAAATATTCTGATGTTGTTGAAGGAAATACATTAGGAGGATTAGGTCCTTCGAGAACAATAGGTGATTATGATACTGACAAATATTTCAAAGGTTCTATTCCTGAAATCTTTACTTATGATTTAGATAAGTCTAATGAATTCATAATAATTGCTTCTGATGGATTATGGGATTTTGTTGATAGTCAAACATCAATTAACTTTGTTACAGATTGTTTAAGGGAATTAAAATTTCGTGAAGAATTGAATAGAAATAATCAAATTGTTGGCAATAAAGAATATTTTGTTAATGAAATTGGTGAAACTTTCTATTCTGGTTTATTAGAAACATATGAATTCATAGACAAAAAAGAATTCTGGAAAAATCCAGCAAAAATGTTAACTAAATTAGCATTGAAACGGGGAACTGATGATGACATATCTGTTATTGTAATTGTTTTGAATTGGAAATAATTTTCTTTTTCATTATTCTTTGATCAAAGAATAATGAAAAGTTAGAACATTAAGAATCTATTTTCATTATCGGAATATATATTTTCTTTCCAAATTCATCACTTGTTATCTGACATGAAACAAATATTTCTTTGATGTCCATTTTTGAGAATGCATTTGAAGAAGTAAACCAACTTTTATACATTTCATTCCGAATAAGATAATCATTAGAAACATTCTTAACTATTCCAAGGTTTTCATTAGTTTCAATATTGATTAAGAAATATATTCCTGGTTTATATTCACATCTAATCATTTTGAGAATAATAGTATTATTCTCATTATTAACTTCATTATTTTCATTAATATTAAAGTCAGTATCTTGTAAAGAAGATTTATTATTATCAATAAGATCTTCAGCTTCTATTCTAATGTAATAAACATGATCTTTTTGAATTCCTGAAATATCAGGTAATTTAATTCCAGGTTCAATAATAA
>Ga0164242_10003601_pt1 | contig 17611 bp, 14 predicted proteins | sample OricomgcompostMG_FD_108783 | JGI IMG/M metagenome (GOLD analysis project Ga0164242, IMG submission 108783) | Miracle-Growth compost microbial communities from Emeryville, California, USA - Original compost - Miracle growth compost (MG) ...
GCCTTTGCTACTCGCCTTTCCTGCTGACCGATGCAGGTGGGCGGGTATTCAGATTCCATGGCGAGCAACCGCAGGAAATTACGTTTCTTTATGGCATGCTTTGCGCCCTGTTCGCCGGCATTTTAGCCTATCTGGTGTATGCCATGGGCACGGGCTGGTCGGTATGGACACTTTTGTGGATTATACCGGCTGCGCTTATGGCCGCATCCCTCGCCCTGATTATGTGACACATGAAAAACCCGGCCAATGGCCGGGTTTTTCCGTTCGAACAGTTCCGGAGAACTAGTTCACGCTGTCGCGCAGGCTCTTACCGGCACGGAACTTGGGCTGCGTGCTGGCAGGGATCTTGATGCTGGCACCGGTGCGCGGGTTGCGGCCCATGGTGGCCTTGCGCTTGGTGGTGGTGAAGGTGCCGAAACCGGTCAGACGGACTTCCTGGCCCTTCTTCAGTTGCTTGGTGATGACGTCGATGAAGCAGTCCAGCATGGTGGAGGCTTCGGACTTGGTGCACTTGGCGGAATCAGCGATTTTGCTGACGAGCTCTTGCTTGTTCATGGGTGGATCCTTTTCCCTTATCATGTTTGTGTTCCGGAGCCGTGTTGTGCTTGCGACCCCAGACCCCCGCAGCCAGCTTGGGCTGCCGCGTGGTAGGTGAATTAAAATGCCGGTTTTCTGCGGTGTCAATGGTTTCATTCAGTTTTTTCAATGCATTTTTTTGTTGCGTACCAAGGCTTTTGGTGTTCCGAGCGTCTCTTGAAGATGGAGCATAACTTTGCGTTATCTCCATAACTTTATGAAAAAACAATAAAAATTTAAGATTTCCCTTAACCCGTTCAAATGTTGCGAATATGCCTAAGCTTTCCGGAAAGGCTGCCAAAAAAAGTAGCGGCGACGATGATGGCGGCTCTGCATAGGCCTGAAAAAGCGGCCTGGAGGCCGCTTTTTCAGGGTTGCCCCTGCCCCTAACGGGCATAGACCCCACCGCCCGGGCGGTTGCCCGGAGCACGCCGCGGCGGCGATTTGCGCGTGGGCACGCGCTTGGGCTTGGGCGCGCGGGCCGGTTTCTTGGCGGCAGCCTTGCCGTTACCGTTGGCCTTTTTCTTGGTGTTTCCACCCGTGCCGCCCTTGCCGCCGAAGGGATCCTTCACCATGGCCTGGCGGATCACCTCGTCGACGTGGTCGACCGGGATGATCTTGAGGCCCTTGCCGATGATATCCGGCATGTCGGCAAGATCCTTCTCGTTCTCGCGCGGGATGAACACGGTCTTGATACCCGCGCGCAGCGCCGCCAGCAGCTTCTCCTTGAGGCCGCCGATCTGCAGGGCACGGCCGCGCAGGGAAACTTCGCCGGTCATGGCGATATCGTTGCGCACAGCCACGCCGGTAAGCACGCTGACCAGCGCCGTGACCATGGCGAGGCCCGCGGACGGCCCATCCTTCGGGGTGGCGCCATCCGGCACGTGGATGTGGATGTCGTGCTTCTCGTAGAAGTCGTGCTTGATGCCGAGTTCGGCCGCGCGGCGGCGCACGTAGGACGAGGCGGCCTGGATGCTTTCCTGCATCACGTCGCCCAGCTTGCCCGTGGTGAGCAGCTTGCCCTTGCCTTCCAGCACCGTGGCCTCGATGGGCAGGATGTCGCCGCCAACTTCGGTCCATGCGAGACCGGTGACGACGCCCACCTGATCCTCGGTATCCTTCATGCCGTAGCTGAACTGGCGCACCCCAAGGTATTCGGTGAGATTGGCAGGCGTGACCTTGATGGTGGCGCCCTTCTCCGCCTTGGCGCCCTTAGCCTTGGCTGCGGATTTCGCCTTGCCTTTGCCCTTGGCGACGCGGGATTGCTGCAGCAGGATTTCCTTGATGGCCTTGCGGCAGAGGTTATCGATGCTGCGCTTGAGATTGCGCACCCCAGCCTCGCGCGTGTAGTAGCGCACGATATCGCGCAGGACGCCATCTTCCAGCACCAGTTCGCCTTTTTTGACGCCGTTTTCCTCCATGGCCCGGGGGAGAAGGTGACGCTTGGCGATTTCCAGCTTTTCCTCCTCGGTGTAGCCGGCAAGACGGATGATTTCCATGCGGTCGCGCAGCGCCGGGGGGATATTAAAGCTGTTGGAGGTGCAGATGAACATCACGTCCGACAGGTCGAAATCCAGCTCCAGATAGTGATCCTGGAAGGTGTGGTTTTGCGCCGGGTCGAGCACTTCCAGCAGCGCCGAGGACGGGTCGCCGCGGAAATCCTGTCCCAGCTTGTCGATCTCATCGAGCAGGAACAGCGGGTTCATGCTGCCCGACTTCTTGATGTTCTGGATGATCTTGCCCGGCAGCGCACCGATGTAGGTGCGGCGGTGGCCGCGGATTTCCGCTTCGTCGCGCACGCCGCCCAGCGCCATGCGCACGTAAGTGCGGCCGGTGGCCTTGGCGATGCTTTCCGCGAGGCTGGTTTTACCCACACCCGGAGGGCCGACGAGGCACAGGATTGGGCCCTTGAGCTTGGCCACGCGCTGCTGCACCGCGAGGTATTCCACGATGCGCTCCTTGACCTTTTCAAGCCCGAAGTGGTCTTCATCCAATACGTTTTGCGCGTAGCCCAAGTCTTTCTTCAGCTTGGTCTTCTTGCCCCATGGCAGGCCGAGCAGTACGTCGAGATAGTTGCGCACCACGGTGGCTTCCGCGCTCATCGGGCTCATCATGCGCAGTTTCTTCAGCTCGGTTTCGGCCTTCTCCTTGGCTTCCGGGCTGAGCTTAAGTTCCTTGAGCTTCTTCTCATATTCGCCGAAATCGCCCTCTTCGCCCTCACCGAGCTCTTTCTGGATGGCCTTCATCTGCTCGTTCAGGTAGTACTCGCGCTGGGACTTCTCCATCTGCTTCTTGACGCGGTTGCGGATTTTACGCTCCACGTGCAGGAGGCCGATTTCGTTCTCCATGAACTGGTAGAGCTTCTCCAGCCGGTCGTCCACGAGATCGAGCTCCAGCAATTCCTGCTTCTGCTCGATCTTGAGGTTGAGGTGCGAGGCGATGGTATCGGCCAGGCGCGCAGGTTCATCTATCGCGGCGAGGCTGACCAGCACTTCCGGCGGGATTTTCTTGTTGAGCTTCACGTACTCTTCAAATTCGGCCACGACGGTGCGCACCAGCGCTTCAAGCTCTGCCTCCTCGCCTTCGCGCTCGTGGAAGGTTTCGGCACGGGCGGTGAACATGTCGTTGGCGTCACGCACCTCGGTGAGGCGTACGCGGGTTTGGCCCTCCACCAGCACCTTGACCGTGCCGTCGGGCAGTTTCAGCATCTGCAGCACATTGCCGAGGCAGCCGACACGGTAGATGTCGTCCACCTCCGGCTCGTCGAGCGCTTCATCACGCTGGGTGACGAGGATGATCTGCTTGGATGTGTTCATGACCTCCTCGAGCGCCTTGACGCTTTTTTCACGTCCCACGAAGAGCGGAACGATCATGTGCGGGAACACCACGATATTGCGCAAGGGCAAGACCGGCAGTGTTGGCACTTCTTCGGCACGGGAGGCTGGAATACGCGGCATTGGGCTTGGTTTCCTACTTTATTGGGTCGAGGGGGTTTGTTATTGGGTGTGCCGCACCTTATCACTCTTATATAGTGAGTGACAAGAGGTGCCGGAACGATATATGAGAACCCGACCCTACCCCGGCATGGTGCGCAGGCAAAACCATTATGGCAAGCCTGATTGCCGAGAAAAATTGCACGGGCCTGCAGCTTGGCAGGGCTTATTCCAATGGGTGTGTGGATTTGATACCAAGGCCCCTTGAAAAAGAGACGTTTTAGTATACATTAAGCATAGCTTCATAGCATACCGAATGGCCACTTGGCCGAGGAGAAACATCATGCATGCAATTGCTCACTCTTTGAATGTTTCCGACGGCGTTGTGGTTGTCGGACTCATCATCATCCTGTTTGTGCTCTTCGCCCTGTGGGGTAGAAGGTATAACGTGGCATATATCGAGGAGCCGATGATTCCCCCATTGGGGAGTGTCATCCTGGCGGCCCTGCTGGTTATTCTGCTGATAGCAGTGCTGGCCCTGATACAGCCCACCGACATGTGGATGTACCCATGGACGCGGATTGTGATGGGCCTTGTCATGGCCTTGGGAGTCGTGTTCTGCCTGACGGCGGCGTTCACCGTGATGCGCATGGTGGAACCGGCTATGCCGGGATGGGCCGGCGCCTGGGAAGTGCTGGTGGCGGCCCTGTATCTTCTCCTGCTGGCTTTCGTCGTCATCTACTGTGGCTACCACATGTATTTGTGGTTGTTCGACCCGGTACTGTGGCACGGAGCCTGGGCCACACTGCAATACTAAGCCACACTGTAATACTAACGAAAAGGCGGCCGGAAGGCCGCCTTTTTGTGTAAGCAGTATCAACTGGCCTTCTTATTGGGTTTTTCCGCCTTGGGCTTGGCCGTGGCACCTTCGGTGAAGATTTTCAGCGGCTCGCCCCCTTGCACGGTGGAGGCGTTGATCACCACTTCCTCCAGCCCGTTCTTGCCGGGGATTTCAAACATGGTGTCCAGCAGGATGTTCTCCATGATGGCGCGCAGGCCGCGGGCGCCGGTTTTGCGCTTGATGGCGAGGCTTGCGATTTCAGTCAGGGCTTCCGGCGCGAAGGTGAGGTTCACGTTCTCCATGTGGAAGAGCTGCTGGTATTGTTTGGTGAGCGCGTTCTTCGGCTCGGTGAGAATCTGGATGAGCGCCTGCTTGTCGAGGTCGTTCAACGTGGCGAGCACCGGCAGGCGGCCGACGAACTCCGGAATAAGGCCGAACTTGACCAGGTCTTCCGGTTCCGCCTTCTGGAACAGCTCGCCCACGCCGCGCTCTTCCTCGCCATGTACCTCGGCATTGAAGCCGATGCTGCGCTTTTTGAGGCGCTGGCCGATGACTTTATCGAGCCCCGCGAAGGCCCCGCCGCAGATAAAGAGGATGTTGGCGGTATCCACCTGCAGGAACTCCTGCTGCGGATGCTTGCGCCCGCCTTGCGGCGGCACGCTGGCCACCGTGCCTTCGATAAGCTTGAGCAGGGCCTGCTGCACCCCTTCCCCGCTGACGTCGCGGGTGATGGAGGGGTTGTCGCCCTTCCTTGAGATTTTGTCGATTTCGTCGATATAGACGATACCGCGCTGGGCGCGCTCCACATTATAATCGGATGCCTGCAGGAGCTTGAGGATGATGTTTTCCACGTCCTCGCCCACATAGCCGGCCTCGGTGAGCGTGGTAGCGTCGGCCATGGTGAAAGGCACGTCGAGAATGCGGGCCAGCGTTTGTGCCAGCAGCGTTTTGCCGGTGCCGGTGGGGCCGATAAGCAGGATATTGGATTTGGCGATTTCCACCGCGGCGTCCTTGCCGTTTTCGGCGTTGCCGCCCGCGTGCTCGAGCCGCTTATAATGGTTATAAACCGCGACGCTGAGGATGCGCTTGGCTTTCTCTTGCCCAATCACGTAGTCGTCGAGGATATCCATGATTTCCTGCGGGGTGGGCAGGCCGCCCGCGCCTTCACCCTTTTGCGCCTTGAGCGCCTTGGCGGCGGCGGCCGGCTGGGCTTCCTCCTCGCGGATGATATCCATGCACAGACGCACGCATTCATCGCAGATGAACACGGTGGGACCGGCGATGAGCTTGCGGACCTCGTGCTGGCTTTTACCGCAAAAGCTGCAGTAGAGGGTGCCGCCGGCGCTGGTGTTGTCGGTTTTCTTGGGCATGGGTGCGGGTACCTTGTTACTTGCACGTAGATTAGGCAGGTTGGCGGGATGGGTCAAGCATGGCGTACCGCCACATGGTGAGAGGGGATGGGAGTGTGGCCGGAAAAACCCTTAAACATTGCATATCCGTGTAACCTCACTTATATCCTTCATCACTTCACTTACAGGTTCATCTGCATGGAGCATGCCATGAAAACGTTTTCAGGCCAGAAACGCATTGCCGCGTACGCCGTGAAGAAGCGTAACGGCGAGCTGCCAGATGCGCCGCCGCCAAGCCCCAAGCAAGGCCTTCAGGGAGTATCATACCCTTCCTTCGCTTCCGCCCAGCCTCTTACCGAGGAAACCCTGCTGGCGCTGATAAGCTGGGATGGGATTGCCTTGATTACACTCCGCCAGCTTGCCAGCACCATGCCCAACGGCCACTTGCTGGACAGGTTGCTCAAAAAGCTGGAGAAAGACCGCAAGATCAGGTCTGACTACATGGGCCCGGCGGGAAACCGCACGTTCGGCTGGAAGCGGCGATCATATTAACCAAAAGGGGCAGCCATGCTGCCCCTTTTTGTCGCCGTGGTTTCTATTTCTTCTTTTTGATATCTTCCCGCTGGGTAAGGACGTGGTCCACCAGGCCGTATTTGAGGGCCTCGGAGGCGACCATGAAGTTGTCGCGTTCGGTATCCGCGGCGATTTTATCCACCTTCTGGCCGGTGTGGTGGGCGAGGATGTGGTTGATCATGTCGCGCGTGCGCTTGATTTCATCGGCCTGGATGAGGATGTCGGTGGCTTGGCCCTGGGCACCGCCGAGCGGCTGGTGGATCATCACCCGGCTGTTGGAAAGCGCGAAACGCTTGCCCTTGGCGCCGCCCGCCAGCAACACCGCGCCCATGCTGGCCGCCTGCCCGACCACGATGGTGCTGACCGGGCACTTGATGTACTGCATGGTGTCGTAAATGGCCATGCCCGCGGTGACCACGCCGCCGGGGCTGTTGATGTAGAAGTTGATGTCGGCTTCCGGGTTCTCGGCTTCAAGAAATAGCAGTTGCGCGACCACCAGGTTGGCGACGTGATCTTCCACCTGCCCGGTGAGGAAGATGACGCGCTCTTTCAGCAGGCGGCTGTAAATATCGAAGCTGCGCTCGCCGCGGGCGGTTTGTTCGATGACGATGGGTACGAGGGAGGACATGCGGATGCCTTTTTTTGGTTTCCGCGATGATAAAGGCTTGGCCGGAATTGGCCAAGCCCTTTTTATATGCCCCTGCCCGGCATTAATGGTGGTGGCCGTGCCAGCCGCCGCCCCAGTTGTGGTGCGGACGGAAGCCGCGGTCGAAGTGGTGCACGCTGCCGCCTATCCATACGCTACCGGTGATGAACGGTTGCGGCGGCACCATGTAGACGCTGTCGTCTTGCGCCACGTAGGCGATGGTGTTGGCCGGAGCTACGTCTTGCTGCACCATGGCGGCGGCGGCGTCCTGGTCGCTGACCGGGGGTGTGGCGATTTGCCAGGAGCCGTCGGGTTGCAGGCAGGCGGTGCCGTGACCCTGCTGGGTAGTGCCGCCGATGGTGACGGTTTGCTGGTACTCGCGGCAATAAGGCATGTCGCCCGCCGAAGTTACCGTGACCTGCGCATGTGCGGCCGGAACGAGCAGGGCGCCGCCGAGAACCGTGGCTGCGAGAAGACGTGTGTGCATGGGAATGGCTTTCCTTTGATTTGAGAAAAGCATGCCGAGCGGTCAAAACCGCCGCAAGCGCAAAGAATGCAAACGTAAGCTGCCGGTTGGCCGGGAGAATTATTTGGCCGCAGGCATTGACAGTACGGGCCCGGCAAGGCACCACCTTAATAAACCTATTCAAAAAGAACGCTTGCCGATGCATAGCCGCCGTGTGGCCCTTCAACGTAAGTTCTGGCTGAAAATCAACAGCCTGCGTGGGCAGGTGCGTGCCAGTGAAATCGCCCTCACGCTGGTGGGCGCGCTGGTGGGCGTGGGTGGCGGCATCATCGTGGCCGCGATGAGCAACCTTGGCCAATTGATGCACGTGGGGCTGTTCGGTATTGATTTGCACCAGCGTTTGAGCAGCTATAATTCATTGAACACGCTTCGTGTGCTGTGGGTTCCGGTTGCCGGCGGCATGCTGCTGGGCGCGGTGCTGTGGCTGAGCGCGCGGATACGCCAATGGCCGATGGTCGATGCGATCGAGGCCAACGCCCTGCACGGAGGGCGGATGTCGATGCGCGACAGTTTAATGCTGGGGGCGCAGACCCTGATTTCCAACGGGTTTGGCGCCAGCGTGGGGCTGGAAGCCGGTTATACGCAGGTGAGCGCGGCGCTGTCTTCGAAGCTGGGGGAATTTTTGCATTTGCGGCGCAACGACATGCGCATTCTGGTGGGTTGCGGCGCCGCAGCGGCGATTGCCGCCGCGTTCGATGCGCCGCTGGCAGGCGCGTTTTACGCCTTCGAGCTGATTATCGGCACCTATACCATCGGCGCGGTGGCGCCGGTGACTGCCGCCGCACTGGCCGGGAACCTGACCGTGCGGGCGCTGTACAGCCCCGCCACGTCGTTGCAGGTGACGACGATTCCGGCCGTTACTTCCGGCGACTATATCGCCTTCATCATTCTGGGGCTGGTGTGCGGATTCATCGGCATCGGCCTGATGCGCGGCGTGACCATGGTGGAAGTGTTGTTCCGCAAGACCCGCATACCGCGTTACATGCGCCCCACGCTGGGCGGGCTGGTGATTGGGTGCCTGGGGCTGGTGACGCCGCAGGTTCTTTCCAGCGGGCACGGCGCGTTGCATCTTGACATGATGGCCACCACCACGATTCCGCTGGTGACGCTGGGCGCGCTGTTTATTTTGAAATCGCTGGCTTCGGCGGTTTCGCTGGGTTCCGGCTTCAAGGGCGGGCTGTTTTTCGCGTCGCTGTTTTTGGGCGCGTTGCTGGGCAAGTTCCTTGCCGCGCTGTGCCTGATGGTGCTGCCCACCGCGCTGGCCCCCGACCCCACCACCGTGGCCGTTATCGGCATGAGCGCGCTGACCGTGGCCGTGGTGGGCGGACCGCTGACCATGGCCTTTCTGGCACTGGAAACCACCGGCGACTACGTGATTACCGGACTTGCCCTGACCGCGGCGGTGATTTCAAGCCTGACGGTGCGCGAGCTGTTCGGCTATTCGTTCTCCACATGGCGGCTGCATTTGCGCGGCGAGTCCATCCGCAGCGCGCACGATGTGGGTTGGATACGCAGCCTGACCGTGGGAAAGCTGATGCAGACCGGCGTGATGACTGTGCGCGTGGATACGCCCATAGAATCCTTCCGGCGACAGTATCCTATCGGTGTGGCGCAGCGCGTGGTGGCGGTGAATGAGAACGACCAGTACAGCGGCATCGTATGGGTATCGGACGCTTATGCGCAGGAAGGCCGCAGCTCACAGGCGCAGACCGTGCGCGACCTGCTGCTGCAGGAGACCACCTTCCTACTGCCCAACATGAACGTGCAGCAGGCGATTGCCATATTTGACCGTACCTCCAGCGAAGCGCTTGTGGTGGTGGACAACGCCGAGGACAAGAACGTGCTGGGGACGCTGAGCGAGGCGTTCGCCCTGAAGCGCTATGCCGAAGAACTGGACCGCGCGCACCGCAGCCTTTCAGGCGCGGTATAGCCTTTCTAATATATAAAAACCGTGGGCATGGACGGCCCGAAGAAGCCATCGTCGAACGGGAAATCCATGTCGTCGCGGCAGATCTTGCGTCCATCGGGCAGCATCTCTACATGGCAGAGCGTAGGCCACACCGGCATGGTCATGACCATGTGCGTGGCACGCTGCGGATGGCGGAAGGTGTTGGTGCTGAAGGATGAGCTGAAGGAGCCGTTTTTATCGCGGCTGGAGATTTGCACTTCGCACTGGTCGGTTTCAGGCGCGTACTGATAGGTGAGGTGAGCATTCTTGTCATGTTCAAAACCCATGGCGCTGAAACGGGCGCGGGCATAGCGCTCGCACAGTTGCGCGGCGGTGGGCGGCTTAGGCTTTTGCTCCGCCTGTTGCGGGTTCTGGCCAAGTTTTTGCGCGACGTATTGCGCGATCGAGGTTGGGCTGACGGAGGATTTTTCAATGTTACCCGCCTGGGCAGTATCATCCTGCTGTACAGGCTGCTGCAGTGCCTGCAGGCGCGCCTGCGTAAGCTGAAGCTGGCGCTGTTGCGCATAAACCTGAAAACCAAGGGCTGCGATGATGGCGACAACCACAACCCCGATTAAGGTGATTGTTGTACGAGTAACCTTCATGCATGCAAGCATGTGCCTGGGGAATGTAGAAATCAAGTAACTCTTCTGGCAGAACTGTGCCAGAAATACACGTAGTGTAAGCTTGAGTTAAGCATGGATACATGCGGCCGCTGTTAGCCCGCGGTCCACAGATATTAACGGCAAAATTACTTGCCAGCGGAATTCCGGCGATTATGATGCGCGACATGACCGCTGCCGTATCCGTCTCTCATCTTTATAAAACCTATGCTTCCGGCTTGCATGCGTTGAAGGATATCAGCCTGGACATCAAAAGCGGCGAAATTTTTGCGCTCTTGGGTCCCAACGGCGCGGGAAAGAGCACGCTTATCAACACCATTTGCGGTATCGTGACGCCGAGCAAGGGCAGCGTCACCGTGAACGGCCACGACATCATTGCCGATTACCGTGCCGCGCGCCGAGAAGTTGGGCTGGTGCCACAGGAATTGACCACCGATGCATTTGAAACCGTATGGAATACCGTGAGTTTCAGCCGGGGATTATTCGGCAAGCCTGCCGACCCGGCTTACATCGAGAAGACCCTGCGCTCCCTGACGTTATGGGACAAGAAGGACAGCAAGATCATCACCCTTTCAGGCGGGATGAAACGGCGCGTGCTGATTGCCAAGGCGCTGGCACATGAGCCTCAGGTGCTGTTTCTGGACGAGCCCACCGCCGGGGTGGACGTGGAGTTGCGACGCGATATGTGGAAGGTGGTGCGCCAACTGCGCGCCAGCGGCGTGACCATCATTTTAACCACGCACTACATTGAGGAAGCGCAGGACATGGCCGACCGCGTGGGTGTGATTTTGAAAGGCCAGATTATCCTGGTGGAGGAAAAGAACACTCTGATGCAGAAATTGGGCCGCAAGCAACTGACGCTGCACCTGCAGGACAAGTTGGAGAAGCTTCCCGCCGGGTTGAAAAAATACAACCTTGGATTGGCCAAGGACGGGACCAGCCTGACCTACGACTATGATGCCAATGCCGAGAACGGCAAAGTTTCCGGCCTTCTGGAGAGCCTGAACGCCGCGGGGATCGTGATACAGGATTTACAAACCAAGCAGAGTTCGCTTGAGGAGATTTTCGTCAACCTGGTGAACAAGGAGCACGCGGCATGAGGCTGGCAATAAACTGGCATGCCATCCGGGCGATTTATGCTTTCGAGATGAACCGCACACGGCGCACGCTGCTGCAAAGCATCATTTCACCGGTGCTTTCCACTTCACTGTACTTCATCGTGTTCGGATCAGCCATCGGTACGCATATGCATGCGATTGGCGGCGTGAGTTACGGCGCCTTTATCGTGCCGGGGTTGATGATGCTTTCGCTGTTGACGCAAAGCATCTCCAACGCCTCTTTCGGCATCTACTTTCCGCGTTTTACCGGCACGATTTACGAGTTGATGTCGGCGCCGGTTTCGTACCTTGAAATCGTCATCAGTTATGTGGGCGCGGCGGCGAGCAAGTCTATCATCCTTGGCTTGCTGATATTGGCCACTGCCAGCCTGTTCGTGCCGCTGCATATTGATCACCCGGTGTGGATGCTGGTGTTTTTGGCGCTGACCGCCATTACCTTCAGCCTGTTCGGGTTCATTATCGGCATATGGGCGGACGGGTTTGAGAAGCTGCAGCTGATTCCGCTTCTGTTCGTGACGCCGCTTACGTTTCTGGGCGGAAGCTTTTACTCCATCGACATGTTGCCACCGTTCTGGCAGAAGGTGACACTGTTCAATCCGGTGGTGTACCTGATCAGCGGATTCCGCTGGAGTTTTTACGGCATGGCGGATGTGAGTTTCGGCGTGAGCATCGGCATGGCGTTGGTATTTCTGGCCGCTTGCATGGTGGTGGTGCGATGGATATTCCTGACCGGATACCGCCTGAAGGCCTAACCCTGCATGCGCGTGAGCGCCTTGCCGCAGCCCGGCATGTCTGCTAACTGTGTATGCAACCAGTGAGCCAGTGATGACGCGCGTTCATGCCTTTCCCTTTGCCTTCCGCCTGCTGCTTGCGGCGGTTGTTTTTTGCATGCTTTTCAGCGCTCCCGCCCATGCCGCGTGGTGGTGGCCATTTGGTTATAAGGGCATGGATTACAGCATCAGTTTTGAGGGCGTGGATAAGCCGACTCTGCAATGGTTTGAAAAATTGAAGCTGGACAAGCGCAACCAGACCCATCCGCCCCAAAATAAGCAGGATTTGGAGCAGGAAGCCGCACAGCTTTCCAGTCGCGCAAAGAAGGCCTTGGACGCCCACGGCTATTATGATGCGACACTGACCTATGACGTGACGGTTAGTGATAAGGACAAGGGTCATATCACCGTACATATCCAGCCGAAGAGCCGCTATCATGTGCGAAGCATCAAGCTGGAATGGTTGGGCAAGGAATTGGCCGGTGTGAACCCGACATTTCTGGTAAAGCCCGGCGATGCCGTGGATGCCGATACCATACTGGCCGATGTTACGCCGCTGCATGATTTAATTGAATCCAAATATTGCCTGCTTTCGCTGAAAATTACGCCGAGGCTGACGCTGCATCGCCGCAAGCATGAGGCCGAGCTTGCTTACCGCATCAGGCACGGAGCGGCGGCGAACTTCGGCCCCACTACAGTGAGCGGCACCGAGCGCGTTAAGGACAGCGTGGTGCTGAACACCCTGACATGGAAACAAGGCAGCTGTTATAAGGAACAGCAGATTACCGATACGCGTACGGCGCTGTTGCAGACCCAACTGTTTTCCAGCGTGAATGTGCGTCATGGCAGGCGGCCGGATGCCCACGGCGAAGTACCGATGACCGTGGATGTGAATGAGCGCGACGAGCGCACCCTAAGCGCCGGCGCCAGCTACAACACCGACGAGGGCGCCACCGTGACCGCCGGGTGGGAGCACCGCAACCTGTTCGGCGGGGCGGAAAAATTCGACAGCAACCTGAGCCTTGCCCAAAAAGAACAATATCTTAACAATACCCTGACGATTCCGTACTTCCTGATGGATACCAAGCTGGTGCTGACCGGCAATTTGAAGCATGAAAACCAGGATGCGTACAGCGCTTCATCTCTGGATACCAGTGCCTCGCTGCAGCGGGCCCTGGGAAAACATCTGACCGGCGGCGCGGGGGTTGGCTACACCATAGCCCACACCAACGACGTCTTGGCCGGAAGCAGCGATTACGCGCTGCTTTCGTTTCCCACTTTCCTGACCTTCGACAACCGCGACAATGTGCTGGACAGCCACAAGGGGTTTTATCTCAACGCGGCGGTGACGCCTTACACCGAGACGTTCGGCGATGGCGGGCAGTTTCTCAAAACCCTGGTGACCGGGCAGACGTACCTGAGCGCGCCGATTGCAATGAGCCCCACCCTGGCCTTGAAAGCCAGCGTGGGTAGCATCAACGGGAGCACTGGCAAGAACGTGCCTTCCGACATACGGTTTTATGCGGGCGGCGGCGGCTCGGTGCGGGGGTACAGCTATCAGAGCCTGGGGCCGCGCATCAACGGCACGGCCGTAGGTGGCGCGAGTTTGCTGGTGGGAAGCGCCGAGGCGCGATTACGCTTCAACGATACGTTTGGCGGCGTGGCGTTTGTGGATGCGGGAAATGTTTATGCCGAGAGCACGCCGAATCTTGACCGTAAACTTTATTACGGCGCGGGCGTGGGGGTGCGGTATTCCACGCCGATTGGGCCGTTGCGCGCCGACATTGCGGTGCCGCTGAACGGCCATGACATTGGCGCTACGGGCTATGCGATTTATGTGAGCATAGGACAGTCGTTCTGATGGCGGTGCTTCGGACCTTGCTGCAAACCCTCGGCTGGCTGTTTGTAGCGGCTCTGGCGGGGCTGTGGTGGCTGGTGACGCCTTGGGGTGCGCCGCTGCTGCCGGGGATTATCAATGCCTACACCGCGCGGATGGAAACGCCTGTGGTGCTGGGGAAATTGCAGGGAAATGTGTGGCGGGATTTCAGGCTTTCCAGCGTGAGCGTGGCGGATGAAGAAGGGCTGTGGCTGGCAGTGGATGGTATCAGGGTGCGTTGGGAACCGCTTAAGTTTTTGGGTGGATTGCCATTTTTGGATACGGTAAGTGCTGAAAACATCAATGTTTATCGGCTGCCGCAGACGGAAGAAAAAATTGAAAAAGCAAGCTCTTCTGGAAACTGGATGGGTTGGCTGGCGCTGTTGCCGAAACGGATGGATGCGTGGAATGTGGTGGTGGGGCAGGGTGTGGTTGGAAAGAAATATGCCTTGCGTTTCCATATGTTGCAGGTACATCCGCTGGAGTATGTGGTGGCGCTGGGCAGCAGCGAAGGGCCTGCGACCAGCGTGGTGGGGGTGGTGAAACCCGATCCGCAGGGGCCTGCCGCGGCGTTGCGTTTTGAGGAGGAACCGAACGGGATTTTTGGAAATTTTATTGGTATTCCAGATAGTTATGGCATGAGTGGAAGCGTGGTTGGGGGAACGCGGAATGGGGTGGTGTCGCTGGAGCGGGCGGTGGTGGCGGCGGGCAACGCGAAAGTTGAGGTTGATGGCAATTTTAATCTTAGAAATCAATATCTTGATAGCAGGTTACGGGCCGATGTTAAAGAGCTGAAAACATGGGAAAAAATGACCGGAAGTGCGGTAAGCGGCCATTTGCAAGGGGTTGCGGTGGCGAGCGGGACGTGGCCCCTGCTGGATACGGCTGTGAGCTTGACTTTGGTGGACGGGGCGCGGCACGGCGAGGTGCAATACCACGGCCAGATTGACGCAAAAACCCCGGCAGCCGCCGGGAAGCTGACGGGAAACCTGCGGCAGGGCCGCAGCAATTACCGGCTCAAAGCGGCAATAAGCGGCAAGGCTGGTACACTGGTGGTGCCGAGCCTGCGGATTGACGGTCCCGGCGCGCTGGTGAGCGCCACCGGCGCGTGGCAAAAGGCCCCTTCCCTGCTGGAAGCACACGGAGATATTGCCGTGGACAACCTGCGGCCGCTGGCGCGGTTCTTTTTGCCGGGGTTGCGTGGGCAGTTACACGCCCACGCGGATGCGAGCATGCACGACGCCGTACTGGACGTGAACGCCAAGGTTCATGACATGGATATCGCCTACCGCAAGTTTGCGGTGAAGCTGCACGCGCCCACCAGCCTTGTGGTGCACAACAACGGCGGCACCCTTGCGCCCACCATGCTGGATATCGCCGGGGGCCGCGTGACCGCCCACGGCAGCCTGAGCGCGGGCAAGGTGGACGCGGCGCTGGCGTTCAGCGGAATGCGGCCGGAAAATTTCATGGAGGATTTCCCCTTGCAGGGCGAGGCCAGCGGCAGCGTGGTGGTGCAGGGCACGCCCGCGGCGCCGCGGCTGAGCGCCAACGCCGGCTTCGACGGCACTAGCGGGCAGGACGCGGTACGCGGCCGCGCCAGCGCGACGTGGGTGGGCAATGCGCTGGACGCACGGGTGCATGCCACGTTGAACGGCGCAACGGTGGATGCGCAGGGGCGGTTGCAGGCGAGCCTTGGCCTGCTGCCGCCCGCGACCACGCTGGGCAAGGATACCCCGCTTGCGGCCAGCGTGAGCGGCACCCTGCCGCTGGCGGCGTTGAACCCGTATTTGTGGGCCAGCGAGCAGAGCGTGAGCGGCAGCGTGGCGTTGCATGGCAGCGTGGGCGGCACATTGGGTGCGCCCAAGCCCGACCTGACCGCGGCGCTGCACGGCGGAGGCTACCGCAACACCATGGTGGGGGCATGTCTTGAAAACGTGAACGCCAGCGCGCGGCTGACGCCTGCGCAGGTGACGCTGAGCAGCCTTACCGCCACCGCGCCCAAGGGCGGCACGCTGCGCGGCAGCGGGCGGATGGGCCTTGCGGCCCCCTACCCCCTGAGCGCCGACGTGACGCTGGATAAGTTGCAGATGTTCTGCGGCGGGTTGATGGCCGGCGGGCTGGACGGCACCCTGAGCGCGCGCGGCGACCTGCAAGGCGCAAGCACCCTGGGCGGCACGTTGACGGTGGGGCCGTTGAACATCCAGATACCCGGCAACGACCCGGACAGCGACATCCCCCACGTGGACACCATACGCGCCAAGCGCGCGCGGGTATTGGCCAAGGGCGGCGGACGCCGGCGGGCGCCGCGCAGCGTGACCCGCCTTGCGGTGACGCTGCATGCGCCCAACCAGATATTCGTGCGCGGGCGCGGGCTGGACGCCGAATTCGGCGGCGACCTGACGGTGGGCGGCAGGCTGGCCAACCCCCGGATTGAAGGCACGCTGGCGGCGCGGCGCGGCACCTTCGCGTTCTTGGGCCGCAACCTGACCCTCGGCGACACCACCATCGTGTTTGCCGGGCCGATACCGCCCTCCCCTTTCCTGAACGTGAAGGCCACCAGCCACGTGGAAGACCACGACCTGACCATCACCTTGAGCGGGCCCGCGATGCAGCCCACGCTGGCGCTGACCTCGGACCCCGCGTTGCCACAGGACGAGAGCCTTTCCATGTTGCTGTTCGGCAAGCGGCTGGAGCGCATATCGCCATTCCAGGCCTTGCAGCTGGCGCAGGCGGCGCGTGTGCTTTCCGGTGCCGACGGCGGCCAGCCAGGCCTGATTGACAAGGCACGCCAGCGGCTGGGGCTGGATACGCTGGACATCGGCAGCGACACCGAGAACAACGTGACCGTGACCACCGGCAAATACATCACCGATAAAATCTACCTGAGCGTGAAGCAGGGCGGCACCGCCACCGACAACGTGGTGCGCACCGAGATTGAGCTGACCCCTTCGGTTTCCGGCTTCACCGAGGTGGACGCCACGGGACAGCAGAACGTGGGGCTGACGTGGAAGCACGACTATTAAAAACCCGCCGGACGGCGGGTTTTTTGCGGATAGGCGCGTTACTGCGCGTTGGTGCCGCTGACGTTCATGTTATCCGGCGTGAGGCTGTGCTGGATGTCATCGCCCATCTGTTCGCCGCGGGTCTGGTTGTCCATATCATCGGCGGCGCGCGAGAAATCGCCGTTGGTGATATCGGTGGCGGCGTTGCCCATGCGGTCGGTAATCGGTTCCGGCTGGCTGAGATAGATGTAGGCGCCCACAGCGACGATGATAAGGACGATGATGGCGCCGGCGGTGGCAAGGTTGGTGTTGTTCATGGTGACGAGCCCCTTTTGTTTGGTTGGCCTTTCAAGGCTACCAGAAAGACTGTTAAAGAAAGATAGGAGGATGGCGGTGTTTTTGTAAGCTTTGCGCAGGATTTGGCTGAAAACCCATTGCCGCGGCGGGCGGCAACGCACCCACGGGCCGCCGCTTATAGATGTTGACAAGCCTGCGCCTTGCCAGTACTTAAACCCCCGTGCCCAGATGGCGGAATTGGTAGACGCGCATGGTTCAGGTCCATGTCCGTAACAGGGTGGAGGTTCGAGTCCTCTTCTGGGCACCAGAGTTTCAGCTCCTTCGGGAGCTTTTTTGTTGGATTTGTTGGTGATTTCCAGATATCGGGCGAGAGGATTACGCTGAAGTCTTGTATGGCTGAGGCGGCTTGTACGCGTTGTTCCTCCCGCCCCGACCCCTCGCAAGCTCATTGTGAAGAATAGAGCCGCTTTTAAGATGGCGAGAGGATTACGCGTGAAGTTCTTTATGGCTAAAGCTTTTGAACGCGTTGTTCC
>Ga0164242_10003602_pt1 | contig 17610 bp, 23 predicted proteins | sample OricomgcompostMG_FD_108783 | JGI IMG/M metagenome (GOLD analysis project Ga0164242, IMG submission 108783) | Miracle-Growth compost microbial communities from Emeryville, California, USA - Original compost - Miracle growth compost (MG) ...
ACCTCGTCGGCGCCGAGCTCCTTGGCGAGGTCGAAGCGGCGCTTGTCCCGCGTCGTACCGGACATGATCACCTTCGAGGCGCCGGCCTGCTTGGCCGCGACGAGCTGGGACAGGCCCTGCTGGCCGGGGCCCTGGATCAGCACGGTGTCGTTGTAGCCGATGCCGGCGGTGAGCAGCGCCCACTCGATGCCGTTGGAGAGCGGCATCACCAGGCCTGCCTGCTCGGCGGTGATGGTGTCGGGGATCTTGTGCATCACCGAGTTCCACGGCAGGTACATGTACTGGGAGAACCCGCCCCAGAGCGTGCCCTGGAAGTCGGCCGAGGTGTAGCCGAAGCGCCGGGCGTCGGGGTTGGTGCGCCAGTCGGTGGCCTCGCAGTGGCGGTACTCGCCGATGCGGCACCACTCGCAGTTGAAGCAGCCGACGTAGTGCTCGAGGAAGATCCGGTCACCGATCTGCACGTTGTGCCGCTTGAGGAACTTCTCCCCCGCGTCCGCGATCACGCCGACGTTCTCGTGGCCCATGATCACCGGCCCCTGGGTGGCCGGGCTGGTCGGCGGGTTGCTGTAGAGCTTCACGTCGGTGCCGCAGATGCCCGCGACCTCCACCTTCAGCAGCGCGGAGTCGGCGTCGATCTCGGGCCGATCGAACTCGCGCATCTCCGTCGTCCCGGGGGCGGTCCGGACGGCCGCCAGCACCTTCTGAGTCATCGACGCTCCTTCATTGGCAGAATGGTCTTACCAACATACTATGCAGCGTGAGGTGGGTCACCACCGGCGGACGAATTTCCGCGTGCCTCCGCAACCACGACGATCCAGGAGCCTGCGATGCCAGAGCTGTTCACCCTCACCCGCGCCCAAGGCGCCAACCAGGCGCTGATCGACCACGCCGTGGCACCCGAGGGCTGGACCCTGCGCTTCGCCGACGAGCCCGTCCTGGTCAAGGGGTTCCGCAAGATGGTCCGCAACGACGAGTACGACGTCGCCGAGCTCGCCGTCACGACGTACCTGACGGCCAAGGAGCACGGCGCGAGGTTCACCGCGCTGCCGGTCTTCATCGTGCGCGACTTCCACCACGGCAAGACCCAGGTCCTCAAGGACGGGCCGATCAAGACCGCCGCGGACCTGGCCGGCAAGCGCGTGGGCGTCAACCGCGGCTACACCGTGACGGCGGGCGTCTGGGCGCGGGCGGCCCTCGCCGATGCCGGTCTCGATCTCTCGTCGGTGACGTGGGTGCTCTCCGGCGACGAGCACGTCGCCACCTACGTGCCGCCGGCGAACGTCGTCTCCGCCCCCGACGGCCGCTCGCTCGAGGAGCTCCTGCTCACCGGCGAGCTCGACGCGGTCATCAACGCCGACATCAAGCACGACGACGTCGTCCCGCTGCTGCCTGCGAACGCCACCTGGGACTCACTGCGCGCGACCGGCTTCGTCCCGATCAACCACCTGGTGGTGATCCGCGACGAGCTCATCGAGGCCAACCCGGGCCTGGCCACCGCCGTGTTCCAGGCCTTCGCCGAGGCCAAGCGCCCCTACCTCGACCGGCTCCGCAACGGCGAGGGCGACGCCAAGCAGGACGTCCTGCTGCGCAAGGCGATGGAGATCACCGGCGACGCCGACCCGCTGCCGTACGGCGTCGAGGCCAACCGGGCCGTGCTCGAGAAGCTGATGGAGAACGCGATCGGACAGCGCATCCTCACCAAGCCCGCCGCCGTCGAGGACGTCTTCGTCCCCGAGACCCTCGGCCTGGTCGGCTGATGCGGATCGCACTCGCCGCCGACCACAACGGCGTCGCGCTCAAGGCCCGGCTGGCCGACTGGCTGGCCGGGCGCGGCCACGTCGTCTTCGACGCCGGCAGCCAGCAGGGCGACGGGGTCGTCGACTATCCGCCGCTCTGTGCGGAGGTCTCCCGGCGGGTCGCCGCCGGGGAGGCGGACCTCGCGATCGTGCTCGGTGGCAGCGGCCAGGGCGAGGTGATCGCATGCAACAAGATCCCCGGGATCCGCGCCGGCGTCGCCTACAGCCGCTTCGCCGTCGAGATCTCGCGCGGCAACAACGACGCGAACGTGATGGTCCTCGGCACCAAGGTGGTCTCGGACGAGGAGGCGTTGGCGCTGGTCGAGCTGTGGCTGGCCACGCCGTTCAAGGGCGCCGAGCACCAGCGCCGGATCGATCAGATCAGCGCACTGGAAGCGCGACCCGAGGCATGATCGGCATCGCCGTCGGCACCTGCGCGTGAGCGGTCTCCTCCAGCGGCGCACCGGTCGCCAGGTGGAGGAGCACCCGCAGCGCGTTGCCGTGCGAGACCACCACGACGGTCCGGTCCGCAGCCAGCTCCGGCGCGAGTACGTCGCGCCAGTACGGCGTCATCCGCGTCGCCACGTCGGCCAGGCTCTCGGTGCGGATCAGCCGGGCGGCTGGCGTCGCGGCATAGCGCCGGTCGGCCAGCTGCTCGGCCAGGGCGTAGGCACTCGCCGCCGGTGGCGCCACGTCGACCGAGCGACGCCACGCCTCGACCTGATCGTGTCCGAAGCGGCTCCGGGCGGCCTCCTTGGCCAGGCCCTGGAGGGCGCCGTAGTGCCGCTCGTTGAGCCGCCAGTCGCGCCGTAGCGCGACGTCCCAGCCGGCGGCCTCGGCGGCAAGGTGGACGGTGTTGATCGACCGGCCCAGCACCGAGGAGTGGATCACGTCGGGGCGCAGGTCGGCGAGGCTGCGGCCGGCCTCGGCCGCCTCCCGCATGCCCCGCTCGGTCAGCGGCAGATCGAGCCAGCCCGCGAAGATGTCGGCGGCGTTCGCCGTGCTCTCCCCGTGCCGCAGGAGGACGAGGCGACCCATCAGCGCTGGCCCAGGCTGTGCTCGTCGACGCTGTGCTCGTCCAGGCTGTGCTTGTCCAGAAAGGCGAGGATCCGGGCCGGGGCGGTCTCCGGGGTCTGCTCGACGACCGGCACGTCCCAGTAGTCGTGGACGGGCAGGCACTCCTCGAGGTAGCGCGCCGCGGACGGCGCATGCGAGCTGTCCTGGCCCGGGACGATCAGGGCCGGCACGTCGAGCACCATCAGGTCCTCGGGCTCCACACCGGGTACGGTGTCACGGTCGAAGAGGCCACGGACGGTGCCGGTCACCACATGCTCGTAGCGCGCCGGATCCGTCGCCGCGAACGTCGCCGCGAACACGTCGTCGGTGCGCAGCGGCGCGGCCCACGGCCCGACGCGGGGGTCCTTGCTGAAGCCTGCGGTGGTGCTGCGGGCCAGGTCCACGACCGCCTGCATGCCGTGCTCGGCCACGAAGGCGAGGTGCTGGGTGAAGCGGCGGTGCTGCCCCATCCGGTACTGCGGCCCACCGGCCGGGGAGAACAGCACCATGGAGCGCACCCGCTCGGGGGCCGCGACGGCCAGGGCTGCCGCCGTCGAGCAACCGACGCAGCCGCCCATGGTGTGCACGCGGTCCAGGGCGAGGTGGTCCATCAGGCCGATCGCCTGGGCGACGTACCGATCCCAGGTGAGGCGCTCGATGCGGCCGCCCGACCGACCCGACTCGCGTCGGTCGAAGACCACGCAGGTGTACGCCGAGGAGAGCGCGTCCACGAACCCGAGGTCGCGATAGCGACCGAAGGTGGTCCAGTTCTCCAGCGTGGAGTCGAAGCCGCCGGGGCTGAACATCAGGAGCGCCGGCCCCTCGCCGACCGTCTCGTAGCGGGTGGGGATGCCGTCGAGGTCGACGATGGGCACGGCTGCTCCTTCTGCAAGTGGCGCCCTCCCCGGCTGACCCGGGGAGGGCGCCACGCTCGTAGGTCTACTTCTGACCGCGGAGCTTCCGGGCCCCGCGAATGTCGGAGGCGCACTCGACGAGCGCGTCATAGGCCACCTTCGCAACGTTCGCGTAGGTGTCCGGCTCCTTGTCGACGTTGCCGGCGCTGTACCCGATCGCGGCGGTGACCATCCGGATCCGACCGTCGAGCCACGGACCGCCGCCGAAGCCGCCGAGCACCGGGATGCTCACCGCCTCCACGACCGTCGGCCCGACCACCGGCCCCGAGTTGGTGAAGTTCAGCGCCACCGCGCCGGCCGACTCGAGGCGCTTGGCCTCGGCGATCAGCTCGTCCACCATCTCGTCGGGCACGTGCACGCCCTCGGCGGCCTGGTAGTCGATCCCGTACTTCAGCGACGTCTGCGGGGTGATGCCGAACTGCGGGAAGACCGGGATGCCGGCGCGGGTGATCGCCTCGACCGCCTCGGGATAGTCCGAGGCCCCGTCGAGCTTCACCAGGTCGACGCCGGCCTCCTTGACCAGCCGGATCGCAGCCTTCACCGCGCTGTCCGAGCCCTCCTGGAGCGGCCCGAACGGGAAGTCCACGCTGAGCAGTGCCCGCTTGACGCCGCGGCGTACTGCCTTGGCGACGACGAGCATCTCCGCCATCGTGATCTCGAGCGGATGCGGCTGGCCCCAGAGGTTGACGCCGACGGTGTCGCCGACCGAGATGATCTCGGCGCCGGCGCGATCCGCCAGCTGCGCCATCTGGTAGTCCCAGGCGACGAAGCAGACGCTCTTCTCGCCGGCCGCCTTCATCGCCTGCAGGGCCGGGACGGTGACCTTCTCGAGGCTCATGCGCGGATGGCCGTGAGCAGTTCGACGAGGTCGTCCTGGTCGGCGGGCACCAGCAGGATCCGCGCATGCGGGCGGATCGCCATCAGGGTCTCGCCGCTCAGGTCTCCGTCGCCGGTCAGCAACAGGCCGGCGGTCATGATCGACCGCGCCCGGCAGGCCGCACCCACGGCGGCCACCGCGGCGGCGTTGACGCCGTCGGTGGCCACCATGATGACCGAGTCGGAGTGCTCGACCTCGGCCTCGATCAGCCGGTGCTCACCGGCCAGCGTGACGAGGTCGCTCGCCGAGTCGGTCGCGGTGTAGAACTGCGCCTGCCCCCACGGTCTGTCGGCGACGGCGCGCACCACCTCGGCCGCGCCCTCGTCGAAGGCGATGACGCGCGTGGAGCGCGCGTGGGCCAGCGGATAGTCGAGTCGGTAGGCCGACTCCTCCGCCGTGGTGGCGCGAGCGCAACTGCTCACCAGGATGGGCTCAGCCATGGCTCAGACCGTGGTCTGCGCGACGCCGGGACGGGCGACGAACGCCTCGCCGATGCCCTCGACGAACGGCTGGTCGGCCGGGAGCACGATGGCCACCGAGCGGATCTGCTGGTGCTCGGGGACGTTGCCGACGGGCTCGGCGCCGTTGTCGCGCAGCGCCTCGGCAGCGCGACGCAGCTTCTGGCGCGCCTTGATGATGCCGGCGTCGGTGGCGACGAGCCGCTCCTTGGTGCGGTCGACGATCGGGCCCATGCTCTCCTGCAGGGAGGAGTCCTGGATCGCGATGCCCTTGACACCGGAGAACAGCTCGCCGGTCTTCTGCTTCTCACGGTCGATCAGGTAGTCGTTGTCCTTGTTCGCGACCGGGCGGTAGGTGCCCGGGATGTTCTCGCTGTGGACACCGGCGCCGGCCTTCATCGCCTCGACCTCGGTGTCGGTCAGCTCGCGCGCCGGGTGGTAGTCGAAGCTCCAGGCCCAGCAGTTCTCGTCATCGATCGGCACCCAGAAGTGGCCGTGCATCGGGTGGTCGCCGCGCGGCGGCACCATGGTGAAGTTCGGCAGCACCCACGGCGTCACGCGCCAGTAGTACTGCCCGTCCTCGGCGTTGCGGCGGGCGCCGATCAGCAGGCCGCCCTCGTTCTCGACGACCTCGAAGAACGGCTTGAGGTCGCTCTTGTTGTAGTGGTTGCCCTTCGAGCCCTTGAACAGCGGGTCGGCTTCGAGGCCGGCGCCGCTCGGGCCGCCGCCGTGCAGCCAGGTGACGTGGCTGGAGTCGATGCCGCCCTCGAGCGCCTGCAGCCAGTTGCACTCCTGGATCCGCTTGGAGGTGAAGGTCTGCTTCTCCGGCACGGTCGCGAACTCCCAGGTCGGGAGCGGCGGCTGGTGCTCGGGGTCGCCGAGGTAGGCCCACAGGACGTCGCCGACCTTGACCAGCGGGTAGGAGCGGAGCTTGACGTTCTTGCAGAAGTCGGAGTTGTTCAGCTCGCTCGGAACGTCGATGGCCTGGCCGCTCGCGTCGTACTTCCAGCCGTGGTACGGGCAGCGGAGGCCGCCTTCCTCCACGCGGCCGAAGAAGAGCGAGATGCCGCGGTGGGCGCAGAACTCGTCCATCAGGCCGTACTCGCCCTCCGGGGTGCGCACCGCGATGAGGCGCTCGGACAGGATCTTCACCCGCACCGGCGGGCAGCCGTCCTCGGGGAGCTCCTCCGTGTGCAGCACCGGCTGCCAGTAACGGCGGAACAGCGCACCCATCGGGGTGCCTGGACCGGTCTGGGTGAGCAGGTCATTGATGTCGGGACGCAGCATTGCCTAGTTCCTCTCGCTTCTCTCAGTGCTCTTGGGGCTCAGTGCCACGACTCGGGGCGGGGCTCGACGACGATGCCGTCCAGCTCTTCGGTGACGTGGATCTGGCAGCCGAGACGGCTCGCCTCGGTGAAGTCGCTGACGCCGAGGTCCAGCAGGTCGGCCTCCAGCTCCCCCGGGTCTCCCACGCGCTCACGGAACGGCTCACGTACCCAGACGTGGCACGTGGCACAGGAGAGCTGTCCGCCGCACTCGCCGATGATGCCGGGAACGCCGTTGCGGACAGCCGCGGCCATGACGGACTCGCCGACCTGGGCGTCGATGACACTCTCATCGCCACCGGCACTGACGTAGACGACCTTGGGCACAGTTTCCTCCTTCGCAATGGTCTAACCATTGTGCCGACAAGGTGTGACCTACGTCAACCTCATGTCCAAGAAGTGGCCGAAGTGGCGGCACACCCTGCCTTCGCGGGCGCGCACCGGGACCCGGAGACAGCCTCCGGGCAGGCCCCGGCGCCGAGCCGGCCGGGGACGGTCCGTCCCGCGAGGCGGCGCGGAAGCGGACGGCGGACCCACGTCTGGCGTAGGTCCGCCGTCGGCGACGTCCTCGGACATCGATAGCTCCCCGGGCAGGAGTCGAACCTGCGTCGCTAGTCCTGATTCAAAGTCAGGCGGGCCCTGCCGGCAGACCAACCGGGGATCGTGAGGCACAGCCTCTCAGATGCGAGCGCGGTAGCGCGCAAGCACCTCCTGGACCTTCTCCTCGTCGCGGTCCTGGATCGGCACCAGCAGCTCGGCAACCACGTCGGTCAGCTCGGCGATCCGGCGGTTGAGCTGGCGCAGCTCCTGGACCTCGTCCTCCAGTGCGGTCAGTCGCGCCCTGACGGTGCGGCCGTTGGCACGCTCGGCGCGCCACTTCTCGACGTTGCTGCGGATCTTGTCGGTAGCGCTCATCCGTTGCTTCCCTTCGGCGCGGGCCAGGATGCCCGGATCCGGCATACGCGTGGATCGGGCTGGTCGAAGAGGTCCTCCCCGGGGACGACCTCGAAATGCTCGACGACACCGCCGCGAGCTCGGATCTCGTCGGCGATCTGCTCGGCGTCCAGGCGCCGCTGCAGTCCCCGCGGAGCAGGATCCGGCACGTCGGAGCCGGCGGCGGGGAACTCGAGGAACAGCTTGCGGTCCTCGCGCAGCGCCATCGAGCACATCCGCCAGAACTGCTCGCGCGCCTGGGCGTCGATCACACCCAGCAGGTGCCGCGCGGCGATGTGGTGCGGGTCGCGGGCCAGCCGCGCCCCGAAGGTGAGCACCTGGCGCAGCTCGCCGAGGATCAGCTGCTCGGGGTGTACGTCGACGTCGTGCCGGCGTGCCCGGCGACCGGTGAGCCGGACCGCGCCGCGGGAGAAGTCGACCGCCCACACGCGGTGACCGCGGCGAGCGAAGTAGACCGCGTCACGCCCGTTGCCGGAGCCGACGTCCATCACCGCACTGGCGGCGCCGAGCTGCCTCTGCACCCACCGCCCGAACGTGGAGCTGCGCCGTGGCACCTCGTCCGAGGCGGGGCTCGTCCAGAACTCGGTCCAGGAGCCCATCGTGGTGCGGAAGCCGCGCAGCCAGCCGTCGAGACGGCGGACGCCCGCGCGGGGATCGGCGTACTTGAACGACGGGTCGGGCACCCGCCAGGACGGGCCGTAGAGGAAGGCCAGCATCTCCTCCGGCCGGGCGGGCGCCGGGAAGGAGTAGCCGTGCAGCTCGATCTGCGAGACCGGCACGATCACCTCCCGCGCGACCTGACCGCTGCGGTTGCCGAGCTGGTAGAAGGTGCCGCGGACGTAGAAGGCCACGAAGATGTCGATGTGACAGGAGCGGCCGTCGCTGAGCGGCAGCAGCAGCTTGATGTCGCCGCCCGACATCCGCAGAAGGTTCCAGCCGAGGCCCCGCATGGTCCGCTCGATCTGGTACGACTCGAGGATCAGGTCGGCCGGCGTCTCGTGCTTCGAGAGATAGCAGACGTCGGTGTCGGAGTCGTGCGCGATCATGGCGCCGTCGCGGATCGCGCCCAGGAGCGCGCCGTAGTTGAGGTAGGCCTCCACGCCGCACGTCTCGCGCAGGTCGCGCAGCGCCCGCTGGGTGCCTTCGAGGATCTCGTTGCGGATGCCTTCGTCGGTGGCGGCGAAGGACCGGGTCAGGTGCCCGACCTTGTCGACCGAGAGCGGGTTGCCGTCGCCGTCGACGATCTCCAGCGCGCCCTCCCCCGAGCCGAGCGGGATCTCGGCGTCCAGGTAGACGGTCTCGCCCGCGACGTCGCTGACGGTGATCCGTCCGACGCCGTCCAGGAACCGGTCGAGGGCGTGCGGCCAGCGGACCAGCCACCCGCCGGCCTCCGGCGTACCGTCGCGCTCGGGGGTCAGGGACCAGACGTAGCGGCCGTCGACGGCGAGCACCAGCGGACCGGTGTCCTGGGCGGAGACGTGGACGCCGCGGTCATCGACGCTGACGCCACCGACCGGCGCGGGCATCGCGGCGGCTGCGGGGACAGGCTCGGTCACGAGACGCGCTCGTCTCCTCGATCGAGGTGACGGCGCAGTGCGGTGCTGGAGGTATGCATCGTGTAGGGGAAGTAGACGACCTCGACACCGACCTCGGCCATGCGCTGCTCGAGGCGCTCGCCCTTGGCGGTGCCCTTCCAGTCGTCGCCCTTGAAGATCTTGTGGAAGCCCACCTCGCGCCACGCGTCCCGCTTGTCGGTGGTGACCTCGACATAGGCGTCGTCGACGATCCCGATCGCCTTCACGATCTCCAGGCGCTCGATCAGCGGCACCGTCGGGACGATGCCCTTGGTGGCCTCGCACACCTCGTCGGAGACGACGCCAGCGACGAGTACGTCGCACATGGCGCGCGCCTGACGCAGCGCGTTGAGGTGCCCTACGTGGAAAAGATCGAAGACGCCGGGCACGTAACCGACGACTTTGCTCATGCGGGCCAGCGTACCCAATCGGTCGCTCCACGCTGACTTCATGGACCCTCCGGCGAGGCCTGCGGCGTGGTCGGTGCTGCCAGGTCGTGCCGGCGGTGTTGCCGATGTTGGCCAAGTCCGTGCCGACCGTGCCGGAGTCGAATGACTGTTCATTCGAACCCAGTGGGACGCGCATCGCCGGCTGGTGTTCGACCCGCGCCGAAGGTTAGAGCCCGAGCGTGCGCCTGATGCCCTTGAGCATCAACACCAGGTGCAGCTCGTCGGTCGGGCTCTCCTCGAACTCTGGAACCAGGCGTAGGCAGAAGTCGCGGGCGGGCGACGACTCGGCGTGGACCAGGAGGCAGGAGGCCGCGGCAGCCGATCTCGTCGGGGAGCGCGGCGACCCGAGCGATGACATCCTTCAGGAGCCCGGCGCCAAGTCCGTTGCCTTCGTATCCCCAACCGGTCGCTCTGCTCGCGCCACTCCGCGTCCGGGGCATCGCCGATCGCAAGCTGCGCCGTTCTCCGCCCAGGAACGGCCACTGGCATGAGCCCCGCCGCATTCGAGGACTACGTGCGTCCTGCACAAGAGCCGGGTGGCTGACTGGCTAGCGACGCATGCTCTTGGTGAGCTGGCGGACGGGTGACCCATGTCCATTCTGGCGACCTCGATGCTCATCGGATGGTCGCACCCCGGGACTAGAGTCCTGAGTGTGGACCTGCCCGTGATGCCGCCGATCCTGCCGATGTTGGCGAAGACCACCACGCTCGAGAAGGCGCTCGCGCTGCTGCCTCACGTACAGATAGAGCCCAAGTGGGACGGCTTCCGCTGCCTGATGTTCAAGGACGGCGACGAGGTCGAGCTGGCCTCACGCAACACCAAGCCGCTGACCCGCTACTTCCCCGAGGTGGTCGCGGCGATGCGCGAGCAGTTGCCGGCGCGCTGCGTGCTGGACGGCGAGCTCTTCGTCGCCGCCGGCGACCGGCTCGAGTTCGAGGTGCTGCAGGAGCGGATCCATCCCGCGGCCTCCCGGATCAAGCTGCTCGCCGAGCAGACCCCGGCACAGTTCGTCGCCTTCGACCTCCTGGCACTGGACGACACGGCGTACGTCGATCGTCCCTTCGCGCAGCGCCGGGCCGCCCTCGAGGAGGCGCTGGCCGGACTCGGCGAGGAGGGACCCTGTCACCTGACCCGGACCACCACCGACCCGACCGTGGCGCAGGAGTGGTTCACCCGCTTCGAGGGCGCGGGGCTGGACGGCGTGGTGGCCAAGCGGCTCGACGCGCCGTACGCGCCCAACCAACGCACCATGCTGAAGATCAAGCACGCGCGTACCGCCGACGTGGTCGTCGCCGGCTACCGGCTGCACAAGACCTCGACCCCCGAGAAGCCGCTGCTCGGCAGCCTGCTGCTGGGGCTCTACCGGGACGGGGAGCTGCAGCACATCGGCGTCGCCGCGTCCTTCACCGCCAAGCGACGTGCCGAGCTGATCGAGGAGTTGGCGCCGCTGGTGGTGCCCATCGAGGAGCACCCGTGGGGCGCCTGGCAGGAGTTCCTCACCGCCAACCCTGATCGCGTGCCCGGCACGCAGTCACGCTGGTCGCAGGGCAAGAACCTCTCCTTCGTGCCGCTGCGGCCCGAGCGGGTGCTCGAAGTGAGCTACGACCACATGGAGGGGCGGCGCTTCCGGCACACCGCCCAGTTCAAGCGCTGGCGGCCCGATCGCGATCCCGAGTCGTGCGGCTACGACCAGCTGGAGGAGCCGGTCTCCTACGACCTGACGGACGTCCTCGGCGGCTGAGGTCGCCCTCCGACTAGGCTCCCCACCATGGCTGACTACGACGTCGTTCTCCTCGTCGAGCAGGCGCTCAGCGCCGCCGACGCCGCGCGGGTTCGCTCCCTGCACGAGGCCCTCGAGGACCCGGTGACCTACCACGTGCTGTTGCCCGTGGACGACGCTGCCGCCCGGGTCGAGGCGGCGATGGGCTCACTGCCGAGCAGCGAGCTGCTCGGCGCCTCCGGCGTACTCGCGGACGGAGTGGACCTCGCCGCCGTCGAGGAGGAGGCGCGTGAACGCGCGCAGCAGGCGCTGGCCAGCACGCTCGAGGCGCTCGCCGCTGCCGGCGCGCAGACCACCGGCAGCCTCGTCGAAGACCCGATGCGGGCCCTCGCCGCGAAGGTCAAGGAGGTCGACGGACGCGAGGTGATCATCCTGACCCGGCCGCACGTGGTCGCCGAGTTCTTCCACGTCGACTGGACCGCACAGGCGCGCCGCAAGCTCGGCGTACCGGTGCTGCACCTGCTGGAGCACGAGAACTTCGACGAGCAGGGCGGCGAGGGCGAGGGCATCCAGGTCTTCTGAGCCCATGCCGATCTTCGGCCCGGCTGTCCAGAGGGCGCACCGATCTGTTGATCATCTGTTACCGATTCCGTAGCAGTTGTTGCTAGGGCGACACTGTGCATTCCTTAGTGTTCTCCCGTGCCTACCAATCCGGGTATGCCGGGCACGCGCTCCACAGGAGACGTCGGGGCACCACGGACGTCATCCGCGCGGGAGGTCGGGGGACCGGCCGCGCATGCGTCTTGGTAGTGGCCCGCCACGCGATCGGGGGATCAGCGTGGCGGGCCTTCTGCTTACCGCCGAGACCGCCGAGCTCGCTTCGCTACGCCCCGGCGGTCTTGTCGATGCGGTTCCCCGCATCGTCCCAATGCCCGGCGACCTTCTTGCTCGGCTGCACCCGCGGCGGCTCGCCCGGCATCTTGGGAGTGCCGCCCGCGAAAGCGATGTGCGATGACACCTGTTGCGCTTGCCTTGATGAAGCGTTGAGGGCCAGGTTGCCGGGTGAGTTATTCGCTTCGGCCGGACCCGCCAGGAGACCTCCATTATGACCACCCACCACTACGCCGAGGTCGGCACGCTCGCGGTCTGCGGGCAGCTGGCTGACGGCATCAACCACACGACGCACAGCGCGCCTGTCGTCCGTAGCTTGGCTGCTCGCTCGCGCCCGAACGTCGTCGGTTTCATCGACGTCTGCCCGATCTGCTTCGCCGCCGTGGCCAACGAGCGGCAGGAGGCGACGGCATGACCGCAACCCTCGCCAACGAGAACGCCAGCCAGGCGGCACCGTTGGCCGCTCGAGCGCCGTCCCGCGGAGCTGCGCGGGTCGACTGGTTGCGCCGGGTGGGGACGGCGCAGAACGGGTGGAGTCGGGCGATGGAGATCGCACCGCGCCGTCGCCACCTGGCCTATGACCCGTGGGAAGACATCGAGGCGTTCGCAGAGTGGGAGGTCAGCGTCACGGGGCGGCTTCCCGATGGATACCTCGGCTTGTGCGGCTTCGGCGCCAGGAAGATCTGGATCAAAGCGGGACAGCCCGAGTGGCAGATGCGGTCGACGCTGACGCACGAGCTTCTCCACGCCGAGCGTGGGCCGGTGCCGGCGGGTCAGCAGAAGGCGGAGGAGCGGGCGGTGGAGCTACTTACGGCGAAGCGGCTCGTCGACCCTGTTGTCTATGACGCGCTCCCGGCCGGCGGCGTGGGGAGGGCGATCGCGGGGACGGCGTTGAGTACGTCCGACCTGGCTGCGTGCCGGTTGCTCGGGGTCGACAAGACGACGCTGCGTGTCTACGCCGGGTGGCGTCGACGGGTGACAGCTTCAGGAGCCGTACGCGTGTGGGACCGGCATCGCATGATGGGGGACGAGCGGCGGCGAGGTGGTCTAGGGAGACACGAAAGACCCTGAGATGTCGCGAAAAGTACACCGCTGGCATTCCCGATCCAGCTACGATCCGTGTCATTCTGTCCGATGTAGGGGTGTCGAGGAGGGACTCAGGTGAGTCGGCCAAGGCATCCCACGAAGGAGTTCGAGGCGATCCTCAAGATTGCCGAAGACCAGAACTGGATAGTGACCAAGGGTGGGAAGCACTTCAAGCTGAAGTGCCCCTGCTCGCTGCTTCACATGAAGATGATGGCGTGCACGCCGTCGAACCCGAACTACCTGCTGAACTTCCGCAAGAAGCTCGCGCGAGACACCTGTTGGGAGGACCTATGAGCGACACCTACTTCCTCGACCTCAAGTTCCTGGCCTCTGGCCACGCGGATGAGGACGAGCTGGAGGCCAAGCTCGAAGAGATCCTGGAGCACCTCTGCGACCTCGAGGGCGCCATCGACCCCGACCTGACCGCGACCCTCGCTACCGCCGAGGTGATGTTCTCTCTTGGCATCGAGGCCAAGGACAACCTCACCGCGCTGCGTGACGCGATGGTGCTCGTCCGCACCGCCATGCATGCGTGCGGCGCCGGCACGCCGGAGGAGTCCTGGGGCGCCATGTTCCAGGAGATCGAGCAGAACATCCGCCGCGCGGATGCGACGGAGCTAGTCGACGCCTGACGCGCTGACCGACAGCGAGCCCCCCGCTGACCCGAAGGTCGGCGGGGGGCTCGCTGCCGAGCGACATCAGCTCACATTCGGGACTGAGCGGCCCACGCCGCACCCCGCGTGCGGGCGCCGGCGTCAGGCCGCGCGCGGGTGCGGTGCACCCTCGCCCTTGTGCGGCCAATCGTGGCCGTACCGCAGCCCGCACCAGCAGACGTCCGCCGCGGTCAGGAGCTCGCCCTCGGCGTACTCCCGGGGCTTAGCGAAGGTCAGCGGCTCATCGGTCACGACCGGGTCGGCGAGGTCCAGCTCGGTGTCATCATCGCGGGCACGCCGGCGGCGACCGGCCGCGCGGAGACAGAGCCGGCACACCCACTGAGCGCCGTTGTGGTAGCCGTGCGCCTTGCGGGAGTGGCCGTACCGGCACGCCTCGGCAGCCGGCTTCTTGCTGGTGGTGTGCGGCGTCTCGTCGTCGAACCACGCCTCCAGCATCTTCTTGCGGGCAGCGTTGACGCGGTGCTTCACAGCGGCGTACTCGATGCCGAGCGCGTCGGCGGCCGTCGCCAGGCTGTCGTGGGCGGCGAGCGCTACGACGGCCTCGTACTGCGCTGGCGTCAGCACAGCGAGGACCTTCGGCAGCGCCATGCGCTGCACGATGGCATCCGTCCAGTCCGGCTTCGCCCCGACGATGTGAACCCAGAACGCGTTGAACCGCGGCGAGTACTCGTAGCCGCCACCCTGGCCCTTGACCTGGCGCAGCCCGCGGTCACGAAGATAGCTGTTGGAGAAGGCGCCGATGGCACGTGCGCCGGCGTCGACGAGGGACCACGCGGACGGCTTCTCCTCGCAGGCGTAGAGCAGCGACACGATCGCCTGCCACGCCTCTTCGCGGGCGTCGACCGGGTCGACCAGCTGGGCGGCACCACGCGCCCTGCGGGCCGCATCGTGGGCCATCCGGTCCACCTGGGCCATGGTGTAGCCGTGCACCAGCGTGGCCCTCGCTGCGACCGCGCTCATCGTGTCCTGGCCTTCTTCGCAGCCGAGTTGAGTGCGGCCGCGACACCGGCCCCCGACGCCGTCTGGCGCAGTACCTGCATCATCTCCGCGTGGCGCTTGGCGTGCCTCTGGGCCTCCTCTTGGAATACGTCGGCGAGCCGGCCCAACGCCTTGGCGGTGTCCTTGCCGCTGACGTCGTACTTGTCGAGCGGGATCACGGCCTCGCGGCCGCCGGGGTTGTCGCCGATCAGCGCGAGTGTGGGGCCGGTGGTGACTCCGCCTTGAGCCAGGTGAGGGATGTTCGGGATGAGGTTGACCGTGCCGACGCCGGGGATGTGGGTGTTCAGGCTGTGCGGCAGCGCTGAGTTGAGGAAGTCGATGAGCTTGTTGACGATCGAGGCGGCGATGTCGCCGGCCTTGCCGCCGATGGACTCGATGCCGGCGACCAGCTTGTCGGCCATGCTCTTCCCGGCGTCGAGCATGTCCTTGCCCAGCCCCCTGACCTTGCCGGGGAGGCCAGAGATCTTGGACCAGATCTTGTCGAAGGCGTCGCGCACGGAGCGCCACACGCTGGTGGCGGCCGACCCGACCGCGCCGAACGCTGCTCTGAGCTTGTCGAGAATGCCCTTGGCGGTGCCCCACATCGCCGAGACCGCACCCTTCACCTTGTCGAACGCGCCTGTGACGATCGATCGGAAGGTGTCGGACTTCTTGTAGGCCACCACGATCCCCGCCGCCAGGGCCGCGATCGCGACGACCACCACACCGATAGGGTTGGCAGCCAGGGCAGCGTTGACGGCCCACTGGGCGACGGCCCAGGCCTTGGAGGCCGCAGAGGCCGCAGTGGTCGCGACGGTGTTCGCGACGGTCGTCGTGGTCGAGAGGACCGTCTTCACGATCTTGGAGTCGGTGACGACGTTGAGCAGGTCCCCGGCGTCCGCGAGAGCCTGGGTGGCGGTGCCGGCGACCACCATCGCCGTGCCCATGGCGCCGACCTTGCCGCCCGCCACCGACGCCAACCCACCGAGCCCGGAGAGGGCGCCGGCGGCCTGGGAGCCCTTGGACGCGACGGTGTCGGCGCCCTCGGCCGCGGTGGAGAAGCTGGAGTCGATCTTGCTGGCGGACTTCTCGGCGGTCGCGGCCGCGGACTGCATCGTCTTCTCGGCCGAGGCCATGGACTTGCCGAGGTCCTTGGTGTCGGCCAGGACGCTGATCCGGATCGGTCCGCCTGCCATCACATGCTCCTCTTCGCGGCTTCCTCGAACGCCTCACGCTCGAGGTGACTCAACTGCTTCCACGTCTCGGGGCCCTGCCCGGTGAGCAGGCACCAGGCGGCCTGCTCGACGGCACTCACGCCGCGGGCGAGTCGCCTTTTCCCGACTCCGACTCGGGGGCGGCAGGGTCCTTGTCGGTGGCCTCGGCGAAGTAGTCGCGGACCTGCTTGGTGCCCATGCCCTGGGCCTGCTTGTAGGCCTCGGTCTCGTTGAGCCCGCCGCCGCGGCGAAGGAGCGTGAACACGAGCGCCCGGTTCAGCTGCAGCGGGTCGGTCTGCGCCAGGTCTCCGAGGGTGCGCTTGAACGCCTTGGCGATCGCGAACTCCTCGAAGCCGGTGATGCTGTCGAACACCTCGTCGCCGGTCAGTTTCGGCTCCGGCGCGCTGGCCTGGGTGCTGGTCTGGGTGCTGGTGTCGATGTCGGTCATGAGAGTCCCTTCTTGGCGATGACGTCGTTGATGCCCTGCTCGTAGAGCTCGAGGGCCTTGGGGCCGATCTCCTTGTCGGCGGCCTGCATGAACCCGGCGGGCTTGATGTGGCGCCGCGGCCAGCCGTAGTTGATAGCGCCGGCGTAGCGCACGCTCGCGCGGCCGGCGGTGACCACGGCCTTGCCCTTGGCGCGGTTGCCACGGATAGAGGCGCGCAGCTTGCCCGAGCGCGACGGCGCGTGCTTGGCCGCGGCCTCGGTGGCGAGGTCCGCGATCGTGGCCATGACGTCCTTGAGGTCGTCGACCTCGACGGTGAAGTCCTCGAGCTTCTTGACCGTCTCCCGTAGGCCTTGGACGTAGGGCATCGCTCAGGCGCCGGTCGTGGTGATGAGGACCGGCCGGTCGCACGCCCACGACACCGAGAACATGCGCTTGGTGGTCGTGGAGGTGTCCGCGGCACCGCCGATCAGGTCGCCGTCGGGCTCGGCGACCCAGGCGTTGACGCTGACCCACGGCTGGGTCTCGCTGGGCTCGTCGTCGTTGCCGTAGGGCTTGAGGACCACCGACACCTGCTCGTTGACGCGGGTGAACATGAGGTACCACAGCGACTGCACGGTGAGGTCCTGGCCGGCGGTGATCTCGATCGCGTACTCGTTCTCGGGCGCGACCTCGCCGAGCATGCGGTCCTTGCCCGGGGATCCCTTGATGGTGGCCGAGGCGGCCTGGTTCGCGAAGTCGGTGCCGTCGATGGTGAAGGACTGGGCCCTCGTGGTCAAGATGTTCGGGATGGGTGCGGTGGTCATGGGGCGCTCCTTAGTCGCTCTCGCGGGTGCCTTCGAAGATGACGCCGTTGGTCTTCTGGGTGTCGTACTGCAGCGTCACGGGGGTGATGCTGGTGACCCACATCAGCGGCTCGAGCGCGGCGGTGATGGGTGGGATGTTGGTGTCGAGCCACTTCTCGGCTTGGGCGACGTCTTGGGGGATCGCGACCCAGACCTGCCAGGTGTCGACGTAGCCGACTCCGGAGGCGTCGCGGCGGCGTCCCTCGAGGCGCACGCACGCGTCGCCGAGCTTGGTGGACTGGCGGTAGTTCGGCATGCAGTTGATGCCGTCGACGCCGTTGGCTGCGGCGGCGATCGCGGTACGGACGGCGGTGCTCATCAGCCCACCACCCGCCGCCGCCACGGTCCCTCGA
>Ga0164242_10003603_pt1 | contig 17609 bp, 13 predicted proteins | sample OricomgcompostMG_FD_108783 | JGI IMG/M metagenome (GOLD analysis project Ga0164242, IMG submission 108783) | Miracle-Growth compost microbial communities from Emeryville, California, USA - Original compost - Miracle growth compost (MG) ...
TCCGGCCACGCTGGCGGTCAAGATGGAAATGCCGGAAGACAAGATCCGCAAGATCATGAAGATCGCGAAGGAGCCGATCTCGATGGAAACGCCGATCGGCGACGACGACGATTCCCATCTGGGCGACTTCATCGAGGACAACAACACGCTGGCGCCGTCAGACGCGGCGCTGCATGCCTCGATGCGCGGCGTGGTGAAGGACGTGCTGGATTCGCTGACGCCGCGCGAAGCGAAGGTGCTGCGCATGCGCTTCGGCATCGAGATGTCGACCGACCATACGCTGGAAGAAGTCGGCAAGCAGTTCGACGTCACGCGCGAGCGCATCCGTCAGATAGAGGCGAAGGCGCTGCGCAAGCTGCGCCATCCGTCGCGCTCCGACAAGCTGAAGAGCTTCCTCGAAGGCAGCTAGGCTCCAGCCAGGTTACGGGCCTCTAGCTCATGCTTGGTTAGAGCAGCGAACTCATAATTCGTTGGTGCCCAGTTCGACTCTGGGGAGGCCTACCAATAACGACGCGGGTTTGCGTGTATTTCACGCAGCCCGCGTTTTTCTTGGGGCGGATGACTGCGCTGCCGTGTGGTTTGCCCAGTGCATCGTCCAGAACCAAGCTTTTCGGGGCGAATGCTTTTTCTATCCAATGCGGGGCGATCGCAAGGACGGTTGCTTGCATTTGACGACTGCAACTCGGATGTGCGTGATGATGGGATCAGATACGGCCTGGGTATCAGGCACGCGAACAGCTTCGCGAACCAGGGCACGGTGCATCATCGGACAGAGCAATCCCCATAGCATGATGACGGCATTGTGCAGGCCTGGAGAACAAGATTCCGTGCGGTAGCACACCAAGGATTGTGTATTCCGCAACACCGGTAAGGTCGAAGGCGGCATCTTCTCGCTGAAGCATTGCGACGGACCCCAACAAAAAGACCCGCCATCAGGCGGGCCCGAAACCGCAAGCGGAATGCCGCGTATCAGCGAACCGCGCTGTCCACGACCACGGCCTGTCTGCCGCCGAACACCAGCTGCACGATGGCGGCGACGAGCACGTTCAGCGCCAGCGCAACCAGTCCCGTGTAGATCGTGAAGCCGCTGCCGCCCATCACGAACGTATGCACGGGCTTGATGCCGTCGGCGAACGCCAGCCAGCTGCCGCCGATCATGCCGGCGGCCCAGCCGGCCAGCAGCGCGGGCGCGCGGAACCAGCCGAAGAACAGGCCGAACACTACCGCCGGGAAGGTCTGCAGGATCCACACGCCGCCCAGCAGCTGCAGGTCCAGCGCGAACTTGGTCGGCATGAAGATGATGCAGGCCAGCGCGCCGAGCTTGACGACCAGCGACACGGCTTTCGCGACTTTCTCTTCGCCGGCCGGCGTCACGCCGGGCTGCACATACGGCTTCCAGAAATTGCGCGTGAACAGATTGGCCGCGCCGATCGACATCACGGCGGCTGGCACCAATGCGCCGATCGCGATCGCGGAGAACGCGAAGCCGGTGAACCAGCCCGGGAACAGCGCGCCGAACAGCGCCGGCACCACATCGTTCGGGCTCGATACCGAGATGTGGGCCGCGTAGGCCATGAAGCCCAGCAGCGCGATCAGGCCGAGCAGCACCGTGTAGGCCGGCAGGAAGACCGCGTTCTTGCGGATCGTGTCCGCGCTCTTCGCCGCGAAGATGCCGGTCAGCGTGTGCGGGTACATGAATGCCGCCAGCGCCGAACCGAGCGCGAGCGTGGCGAACGGCAGCATCTGCTGCGGGTGCAGCAGCAGGCCGGTGGCGCCGCCCTTGTGCGCGAAGGCGTCCTGTGCGGACGCGAAGATCGCGCCGTAGCCGCCCAGCTTCATCGGCACCAGCACGACCGCGACCAGCACCACGACGTAGATCATCACGTCCTTGACGAAGGCGATCATGGCCGGCGCGCGCAGGCCGGCAGTGTAGGTGTACAGCGCCAGGATCACGAAGGCGGCAGCCAGCGGAAACTCGCCGGTGAGGCCCAGCGCCTTGATGACGACTTCCATGCCGATCAGCTGCAGCGCGATGTAGGGCATGGTGGCGACCACGCCGGTCAGGGCCACGGCGAATTCCAGCCAGCGCGAGCGGTAGCGTCCGTACACGACGTCGGCCGCGGTAACGTGTCCTGCGCCATGCGCCGCGGCCCACAGCTTCGGCATGATCATGAACACGATCGGGTAGACCAGGATCGTGTACGGCAGCGCGAAGAATCCGTACGCGCCGACCGCATAGACCAGCGCAGGCACCGCGATCACGGTGTAGGCGGTGTAGAAGTCGCCGCCGACCAGGAACCAGGTGATCCAGGCGCCGAAGTTGCGGCCGCCCAGGCCCCATTCGTCCAGGTGCGCGCCTTTGTTCGCCTTGCCGCGCTGCCAGCGCGAGGCGCCGAAGCCGAGCAGGGTCGCCAGCACGAAGAAGAAGACGAAGACGGCGAGCGCCGTCCAGTGGATCTGTCCGCTCATCACATGTCCCCTTTCTTCTTCTCGTGCCGGTACACGATCCAGATCAGCAGCGAGGTGACGGGCACCCAGGCGAACTGGTACCAGTAATAGAACGGAAAGCCGAACAGCGCCGGCATCTCGTGGTTGTAGAACGGAATCCACAGCAAGCCGATGAAGGGCAATGCAAGCAGCAACCGCATGATGTCTCTCCTGACACGACGATGGTTATGGGAAGGCGGAAGGCAGCCTCTTGTAAGTCCCGCAGCCCGCAAGGAGCGATGGCGAGGCGGCCGTCGCCGCCTTGCGGAGCGGAAATCATGGTAGCCGAAGGCGCGAGAAAAAGTCGAGCGGCCTGCCGCCGCGAAAGGCCGCAACGATACAGGATTTGGCGGTCGCGTGCCGGTCAGCGCGCATCCAGCACGGCCTGCAGGTCTTCGAGGTCGAAGGGCTTGGGCAGGGATGCCGCGTCAAGGCCGGCTTCCTCCGGCGCGACGTTGCCGTAGCCCGACGAAAAGACGATCCTGAGCGTGGGGCACCGCGCCGCCAGCCGGCGCGCCAGTTCGATGCCGGACAGCCCGGGCAGGCTGACGTCGGTCAGCAGCACGTCGAATGCAGCGAGGTCGGGCTGCGCGAGCGCCTCTTCCGCGCTGCCGACCGCGCAAACCTCATGGCCGAGCAGATGCAGCAGATCGCACAGCATGGCGCGCGCATCCTCGTTGTCTTCCACCACCAGGATGCGCCGCACGGACGCCGCCGGCGGCGCGGAGGAGGTCGCCGCGGCTGCAGCCGTCGTGGACGCGTCCGCCGGCGCCGCCTGCTCGGGCAATGCGCGGGGCGCGGCGGCCTGCGCGTTGGACAGGATGTGGCGGATCTTGCGTGCCAGATCGTCGCGCCGGTATGGCTTGCTGATCAGCTCCACGCCGGGGTCGAGACGACCGCCGTGGACGATCGCGTTCTGCGTGTAGCCGGAGGTGAACAACACCTGGATGTTCGGCAGCAGCTGCTTTGCGCGGCGGGCGAGCTCGGGACTGCGCAGCGGACCGGGCATCACCACGTCGGTGAACAGCAGGTCGATCGGCGTGCCGCCTTCGATGATGGCCAGCGCGCTCTGGCCGTCACCGGCCTTCAGCACGCGGTAGCCGAGTCCGGCCAGCATGTCGACGGCAGTGGTCTGCACGCCCGGATCGTCTTCCACCACCAGGATGGTCTCGCTGCCGCCGACCGCGGGACCTTTCAGCAGCGGCGCCGCGTCGACTTCCGGCTGGTGGCAGCGCGGCAGGTAGATGCGGACCGTGGTGCCGCTGCCGACTTCGCTGTAGATCTTGATGTGGCCGTTGCTCTGCTTGACGAAGCCGTGCGCCATGCTGAGGCCGAGGCCGGTGCCTTCGCCCTCGCCCTTGGTGGTGAAGAAGGGTTCGAAGGCGCGCGCGGCGACTTCCGGCGGCATGCCGACGCCGGTATCCGAGATCGCCAGCATCACGTACTGGCCGGCCGGCAGGTCGCGCTCGCTGGCGACGTAGTCGTCGTCAAGCGTGGCGTTGCCGAGTTCGAGCGTCAGCTTGCCGCCGCCTTTCATCGCGTCGCGGGCGTTGATGGCGAGGTTGAGGATCACGTTCTCGATCTGGTTCTGGTCGACCAGCGTGGTCCACAGGCCGCCCGCGACCACGGTTTCGATCAGGATGGATTCGCCCAGCGCGCGGCGCAGCAGGTCGTCCATGCCGCGCAGGATGCGGCCGAGGTTGGTGGCGACGGGGCGCAAGGGCTGGCGGCGCGCGAAGGCGAGCAGCTGCGACGACAGCTTGGCGCCGCGGTCGGCGGCGAAGGCGGCGGACTGCAGGCGTTGCTGCGCGTCCGGCCGGTCGGCCAGGTCGAGCTGCAACAGCTGCAGGTTACCGGAGATGACCTGCAGCACGTTGTTGAAGTCGTGCGCCACACCGCCGGTCAGCTGGCCGATCGCTTCCAGCTTCTGCGCCTGGCGCAGTTCCTCGTGCGCCTTGCCCAGTTCTGCCGTGCGCGCCGCGATGCGCTGCTCCAGCGTGCTGTTGAACTGGCGCAGCGCTTCCTCGGCGCCGATGCGTTCCTGCATTTCGCGCTGCAGCGCCAGGTTCGCCTGCTCGAGGTCGGTGGCGCGGCTGCCCACCTCGTTGAGCATGCTGTTGAAGGCGTCGACCAGCATGCCGGTTTCGTCGTCGGTGCTCTTTTCGACGCGGACCGAAAAGTCGCGCCGCCTGACGACGTCGTTGGCGGCATCGGTGAGTGCGAGTATCGGCCGCGTGATCGCCTTCTGCAGCCACGAGGCGACGATGGCTGCGAAGAAAAGACTGATCGCCATGACGGCCAGCATGATCATCGCGTAGCTTCTGATCCGCTGCGCCAGCGGATATTCGGCCTGCAGATAGACGGTGCCGAACTTTTCCCTGCCACGCTGGATGGGCTTGAAGAGCGTGATCTGGCCGTTGGCGAACCGGTGCCCGGGACTGAGCGGCGCACGCGGGATCGCGTTGCGCGCGGCATCCGAAATGCCGTATACGGCGACGACATGGCCGTTCGCGTCGTAGATGGCGGCGGCGATGACGGCGGGGCGCGCACTCAGCTGGTCGAGATTCTCGCGCACCACCTTGGGATCGTTGAATTCCAGCGCGGCCAGGCTGGCCTGCGCCAGGATGTTGGATTGCGCGGTCAGGTCGCCGACCCAGGACGACTCGAAGCTGCGGATGTCGTACAGCAGCAGGATGGCGCTGGAAAGCAGCAGTGCGGACAGCGTGGTCGCCAGCACGGCCAGCGTGAACTTGCGCAGGATGGATTGCTTGATTGCCTTGATCATTGCGAAGCTTCCTTTACGACCGACAGCGCCACTTCGAGCATCCTGGAGTCGATTTTCAGGCCGGCGCGGTTCGCCGTGCCGAGGTCGACCTCGAAGCGGACGCGCTGGTCGACGACGCGAAAATTGATCATGCTGCCTTCCCGCAGTGCGTCCTCCGTTTCGGTGATCACGAGTACCGGACGGCCCTTGAGCTGCCTGATCCAGTCGGCCTGATCGTACTTCGCTTCTCTCGCGATGAACAGCACATGCAGTCCGGCGGTGGCGTCACCCGGGCGTATGCGGCGCACGGTGATGGGCCGGTTGCCGACGCGGTGCGCGGCCGCGATCCGCGACAGTTCGTCGGCGACCTCGCTGTTGCCGGCTACGCCGATCACGTAGGCGGTGCCGGCATCGGCGAAGGCGTCGGCCGGCCAAGAGACGTAGTTGAGGAACCGATAGATGTAGGCGGCCTTCACCGCTTCCTCGCTGGCGCGGCGACCACCGGCATCCGTCTGCGCCGCGGCCCCCACGCAGGCGGCGAGCGCGACCAGCGCCAGGACCAGGCGCAGTGCGAACGCCGGCCACGAGCACTCGCCGCACGCGGTACGTCGGGACAAGGATGGCGGACGGTCGGGCCGGTCGTGTCGGCGGGGCGCGGCCGGACTCATTTGCGCCAGACCAGCTGGAAGTAGATGCTGCGGTCGAACACGCTGCGTCCCGGCGCCGCCTGGAATTCCGGATGGCTGCCGCCGTTCAGGTTCTGGCCGATGATGGAGAACTCCAGGCCGGGCCTGACCTTCCAGCCGTAGCGCAGGTCCAGCGAGGTGTACGACGGCACCTCCGGATTCTCGAGCTCGCCGACGTGGCGCAGCGTCATGTCCAGTTCCTGCCGCGTATCGATGTCGTAGGACGAGCGCAGCATCCAGTAGTGGCTGGGATCGCTGGTCGCCAGGCCCGAGATATCGGTGATGTCGTGGCTGTCCGCGTCGAGCTTGGTGTCGATGTGCTGCACCACCAGTCCGGCCGACAGCCGCCAGTCGTCGCGTACCTGCCAACTGCCCCAGGTCTCGAGTCCGCGCGAGCTGCCGCTGGCAAGATTGCTGAAGTAAATGCCGCTCGGATCGTATTCGACCGTGCGCAGCTTGCTGTAGTCGGTATGGAACAGCGTCGCCGAATACGACAGGCTGGGGGACAACTGGCCGCGATAGCCGAGCTCGGTGTCGACTGCCACTTCGGATTCGAACTCGGGACCGCCGATGATGGGCGGATTGGTCGGCGCATAGAAATCGCGATCGATGCGTGACGGCGTGCGCACCGAGCGCGAGATCGCGCCCCATACGAGATGGTTCTGCGCGGGCTTCCACGACAGCCGGATCGTCGGCAGCGCTTCGACGCCGGTGTAGTTGTTGTTCTCGAGCTTGAGTCCGGTGGTCAGCTTGACGGTGTCGGTCAGCCCCAGCTGGTCCTGCACGAACACGTTGCCCCAGTACATGTTCAGCGAAGCCGGCAGAAACGAGAAGTTGACGTCGTTGTTCACGCGGTCCATCGCCAGCCGGTAGCCGATGCCCCATTCGACGTTGTGCGTCCGGCTCAGGTCCAGCGAATGTTGGAACTGGACGTCGAAGGTGTTGAGGTATTCGATGAAGGCGCCGGGCTGCTTGCGCTCGGTGTAGTCCCAGTAAGCCTGCAGGCTCACGTTCGCATCGTCGGAGACGTCGGCGTCGATGCGCCCCAGCAGGTTGGCGCCGCCGATCGCGATGTCTGGCGTGCCCAGCTGATGCAGCGCGCCGGTGTAGGCGTCGCCCTGGAAGGTGGTCTTGCGGTAGCCGTCGTCCCAGTCGGCGCGGAAGCCGGTCTGATGGCGGCTCCAGCCGGTCGGCACCGTGGTGCCGTCGGCCGTGCGCGTATCGTCGTTCTCCGCGTATTTGCCATAGACGCGGTAGTAGCCGCCGTTGTCCAGCTTGCCGCCGTAGCGCACGACCGCGTCCTTTTCATCGGCGCTGCCGCCGACCACGGCCAGCGTGCCCTGCGTGTCGGCCGCGTTCTTCGTGATGATGTTGATGACACCGTTGACCGCGTTCGCGCCCCACAGCGTGCCGCCGGCACCGCTGATGACCTCGATGCGCTCGACGTCCTGCAGCACCACGTCCTGCGCATCCCAGTAGACGCCGGAAAACAGCGGCGAATAGACAGTGCGGCCGTCGATCAGCACCAGCAGCTTGTTCTCCAGCACGCTGTTGAAGCCGCGCGCGGTGATCGCGTAGTTGCGAGCATCCGCGCGCGCCACCTGCAGGTTGGGTGCCAGCCGCAGGACTTCCGGCAGCGTGGTGGCGCCGGAGCGGCGGATGTCCTCGCTGGTGATCACGAAGATCGAGGCCGGCGCGTCGGACAGCGGCTCGGATTTCTTCGAAACGGAGGTGACGCGGATGTTGGCCAGTTCCTCCAGGCTCAGGTCGCCGAGGTCGTCGGCGTCCGACGCAGCCCTGGCCTGCATTGCGCACAGCAGCAGTCCGGCGAGCAGGATGCATGCCGGCTGCTTTCTCCTGTTGGAAGCCACGCTGGAAAGGAAACGGGGAAAGACGCCTTCGTTGCTTCGTCCGGACATAGAGCCTCTTCAGGTTGGCAGGGCGGGCAAGCGTGCTGGCCGACGGAACGGCGCACGGGCGCGGCTTTCGATGCTAACCGAATACCGTGGGCCGGGCAACGCCGCCGACGGTGGGCGTCGGTGCGTTGTCGCAAGAAGAGTGGTCCCGAAATGGCCGGGCCCGGCAAGTCAGGGCTTGCGCGGCGTCTCGCCGCTGCCCATGTCCAGCAGCGCGTAGTCGAAGGCCATCGCATCGCCTTGATAGCTCTTCTTGTACGGAATCCGCAGCTCGCCCTGCTTCACCACCTTGGCCTCGGGATAGGCCTGCAGCAGGCTCTCGAGCTCGCCCGCGCGCATGTCGCTGGGCGTCACGAACAGGACTTGGCCGTGCAGCGGAAGCGGCTGTTCGAGAAAGCGGCTCAGCATGTAGGTCGGCAGCGAGGGCCGGTGGAAATAGAGATTGCCGGTCGCCAGCTTCTCGCCGACCAGCAGCGTGTTGGCCTGCGGAAAGCGCTGCGCCAGTTCGTCGGACAGCCGTTCGTACGGAAAATGCGAGCGCGTATAGCTGTGGAAATAGGGGCCGATCTGCACGCGCAGCGGAATGGCCAGCAGGATCGCCACGCCGAAGCCGGCCGCCACGCGCAGGATGCGCCGGTACACCACGTCCTGCCGCAGCGCCGGCACCATGACGAACAGCGTCAGCGGCAGCAGGAACAGCAGCTGCTCGATCCAGCGCGCCTTGATGGTGCTGATGCGGCCGCCGAGGATGATCGCGCTCATCAGCACGAAGAAGAACAGGTACAGCACCTTGAAGAAGCGGGCGTCTTCGCTGCCAGCGTCGACCGATGCGCGGCGGAACTGGCGGAAGGCCACCAGCCCGTAGACGATCCACAGCGGCGTGAAGAAATGGCAGATTTCGCCCAGCATGCTGCCATAGCCGCGCAGCACCGCGCGCACGTAGCCGTGGTGGCTGCCGACGCGCATCTTGTCCAGCGTACCGATGGAAGCGTCGCCCACGTGATGGACTAGCCACCAGGTGTGCGGCGCCACGCAGACCAGCGCGATCGCGGCGGAAAGCAGAAGCTTGCGGTTCCAGACGACCACGCGGTGTTCGCGCAGCACCAGGCTGGTGCCGGCCAGGCCGCCGATGAAGATCGCGTAGTTGTATTTCGACAGCATGCCGGCGCCGATCAGCAGGCCGAACAGCGCATAGCGCAGCCGGTCCGGCCGGCGCAGCAGCGCGAAATAGCCCCATAGCGTGCCGGCGCATAGCGCGGTCAGCAGCACGGTATGGGTCAGATCGCGCTGCGATTCCCACGCGATGTCGGGCAGCATCAGCATGGAGGCGCTCACCGCGGCCGCGCCCAGCGCGCCGAGCTTGGGCCTGGCGACGAAGAACAGGCTGGCGTAGGTGCCGAACAGCATCGCGTTCTTCAGCAGCGCCAGCACGAAGATGTTGAAGCCGAGCGTGGAGAACAGCACCCACAGGATCCAGGAATACAAGGGCGGCTGCGTACCGTAGCCGAGCGCCGGATGCGCGTACAGCAGCGCCTGTTCCGATTCGTCCATCGCCAGCGAATCGGTCAGCATGAGGCGGACGACGATCTGCAGGATGAAGTAGCAGGCGATTGCCAGAATGAAAAGGCGTGTGATGCGTTGTTCGCGTTGTTGGTCTTGGCGCGTCGTTGGTTGCTGCATGAATGAGGGCCTTCGTTTTTAGGCGGCGCCGGCGAGGCGTCCGGGCACGCAGCATGCAACGCGGCAGCGGCGCCCGCGTTGACCGGCCGGAACGAAATTTTTCAGGCGTCGGCATGCGCGGCGCCGGGACGGCGTCAGCCACGGTCGAAGCGCCGCCACAGCTGCGCGGCGCGCCAGTCGTCTTCCCACTCCGGCGGCATCGCCAGGTGCAGGGCGCCGATGTCGGCGACGTAGGAATCGAGCTGCGGCCGTACCAGCGTGACGCCGGCAGTCAATGCCGGTAGCCGGGTTTCGAGCTCCTGCATGACCAGCGGCTGCAGCCAGTCGCCATGATGTTGCCAGACGCTGCCGCCGATGATGAAGACGGCGATGTCCAGCATCGCTGTGACGTTGTACAGCGCGCGCCCGAACCACTTTGCCGATTCCGTCGCAATGGCGCGCGCCGCCGCGTCGCCCGCCCGTGCCGCCTCGAACAGCTCGGCGGCGCTGCGGCCGTATTGCGTCTCCAGGTTGCGGCCGGAAATCAGCGCTTCCACGTCGCCGTAGTTGCCGCAGCCGCATTGCGCCGCCGACAGTTCGCTCAGCAGCATGTGGCCGGCATGGCCGGCGTTGCCGTTCTTGCCGCGCAGCAGGTGTCCGTCCACGCACAGGCCGAAACCGATACCGGTGCTCCACGTCACGTAGGCGCAGTTGGCGATGCCGCGCGCCGCGCCGAAGGCCCGTTCGGCGGTCAGCGCGGCCACGCAGTCGTTCTCGATCGTCACGGTCTCGAACTGTTCGCGCAGCACGCTTTCCAGCGGAACCGACTGCCAGCGGTTGGGCAGGTCGCCGTGCTTGTCGTCGCTGACGAGGCCGCCGCAGATGTTCGGCGTCACCAGGCTGATCAGCCCATGCTGCTTGACGAACGGCCCGCAGGAGCTGACCCCCACGGTCGTGACGGCACCGAAATCCACGCCGGCCTGCGCGCATGCCGCCTTCAGCAGTGCCAGTCCTTGTTCGCCGGGGGCGCGCGCATCACCGCTCTTGACGGTCAGTTCCGTGACGCGCGCCAGCGGGCCTTCCGCGCCGGCAATGGTGGCTGCCATCTTGGTGCCGCCGATGTCGAGCCCGCCGATGTAGAGAGATTGCATGGTTCCCCTTGTCTCTATCGATCCACGCATTATGCCGTGCTTCGCGATCGTTGTTTTTGAATGGCGGCAACGCCGCCGGACGCTTGATGCAAAAAGGAAATGCGCAACGAAATGACCATGCTGCTATCGTAAAGTTTTGCGCCGGCCGTCGCGCAGTCGGCATCACGCCGGCGGAATGCGTACCGCATCTCATGCGGGAGCGACGGCGTGCAGTAAGGGTAAGGCGGGGCGAGAAACGGGACGAGGACGGGGGTAGCATTCAGGATCGGTCACGATGCGCCGTCGTTCGCCAAACAGCGAACCGGCAGCTATCCGATTGATTCTTCGCACGCCGTTCCTGACTTGACGGCAATGCGGCATGCGGGGCGCAACGGGAACACGCGGCGCTTGCTCGCCGGCATGACGGTCTTCAATCTTCGCGATATTGCGCGAGATGCGTCATGCGCCGTCGCAGCCTTTGCTCGTCCATCATCTGCAGCTTTCGTTTCGCCGCCTTGATCACTTCCACGTCCGGGTGGTGGTTGACGACCTTGATCGGGCGTGCCCATGCGCTCGCATGCAGGCCTTGGGTATTGGCCGGTTCGTCGGCCGCCGGTTCATCGGGCGGCGTGCCATCGTCGTCATTGCCGGCACCGAGGATGATGACGTGCACCTGCATGTTCGGCGCGCACTGGCCGTTGGTATAGGTGACGCTGCCGGCCGCGCCCTCGCATTTCAGTATGCCGGCCTGCGCAAGCAGCGGGAGCAGGCAAAGGGCGCCGGCGATCGCCGTGCCGACCTTGATGTGGTTGCGCATGATCGTGCTCCTGGTCGGGAGTTTCGATCATGCGATTGCGGATGGAGCTTGTCTGTGTGATGACGAACGCAGCGCCGGGCGATCGTGCGCGGCGTTGCAAAAGCGGCGCGTTCAGCCTTGCCGTTCCCGCATGTCTTCGCGCATGCTGCCGTACGGATCGTCGATCACATAACGCCACGAACCGTCGGCCTGCCTGCGCACGACCTCGAGCGTATGGATGTGCTCGCGCAGCGGCGTGCTGTCGCCGCGCACGCCGTCGAATTCGGCTTTCATCCTGGTCATCGCCAGCGTGCCGTCGCCGCTCGTCGTCGTGCGGATGAAGGCGACATGGAACCGCGGCCGCAAGGCGATCAATGCCGCGTTCGCTTGCCGGATCGCATCGTGGCCGGTCATCGGCTCGCCGGATTTTTTCAGCAGGACCGCATCGGCTTCGTACAACGCGACGCAGGCGTCGAGATCGCCGGCCTCCAGCGCCGCGATGAGGATGCGGCCGCAATCTTCGGGCTGTTGCGCGGTACGGTCACGGGAAGAGGGAAACTTGTCGTCCGGCATGTCTGCTCCTCGGTATGGAATGCGCGGCAAGGGCGCGCAATGTCATGGGTTCCACGGACTTCCATCCTGAACCAGGCCGCGCACATGATCAAGCCCGGCAGCGGTTCGCTTCGTCTGGCGGCACATTTGCGGTACCGATTTCAGGCGGGCACCAGCCGCAGCAGCGTGATTTCAGACGGCGCGCCGAAGCGGTTCGGCGGCCCCCAGTAGCCGGTGCCGCGGCTGGTGTAGACCCACATGTCCTGCAGCCGGTCCAGGCCGGCGACGAACGGTTGCTGCAGGCGCACGAACCATTTCCACGGCAGGAACTGGCCGCCATGCGTGTGACCGGAAATCTGCAGGTCGAACCCGGCCGCCGCCGCGGCGGGCGCGCTGCGCGGCTGATGCGCCAGCAGCACGCGCACGGCGGCGTCTGCCGGCGCACCGGCGATCGCGCGCGCCGGATCGCTGCGGTGGGCGGGATCGTATTTCCCGGCGCTGAAGTCTGTGACGCCGGCGATCACGATGCGCGCCGCGGCGCTGCCCAGCGCGGCATGCGTCAGCACCGCGTACTCGTTCAGCAGCACGCGCATGCCGAGGCGGCGGAATTCCGCGATCCAGTCGTGCGCGCCGGAATAGTATTCGTGGTTGCCGGTGACGAAGAAGGTGCCGTGGCGTGAATGCAAACCAGCCAGCGGCGCCACGTGCGGCGCCAGATCCGGCACGCCGCCGTCCACCAGGTCGCCGGTCAGCGCCACCATGTCGGCATCCAGCCGGTTGGCGGCCGCGACGATGCGCTGCAGGTAATCGCGCCGGATGGTCGGGCCCGCATGCAGGTCGCTCAGTTGGACGATGCGGAATCCGGCCAGTGCCACCGGCAGTCCGGCGATCGGAACGTCGACGCGCACCACGCGCGCCGTGCGCCGCGCCGCGACGAAGCCCCAGGCGGTGACGAACAGGGCGAGGCTGACCACCACCCATGCGCTGCGCACGTCCCAGGCGCCGGGCGGCAGCGTGCCGGGACGGATGGCGTCGACGACCAGCGCGGCCAGCAGCAGCGCGTCGCGCAGCAGCGTCAGAACCAGCAGCGAGGAAAAGAGTCCCATGGCAGTCCACGCCAGCCATGCCGTCACGCCGGCCGGCTTGCGCCGCTGCCGGAAGCGGTAGCGCAGGCCGATGCCCATCGGCATATGCCACAGCGAGATCAGCAGCAGGATGGACAGAATGGCACAGACGGCCGGTGCGGCGGCGAGCGCCGGCAGCAGGCGCGCGGCGACGTAGCCGTGCAGCAGTAGCGAAATGAGCGGAAGCATGCGTGAGGGTGAAATGCCGTGCGGCAATGCCGAATAGATGGGGCGGTGCGGGGCGGCTTCAAGACACCTTCGGACGGTGCCTGCAAGATGCGCCTTCAAAATAGGTCTCAAGCGCGCCTTGAAGGCGCACACAGGCTGTCCGCCGGACGTGCTGCACCACCTTTTCATTGCAGGAAAGGCTTTGCGACGGCTTTTCTTGTGCTAATGTCAATACCCAACCCATCCCTGCCATCGAGAGCCTTAGCCATGACTTCTTCCATTCTGGATTTCTTGCACGCGCCCCGCCACGCCGACGCGAGCGAGCCGTTCGACGACAACCTGCACGACTTGCCCTGTCTGCCCCTGTCGTGCGGCGGCAGCCATGCCGCCATCGCGCGGCAGGGCGCGCAGGTCCTGTCGTGGCAGGATGCGCGCGGACGCGAACGCCTGTACCTGTCGCCGCAGACCGGCGGCGCCCGGCGCGGCGCGGCCTGGGCCGATACGGCGCTGGCGCAGCCGATACGCGGCGGCATCCCCATCAGCTTTCCGCAGTTTTCGGTGCGCGGGCCGCTGCCCAAGCACGGCTTCGCCCGCGCGGTGCCGTGGACGGCGCAGGCCGTGTCCGCCAACAGTTTCCCCGAGCAGAGCTGCATCGCCACCTTCGCATTGCGCGACGACGCGCGCACGCGCGCAGTCTGGCCGCAGCCGTTCGCCGCGCAGCTGTCGGTCGTGCTGGCGCCCGATCGCCTGGCCCTGACGCTGACCGTGACCAATACCGGCGAGGCACCCTGGTCCTTTACCGGCGCGCTGCACACCTACCTGCGCATAGGCGATGTCGCGCGCACCGAGCTGATCGGCCTGCAGGACACGCGCTACCAGGACAACACGGCGGACAATGCCGAGGCAATGGACGGCCAGCCGGCCATCCGCGTCGCCGGCGAGATCGACCGCGTCTACCTGTCGCCGCCGAAGTCGCTGCAACTGCACGAGGATGGCCGGCGCACGCTGCTGATCGAGCAGACCGGTTTCGAGGATACCGTCGTGTGGAATCCGGGGCCGGTGCTGGCGCGCGGCTTCAAGGATTTTCCCGACGACGACTGGCGCCGCATGCTGTGCGTGGAAGCGGCCTGCGCGGCGCATCCGGTCCTGGTCCAGCCCGGCGCGACCTGGACCGGCAGCCAGATACTGACGGCCGCCTGAGACGCGCTGCCGCACGGTTGGACGACGATGCGCACCAGGCGGGCGTACGAAAACGGCGTTGCGACCGCGCCGAAGGGGAAGGTGCACACCCATTACGACAACCTGCGGATTTCGCGCAACGCGCCGGCCGAGGTCGTGCGCGCCGCCTACCGCGCGCTGTCGCAGAAATACCATCCCGACAAGAACCGGCGGCCCGATGCGGTGCGCATCATGGCGATACTCAACGCCTCGTATGCGGTGCTGTCGGACGAGACGCTGCGGCGCCGCCACGACGCCTGGATCGAGGCGCAGGAAGCCGGCGTCATGCCGGACCCGCCGTCTTCCGCCGAGGCGCCGGCCGCCGCGTTCGGAAACGACCGGCCGATGCCCGATCCGCCGCCGCGGCAGGCCTACGCGCAAGCCTATGCCACGCATGCGGAAGCGGTGGGAGAGCTGCCCGGGGAATGGCAGGCCGGCGCGCCGAGTTATCTGGTCATGCTGCTGGGCGGCTCGCTGATCCTCGCCTTCGCGATTCTGCTGTTGATGCATGAGCGGTCCATGCTGCACCCATTGCCGTTACTGAGCGCCGCGCTGAAGGCCGCGCATGCCGAGGCGGCGGACGACGACGCGGCCGCATACGCCCCGGTCAACGTCATCGTCCTGCCGCCGCCGCCGAAAATCCGCATCCCGCTCGGCCCCGACGGGCGGCCCTGGCCGCTGGGGCCGAAGGTGTACGCGGACGGCGGCCTGCCGGGCGGCGGCCGCGCCGCGCTCACCATCGACAACTCGCGCAATCCGCATCCGGTCTACGTCAAGATCCGCAGCGCGGCGGGACCGGGCGTAAGTGAATTGTTCATTCCGCGCCACCGCCTGTATGCGATGGACGACCTGCCGGCCGGCATCTATCTGCTGAAATACCGTGATCTGCAGACCGGCGACGCGATGGAGTCCGGCGCGCTGCTGTTGCCCGAAGTCACGGCGGAAGCGGCCGACCGCTACCAGCCCTTGCGTGTCGTGCTTTCCGCTACCAACGCGGCGGCGGATCCCGGTTTCCATTTCATTTCCGCAAGCCGTTTCTGACAGCTATCGTGCGGCGGCGCGGATTCCCGCGCGCGGCGGCAACTTGGCGCGCGCCGGGACGTCGAACCGCTGGCGTGGGCACGCGGTATCCGTTTCAGGCCGCTGCTTCCCATGACGAAGACGAAGGAGACCATGGACAGTCTGGACAGACAGGTATTGTCTGCCGTCTTGCGGTGGACGCAGGCCGGCCATAAGGTCGCGTTGGTCACGGTGGCGCGCACCTGGGGATCGTCGCCGCGTCCGCCCGGCGCCTGGCTGGCGCTGCGCGACGACGGCATGCTGCAGGGATCGGTATCCGGCGGCTGCGTCGAGGGCGACCTGATCGAGCGCATGCGCGGCGGCGCGCTGGGCGGCCAGCGCCCGTTCGTGCTGACCTACGGGCTGGGCCGCGACGATGCGATGCGCTTCGGCCTGCCGTGCGGCGGCACGCTGGAATTGCTGGTCGAACCGGCGCCCGACGCCGCGCAATTGCAGGCCTTGGCGCGGCACGTGGCGGCGGGCGACCTGATGCGGCGCACCGTCGATCTCGACAGCGGCGGCGTCACGCACGAGGGAGGAAGGCGGGGCGACGTCGTGCGCTGGAGCGGCAGCCGCCTGACCACAGTACACGGCCCGCGCTGGCGCCTGATCGTGATCGGCGCCGGGCAGGTGTCGCGCCACCTGGCGGAGATGGCGCTGTCGCTCGACTACGAAGTGATCGTCTGTGACCCGCGCGAGGAATATGGCCGAACGTGGCAGGTGCCGGGCGCCGTGCTGCGTACGGACATGCCGGACGACGCGGTGGTCGCGCTGCGGCCCGATCCGCATACCGCCGTCGTGGCGCTGACGCACGATCCTCGGTTGGACGACCTGGCGCTGCTGGAAGCGCTGAAGTCGCCGGCCTTTTACGTGGGCGCGCTCGGTTCGCGCGGCAACGCGGACAAGCGCCGCGCGCGGTTGCAGCAGCATTTCGATCTGTCGGTGGAGGAAATCGCGCGCCTGCACGGCCCGGTCGGGCTGCCGATCGGCAGCCGCACGCCGCCGGAGATCGCGGTGGCGATCCTGGCCGAACTGACGGCGGTCAAGAACGGCGCGGCGCCGGTCCCGGTGGTCGATGCCGCATGCGGCGCGGAAGCGATGCCGGCCGGAGCGGCGTGAGCACGGACACAGCCCGCGCCGCGGCGCGGTGCGATCAGCTGTAGCCGCGGAACACCGCGCACTGGCGGAACGCTTCCAGCGACAACGGAATCTTCTTGGCGCGGCAGTACTTGGTGGTCAGCTTCAGCAATTCCTTGATGTCGCGCCCGCTGGCCTGCGGATAGGTATCGGTCAGCTTTTCGATCAGCGCGTCGGACAGCTCGGCGTCGAACTGCTGCGACAGCGATTTCCACAGCCGGATCGCGTCGTCGCGCGGCGGCGTCTCGTACTTGATGGTCGCGATGCAGCGCGACAGGATCGCGTCGTCGACGTCGTCGATGCGGTTGGTGGTCATGAACAGCAGGCCGTTGAAGTATTCCAGCGTGCGCAGGAATTCGGCCACGATCGCGTTGTGCTCCAGGTCGTTGTCGCGCTGGCGGATGTAGACGTCGGCTTCGTCCAGCAGCAGGATCGCATCCCAGCGCACCGCGCGGCGCAGGATTTCCGACAGCGTCGCCTCGACCGAGGCGGCGGTGGTGCCGAGCTGGCCGGAATGCACGCGGTACAGCGGCTTGCCGACCACTTCCGAATACACTTCCGCCGTCAGCGTCTTGCCCAGGCCCGGCGCGCCCTTGCACAGGATGGTGGTGCCGCCGCTCTTGCCGGGCACGAAATCCTGCACCAGGATGTTCATGTTCGAGGTCAGGATGTCGATCAGGTCGCGGTGGTGTTCGGGCAGGATCAGCTTGTCGCGCAATTCGGGCTGGTACTTGTATTCCACCATGTTCTGCACGTGCACCCAGATATTGCAATGCCATTCGAGATGGAACAGGTGCACGTAGCAATGCAGCGGGATGCGCTCGAAGCCTTCGTTGATGTCGGCGTCGCGCCAGAATTCCGGATTGGCCGTCATCTCGAAGCGACGCTCCAGGTTTTCCTCGTCGTTGATGCA
>Ga0164242_10003604_pt1 | contig 17607 bp, 12 predicted proteins | sample OricomgcompostMG_FD_108783 | JGI IMG/M metagenome (GOLD analysis project Ga0164242, IMG submission 108783) | Miracle-Growth compost microbial communities from Emeryville, California, USA - Original compost - Miracle growth compost (MG) ...
ACTTGGGCAACCAGTCCGGAGCCGCCGCAAATGCCGGCTCGGTGGGAATCTCGGCGGGGATGTGGGGGGTTGTGGCAAAGCATACATCGACTCTGTTATGCGTCTAATCCGCCCTGCCTCTACTTTTGCTTCCAGCACTCAGAGATACACGACCAAGTCCTCAAGCGATCTCGGCGAGACCTGCGACAAGTGACCCCTCGGGGGTTTTCTCTTCCAATAGTTATTCACCCGCCCAGTTCCATCGCCACTATCTCCTATGCCTCGCATCGCTAGGGTATTTATTCACCCCCATGGTAACACAGTACCAGGCTAGGTGTAGCACCGCGGGGCCTTGGCTTGTTAGGTCGACCAGCGGATCCATCTTCTCCGCATCGACTTCGTGCCACCCTTACTTGTCGTAGATGCGGGACCCCAATGAACAGAGCAATCACAACTTCCACATATTGGCGCAATTTGAATGTGGCCACCGGGTGCGATGAGTATATACATATCCATGCTCCGGGCGCAGCCTTGAAATCCTACTCCTCGTTTCATCAAGTTCGTTCTCAGAAGCCAGACAAATCAGAATAGCCAATCTCTCCATCCCGCATTCCAATGCTGAGGGCACTTATAAAACGTACCGCCGCACCGGCCATGGGCCAAGTGCGGACGGTCAGCATGGCAGCTATGAACGCCCCTCCAAGCAAGCGGGAAGGGGATATCTCAGACTCCTTCGCCTCCATGTCCGGCAAGGAGGCCGTACCGCTACCGGACCGATTCCGTGAGCTGAAGCTGAAGCTTGCTGCCGGGCGCGAAGACCAGATCACCGCCGGTTGGAAGCGGCTGCTCAAGGTGCTCAAGACGGAGAATGAGATTGTCGCTAGGCGGGGGCCGAGTATTATCCCCGAGGTCCGCTTCAGCAGCTTCGATGCCGACCTCTCTGGGAAGAAGGACGAGATCAAGAAGCGAGGCGCTGCTGTTATCAGGGGCGTTATTCCCGAAGCTGAGGCCAGGGCGTATAAGTTCGAGATCGAGGAGTATGTTCGACAAAATCCTCACACCAAAGGTTCGTCTGTCTTCGTCACGCTTCTCGCTCTAGCGCCCCCGGTCCCCAATTTCGATAGTCTCTATGCACCATACCAACTAAAAGCCGGCATCCAGGTTTCCCCCCGGAGAATCCACAAGTCCTCGAACTTTACTGGTCCGCGCCCCAGCTCAAGGCGCGAACACACCCAAACCTCCTCAAGGTGCAGACCGACCTGATGACCTCCCTATGGCACACCTCCTCGCCCTCCGCGCGCATCTCCCTCTCCACACCCCTCTCCTACGCGGACCGCCTCCGGATTCGACAGCCAGGCGACGCCAAATTCGCGCTCGGCCCGCACCAAGACGGCGGCAGCGTCGAGCGGTGGGAGCCGAGCGGCTACGGGCTCGGCGGCGTGTACGACGCCGTGCTGTCCGGCGCGTGGGAGAACCACGACCCGTTCGAGGCCGGCGGGCGCGTCGCCGCCGTCACGAACTTGTACAATGGCCTGGGCGCGTGCAGCATGTTCCGCATGTTCCAGGGCTGGGTGGCCATGAGCACCGCGGGGCCCGAGAAGGGGACCTTGCTGGTCAACCCGCTGCTGAAGGAGAGCTCGGCGTATGCGCTGCTGAGGCCGTTCTTTAAACCTGTCAGGGGAGTTGAGGATGTTGGCAAGGACGCGTTCCTCGCCGCGGAGAATTGGGTCTTCACTGCGGGCGAGGAGATGACGAGCGACCTCCAGGGTGCTACCCCCGGCCACGGCATGGAGTTCCCAGAGGGTCTGCATCCACACCTCGAGCTGGAACGGACGATGGTCCACATCCCCGAGGTGAAGCCGGGCGACTTTGTTGTGTGGCATTGCGACAGTGAGTAAACACCTGCCACCTCTAATGTGGCCAACCCTTACCTACATGAGCATCTAACTAACCGGTGCCTATAGCCATCCACGCCGTGGACAAGAAGCACAACGGCACCACCGACTCGAGCGTCCTCTACATCCCCGTCTGCCCTACCACCGAGGAGAGCGCCCAGTACGTGGTGCGGCAGCGGGCCGCCTTGCTCGAGGGGACGCCGGCTCCGGACTTCCCCGGCGGTAAGGGCGAGTCGGAGCATGTCGGCCGCGTCACGAAGAGTGACCTGAGGAGCAACGCCAGCCAGGCAGGACTGCAGACCCTAGGGCTCGATAAGCTGGTCGCCGCCGAGGCTGACACGCCCGGCGCGAAGGAGGCCGTCCGGAGGGCCAATGTGGTTCTCGGGTTCTGATGAAACAGTCATAGACGCTGTTTTTTCGTTAGGTGGGCTGCTTGAAAAGTACGTTGGCGAGATATTGGAACGACAAGGTAGGACGAGGGGGAGGGGCGGTAACATATTTGGCAAGTATAACTGCGATTTTTGTGCGATACCTTTTTTATTCATAAACTTTTCTTCTATGCTACCGTCTTTAAAAACTTCGCCTCCAGCCTCCAGAGATACAGATAGGACTATAACCCAGGGCGTCCCTTTCGCCGCAATGCTAAAACACCCGCCCGCCTCATTCGCACATCTTAAGGGGCCGACGAAGGAGGGCCAGCGAAGGGTCCGAGGAAGTCCTTCTTGCCCAGCGGCACGCCGTTGTTGCGCAGGATGGCGTACGTGGTCTGGAGGTGGAAGAAGAGGTTGGGGATGGCGAAGTTGAGGATGAATGACTTCCCCGTCATGTTCCAGGTACCCGCGTTCGCTGCCACCACGACCACGGGGCTGTCCTCCTTGCCGTTGACGGAGGCGGCGTCGACACCCTTGACTAGGGCGAGTGTCTTCTCGGCGCTGGCAATGAGGTCGGCCATGGTCGGGGGGTTGGTGCCCTCCACGGGGAACTCGATTGAGGAGCCTGTAATTTCCCGTATCGCCCGGACGACGGTGTGTTCGACGATGTGGACCTGGTAGGACAGGGGCTTCATGTCCTCGTACAATTTGGCGGTCGGGAAGGACTCGGCATCAGGAGACTGGGTGGCCGTCTTGAGGATGCCGATGAGGGTGGTGGCAATCTTCTCCATCTCCCCGAAGCTCACATCGTAGAGGGTGATGCCAGACATGGTCAGCGGTGTGTGTGTGACTAGGCGGGGTAGTCTACGAGTACGTTGGAGGGGTAATAGGGGTTAGGAGAGTATTATTTTGAACTGAGCTGAATGGTTGATGATCGAGAGTTCTGCAAAGGTGGGAGTCTGCCTCCTCTTATACTCGTTCGGGCTTCTTTACAAGAGCTAGCCCGAGGCGGTGATCAGCGCCCAACGAGCTCAACCTTCCCGGGTTTTAGAGCACTTGCCCGATGCATCTACGTAGTATTGACGCGTGAACCGGCGCATTGAGTTGTCCGTAGGATACCAGCCGCACTACCGCAGTAGCCCGAGCGGAAAGCTAGACCCAGCACTATGTAGTAGCTCGGGGTTCGGTCTAACCCCTCATAGACCGGCATGGTGAAAGGTGTTCAGGTACTATGCACAACACTATATACAACAGGGGGTGGCCATCCAGTGTAGGAAACGTTGCCGGTTTCAAGACGAGTACTGTGTACAATCCTCGCCAATCGACTCTCACAGCTTGGCTGGCCCCTCACACCACGCGATGGGAGAGGGCATCCTGATGATTCATCATAGATTTGCGCAGCTAAAGGTGGGGTTGGCCTGAATACTACCTACCTCGGCTCCACAGCAAGACGAGCAGTCACAACCCTTGTAACCTGCCGCTTGAAGGATTCTTGCTTTGTAATCGTAGGTCCTCTACCGAGTCCCGGCCTCCTATATTAACCACCTCCAACTACGCACTGGCTGCTTCGGCCTCGTAGAATTCAGCTGCCCGGTCTGCAGGCAACAGGGGCGAGGCGGGGCGGGGCGAGGGTAGTAAGCACCAGATGCGGCACGATAGCGGGTCAACCGCAACCCACTACCGTCATAAGTCGTCCGACCGAACGGACGAAGTCTGGCGAGCCGAGGTACAGCCCTATGCGTCCCACGCCGTGCCTATAGTGGTCGGTACACTATGTGCCTGATCTGGTGCCCTCGACCTCTCTCATTGGGTCGTCGAACTACGACCCTGGCCACCAAGGTTTGTTGGTGTTGCCGAGTAGCGTTACACGGTGACTCATCAAGCTTTTGCGAGTGGTAAGTGGCTCACGGCTTCCGAATGCCTACGGAGTTAAGGAATTCGTGCGGGCCAAGGAGGCAGGATCGGGCCGTGTTTAACACCTCTGACTTCTCGGCGAGGCTGGCTTCGAACCTTCACGTCATTCGCCGTTCGCTGTTCCGTTCATGTCTTTGAATATTACCCCACCCATTCAAGCTGCCGATTTGGACCACCAGAAGTTGCCGCTTACACGAAGGATGCAAGCCTGTTCTATAGATACAACTCTGTAACTCGATACAGTCAGGTGGACAACCAGCCACACAACGCGTCGCGTCGGATGATCTCGACGTCCGTTGTCCGCAATGCTCGGCCTCGAATTCCCTCCGGCTGCTGAAGGATGCCCCACCTGTAGTGGATAGGCGGGTCGAACCCAAGACGCCAGCTATCGCTTCGGTCGCAGATCATGAACGTAGAAGTCCATGCGCGAGGTCTCGTAGACGTGGCCCGGCGGGTGGCTGGCGTCTGTATAGATGTTCTCGATCGAGTGCTGGTGGAAGGTGTCGGTGTGGCTGCAGTGTAGGATGTGAGGGAGACCCGGTGGGTCTGTCAGGCGGAAGATGCCCCATCTACACAAGTATTAGGTGTTGCCTAATGGGAGCACGAGAAAGAGAGAAACGAGGGGATCACTAGGGAGTTGCTCGACAGGGGACTTACGAAGGAGTATGGCTAGGGGCACAAACGATGGCGATACTCTCGGGCATCATGACCTGGTACCCAGCCTGAGTGTGCAAATCGCGCGAGCTCATGAAGCAGGTCTGGGTCGGGTGAGTATGGATCCAACCTATCATGAGCAGGTCTTGGTTAATGCAGTAATCGAGCATCGCCGACTCGTTCTCCGTCTCGCACGTATCCGACGTGCATTTCTGCTCGGGTATCAGGAGGCAAGAAATGAACAGCGCGTTGTTCACCGGCGTGCCGCATAGGATACCACACATCTCCAGCCCTTGCCGTGTGTGGTCCGCGGCGAGCTCGAGGAAGGTCTTGCGAAGCTTGTCGGGCAGGAAGACGGGGCGGATAGGCTTGCCGCTCTCGAGATAGGCGGCCGGGCGGAAGGTGTAGCGTTCGTGCTTCGAGTCGCGGTCGGCCGTCTTGGGCGGCCGCTTGGGCGGCGCGCCGTCTGAGAGAGCCGGGGTCAGCGCCTCATACGTGGGTGGCTCGTACGAAGGCGGCGGCGGGGATCCTTTGCCTGGAGAGGGGGGGGGTGGTGAGTCGAATCGGTAGGGTGGTGGCCGTGGCAGAGACTCCTTCGGGGGCCGTGTTGGTGGCTGTGGTGCGTGGAGTTCTTGCTGTGACCTGGCTGAACTCGATGGGTATTGGAGGGGCGCAGGTTTGGAGATTGAGGGATAGTGATACGAGCGCGAGCTCGGCTGCTCCCTGGACCGGTGAGTTTCACTTTCCTCTCTAGAGTGGTCCTGTCCATCTCCTTGGCTGAGCATTCGCCGAGTCGCCTCCATGTCATCGCGGAGCTCTTGTTCCTCGCTTCGTTGAGAGTGCCTCTGGCTGCTCCCGGAATGGGTAAAGCCATCCCAATCCTCCCAGACACCTGCACCTCGGCGCCGCTGCTCTTCCTCAAACGATATGCCCGCTTGCCGTGTTGCCTTCCTAGCAGCATCACGTCGGCGAATTTCTTTCCTCGCCAAGTCCACTGCCAGCTCCTGGTTCTCTCCAGCGTCGAGCACCTTTGCCCTGGCCGCCGGGTTCCACGACAGAGCGGGATCATTCGCGGCGCGCTTCTGGTATTCCGATAGAGGTTTCTGCGGCTCCCTAGCACTCCTCTGCACAGTACTAAGCTGCTGCCATCTCTCGTATGCCCTGTCGATGTCGGGTTTAAGCTGCTCGAGCTGCTCGAAAATTACAGGCATGCGTTTGAGGAGAGGTCTCAACGCAGCCTTTGATTCGGGTTTCTTCGCATCGGGGTGCTTTCCGACATGGTCGAGAACTAGCGTTGAGTATCGTACGTAGAAGAAGTATGCATTTGTAAAGTTCCCCTCGCGCAGGTAGTTGGTGCCCTAGGTAGATGATCAGTAACGATCCATGTGTTACGGCGGGTAGCTATGAGCAGGTAACCAGAGAGGAGGACAATCGTACCTCGCGATAGATGGTATCCGCTGCCCGCACCCAGTATTTGAATTCGATATTAGGGTTCCACTCATATTCTGAAGCCTTGTCCGAGATCTCCTTGATACTCATCGGCTTGGAAGGGGGTCCGTCTGAAGTATCCATCCTGCCGAGGGGTAGCCCCCGGTTTGGGGTTTGAATGAAGCGGTCAACAAGTCTAGAAACAAGTGAAAGATTCGAGGTGTCCCGGGGCCGGTGGCAAGATGCGTTATTTCAATTTCATGGCCATTCCTTGCGCCAAATGCGCCGGCTTCGTTGCTGCCTTTGGTGATGGCGCGTCACAAGCACTTGGGCTACCTTGGTACCTGTATGGAGGGGTTCTTGGCAACTTCCCCACCAATTGGTTTAGCTAAGAAGGTTGGTCCGTGCTTTTGCCGACAGCTTTCACAGCTCCAACCCGAAGCTCCAAGAAAAAAAGCCACCTAAAACCGTCATGTAAATCATAAACATGGCGCGGATAGCCACCACCGAGCTGCGCAGATATCTTCTGCATGGTCAAATACCCATGCAAGGATGTCTTCGTACCAATTGGCATTCTTTACCTCGTCACGTCTTCAATTCTGCCGCTCAACAACGAAGCCTCCACGTCTCCAGCCAGGATAAGCTGTCACCCCTGAACGGCGATGTCTCTCCCAATGGCTCCGCGTCTCGCGACATTCCCATTGTGCCTCTCCGAAAGCAACTCAAAGAGCAGGCAAGGGCACTCAAGGGAAGCGGAAAGAAGAAGAAGCCCAAGGTCGACAACCAGACCATTCCGGGATGGGAATTGACCGTGGGCATCGAGATCCACGCGCAACTCAACACGGCGAGAAAGCTGTTCTCCCCAGCTACGGCCTCCTCTTTTAACGACACCCCCAACAGCCATGTCGCCCTCTTCGATGTCGCCATGCCCGGCTCGCTGCCCATCTTCCAGAAAGAGACCCTCATACCGGCATTGCGCGCCGCCTTAGCATTGAACTGCGACATCCAGAAGATCAGCAGGTTCGACCGCAAACACTACTTCCACTGGGACCAGCCATCGGGCTACCAGATCACTCAGTACTATGAGCCCTTTGCAAAGGACGGAAAGATTACTCTATATGCTAGGGACGGGATTGCCCCTGAGGACGGAGAACAGATCGAGATCGGCATCAAGCAGGTACAGATGGAGCAGGACACCGCTAAGACGATCGCCCAACCAGGCGAAACGCACTGGCTGGATTTCAATCGCGTCGGGGTTCCCCTGATCGAGATCATCACCCTCCCCGAGATCCACCACCCCGCCACGGCCGCCGCGCTTGTGCGAAAGATTCAGCTGCTCCTCAACGCCGTAGACTCCTGCGTGTCAGGGATGGAGGCCGGCGGCCTGCGCGCCGACGTCAACGTATCTGTCCGTAGAACGAGCGACGATGGATCGGCAGGGCCGCTCGGGACGCGCACCGAGATCAAGAACTTGAGCAGCTTTAAGGCTGTCGAGGATGCCGTCATCGCCGAGAGGGACCGGCAGATCGCTCTGCTCGAGCAGGGCGGCATTGTTGAGGGGGAGACCCGCGGGTGGTCTCTGGGCAGTACCGAAACCCGGCGACTACGTGGGAAAGAAGGCGAGGTCGACTATCGTTATATGCCGGATCCCGACCTTGGGCCTGTTGTCGTTGGGGAGGACCTAGTTGAGCACCTACGGGGCACCATGGGGGTCTTGCCGGACGCCGAGGCGGAGGTCCTCATGACTACCTATGGTCTGAGCTCCAAGGATGCGATCTCCCTTATGCTTTTGGATAGTGGCGACCGTATCCAATACTTTTACAACGTTCTTGATGCGTTAGACGGTCGCCTGCAATCTCACTCCCAGTCAAAGTTGGCATCCGACACTCCAGGGTCTCCAGGGTCTCACGCACTCCTCGCTGCTAATTGGTGCCTTCACGAGCTTGGCAAGCTCACGGGTCCAAGCAACGCCGATATCGAGGCAAACGAAGCTACCGAAAATGTGCCGCAGGTGACACCCACTAGCGTGTGCAATGTCGCGGCCGAGGACCTTGCCGACATCCTTTTCTACCTCCACAAGGGCCGTATCACAGCTAACGTTGCGAAAGACCTGCTCTGGGCGGTCTCTCGCGGCGAGGTCGGCGCAACCTTGGAGCCGCCCAACAACGTTGAAAGCGCCATCGAAAGCAGCGATCTCTGGTTCAGGGGTCTCTCAGCCGACGAGTACGCCGAGATTGCCGACGCCGCCGTGCAAGGCGAGGAGAAGGTGCTTCGGGAGTTCCAGAAGTTCAAGGACGGTAAGGCAAAGGCGTATCCACGAGGCAAGCTCATGTTCCTGGTTGGGAAGATGATGCGCCAGGGCCCAGAAGGGAGAATGGATCCCAAGTCTGCGGAGAAGGTTATGAGAGCGAGAATCGACGAGAACTACTTAAAGGGGCTTGGAGGAGACTCTTAACGAAGTAGAGTCCTGAGGCTATGATATCGCACCCAGATTTTAGCCAACACAACTCAATGAGCCTACACAGCATCCAACGTTGGGTGTATGCTGTACATGATTATTGGTCAAAGTCTACTCAGTGCGAACATCTGCCCATACTTTAGGGCGTTACTGCTTTGAGGCCCATGATGTTCTCACAGTTGCATCAACCAACTCGAGGTACAAGAGCTAGTCGAGTCACTCCGACTGGCCCCGCCCTAGACCTTGGACAATAAGAATCCACTATTCTGGAGCGTCTGGAATATCTGCCTCGCATCATACTTCTGTGAGATATCCTTCAGCTTGGCGACGTTCTCGCGTCCGTAAGAGGCAAGCGGGTTTTGGTCTCGCGACGCATCGTTCAAGTAGACGAACGGAAGATCCAGACCACGCTCTTTCCCCAGTTTTTCCCACTGTTCGGTAGTTTCGATCGAAACTGATCGTACTAAGTCATCGTCCTTTTCGTCCGTCCAATCAATAATTGTCGTCCACCCTGCGTACGCACGGTTGGTTAGTAGAGGTGCTGCGAAGAAGTTGAGTCAATTCCGGCCCATTTCACACTCACACAGCTGGTCTTCTTCGAGAAGGCCCAAGGGGTTCCCGCCCATGGCAACCCCTCGCTTAGCCATGTTGCTCGGAATGTGCTGCAGGGTAAAGGTTTGATTTGCACCGGTAGCTTCTCGGACATCAAGTGCTTTCTCTCGCCAGAAACTGTAAACATCCTTGGTTAGTTGCACGTCGATGCGCGAGCTGGCGCCTCTATAATCGTGTCTAGAACCGGTTTAGCAAGAGAGCATCGAAATACCCGTAGACACGATAGAGCTGCTCACCGCGCCGGTATAGTTGGGAAGGCGGCATCTAAGATTTGGCTCAAAATAGCAAAGGTGGCGTTGGTCGAAGGAACCGCTACTTGCAGCGGCTCTAAGTCGTAAAACGGAGCGAAAGCGCTTGGCAGTTCGGCCGGTGCCGAGTATATTAGGCCGATCGTTATGGAATCCAGTCCCAATATGAGTCCTACAGCGGACTTGAGGTCAGACGCTCCCTCATGCTGCCATGCAGAAAAGGCGTCGAGAACATCAAATGCTTGATCTGTCGAGTATACAGCCACCTGGCACCAAATATCGTATACTGGTACTGTATAGAGGTCGAATCGAGTGGCGATGCCAAAGTTAGGGCCTCCGCCCTTTAGTGCCCAGAAGAGGTCGCTGTTTTCGTCGGCGGTAGCGTTGACAACAGTTCCATTGGCGAGAACGACCTGTGCTCAGGGTTAGAGACCGAAGGCTCGATGATCGGGGACCGTAGAATAAGCCACTCGGTCAGGAATTACCTCGAATGTTTTGACATTGTCTGCCGCGAGACCAAATTCCCCCGATGTGTGGAAATAGCCGCCTAGAGCAAGTAAGACCACCCTGCCCGGGTAGAGATATCTGTAAGTGTAACATACCGCCTAGTATAAGTCCTCCAACACCAACATGCGGAAGCCTTCCGCCAATAACAGAGGTTCGCTGAGGATCTAATGATGCTATCACCTCACCCCAGCGAGCCCCAGGACCGACACTGGCAACCGTTCCGTCGCTTGATAAGCTGACCTGATTTATCCTATGCATGTCAAGGAGAATCCCCTCATCTCCAATACTAGACCACCCCGGGTTGGGTGAATGCCCCCCGCTTCTAACCGCGAATTTCACCTCGAAGTAGTCGATAATCTTGACCGAAACTGATACATCGCTTGTGCTACTAGGCTCGATCATGCAACGAGGCTCGGCAGTGCATGTTTGAGACCTGCGAAGTTATTAGGCGCAATTTGCAAATCGGGACGGCGAGGGAGCAGCTATAATCACCAGTTTTCGTTAACCAATGTCTGATTTAAAGGTGTGATCTCTACTTGGGCTTCCCCAAGAACAGCCTGGGCAGTTAGGCAAGCAACTTCGATGTCAGCCGTTCCTGTTGCAAGCTTGTCCCAAAGAGTATCTATGTCTGGAGTAGACAACCCTAGACCTTTGCAGAATGATTCGAAATCTTCCTGAGTATGATTTCTTGCAGATGCATTTGGCCTATTGGTATCGAAGGAGGTAGCAACAACTGTGCCGACACACAGCGCAGCAACGATGCCACAGCAACACTTCATAGCTACTTGAGGACAGGATTACCCCGGCGGGCTGGATTGAGTATATGCTATAGACGTACTTATATATACATGTTACAGTCGTTTGTTCCTCGGGTGTTAAGATACAGTGGCTATACGATATTAACCATGTGTGGCTCAATCAATACGCTTGCCATTAGCATCAGCGATCAAGTGATTTTAGCCGTCCCTATGCTACCCTAATTAATTGCTCTCCACCAAAACTCATAGCATTCCTTCCTGTTCCTTCCTGTCTTACTCTATCTGGTCGTTTCAGGGCTGGAGTTTTTCGGGCTTAGCAGTATTTATATGAAGGTTACCTATTGCAATCGTGAAATGTGCCATTTGGTCCATGTCGAGGGATATCGCACATATGTGGTCGTGTAGGGCTGAGTGTACAATATCGGTAAATATTTTGTACTCTGTGGTAAAGTCCTCGGCATCTCAGGGTGCACTCGGTGTTGAGTCGAAACAGCATTTGTTCTAGAAGTAGGGCCGAGGCCAAACTTAGGGTATCATGGTTCGCTGCACCTGATGACTTTGAGTACACACGAAACCACCCCTGAGGAGTGGTGAAGACTTCCCTGGAGATATACCAGGGAAGGATGACCAAAGTACGGGCCTAAGAACGTCTGATAGTTGTACAATATACTTGTAAGTCTTCAACTACAGCTTCAGGGTGAAGATTATTAATGGTAGCTAAGGTAAAAACACCGGTGATAACCCCCGACGTGGGTAGGAAAGCACAATGTTCCAAATCTTCCTCCAAGCATTAGAGTCTCGAGGGAAAAGATACCTCGAGCCTCTATGCCGAGATGGCAGGGTTGAGTTTAAGCTTTTGGAAATGCTGGCAATCTCATGGGAACCCTGAGGACGCACCACCCGAGTATGGCCTGACGCATTCTAGTGCGAGTCTGCAGAGTGCAGACTATCACTGAGACGATCGACAGAGCAGAAAAGGGGGCGGCTTTGCGCCACAAAACTAAAATGAGCGCCTAGGCTTTTTTCTAACGTAGATCATTTAGAATTGCTATTCAAGATGCATCTATATATGTTTGTCAGTCTCAACTTCACTTGCGTCGCCTGCTTCATATCATCTGAAATCACGGCCAAAGCTTCAAGCTCTACCGCCCGATCTTTCTCAGCTCAAGGTATCTCAACGGAGGGAACGAAATCAAAGCAAACCCGCAACCAACCCAGACGCCAACATCCGCATTCCCGGCCAGCTCCGCTAGCCTGCCGACGTACCAAATCTGGTACATACCCAAAACGGCACCAAGCCAACCCAGCAGGAACGCCGCCAGCGCGGCCCAGCCGATGGGGAGGTATGACCTGTCCTCCCATTTGGTCCAGTCGAAGCCCTTGTTGCGGCGGAAAATGATGTGCTCTTGGACGACTATGCAGATCATGAACTCGATCCAGTAGCCCATGAGGGCAAGGAAGTTCTGGAAGATGACAAACAAGTGCTCCCGCCCAGCGAGAGCAAGCACAAGCTCGATGACAATTAACACACACGACCAAACCCATCGCGGCACTGCCTTCCCGTACCGACCCAGAACCTGGCAACCGAGCGCCGCCGAGTAGGTCCCCGGGATGCTGTTGGCGATGACGCCCAGCGCGACGACGACAGCGCAGAAGCGCCCGAAGCCGGCTAGGGGGTCGTAGCCAGCGACGATAAGCGCTCCGGTGGATACGTTGTTGGCGTCGGACCAGGTAGTGTTCGTAGGAATGCCGGTGGCGAGGCCGATGCCTAGGAGGTAGACGAGGGAGAAGGACACCCACAGGCCCACGAGCGTGAGGAGGAAAATCTTGGGCTTGGCGGTCTTTTCCGGGTAGTAGACGTAAAAGTCCGAGGCCGCCGCTGCCCACGAGTTGGGCACGTATAGGCATAGACTCAGGAAGGAGAGCCGGTTGGCCGCAATGGTGGGTTTGTCGCCCTCCGACAGCAGCGATGCGTTGAAGTATGGACCGGCGCTGCCGATGAGCACGAAGAGGACGAGGACTTGAGGAAGCCAAGCAAATCTAAGGGGATCCTCTTGTTAGCGACTAGCGACACGGCAATTGGGGAAATCAAGAGAGTGGGGGTGAGGATGCAGCAAGTATCGCAGCGCATCTAACGAAGTACCTTTCGTAGTGGTGGAAGAGCCCCATTCCGAAGACCGCAACAACCCAGCTCACTAAGGCGACGACGACGATACCGACCACGATGGACAAACTACCCCCGCTAACAGCGGAGAGCATCTGGCCGCCGATAATACAGTCAATGGTGCAGTAGCCAACCATGAGTACGATGTTCAGGAAGCAGGGAATCTTGGAGGGCCAGTAGCCCATGAAGTATCGACACACAACCTAGGACACAACAAACTTTTAGCAACCGTCGCATACACAGTACCCATTTTACTCTCCATTCGAACTGACTCACCATAGTGCGGTTCCCGCTCACAGGTCCCCAGATGCTCATATACGCCGTCGAGCAGCTGCCCAGCAGCGCGCCAAAGACGGCGCACATAGCGCTATCTAGGAAGCCAAGGTTGAATACCAGCGGGCCAAAGAGGCCGACGGCGAGGTTGTTGACCGATACGTTGGCGCTGAACCATAACAGAGTGACCTGTAGGTCGGCCATTGCGGAGGCCGGCTGGCGCTCATCCGGCTGCACCCGGGTGATGCCGCGGGCCTCGAAGCCCGCCAGGCCCTCAATGCGGTCATTCAGCCGCCGCAGAAGAGACGGCACGGGAATCTTGGCCGGCGCCGGGACATCGCCGCTCCTCACATCCTCGGAGGAGCTTGTCGTGGTGGTGTGGGCCGCGCCACTAGCCTTCTCGAGGTCTTGGGTGACGGCTGCTGCCATTGTGTCTAACAATGGCGGAATCTATGCGTGTCTATCCTACGCCGGCGCGAGGAGCTGTCTCAGAAGCGTGGAGAGAAGATAGAGAAAGGGAGGCCGACCAGGAAAAAAAAGGAGGAAGGCCTCGGGAACTTGAAGGCTCGGCATTGAGGACCCTTGTGGGGGGAACGGACGCAGCTCTGGAGAAAAGAAGACGGGCATTCGCTTGCGCATGCATGCTGAATCCGCAAAATCCGAGGGTCGTCGAAGCGGAGCGGGGCATGCATGAGGGTTGCGGTGCTGCAGGCCGTTGGCGGCATGGGTGTTAGAGGTAGGTTGTATGCAGGTAGTTCTTTTACTGGCTTAATCGCAGGTGGCGAAAGTAGGGTTACCTTCTCAACCCTTGTATCTGCTCCCGGGATTCCCTGATATGGACCTGGACATTTTCCCACTTGGGAGTGGGAGGTTGTACCACTCGGGCGCTGCCTCGCTGGATGCGTGCTAGTTTCCTAGGTAAGATGCTTGCGAAGGATGGAGCTCCCAACCACCCGACAGGGCGGCACTGGCTTCCGGGTGCAGGGAGTGATGGAATGAGGGTGTAGAGCTTACATGAGGCTGGGGCGAGACCCGGCTGGTTGACTTGCTGGATGTCGGAGCATGGGTTTGGTTCACTGTGGCGCTTCCGAGTTGCTCGTAAAGTCACCCAGTTTTGCCAATAGTGAACAATAGTCGTGCTTTATAATCCAGTCCCATGCTCCCTGTCGGGATATTGAACACGAGGCGATATCCCCGGGGTACCCCCAACGCCAAGACCTAGGTATTCGCCGCAACATCTATAACGTAAAACGCGAAACAAAACAAGGCATACATCTATGCTATCAAACGCCGGGACCTCCCATGCACGCCACCGTGACGAGTGTATTTCCCTACCCGTTAACCTCGTGAGACATGGACCGTCTTCACTACCATGACCCGATTGCCAGGTTCGTCACTCCCGCTTCCCGTATCCGCACCCTTTGCTTCGGCGTTTATGGCCGTCGAGTTGGCCCTGCCATGCCATCCCGGAGTGAGTTCTATCTCGCTGCCTTGTGACTCGGCCGCAGGCCCAGTCATCCTCCTCCCGTCGTTGTGGTTTTGCTTCTGCTCCTCGGCATCGTCTACCTTGTCCCATGCCGTCTGCCCCCATGTGCTCAGCCACAGCGAAGAGTGCGTTTTCGGGCGCTGACGTCGACGGAATGGACCAGTTCTAATGTGTTGGGGGGTCTCGCCGGACTGTTTCGAGTCGAACCAGGAGCCCGCGTTGAAGACCTGCCGTATAAGGGGCCAGCAAAGTGGTATGTTCCCAACGCAGACGGCTATTGCTACCTCGCCCACGTACCAGTACACGTATCCGAGGTCGTTGGGGTTGTTGAAATTGTAGTATCGGTTCAGGACAGCTGCGATGATCTAAGGTGCAGATATTATGATTAGTATCGGATACGCAATGATGTTCCAAGTGGAGATATGAGTAGTACGATATACCCACATTAAAGACGCCGAGGCCCAGAACACAACAGAGGATAATTTTTCTAGTTTTCTGTTAGTTTTTATCAAACCCAAGACAACCGGAATTGTGTGGGAGAGGGATCTTGCCTCTTCACCGGAAGATGGGTCTTGATTATAATCGGGAGCGGGATTAATATGAGCATCAGGTCGGATGAAATGTTAAAGGACGTGGCGAATATCATATGGTGGTAGTAGGTTGCGCATTGTGCTTGAGTCTCGTCAGTTTCGATAGTGGGAAGGTCGATCACACGAGGTGCATACAGTATTTGACGGGGACTCTCCAATACTCGTAGATCGGCCGGCACCAGTATGTAAGACAGAGCACAACGACGAGGACGTAGCTGATAACACAATACACGGCTATAAGCTTGACTGCAAGGTGCTGCCATTGAAATGCCTCCCTCCTACACAGAAGGCTTGTTAGTGTCCATGTGGGTTCCCGCGACCAATGTCGTGTCTTTGGCGGACTGCTCACGTCAAGCGGTAATAGAGGAATAGCAGGCATGATTTGACGAGCCAGACCGTTGTCAGGGTGCACATCTCCAGGACGAGAGTCATCTTGCTTCCGTACACGGCCATGGCAGCCTCCTCGGGCGAGAGGGCGGCTGCCACCTCGGGGGCCATATAGTTGCTTCCATTCTTGGCGACTTCGTTGACGGCGACGACGAACCCGGTGAAGAAGACCTAGAATAGGGGGCGGCGGGTTTTTGTTAGCGACTCGCCGATATCCGACCATAATACTCGCCGAGGACGCGAGGTTTTCCTCCGGGCTCAGCACATACCGCCGCGACGAGCATCAACCAGTCCTCGATCTGGAGGTTCCTCAGGCTACCTAATTTGATTCTCCGCGCTATTCTGCAATTCGCGACGCGTCAGCAAAGCGTCACCGTGCGGGTACTGCAATTCCCGGCGCGCTGACTACGAGTCGTAAGCTTGGGGTTGGTGTGTGGGGACTTGCATTCGTGAGGCAATCAGCATCATGCCGACCGCGTAAAGAGTCCATGACTCAATGGCCATGGAATGGACGAAGTCGTCCATGGCGGCAATGAGAGAGCCGGCATAGACTGCGAGAAGCCAGGAAAACGAACGGCGATGGCCTCGCGAAGGCTATGTAAGTGATGCTGTCGACATGGTCCGGAAATTATGGCCCCAAGGAGCGGAATGGAATCGAGAGCCTACTCCTGAATGGGCTGTCACGCTCGCTTCCTCAACCATGCATGGCTGTCTACCAGAAACAATGGCGCTCGGACCCGGGAAACCTTGCCCAGCTACGAAGATCCATTGCCGTCCGGGTCCAGCCGATGTGCCGCCATCGCTCTGTCATTCGCTAACCAAACATCGGGGAGGTCTTATCCCTGCTTCCGGCCTCTAGTGCAGGCAATGGCGCCCCTTTTCCTGCAGTAGCCAATCTAAAAGAACCGCGCTACTTTCTCCGACGGCGTGGGGGACAGCGGCTTCTCCGATTTCGTCCCCCGGCAGCATCGCAGCCTCCACCATTTGTTCGCGTGATAATTACGTGTAAATAATGTGTCTGAGGCGCCTTGGATGCTGTCCGTTTGGGGAAATCGTCGCCGCTCTCCCGCGTGGCACTAGACGGAAGACGCCCGACGCCCGATAGAACAACTCTTTCGCAGATTCGACCTGAGGGGGAATAATTATTATACTGTACATACTCTGCGTAGGATGTCCAGGGATGCCACGCCGGTTTCACGGCACTAGACATGGGCTAGCATCAAGCCATCAGACCATCAACATAGCCAGGGATCGGTACGCATAACTTGATTGGTAGTGTTAACCCCGATGGCGTGTTTCTGTTCTGCCGTCAATTCGTTTCTCCCTTTTCGACGGGTCGTTTCCGGATATGCATGAGTTGTTCGAAGGGTGCCCGTTTGTAAATGGATAACCGAGGCTGGCGAGGTGGAGTTATGTATGGGGCAGAGGGGCCAGATAAGGATGAGCCCCAGTCTGGCACACCCCAGGGAGAACACATGAATCTCTCCCCCACCTTCGCCATTGGACCAGCAATAATGGCCACCACTACCAGCGCCGACGAATTCTGTCAGCGCCACTTCGACTTCATCGTCGTCGGGGGCGGCACAGCCGGACTCGTCATCGCAGCACGTCTCGCCGAGAACCCGGCGATCACGGTTGGCGTCCTCGAGGCTGGCGGCGTCGCAGTCGGCGAGGATGGCATTGACATCCCTGGTTGCTTTGGGCAGACGCTAGGCGGGCCCTACGACTGGCAGTTCGAGACAGTAGCGCAGGATGGGCTTGGGGGGCGGGTGCTCCCGTGGCCCCGCGGCAAGCTCCTTGGCGGCACCAGCGCGCTCAACTTCATGACCTGGAACCGTGCTAGCAGAGACGATTATGATGCCTGGGAAGAGCTGGGGAATGAT
>Ga0164242_10003605_pt1 | contig 17605 bp, 17 predicted proteins | sample OricomgcompostMG_FD_108783 | JGI IMG/M metagenome (GOLD analysis project Ga0164242, IMG submission 108783) | Miracle-Growth compost microbial communities from Emeryville, California, USA - Original compost - Miracle growth compost (MG) ...
CCGTGGACGCTCCCTGGAAACAGGGCGATTGCGATTCATGACGACCTTGAGTACTCCATCGTGCGCGTTGGAGAGGATGCCATCATTATCGGCAACAGCTGCCTCGAGTCTGTCCGTCAGGCCTGTTTCGACGAATCGGACTGGGAGGTCCTCCGGACAGTCACAGGCGACCAACTCAGGGGCCTACAGTATATCAACGCACTTATGGGCAAGGGAGCGTCGCCGCGACCAATCATCCATGGGCCTTTCGTCTCAGCAGATTCGGGTAGCGGCCTCGTCCACTGCGCACCGGGGCACGGGCTCGACGACTACCAAGTCTGCACGCGCCTAGGGATCCCCGTCGTTGCGCCCGTTGATAATGAAGGCCTATTTACCGAACAGGCCTACCCGGATGACCCCGAACGGCTGAAGGGTGCCTCGGTCCTGAAAGGCGGAAGCAAGGCCGTGTTGACCTTGCTAGGGGCCGACGTTCTTGCCGTCCAGAAGTACAAACACAAGTACCCGTACGACTGGAGGACAAAGCAGCCTATCATCATGCGGGCAACGGCACAGTGGTTTGCTGATGTGGCTACTATTACGGAACCTGCGCTAGGGGCTATTGGCGATGTACGTTTCGTCCCTGAAGTAGGGAGGAAGAGACTGGAAGCGTTTATCAAGGGACGAAGTGAATGGTGCATATCGCGACAGCGAGCCTGGGGTGTGCCCATACCAGCGCTCTATGACGCAAAGGGAGATGCTGTGATGACCGATGAGACCATCGAGCACATCATCTCCGTTATCCAGGCGAGAGGGATAGATGCGTGGTGGTCTGATGACGCCGCCGACCCGGCCTGGATACCAGCATCTCTCGGCAAGCAAGGAGGCTATACGCGGGGCACAGACACCATGGATGTTTGGTTTGACAGCGGTAGTAGCTGGGCCCAAACGGGAAAACAAGCCGATGTCTACCTAGAGGGCTCCGATCAGCACCGCGGCTGGTTCCAGTCTAGCCTCCTGACGAGAGTGGCCGCATTAGCTGCTGAGAATTCTCGCCCGAATGCAACTCAAGTTGGGCTTGCTCCGTTTAAAACGCTCATCACCCATGGGTTTACTCTAGACCAAGAAGGCAAGAAGATGTCCAAGTCGCTTGGCAACATCATTACCGGGGATCAAGTCATGGACGGGTCCTTACTGCCCCCTCTCAAGATAAAGAAGAAAGGGGGGAACCCCCCGATGGTTCGGGATGCCCTCGGCCCGGATGCCTTGCGGCTTTGGGCGGCCAGCAGCGACTACACGACGGACGTCATCATCGGCGAGGCTGTGCTGAAATCGGTCCACCAGGCCCTCCTTAAATATCGAACCATTATCAAGATGCTACTCGGATCGATGCACCCTTCCGCACGAACCGCTCCCCTGACCGCTCTCGACCACATTGCCATCATCCAGCTCGGGGATGTGATGAAGGAGGTAGGGGGCCTGTATGACAATTTTGAGTTCCACAAGGGATTCAGCGCCCTCAACCGCTGGGTCACAAACGATTTGTCTGCTTTCTACATGGAGGCGTTGAAGGACCGCCTCTACTGTGCCGACGGCGGAGGAGTGCTAGAGCCGATTTTCTTCGGTTTCTTGAGGATGCTGGCTCCGATCACTCCGCTTCTTGTTGAGGAAGCATGGGAGCATGCACCGGCGTGGTTGAAGGACGACCCGTAAGTTTATTCTATCATGTTTACCCTTGACGCTGGCTAGGACAGCTCGCTAACGATCTAGTAGATCTGTCCTCCACCCACTCCACCAGCTCTACTCCTCCCCCATAATCGACAGGAGCCGCTTGACACACCTCGAGCCCGAGCTCCGTAAAGCCGTCCCCGTCCTAATGTCTGCGCATGCCGCCATCAAGGCGGCCTCCGAGCGTGCTCGAGCGGAGAAAGTCCTCGGCTCGTCCCTGCAGTGCTCAGTGATCCTCCAAGTCCCAGACGGCAAGGCCCTCTCCAGCCTCAAGGGGTTGGCGGACGAGCTCGAAGCTATGTTTGTAGTCTCGTCTGTTGACTTGAACACCGAGGTCCCGGAGAGCGAGTGGGGGTTCTCTGAGGCGTTCGAGTCCCACGGTTCCAAATGCCTGGCGTGGGTGTTACCCCCGAGAGAGGCCAAGTGCCCCAGGTGTTGGCGCTACGTTGCGCCGAAGGAGGATGAACTCTGCCAAAGGTGCGATGAGGTCGTTGCAAAGTTGTAGGATTCGAGAAGGGTGGTTAGGAATGCAATGTAAGAACACACAATCCTGTTGTATAGATAGTAGAGTCTAGATAGAGTACGAATAAATACCCCCTATTCTCTTCACGTATCCCCCAGGTCTGATCCTTAACTGTTATTACAATTCACATCTCTAGCCCTATGTAAACTGTCCTGTATCAAAACAACCAACTACCTCTCTGCATACGTTACCACTCCGCTACTTCCCCCGCCTTCGGCTTCTGCATGCGGATGACTTTGTCGCAATTCAGCAGACACAGAGGGTCGAAGGCTTGTTTAAGCTGTCCCAAATAGGTTAGCAAAACTGGGAGCGGCATGAATAAAACTAAAGAATGGCTCGCATACCTTTCTCATAGTGTCTATTGTGCTTTCACCAAGCTCGTGTGGGAGGTAGTCCCTCTTGACAAGCCCGACACCGTGTTCGCCCTAAGTTGTAAATAATTAGCCACCTATAAAGAACGAAAGGAAGGCGGCCACGAGGGGCCGACTTACAGTGACCGTTCCTTCTAACTCAATAGCTCGCTTCACCATCCGATGGACACAGTCCTCGGCCAGCTTCTTCTCCGCATCGTTGTAGAGAAGGATTACTTGAGGGTCCCAGTTAGTTCTAGCACCGATAAGAACAACAACAATGGGCAAAGCTGTACTTACTGTGGAAGTTTCCATCACCGACATGGCCCACGATCGAGTTAGCAAGTCCCGACTTCCCAAGATCCCGTTTAGTCTCCTCAATGATATCCGGCAGCCTCGAGATAGGCACAGCCACGTCCCCGGTCCACACGCGGTCTCCCGTGCGCCCAGCCGCAATGGTACTCCACAGCGCCTCCTTCCTCGCGCTCCACAGCTCGTCCTGCTCGTCCTTCCCCTTGGCGAACTCGAATCCTTTACTCCCCGTCGCGCGCGCAATCTTCTCGACAATGGCGACCTGCTCCTTGACGCCGCGGTCGGTGCCGCCAAACTTGAAGAACAGCGTCGGCACCTCGGCCCAGGCGCGGCTGGTCCCGCCGGCGGCGTTGATGTAGCGCATCTGGTCGGCGTCGAGGATCTCCACCGCCGCGACGGGCACGCCGTCGCCGACGACGCGCGCGACGCAGTCGGCGGCCTGCCGGATCGACGGGAAGCCGCAGACGGCGACCGAGGTGGCCTGCGGGCGCACCGTCACCTTGAGGGCGGCCTCGGTGACGAGGCCGAGCGTGCCCTCGCTGCCGACGAAGAGCCGCGTGAGGTCGTAGCCGGCCGAGCTCTTGCGCGGCCGCTGCCGGGTCTTGATGATGGTGCCGTCGGCTAGCACGACGGTGAGGCCCAGCACCCAGTCCTTCATGGTGCCGTAGCGGTAGGCGTTGGTGCCGCTGCACCCCGTCCCGATCATGCCGCCGATCATGGCCCCGGGGCCAGGGTCGGGCGGGAAGAACAGGTTGTCGGTGGCCAGGGTGTCGTTGAGCGACTCCCACCCGACGGCGGGCTGGACGATGACGTCGAGGTCCTCCTTGTGCAGCGCCAGTATCTTGTTCATGCGGCCAAAGTCGATGCAGATGCCGCCGCGGGTGGGCTCGAGGTGGCCCTCGAGGCTCGTGCCGCCGCTGAAGCCGACCACGGGGATGCGCCGCGTGTGGCACACCTTCATGATCTTCGATACCTCTTCCGTCGTGGCCGGGAGGACGACGCAGAACGGCCGAGACGACGCGGCGGCCTGGTGCGAAGACCACTCCGACGTCGAGTGGTGGTCTAGGTCTGTGGTCTTGGTGCTGACGTTCTCCTCGCCCACGATAGCTACGAAGTCGGCCCATGCGGCCTCGAGTTCGGCCTTGCCGGTCTTGTGCTTCGGGGCGCGGGTCGCGTTTAGAGGGAGGGTCGAGCTCGGGTCTGGGTCTCGGGGGTATTTCATGCCCATGTACCAGCAGCTAGCAGCCGTGAAGAGCAGCACTAGAGATGACCGTTAGCACGAGGATAAATGCAAGCATGGGGCGCTGCCTCGAGTGGAGGGGAACTTGGTATATGTCCGTACTGAAAGTAAAGGCAAAGTTCCTCGACGATGCCGAATCGGCCCTCTCCAGCGCGGCCTTCTCACGCTCAGCCTTCTCCCGCTCCATGCGAGCTGTGATACTCTCCATCATCTGGCCCTTGAAGCTCGGTCCTTGCCCCCTCTCTGTAGACATGAACCTGGCCGTGCTGCTACTGACAATAACGCATCTTGCCTGGAGCGCTGCTGGTCGCGAAGGCGCCCGCAAGCCCCGTGCCAGGCATCTCGAGGCTCGGCTTGTGAGGTGCGACATGTTGGCCTGGAACATTCGAGTGCCAATTGAACTGAATGAGGCGAGGGATCGCAGGACGAGGGGGTTATGACATCCTGTATCGCCGTATTATTTGCGGAGTTGCTGGTTGGGTTGGGGTTATTGCGTGCTGCTTGAGGAAGCTGATTGATTATAAGCCGAGAAATTTTGGGTTGCACCTCAGCGCCATTGATCCCCGCATCGACCCCATAGCTTCAAACGTGGGGAACCTCTTGTCTAAGCCCATCACGCTATACGGCAGGCATTTCACTTTTAAATTCTAAAGTAACCGCTTAACGCAGTGTAAGGTTGATTTAAGTACGTAGATTAGGTAGGTAGGCATGTAGACTATCTATCAACATTGTCAAATCCAATCGCCGCCACGCCAGCACGACTCCGCCCACTCGTCCATCTAGCCCGTGATCCACCCACGGACGAGCTGTACACTAAAGGACGGCGTGCCCTGCGTATCCTGCACATGAGCCAGGTAAGCCTCCAGCTCGGCGTCCCCGTCGATCTGCAGCGGCACCTCGCCGCCCTTGCCATCCTTGACGAGACCCTCTATGGCGAGGCACAGGGCGCCGGGGAACTTGGTCACGGCGGCATTGCGGAGCTCTTCGACTGACCGGGAACTCAGCGTCGAGATCCACATCGGCGGTATGGCGGTGATCGTCGACCCGGGTTGTAGGCGGAAGTAGATGGCGATTGTTGAGGTTGGTGTGGCGCTCGGTTGGTGATACACCGGGGCAGGCTGCAACGGGCGGTATTGTTGGGCGTAGGGTTGCTGCTGCTGCCCCACGTAACTGGGCTGTCCCTCCGTGGCCAGGAGCATTGACGATCCTAGGCCAGGGTCGATGGAGGATAGATCTGGCTGTGCGGCCATGACTGCAGAGGGGAGCAGGCGGGCCTGAGTATGTGCGTGCTCCGGGGCCCGGTGTCCCCTCTGAGTACCTGGGCTTCGGCCGCTCGAGAGCTGTGCGACCTGAGGGCTATCCGTATCGGAAAACCCGCCGTCGTCCATAATCTCGGGTTCCGCCGCCTGCTCGGATCCAGAACCTGCCGATGCGCTCCTCGCTGGAGGCGCCCGATCCAACCGGCCCTTGATTAAATCGTCCCTGTACCGTTTCCTCACATCCCGCGCGAGCACGTTCTTAGCCTTGATCCTTTCCTCGCGGCTGTGCCCCGCGTCCTCGGAGGCAAGGACCCTCTGCAGCAACTCCGACCCCTCGACCCAGTTCCTCATCAGTTGGTTCCAGTGCTCCTCGCCTACCTCTAGCTTGCCGGTGAACTTATCAGCAACCAGGATCCGGTAGAATGCGAAGAGGACCTCCCGCGCCTCCTCGGGGTTCAGGCCGAGGACGTTCTTGGCCTGTGCGAGAGTCATCTTCTTCCCGATTATGCGCATCCGCTTGGTGACGTCGCAGCATATGACGTCGATGGCGAGCTTCTTCGAGTCCATGCCCTCCTTGTCCCATAGGAGCGAGCGTAGGTGCGGCATCTCTCGCACTAGTTGCTCCTTGACAGCTTCCCATTTCTCGGGCCCGGCAATGGTCTTCTTGATCACCCCAGCCCCCTCGCATATAACCTGGAACCTCTGGCGGAAATCCTTGTAGAGATCGGGGTCGAGTCCTAGGATCGTCTTGCTGTCCTCCAACGTGGTCTCGGACGGGAAGCGCGGAGGCCCCGGGGGGTCGGCAGGCATTCCGCCCCAGACGCGAGTCCTCCTCCGTCTCTTTTTGGTGGCCCATTTCTCAGCCGATTCGATTGCCATGGCTCGTTTCCGCTCCTCCCTCCACGCCTGCTCGGCCGGATCTAGCTCGACCGCCATAGAAGTCCCGACGACGCCTGCGTCAGGTCCTATCGCGATCCCACCACTATTGTCGCCCGCTGCTACATCTTCCTCAGATCCCGCATTCTCGACGGACTGTGGAGGCGGGGCTATTATAGGCTGTGTCTTCTTGTTCCGGACCTCGGTGGGTACACGTAGGAGCCAGCGGTGCTTGGAGCGGACGCGCGTCAGCTCGCGCATGCAAATGTCGAAGCCCTCATCCTGGAGGATGCGCAGCATCTTCTTTTGCGCAACGTTGGTCTCCCATAGCTGCCGTATGCGGTCGACCAGCGCCTCGTTCTTGTAGGCGGGGTTCTGCCTCGACCGAAATTCCCATTTCCTGAAGTAGCACAGGAGAGATCGTTTACTGCGGAAAGGGCCGTGTATTAGTCTAGGATATCACGACATGCCTATTCGTAGAAGCGCTTGTAGCTCTCCGTTCTCCGGGGATCTTAGGGGTTAGGGTGTTTGTTCAAGCGAACCCAATGGCCGGCCGGAGAGATGAGAGTTCGGGCTGGCACGAATTACGGTTGACCAGAGTTGTCACCATCACCCATTCAAGGAAACATACCTGGGTGTGAAGTTGTATTGTGTCCTTAAAATCTCGACAATTTCGTCCACCGGCCTCTTCTCGTCGACATACAAACGGCGGCATATATGCTTATGCTTGTCCCACTCGTAAACCATGTTGGTAAAGAAATAGCCACAGTATGCGGAGATTCAGAGGATGAAAGTTGCGCGAATGGTCAGACTCGCCAGCTGCAAAGCGGAACCAAAAGTGCAGCCAAATCCTACAGTGTGAAATATCCACTGTCCGACTTAACACTGTTCCAGATCCCCCTTCTGCTTACACTCAGGTATGGATCTATACTCCGTACGACCTTCGGACGTTCCGACTTAAATGGCTTAAGGATTCTAGTAGGGCAAGTCGTTGTACATTCGTTAGAGACAGCATTAGTGAGTAAAGGTAGATACAGTACAGTGCAACTCAATCCGGAGGCCCTCGTCCAAGCTCTTGCGCTCCCCAATCCAGGGCCACTTCCTAGTCTTTGCGCGCTCTCTCTTTAGCAAGTTCGATAACATCAGCCCACTCTGCTGGACGTAACCTCCCGCCGGGGTAGACCTCGTTCAAGTACGCCTCGGTATCCTTCGCGAATCCCAGCAGCTGCTCCTCGGCGCCCCACTCGGCAGCGGCCATGATACCGACGGGGAGCTTCCCCTCGCCCTGCTCGGCGTCGACATACCCGGCCGGACACGTCACAGCCGGCAGGCCCGTCGAGTTGGCAAACCAGCAGTACGTCATGCAGAGCACGGATATATTCCCGTCGGTGAACCCGTACGCCTGGTCCCCGTTGTGCACCGGCCAGCCCGCCACCGGCACCGTGGGGGTCACGATCAGTAGGCCCGGGTAGCGCTCGTACAGGAAGGCCATGTGCGCCATGATGACGTGCCGCAGCTGCGCGTACTTGATGTAGTCGGTCGCGCGGCCCTGTGAGGCTACCGCCATCATCAGTCGGTTCGGGGCATTTATCATCGATAGCCCGTTCGTCGCTTTGCTCCGCACGTCATTAAGGCCCTCATTTAGGCAGGTTGCCACGTGGGCGAGTTGGCCTTCTACGAGGTACGGGAGCTGGATGTCGACCACCTCGTAGCCGCGCTTGGAGGTGAGGTAGTCGATAACGTTTTGTACGGTCTTCAGCACTTCCGGAGTCGACCGCTTGAGCCATTCCCTGTGGATGCCGATGTACTTCTTTGCTGACGGGTCGGGCCGTGTTGATGGCGAGAACATCGCCTGGGTAGGGTCTTCGGGGTCTGGTTGAGCCATGAGCCTATACGCAATGGTCATATCGTCCACGGTCGAAGCCATGGGCCCGACGACGCACACGGTCGAGTTTTTCGTGCAGGTCCTATTATGTGTGACTTTGAGTCCATAAACACCGTTGAAGGCTGGTGGGATACGGATGCTGCCGCCTGCTCGATGCGTCAGGGGGGCCTTCATAAGTCAGGGGACTCGCGGTTCCTAGAGTCTTACCAGCATCTGTGCCGACGGCAATGGGAACTATGCCACCCCCAAGCGCCGAGCCCGCTCCAGAGGACGATCCGCCAGGGTAATAGGATGTGTTGTACCAGTTTGTTGGCGTGCCAGTCGACGGCTGTGATGAATCTGTCAGTCTTGGCCGCGATAGCCGGGAAGAAGGACTTTAGTCGGGCGACTCACATTACAGCCACTGGTATCTAATGACATGTCAGCATTGGCACTGGTCTAGTAACTGTATGTGGCTGGAGCAAGCAATCTTACCCATCCCAATCTCATGCAAATTCATCTTCCCCATCATAATAGCGCCAGCCTCTTCAAGCTTTTGGCTGGGCCATTCGGTGTGATCCGCGGGTGACTGGAAAAAGGGGTGCGACTTGTCTACCTTCCTAGCCCCAGTACTGACAAAGCCCTCAACGTCAATGTCGTCCTTGACGCCAAACGGTACACCGTCTAGTAGGCCCAAGGGTTTGCCGGCCGCCCACCGCGCGGTCGAGGCCCTGGCCGCACCCAGGACGTCTTCGACGTTGTGCTGGAGCCAGGCGTTGGAGTACTTGGACGGGTTTTCCACATCCCGCCGGATAAGCGGCAGGAGGGTCTCGACTACCTCGAGAGGCGTAAGCTTACCGGCCTTGTACAGCGCATGATAGTCAGCGGCGGAGTAGAAACGGCCAGCGAGGTTTTCAGGTTGTCTCTGGAACGATTCTGGCGCAACGTCTAGCTCAGACAGTTGCGAGGATCCATCTGCAATGGGAACCACGTTCGGCTGTGCACACGTAAGTAAGAGAAATAAGGACGCGTACTACTTAATCGGAGCTTACATGGAACCTCGACGGCCCCTGGCCCAAGCCGGGGATTTGGGATGGCTTGTCAAACCCCCCGTTTGCCCATAGCTTCCTCTGGAGGTAGTTTGAGTTGCAAACGCTGCCATTCTATCAGCAAACCGAGCTGGACCACTCCGCCGCTAGTTAGGGAATGAGGGGACGTACAGTGAAGATACAGCGACCAGTGGCCACCCCCTGAGGGGAGGATTGCTGCCAGGCTCGGGCTTGTATTCAAACGAAGCGGCAGGTGCTTCCTGGGGTGCTGGGCAATTCATAAACCGGCGAGTAGGAGCCATCTTGAGCGCCAATTGGATATGTATGTATCTTTATCTAGATAGCAGGAGAGAGTTAGGCAATTGACTGTGTCTGCAGTGAGATGCTAGAGTGGAGTTACCGTGAAGCTGGAGCTCTGGGATCCCAAGTGAACCTCGTCGCGTAAATTAAACAAACTGTGGATTAGGTCAAGTCTTTGACTGTGATAAAATCTGGAAGAGGGTTAGTTATTCAAGAAGCGATACCCATGTGCCAGCTTGCCAATACCAAAGCATGGGAGCTGCGCCGCAGAGGGAGGGTGCAGGGAGCTTCAAGCACGGGGTGCAGAGGGGTTGCAATGTGGCTTGCAAGCTGACGGTTTGTGGCTGAATTTGACATGTGGAGGTTAATGCAGCAACGCAGTTGTCCGGGATCGAGATCAAATCGAAAGCCACCAACGTTCTTGTCATACATAACGCCAATGCCTGCAAGATGATCCGTAGAGTGGGTAGACAGCTTGAGATTGGCTGAGTTACGCAACACAAACTCACAATCAGAGTGAGGTACCATCATTGAGATGCAGTATTCCATGGCTGGCGTGTGTATTCTTTAGCTTAAAGCTAGCAAGCCAACGATCCCATCGACCCCTGTTGACAACTTCCAGGTGAAGCCAACCCAGGTGCTCCTTGCCCTGCCTAGTCCAGTTCACAGGAGCACCCGGCCTTCCAAAAAAGAAAAAGAAAAAGCAAACCACTGTAACCAGACGCCAACTCCGTCCAGAATATCTGGGCATGACATGACCCGCGTATGCAGTGGGTGAAAAAGGAAATAAAAGAGGCAATACAGGTATCTTTGCTACCACGGTCTGTTGCCGATGACCTTGGCCAGCCGGCCTATGTGCCCCTTAAAACCCAAAGGAAAAGACAAAGAGAAAGAAAGAAAAAGAAGAAAAAGAGCCCAGGGCAAATGAAGGGGAGGGGAAACATTCAGAACCTTTAACTCCCATGGAAAGCACAGTATAACATGTGTGCCCTTTGCCTTGAATCATAACCCTGCCGAACGCCTCGCCAAGCTGCCCTTCGGACCCAATCCAGGGTATCCGTAGTCTGTAGCCACATCGTTCATCATAAAGGGGGGTATGGGGTATTTTGTTGTTTCTTGTTTTCGTAATCGTCGTATCAGTCGCCGCGCCGCGTATCTTGTGCTGTGTACTTGTCTGGGGGTATCTTGTGCTGTGTCTTTCGTCGAGTGTCTTTGCAGGTCCAGACACCGAGATCTTTGCTTGTGAGCACTGGTAAGCTGATTCCCCGTAGGTGGATATCAATGGGATAATGCGTGGTAGACGGCGGTGGCATGGGCTGTTCCATGCTGGATATTCGAGGGAGAGAAACCGAGGCTTGGATGTGTGATGAATTGGGGTGCTTGTGTCTTGCAGTGCCTTGCTTGTCGATAGGAGGACTGTGTCGAAAAGTGCAGTTCCTTAAGGCTTGTCCATCTCATCTGCCGTCCTTCTCGTCCTCCCTTCCTTCCTTCCTTTCTTTATTTGGCACCCATTCGGAGCAGCTTTGTGCGCAGCCAGAAGACAAATCCGTGCCAGTATCCCTGGGTCTTCTTCTTGGCAGTGCGCACCCTCCTAGGCTGCGCCTGGGTGAATTGGACGCCGTCAATGCTTGGCCCAAACTCAGGGGTGGTGACACCAGTAAAAGTGTCGTAGTTGCTGGCCCAGAAGTCCATCTTTTTTTCAGGGTCGGTAGTGTTAGCACAATTCTTCCCTCCGCCGTCGCCGCTGCCACCGCCGCTACTGCCAGCACACCCGCTATTCTTCCTGCTAGCCCTCCCAGTCCCTATGCCGCTGATCGGGCTGGCCGTGATCGCCATTGACCCCAGGCCAAACCCAGAGGCGGACGATACGTCGTGCCTCGATGAGCCGGCCGTGAGGATCCCTCCAATCCTAGCAGTGCCGCTTCCACCACCTCCAGGGCTCATGGCCTGGTTGAGGCTGGTGGCCGTGCTCTTGCGCGAAGCTGAGGGACGGGGCACTGCTATCTCGCCGCTATTCCGAGCAACACCAGCAATAGAGCCAGGTCCGGTGCGGACACTGGCTTGACTACCTCTACCACCACTACCACTACCACTACCACCGCCACCTCCACTTACTCCCATGGGTGCGAGTTTCTTCATCAGCTGTGCGGCCTCTTTCTCCATCCGGATGGCCTCTTTGGCGTCGTGCCGCTCACGCTTGCGGATCTGCTCACGGTCGTACTTCTCCTCTTTGGCGCGCTCGCGCTCGTCGAACTTGCGGCGAGCCTCGCGGATCTGCTCGGCCCGGGAGGCGGTGTCCACCTCGGAGCGGCTTCGCAGGCGCGGGAAGGCCGAGCTGTCAAAGGGCGACATTTCGGATGACAATGGCGATGTTGGAGATGCGAGTTGAGAAGTCGAGCCTGCAGCTGCTGCGGCGGCGGCGTGGTTGCCGTTGATGTTGGTGGTGCTGCTGTTTTCGGCGGCGAGGCCGTTGAGACTGCCGGTGGGCGACTCGAGTTTTCTTAACGCGTGGTTGAGATGGTTTAAATGAAGATCAGAGTGACTGGAAGTAACAAGAGTACCATGCGCAAGGCGTGATGAAGTTGTCGTCGATCTTCCAGTATTCACTCGGAGTTGTGGTGCGGCCGAAGAAATATCAGTCAAGGAGGAGGTACGTTGGCTGGCAAAAGAGGGGCGCCGGAGACCGGGCTGAGAAAAGGTCGAGGAGCGGTTGTGATGCTGAAGGTGATGTGAAAGTGACGGTGGGCCCGTATAGGGGGAGAAGGACTGAGATTCCAGGCCGTCGTCGTTTTCCGTTATGGTCGGCGAATAATCCCTCGGAGTGTCAAACGAGGCCATGGAGTTCGCATACGACAAGGGGGGAGTCGAGGTCCGAGGCGTCTGCTGGAAAGGATGCACGAAAGTGCCGCCCCTTGGACCGCTACCGTTCGTCGCGACCGATATGTGCGACGTTCCGCTGGCAGAGCGCGTATGTTGCGGTTTCCGGATAACACCTCCCACCCCACCTCCACCACCACCACCTCCTCCTCCTCCTCCTCCACCACCACCACTAATACCACTCATACCACTGATACCACTTCCACCTCTACCTCCTTCATCTCCTCCTGGTCCAAAGCTAACACTGAATTCCCTAGCAGAGCGACCGGAGCTACCGGCGTCCCAGCTGTCAGCCCATGCTTGGCTCGGCTGCTCCTCCCACCCGCGATCCAGGTCGAGAGAGTTCTTCTCCGAATGCGCCAGCTTCTTGAGGATGGGCTTGACTTTTATCCTCGCTTTGGTCAGCTTATTTGGCACTCCCCCTAACGGACCATGGGCTGAAGCCATGGCCGTGTAATTGGAAGCTCCAAAACAGGCAGGGCCAGCGGGTTTTGATGTCGTTGGCCGTTCGTTGTCCGGGATTGGCGGAGAACGGCAGAACCCCAAGCTCTTATCGCCGTGCTCACAGGCGGTGAGCGGGGAAGCGACACCACAACGAACTCATTTGGAGTCAATCCACACGTTGAGCAAGTGATGGGCGGGCACTGAGCTGGAGGAGAGAAGCTTATAGAGGAAGCCTCTAATCTGTTTATGAGACGGATAGAAAGGGAGAGGGAGAGTTTCAAGCTGGCCCAGCAACGAGGCGACCAGAGGAATGCTGTACACCGCGCGGAGGTGGCGGCCGGGGGGAGGATGGGGTTTGTGGCGGGAAGAGGGTGTGTTTTTGTTGGCTCCCTGTTCGCCAATTCGCCAAGCACAGGCGGGACACAGACAACACTCTCTCTCTGTTGCTGTACGCGCAACCTCACTGATTCAGCCTCATTCCTTCGCGCGATGCGAATCAGGGGCGAAGAAGTCTCAGAGATAGAGGTGGTTGGACGATACGATAGCAAACGAAGGGGGTCGATCGCAAGAGAGATCTTCACGAGCTCTCTCCTCTGCTGGCGAATTGGAGATGGAAGATGGGGGAAGAAGCTCTGACTCCAGGCTACCGATCTAGAAGTTTGGCGGGATCGACGGCCGTAAGATGGGTCCTGGGTCGGAGCGGGGTGAGGAGCGAGTGGATAGATGGATGGATGATGCTTGCATGGGATGTTGTGTAATCCGTACATCCCCGCACCTGCAATTGAGGGGAAGTACACACACTCACTCCAGCAGTTTTATTCGTATCGGCGAAATCTATGATCCCCTCATCAGTCATCACGGTCAAGTTTCCAATGCCACGGATTTCTGATTTGCATAGATTGCGCGGCCGCACCTGAGGTCGCTACACTCCCGCCATCAACGGAGAGGCCCTCCTATTCATCAATCCAAGACGCGGCATGAAGTCATATCAACAAAGGGGCCCCTTGTCAAGACTTGATTGATCCTCTGTTCTACAATCTACCTGTCTCTCTCTCTCTATCTGTCATGGGGTAACCAACCGGTGGGACACACGGTGGAGATCTGGCCGCAGCGGGATCGGAAGGTGGCCGGAAGCCCGGGCGTGAAGTGATGATCCTGTGATTTCGACCAGATCCTTGGCGGACCCCTCCTTGTGCTTCGAGGTAAGCACTGGTCATGATGCTGCATCTCCAAAGCCGCTTGGCCGTTAGGGCGGCCTAATTGGCAGATGGTTGGTCCAGAAGCGATAAGGTGAGACTCGCGGAGGGTCATGCATTCGCGGCCGAAACCGCCAATAACAAACTGTCCCAATAGCTCTTCCGCGAATCAATCTGATCCCCTCATGTTTATTTTGTGCCTCTATTTTTTTCTTCTTTCGTTCTCTCTTGTTGTTGTGGCCGTATAATGGGCCATCATCACGATGACAAGACGGTGGGTCATTGTCAAGCGAGGCTGTGTGTGTAATTGTCTCTCGGGTCGTTTGCCTGGTTGCAAGCAAACACGCGGGGCTGGGAAAGGGGCGAAACCTGCCTAATCGCGCATGCTATCTAGTCGGGTTGTTATTAATAACCCGTGGCCGCAGATTACTCGCTTTATCTCCTTTGCATGTTTGTTGTTCTAGGCCGGCTCTTTTCGGGTATTTGGCTACGCAAAAAAAAAGGTGAGACAGTGAGGCGTCCAAGGTTGATGAGCCAACAACCCACGGAGACGGCAACCGAAACTCGTTTGTCCAAGCCTCCCGCTTCGACTTTCCCGCCCAAGTCTGCCGCCTAACGGGGAAGGTCGCACATAGGGTTGGTTGATGGGTCTCCAAGCAAACCAATATGTGAAACCCGATAGTGCGGAACATTTCATAAAAATGATTGTTAGCCGGATTTGAGTTTCCCCATTCTCAAATCACACAAAGATGCTCCGTCACCCAACGGTCACTGTGATAGACCTACATGTTAGAGTCGTAAATGGTAAGTAGTATTTGTAAGTATGCATGCGTTTAGCTGTTGGCCAAGAGTCACAATTGTGGCCGGGGCTGGTTCGGGACCCCCGACACGATAATGCCGCCGATATGAGTCCGGAATATTTGTATTTGAGATGTGATATTTAACATATCCCGGCCGCTCCGCCAACAAGACAGTGTTATTTCGGTCATACCGACGATCAGGGATATAAGCTGCGGCGGTAACATCATGCTCCAATCCTAGGGCGAAGGGCGGAATGTCATGTCGAATGCCCAAGGTGATAGTTGGACGTTGCTGTCCTACGTACGCCGTCCTCTCAATCGTACGAGGCCGTTGGAAGATGAGCAGCCTGGGGAGAAGAGATATCCCACCCCGCCCACAGACTTTAGGGCGAGGAGGCCTGCCGGCTCGCAACAGCCGTGACCCCGTCCTCAACTGCCCCCGATAGCTAAACGCCAACAGGATTATCTCGAACTTGGGTCGGCAAGGGTCGGGTTGGAAGAAAAGGGAAGGTGTTCATAACGAGCAGGCGGAGCAGGAAGCAGAACCATATCCCGGACTACTTCCCCCGCTTCACAGTTAGCGCCCGCGGTTGTCGGGCACTTCTCCGCAGTATATCCCTGAGGATCATCACGCTTCGGTCCGCCCCTCGGCCCCGACGAGTCATGGACCCCGGCTTGTTGTTGCCACTAGGCAAAATCTCTCCGCGAGTTGGCGGGTCAGACGGATGAGGTGTTGGAGATCGTCTCAAATCCACGGACGATACCTCGCCACCATGCCCCGTGTATTCACACAAGGGTATAGGTGTTGTACTGGAGACTTCCCAGGCCAGGCGGCTCGCAACAGTGGCGGGTAGGGAGGTAGAAGGACATTTAACGTATGCCTGCGATCATCCGGTCTATCGTCTCCAACAGGCGGGATGTTGGTGAGATGTTTGAGGGGCAGTGTGTCACCGATGGGATCACGAGGGCGGGAGTGGCGAGGCCTTCGTAGGCTGCGATTGCTCGTCACTGAAGGAAAGACGGCAAAGCAAGATTGCTCAGCTGGTCAAAGACGAGCTCAAGCTTCCGAAATAGATGCAAAGAGGCCCCACGGAAGCGGCGAGAGAGAGAACATCATCGAACGGTCATACGGTGGCTCGTCGAGCCAACCGGCCACACTAAGCCCTCGGCGTCGCCCAATCCTCCTTACAGACGAAAGGGACTCCCCACACTCGCGGGTTTGTCACAACCTCCGTCTTTTTCCCGTTTGCTTCGCCTCTCTCGTCAGTTTTGACGAGGGAGGCGACGACGATCTGCCTCCACTTCCCCTCTTGTTGATTTTTTTTTCCTGCATTGCCAGAAGGGGGCATGGTGCATCGGGAAGTTTGGGGGGTTGCCACCAACGAAGTGGAAAGAAATATCACACCCTAGGGGGCATGTTGGGGAGGAGGGGGGGTTGATCGCCGATTGTAATTCGATTACAATTTCCAACCCCAAGGGCGTTGGTTCATCAACTCTTTGCCACCGATGTCAGCTCACGTCCTCTGAGAGAGAAAGTCGGGTCCGTTGTCGGGAGCCACCTTGTCAACACCTTCACGTAGGTACTAAGGCAGAGAGTGAGGCCTGTAAGGGGTGGCTTAGGATGATCCAGCTGCCGTTTTCGACCTCCCAAGACCGGAGGGCCTTGATCCACGCGAAGACAGCACATCTTGCATGGCAGAATGTGAGGGCTTCGGCTGGGTTTTCGGCCATGATTCGTCGGAACTCTCCGTAGATTGGCGACATGACCTTGGTCTTCGTCTGGCAGGGTATGCCCTGTAGCCTCGCACCTTGACCGCTAGCTTTCTGCTTAGTTTACAGCTGCTCGATAGGTAGCATCTCTGGGCTCCCAACAGGCAGCTGCAAGATGTCTGTCCCCTTGAAGGGGCAGGCAGCCTGGCTCAAGGTAAGGAAGGTTTGGGGGAAGTGATGATGAGGTTCCGCGACGCGGCCATGGTAAGTAGTCTGTCTCGGTAGGATGAGTTCGCGCAAAAGGACTGAGCCGCCACGCGGGGGCTCTTCGGTCCACGGATCCATCGAGTTTAAAGACGGGAATATAGCCAAAGCCTGACGGCCTTTGCCTCTCGATCCAGAGCCCACGATAGGCAGCGGGCGGAGGAGGGATGTCGCACAGCAGATAGCTGATGCAACCGAGACATCAGGGCGTACTATTTCTCTCCCTCCCCCCTTGTCCCTATTCGAATGCAGGGAGTATACATGTATGCGTCAGGCTGCAGGTCGCATCATGAAAAAAAAAATCGTGCTCTTTTTTGCCGTGACCCACGACGCACCTGTTGGCCGCTGCCACGGTCGTCTGCGGCCCCATATGCGTGGTAAGGGCTCGGAACTGATTTTATCCAGAAAATGTTGCAATCTAGGTCGCCGCACGAGATTGGAAATTTGGCTCTGGATGCACATCACCGAGATCCTCTTGCTGCCGGAAGCAGCAACCTGCTTCCCCGAGGCATGTCTTCCCGCCCCAGCCGCTTCCATCGCTTGGGCATGGCTTTAATGGAACCGTGGTTGGGGTTCCACCGTTCCATTTACAGGGGGGTGGGAGGGCACGTACAGGTTTCCCCCGCGGAAGCGACCGTTCGTGTGCACCCCCGCCCTAAAACCCCCATCGCCATCGACCGTTCGTCCCGCCTCTGGTGTTTCTTATGCGTAATTAGGTGTAAAGTGGAACGACGCCCTCGAAGGAGGCCCCGCAGCAAACACACATCCATCACACCCACCACCCCACCCCCCCACCCTCCCCCCTGCGCGCCCACGACAACACCAACACCAACACCC
>Ga0164242_10003606_pt1 | contig 17604 bp, 19 predicted proteins | sample OricomgcompostMG_FD_108783 | JGI IMG/M metagenome (GOLD analysis project Ga0164242, IMG submission 108783) | Miracle-Growth compost microbial communities from Emeryville, California, USA - Original compost - Miracle growth compost (MG) ...
CCGACGCCCCCGAACGCGGCGAAGGCCCCCCGCTCTCGCGGAGGGCCTTCGCTCCTCAGGTGCGCCGCCAGGGACTCGAACCCCGGACCCGCTGATTAAGAGTCAGCTGCTCTAACCAACTGAGCTAGCGGCGCCTGCTGACGTGGAAGACATTAGCAGGCCGCCCGGGCGGGTGCGAAATCCGTTTCCGCTCCGCCCCGGGCCCGAACCACGCGAGCAGGCCGGGCGCCGGACCCCCGCCGGCTCAGGCCGGTCCCGGCGCCGTGACCAGCGACGCCTCCGATGCCGCAGCCCGCAGCGAGGCGGCCCGCACCACGTGCGCCCCGCGCGCGGCCCGGGGCGCCGGGACCGCCCGCACGGCCCGTACGCAGGCCCACAGCAGCACCTCGGGACCGGGCAGCCAGGGTCGCGCCGAGGCCGGCGCGAACAGCCACCGGGAGCGGCCCGACCCGGGCCCGCGGCCCGGCAGCAGCGGCGGCACGGTCACCGCGTCGCCAGCCCCGTGGCACAGCATCGGCGGCACCCTGGGGCCCCACTCCTCCCACTCCAGCAGCGCAGGCAGTCGCTGCGCGGTGCCCACCGACGCCAGCAGCAGCGCCCGGCCCTGGTGCACGGCGGCCGGACCGGTGCCCGCGCCGCCCGAGCGCAACTGCTCCAGCACCCGCCGCCCGAACACCTCGGGAAGGTTCACGACGTCGAAGGCGGTGCCGCACGGCAGCACGCCGGGAGCACCGGGGCGCGCCGACCACAGGGCCTGCACGCTGCGCGGGAACGCACTGGCGGAGGCCAGCCAGGCCGCACCCTCGGCGGTGGCGTACGGGCTCGGCGGCGGGGTCGGCCGCGGTGTCGAGGGGAGGTCCGTATCGTCCATGCCCACCAGGATCACCCACGTGGCACTTGCCAGCAGCAGGATTCGCGGTATCCGGGACGCGGGCCGGCAAGGGGAGTACCGTAGCCGCCCGGACCCGGAGCGTGACGAGGCCGCGACCCCCGGCTGCGTCCTGCCCCAACGGCGGCCGGGCGGGCCCGCGGGCCCGCGGACGGGTCAGGGCGTGACGCCCCCGCCCTTGATCAGCCCCTCGCCGTACTCGACCATCTTGCGTGCGTAGTCCTCGGTCCAGCCCGCGCGCTCGGCGAGCCGGGGCAGGGTCAGCCGGTCGAAGCGGCGCGGGTCGGCCAACTGCGCGGCGGCGATGGCCTGGAACTCGGTGGCGCGGTCGGCCGCGGCGCGGAAGGCCACCGCCAGCTCGGTCGAGCGCGCCAGCAGCTGCTCGGGATCGTCCATCGACTCCAGGTCGAAGAAGCGGTCCGTGCCCTCCTCCGGCACGGCGCCCGGCTCGAACCGCAGGGGGAGAGGCCGCTTCGGCCGCTCCTCGGGTGGGCGGCGGGCCTCGGGCGGCTTCGACATCCGGTACCTCCTGCGTCTGGGCAACGCCCTCCATTGTCCCGCGCCCGGCCCCCGCCGATCCAGGACCGCAGCCTCTCGGCTCTCCGGACCCCCGCTGTGCCCCACGGGCACAGGCGTGCGGTGCCCCGCGGAAGCGCGCGGGTTCCGGGAATCTCAGCGGGCGCGTCGGTAGCCGGCCCATTGCCGAGACGCCCGAAGAAGCCGGGACGTCCACGGATCCGGGTCTGCGCCTGCGATCTCCTCCCATACGTTTGCATTGGCCTGGGCGAACGATGCGACGCCACTTGCGGGAGCCGTCTGCCAGGCCGGCACTCTCCCCGCCCAGCCCTCTGCCGACTCAACGGTGTGACCGCCGGCTGCGATGAGCCAAATGATCCAGTAGCCGGCATCGAGCCACGGAGCCCCGCGTGTTGCCCATGCCCAGTCCACAAAACGTGCTTTCTCGTCCACGAGGACGTTCGCATTGTTAAGGTCGGTGTGCAGCAGGCTCGAACCGGCAAAGAACCGGATGTCGGCCGAGCGGGGGACGTACTTTTCCAGACGTTGTTCCGCGTGCCGCAACTCGAGCTCGGGGCATGGCGTATCGCCTAGTCTCCTCAAAGCGTCGGCGACTTTGGGCAGATCCGGTGACCCGGGTGAGTAGTCCGCCTGGTGTCCATCCAGCAACTCGAATCCCAGGAGCACCCATCCGGCGTCCTGGACGCGCCACAGAAGCGCAGGCGAGATTCCGTGGAGGAACGGATTGACCTCGGCTTCCCGATACTGCGTCCATACGCGCCTATGGTCCGTCCTCAATCCCTTGACGAAACAGGATCCGCTATCGGTGAACAGACGGACTGCGATCTCACTGTTAAGGCCGTGACTTACGGGTTCGGTCTTGATGACCGGCCCGGTGTGCCTTTCGATTGCAGTGAGTACCGCCGTGGGGAGATCATCGAATGAGATATGCGTTGTGGTCACGGCTCCCAAGGCTCTCACACCACAGACCGCGCGGGCTCCACGGCGAAGGACGCCGAGAAGCCCGCGCGGCGGTTCGCTAGTTGTACGGGTTGTCGTCGCCGCAGCCCGGAACGGCACCAGCGGTGAGGGTGTCCACGTCATCCACGATGACGACGTTCGCCGGTTCGGATGCGGCCGGGGTGAGCGGCTGGGGCGGTGCCGGTACGGGTCGGGTGATCCGCACGTCTACAGCGGTCATGCTGAAACCTCGTTTCCATGTTGACAGTAGGCGGTGAGCGGTGCTTTTGCTTCCTGGTACGCCTTCGCAAGCGGTCGGCACACGCGGCACGTGGCGGACAGCGCACAGCCGCTGCACCCTCCCGTGCGAAGCATTTGGGCGTCTGCGATACCAGGCAGACGCGTCAGTCCGGCCAGGCCGTCCGTCATGAGGTCGACCGGATGCTCCCGCCCCACCTTGCACATCGTCGCCAGGCCATGAGGGTCCACGTGGAAAAATGTGTGACCGGCAGGGCATCCGGCGAAGACCGACGACTTGTCCAAGAAACCGGGGGCCTGGGCCGCGAGCGGTTGCGGGTTCCCGTCGTACGTCGGGGAGATGTTCCCGTACTCCCTAAGGGACGAGGCGTACTCGGCGGCCATGGCCCGCATGGAATCTACTTCGTGTGCGTTGTGCCTCGTGATGATCAGGGCGAGCTCGACAATGATGTTCGCTTCTCGGGCCGCCTCGAGACCCTTGAGGAGGAGCCTGAAGGCCCCCTTCCTCCGGGTGAGGGAATCGAAGCTCTCTTCCGTCGCGCCGTACAGCGATACCGTAACCCTGTGCGGTGGCATTTCGGCCAGGAGCCCGGTCAGGTCCGGCTGATGGAGCCGTGATCCGTTGGTCAGAATCTCGATCATCATCCCCAAGCCGTATGCCTGACGATAAGTTTCGGTGAAGTCCCGGTCGATTGTGGGCTCGCCGCCGGTGAACTGGAGCCACAGCACCCCGGCGTCACGCAGGAGGCCAAGAAGGCGCCTCTTTTCCTCCAGCGGCAGCCCGGAGAACTTCCGCTCCGCGAGGTAACAATGTTCACAGTTGTAGTTGCACCCCTTGTTGATCTCATAAGAGGCACGGCTGTAGTCGAGGAGCGCGGGAGGGCGGACCAGGACCGTTCCTCTGGTCGGCTGTCCGCTGAGGCTGATTCCCCATGCCCTTTCTGCCGCGTCCGACAGCCACTCAGGGACTGGACGACCCCCGGACTGGGCAGCCTGGAGGTCACGGTACAAAGTGGCCGGTATCCGCATTCCCCTCCGGGCTCCCGGCCTCACGGCGACGAACTTGTCGTACTGGGGACTGACGATCACCTGATGCATGCGATCCTCCGTTGAGAAGGTGTGAACCCTCTCCGGCCCGACTGTCTTTAAGGGAAAGCCGTGGAGGGCATGGGGCGGTGGCAGAGTTGCGGGTACAGCGGCGGCGTGAAGCCCTCACGTGATGACCAACGTCAACGTGGGCGAGTCGGCTGAGCTGTCCGGGCTCCGTGCTGCCGTGGCCGGAGCGGTGGCCAATCTGGCCCACACCAGCTTCCCGGATCCAACGGACGGGTACGTGTATCCCCACTCCTCGCTGCTGGACTCGACGAGCGTCAGGCCCCTGCCGCCCTCAGCTTCAGGTGAAGGCCGCCGGAGGGCCGGCGGGCGCCTGTCCACGTCGTGGACGGCGACGGTCAGGCCGCGGCTGGTCAGCCAGAGCAACAGACTGCACCGAACAGGGACGGACGAAGTGGGCCGCGCGTGCTTGACGGCGTTGGTCAACAACTCGGACACCACCAACAAAGCCGAGTCGGTGACGCTTTCGGGCTGTCCCCATTTCGTGAGGACCTCGGCTGCGTGGGCACGGCCCCAACGGACAGCGGAACGCTCCGAGGCAAGAACCAGGCGGCTGTGAAGCGGCTCGCCGCCCGGCCCACGTCGCTCCAAGAATGGTCGCTGTTCCTTCGTGTCCACCATGTGCCTGCTCCGGTCTTCCGCTTCTGTCGACTCACGCTGTGTGGTGCAATGGTTGCCCTGCGCTGGGTGGTTCCGAAAGTTCTGGAGCTTTAGGGGCCAATGCTTAAAACGGGGTGACCATGCCTGGACTCAAGGACCTTGACCCATCTTCATCTGTCGCTGCCCTTCTGGGAATGAAGGTCCGGAAGCTGCGGATCGCTGCCGGGCTGACGCAACAGCAACTGGGCGACCAGGTGTTCGTATCGAACACGCGCATCGCGCAGATCGAGTTGGCGACCGACCCGCCCGGCTGGAAACTGACGGAATCCCTGGACAACGTCCTCGGCGCTGAGGGTGCGCTGACTGAGCTGTGGCCGCTCATCGGCCTCGGCCCGTACGAGGACTGGGCCGCCAAGTTCCTGGAGTTGCAGGGCGTCGCCACCGCCGTCCACGAGTTCTCGCAGACCGTGCCCGGGCTCGCGCAGACCGAGGGCTATGCGCGGGCGCTGCTCTCGGACGGCCAGATTTTCAACGAGGGGGACCTTGAAACCAAGGTTGCCGCCCGGCTGAAGCGGCAGCACGTCCTCGACGGACCTACTCCGCCCTGGTTCTGGATGATCCTGGACGAGGCCGTTTTGCGGCGGACGATCGGCGGACCGCAGGTGCTCGCAGACCAGCTCTCATGGCTGCTGGAGTTGGGCCGGCGCCCGCGGGTGCACATCCAGGTCCTGCCGCTGAGGAAGCCCGTGGCTGCCGCGGTCGGCGGCTCATTGAGCCTCTTGATGCTTCCTGAGGGGCACCAAATCGCCTACACGGAAGGCATCCACTCCGGCCGGATCGTGGAAGATCCACATGACGTGGCGCGGTACGCCGTCGTCTACGATCGCCTTCAAGCCAACGCCCTACCGCCGGAAGAGTCCGCCGCCCTCATCCGGGACGTCATGGAGGAGCACTACTCATGCGCGCCACAGACCGACCTGACCTGAGTACCGCAGCGTGGCGCAAGTCCAGCTACAGCAGCGCGTCCAGTGACAACTGCGTGGAGGTTGCCGACAGCTTCCCCGCCGTCGTCCCGGTGCGTGACTCCAAGGACCCGGAAGGTCCCGCACTGGTCTTCTCCGTGGGCGCGTGGAGCACGTTCGTCAGCGCTTTGAAGGCCGGAGAGTTTCCCCGCGTCTGACGGCCGTCATCGACGGACCCGCTGCCGTGCAGGCAGCGGGTCCGTTGCGTACGAGGGGTCAGAGGGTCCAGCGGATGCGGTGCTCGGCGAGGTGGGCGAGGACGGCGTGGTTGGCCTCCCAGCCGTCGGGGAACTTGACGGTGACGCCCAGCCGCACCGGCTCCGAGGACGGGTGCTCGTCCAGCAGCTCGGGCACCCCCGCCCGGCAGACCACCAGGCAGGCGTGGCGGTGCCGGGACGCCAGCACACACAGCCGGCCCGTCTCCAGGTGGAACGCGGTCGCGTCCGGCCGGCCCGACAGCGGGTGCAGCACCACCGTGACGTCGAACTCCCGCCCCTGGAGCCGGTTGGCGGTGTCCACCGCGACCCCGTCCACCCCGGCCTCGGCCAGCGCCGCCCGCACCGCCGCGGCCTGGTCGCGGTGCGCGGTGCCGACGGCGATCCGGCTCGCGGTCAGCGGTGCGGGGCCGGGGCCCGGTGCCGACCACGTGGTGCCGCCGCGCTCCAGCAGCCGCCGCACCAGCCGCGCCACCGCCCGCACCGCCTCCGGGTCGGTACGCGGGGTGTGCCGGGGCGGCAGCTCCAGCAGACCCCAGCCGCTCTCGGCAGCCTCGTCCAGCACCCGGTCCAGACCGCCGCCGTCGCCCTTCACCCCGAACGCCAGCCGCCGCTCGCCGGGGCCGGTGCCGCTGCAGAACGGGGTGTACGGGTAGAAGGCCCGCGACACCAGCGGCGCCGCGGTGGCCGGCAGCCGCCACGACACCGGCAGCCGGTGCTGCGGCAGGTCCGGGTTGTGCGCCAGCAGCGTCACCACCGCACTCGCCGACGGGTCCCAGCTCAGCCCCGCCCACTGCTCGGCCCCGACCACGCTGAACGGGTCCAGCTGGCCCGGGTCGCCCACGAAGAGCGCCCGCTCGAACAGTCCCGCCACCTGGAGCAGCGCGTCCGAGCGCATCTGGTAGGCCTCGTCGACGATCGCGTGCCGCCACGGCTCGGTGTCCCTCACGTACGCCCACTTCGCCGCGGTGGCGATCACCACCGGGCGGTCGCGCAGCTCGGCCACCGACGTGGACGCGGCGATCGACGGGTGCCGGCGCAGCGCCGGGTCGGGCGGCGAGTCGCTGCCGTGCAGCCGTCCCACCGGCAGCTCCGGGTCCGCCGTGGCCAGCCGGTCGGCCAGGTCGTCCACCTGGGCGTTGGTCTGCGCCACGATCATCAGCGGCTCGCCGGCCGCGGCCAGTTCGCGGGCGGCGCGGACCACGAGCGTCGACTTGCCGGCGCCCGGCGGGGAGTCGACGACCACGCCCCGGGCGGTGCCGCGCAGGGTGTCGGCGAGGATCGCCTCGGTGGCGCGGGCGGCGGCCGCCGCCGGGTCGAAGCCGCCCGGGTCCGGCAGGCCGGCGGACGGGGGTTCGGGCCGGGCCGCCGGCTGGGCCGACTGCGTCACAGGTAGTCCTCCGGGGTCACGGGGTCGGGGGAGTCCGCCGGGCCGGGCGCGCCCGTCGCGGCGCCGGGCGGGCCGCCGTGCGTCCACGGCGTCAGCTCGGCCTCGGGCAGGGCGGGGCCGCCGCGCGGGTCGTGCTCGAAGAGGGTGAACGCCACGGCCGCGCCGGGCTCGGGCACGGAGCCCTCCTTGGGCGTGCGCCCGCTGCCCATGCCGCCGGTCAGCCGGACGGTCACCGACCAGGCGGGGCCCGGCCCCTCCCCGGCGCCGTCCTCGGCGCCCCCCGCGTCCAGGGGCAGCACCGAGACCAGCGCGGCCGTCTGCGCCGAGCGGGCCCCGGGCACCGCCCGGTACGCCTTCGCGCCCGGCTCGGCCTGCGGCAGGTCCGGGGTGGCGAGGGTGACCAGCGGGCGCGGCATGGGCCGGCGGCCCTCGGAGTAGGCCATCTCCACCCCGGTCACCGTGCCGGCGAACGCCTCGCCGCCCAGCCGTCGCGCGGCCATCGCCAGCGGGTCGTCCAGCGCCTCCTGGGCCATGAGCCGGGCCTGCGCGGTCTCGCGCCCGGCGAGCTTCTGCGCGGCGGTCACCGCGTCGTCCCGCTTGGGCTGCGGCGGTTCCCCGGCCCGCACCCGGTCCCGGTGGCCGGTGAACGACCAGCGGTCCCGCTTCCACCGCTCGGCGACGTGCCCTCCCTCGGGCAGCGCCCGCAGCAGATCCAGCCCGCGCCATACATCGTCCCAGGTCGGGCGGAGCTGCGAGGCCACCAGCCGGCGCACCTCCGCCTCGGCGCCGGCCGTCGCGGGCCCGTCGCCGGCCGCGCGGGCCCGGTCGTAACGGGTCAGGGCGGGGGCGAGCACCCGGTTGTCGAAGACCGGGTCGGTGGCCGGGCCGGCCGGAGGGCTCAGCAGCAGCCCGTCGGGGCCCCGGCCGGTCTGCGCCCGGGCCGCGCCGGCGGGGCCGTCCAGCCCGGCCGGCGGGTCGATCCAGGCGAGCAGGGCGCCCAGGTGCTGGTCCTCCATGGCGCTCTGACCGGTCGTCCAGTGCCGGGTGAGGACGCTGGTCAGCGCAAGCAGCAGGGCGCTGCCGGGGGTGCGGGCCCGCTCGGCGTAGTGGGTGAGCCAGCGGCCCAGCAGCGGCACCGGCACGGGTACCGGGTGCGGGGCGTCCGGGTCCTCGACGGTGCGCAGGAAGCGGGTCGATCGGCCGACCAGCCGGACGTACTCCAGCGCGGCCGTGTTGGGCACGACGATCTGCGGGGCGTCGGCGCAGAGCTCGGTCTCCTCGCGGTTGCGGGTGGCCGGCTCCACCTCGGTGTCGTCGGCGTACTCCGCGAGGACCGGCAGCAGCACGGAGGCCAGGCCCGCGAAGAAACCGAACCGCAGCTCCCGGTCCAGCGGCTGCGGCACCACCAGGAGGGTGGGCTCGTCCCGGTCGGTGCCCACCATCGCGCCGAGCGGGGCGCCCGCCTCGCCGGCCGTGGTGAGCGGGACGAGGACGACGGGCCGCTCGCCCAGGTGCGTGTGCCGGACGGTGGCCGCCGGCACCGCCCGCCCGGCCGCCACCGCCTCGGCCCGGGCGAGGGTCTGCATCACGCTCACCGGGCGCCGCCCCCGTGCGCGGGCACCGGCTCGTCGTCGGCGGCGGCGCGGGGGCCGACCACGGGCGCCGCCGCGAGGGCCTCGCGGCGCAGGGCGGCGGCCCGGCGCAGCGCGGCCACCGCCGGGTCGGTCGGGTCGCCGCACGTGCCGTGGGCGGCCGCGAGCACGGCCTCGACGGTCGTCAGGCCGCCGAGTTCGCCGCGCAGCGAACGGCCCAGCGCCTCGACCCGGCCGGCCGCGCGCGCCCGGTCGCGGCAGTGGAAGGCCAGTTCGCAGGTGGACAGGCACTCGGGCGCGTACACCGCCGGCACGGCCTCCACCGCGGCGGTCAGCTCCTCCCGCGGCCGGGTGGGCGTCCGGCCGTCGGGCCCCGGCCGCAGGTCGAACGTGGTGCCCTCGGGCAGGGCGTCGGCGATCTCGGAGATCCGGGTCAGCCGCTGGAGCTGGCGGCGGGTCACCGCGAGCTGCTTGCGGACGTCGACCCGCTCGGCGGTGGGGAGGTTGGAGAAGTCCCGGGGGCAGACCAGCACGATCTCCGGACGGGGCCGGCTCCCGCCGTGCTCGTCCAGCTCCGCCAGCGCCAGCACGTAGACGGCCGCCTGGCGGGCCGCGGCGCCCACCTTCTGCGCGTCGGCGCCGCCGTCGAGGATCGGGAACGACTTGATCTCCACGACCGTCCAGCGGCCGTCCGGTGCCACGGCGACCGCGTCGGGCTCCAGATAGACGGTGGAGCCGGCGATCTCCAGGGCCAGCAGCGGATGGTCCAGCAGCGTCCAGCCGCCCGGCTCGGCCTCGGCCAGGGCCTGCCTGGTGCGCTCGACGCGGCCCTTGGGGCCCGGGGCGCCCAGGTCGGGGACCGCGGCGCGGCCCTCGGCGCCCAGCAGCCGCAGCAACTCGGCGCAGCCGTCGGCCTTCACCCGGGCCTCGAAGGCGTGGCCGCGGGAGAAGGCGAACCGGGACTGGCCGAAGCGGGCGGGCGAACCCAGGGCCTCGGCGACGGCGCCCTTGTCCACGCCGGCGGCGTCCATCAGGGCCCGGCGACGGCAGCCCGGGTTGGCGGCCAGCGCGGCGAGGGCCCGGGCGTCCAGAGGGCGCTGCGGGGTGCTCGGGCCGCGCAGCGCGGCCAGGCGCTCTGTGAGGGGGTGCGAAGTGCTCACCTCGCAGAGTCTGGCACCCGGCGGCGACAGCCCGCCCCGCCGGGCGGTCCGGTGTCGCCCGGGGCAGGCGGGCTTCGTGGGTTCGCGGCGCCAGGTGCGGCGCCGTCGCGCTCGCCTGAGCGGTCTCCGCGCCCGGTCCGGGTTTCGGGGCGTCCGGGTCAGCGGTGGTCAGCGGTGGGGGCTGGGTGCGGGTCCGGGGCGGGGACGTCGTCGGCGCGGCCGTCGAGGGGTTCGATGCTGTCCGGGACCGACAGGTCGGCCAGGCCGTCCAACTGGGGCGGGACGGACGGCTGCTCGCCCTCGGCGGGGTTGTCGGCACCCTCGGGGGCGCCGGGAGCGGCGGCCGGCGGCACGTGGGAGCGGGCGAACCGGCCGTACCCCGCGTCGACCACCCGCAGCGCGGGCCGGGCCAGCAGGAACCCGATGCCCATGACGGCCACGCCGGCACACGCGTCCAGCAGGTAGTGGTTCGCGGTGCCCATGACGACCAGTGCCGTGGTCAGCGGGTACAGCACGCCCAGCGTGCGCACCGCCCAGTGCCGCCCGAAGCGGAAGAGCATGATCCCGCACCACAGGGACCAGCCGACGTGCAGGCTGGGCATGGCCGCGTACTCGTTCGTGAGGTGCCCCATGCCGCGCGGCGCGCTCGCGTCGCTGCCCCACCAGCCGTACGAGCCGTACTGCGCCATCGTGTCGATGAAGCCGTGCCCGCCGGTGAGCAGCCGCGGGGGCGCGGTGGGCACCAGCGTGAACCCGATCAGGCCGATCAGCGTGGAGATCATCAGCCACGTGCGGGCCACCCGGTAGTGCGTCGGCCGCCGCCGCCACAGCCACACCAGCACGCCCGGGGTCACGATGTAGTGCAGCGAGGCGTACGCGAAGTCCGCGGGGATGCCGAGGAAGGCGTGGTCGGTGAAGAGCCGGTTGAACCAGTGCTCGGGGTCCAGGTGCACCAGTTGCTCGAAGTGCAGGATGTCCAGGCCGTGCTGGACCGCGCCCTGCACGTCGCCCCGGACCAGCAGCCGCGCGCCCGAGTAGAGCGCGTAGACCACCGCGATCAGCGGCAGTTCGGTCCACCAGCGAAGCCGGCCCCGGTAGGCCGCGGCGCGCGGCGCGGTGGCGGTGATCGTCATGCGGACGTGTCTCCAGGTTCTCCGAAGGCGGCGGGCCCGGGGGTGGCCGAGGCTTGTGGCGTACGCTCTACCGTACGACGTACGGTAACGGCCGCCCACACGGCCCCCGCGGTCGGCGCGGACCGTGTCCCGCCGGTTCGCCGGTCCGGTGGCCCGGCGGTGTCCGGCCCGCCGCCGCGGGGTAAGCACGAGGGAGGACGCCCGCCGCCGCTGCTGGGTTGCCTGCGGCCGAAGCCCAATAGCGTACGCGAGTCCGGCCCGCCGGACCGACGGGCGTGCCCCGCACCCCGGCGACCCGGGCGCCACCTGGCCGCAGTCGTGCCCCCGTCCCGTCAAGAAGAAGCTCCCGGCCCGCGCGGACCCCCGGTCCGCACCGGCCGTCCCGACCGCGAACGCCCGCGCCGCCCACAGCGCCGCGACCCGGCGAACGCCCGAGACCGAAGACTGCGATGTGACTCCGATCCCCGCGCCCCAGCCGGTCCGCCCGACGCGGCGCCGCGCACCCCGCAACACGCTGAACCCGGATCGTATCCTCCAGGCGGCCACCGCCCTGCTCGACCGGGAGGGCGCCGAGGCTTTCACCATGCGCGCGCTCGCCGACGAGCTGGGCGTGGGCACGATGGCGGTCTACTCGCACTTCCGGGGGAAGGACGAGATCAGCGACGCCGTCACGCAGCGGCTGCTGGAGGGCGTGGAGCTGCCGTCCGCCGGGACGCTGCCGCCGCTGTGCGAGCTGCGCGAGGTCTGCCTGGGCGTGCACCGGCTCTTCACCCGGCACCCGTCGGCACTGCATCTGCTCGCCACCCGGCCGCAGCGCGGGGACGAGGCGATCACCGTGATCGACCGGATGCTCGCGCTGCTGCGCGACGCCGGGCTGCCGCCGCCGGCCGCGGTGCGCGCGCACGTGGCGCTGATGCAGTACACGGTCGGCTCGGCGCTGTGGAGCAACCGCCGGGCCTGCGGTTGCGAGGAGGACATGGCGGCGCGGGTGCGGACGCGGCTGGAGGCGCTGCCGGCCGGCCGCTATCCCGCGCTGGCCGAGCTCGGCCCGGAGCTGCTGCGGGCCAGGGACGACGAGCAGGGCCAGTACGAGTGGGGGCTCGACCGGCTGCTGCGGGGGCTGCGCGAGGAGGCCGCCGCGTACGGGGCCGCCCGTACGGGTGGCGTCGGCGGGGCGCGCGGGGGCTCGTCCGCCGCACCGTCGCGCCCTCGACCGGCGGACCGGGACCGTTCCGGGGGAGTCCGGGGGGACGAGGCGGACGGGGCCGGCCTGGACCGCTGACCTGCCCCCGTGCGCCGGACGCCGGGGGGTGTGGGCGATGATGGGAGGGGCCCGGGGCCGCCGCCGGGCGGTGCCCGCGCCGCATCCGAACGCCGAGCCCGAGAGGCGCCCCATGCAAGTGCCGGAGTCGCGCGTCGTGCTGGTCCGGCACGGCCAGACCGAGTGGTCGCGGACCGGGAGGCACACCGGCCTCACCGATGTCCCGCTCACCGAGGAGGGCCGGCGCACGGCCGCACTCCTCGGCCGGCGGCTGGACGGTCCCCGCTGGGCGGGCCTGGCCGGTGCCGAGGTGCGTACCTCCCCGCTGGTCCGGGCCGCCGAGACCGCGGCGCTCGCCGGCTTCCCGCACGCCAAGGAGTGGGACGTGCTGGTCGAATGGGACTACGGCGACTACGAGGGCCTCACCCCGGCGCAGCTCCAGGAGCGGCGGCCGGGCTTCCACATCTGGCGCGACGGGGTGCCCGGCGGCGAGACGCTGGCCCGGGTGGCGGCCCGCGCGGACGAGGCCGTGGCCTGGGCCCGGTCGGCGCCGGGCGACGTGGTGGTCGTCGCGCACGGCCACTTCCTGCGCGTCCTCGCGGCCCGCTGGCTCGGCCTCGACCCGGCGTTCGCCGCCGAGTTGCGGCTCGACCCGGCGTCACTGTCCGTCCTGGGCTGGGCCTACGGTGCGCCCGCGCTTGAGCGGTGGAACGACACCGGGCACCTGGAATAGGCCGGAGGCACCCCCGATCGGGGGCGGCGGGCCGGGAATCGCCAGGCATCGCCACCCCCGAGCACCGTCCCGTCGCCACGGCGGGAACCGTTGTCCTTGATGGGGACCCGCCGGATCGAGTCCGGCGCCGTCGAAGGGAGGTTGCCGTGGAAGTGGAACAGGACAGTGCCCCGGACCGCAGCCCGGAAACGGGGACGCACCCGCCGCGGGACGTGGTCACCGTCCCGTCGCGCCAGGGCCTGGAGGCGGCCGACCTGCTCCGGCTGACCACCGGCGTGGGCCCCGTCTTCCACGACCGGTCCTGCGACAGCCTGGCCTTCGTGGTCCCGCCCGGCACGGCCGAGCTGTGGGACGTCCCCGGCAGCCGCTGTCGCCGCGCCGAGGAGGGCCCCGAACCCGGCGGCTGGCTCGTCCCCCCGCACACGGACACGGCGGTGACCGACCCCGACGTCCTCCGCGAGGCCCTCGGCACCGCGGCCCGCACGATCCGTCTCGCCGACGGCTTCACCCCGCCCGGCTAGCCGGCGGGACGGTGCCCGTCCAGGGGCGCGGGAACGGGAGCGGCAACGACCGCGGTGCCGCCCCCGTCGGTGAACCCTCCGCAGCCCGAGGCCGTCCGGAGGTCACCCAGGAAACCGAGCGGATAATCGTTCGTATGGCCCGAAACCGCCGCTCCCCGGACAGCAGAACCACCACCGTGGACAGCGGCACCGCCGAACTCCGCCCGGACCGGGACCACCCCGAGGCATGGACCCTCCTCGTGGACGGCGCCCCCCAGTCCCACGTGGACCTGGGGAACCCGGCCCGCCTGGACTTCCCGTACCAGCGCCGCCTCGGCCACCTCGTCGACCTGGCCGCACCGCCCGGCCGTCCCCTGCGCGTGGTGCACCTGGGCGGCGGTGCCCTGACCCTGGCCCGGTACACCGCCCACACCCGTCCCCGCTCGACCCAGCAGGTCGTGGAGGCCGACACCGCGCTGACGGCCTTCGTCCGCGCCGAACTCCCCTGGGACCGCGCCTGGCGGATCAGGGTCCGCGGCGCCGACGCCCGTGAGGCCCTGGCGAAGGCCCCGGAGGCCTCCGCCGACCTGATCATCGCGGACGTCTTCGCCGGCGCCCGCACCCCCGCCCACCTGACCAGCGCGGAGTTCCTCGCCGAGGCGCGCCGCGTACTGGCCCCCGGCGGCTGGTACGCCGCCAACCTCACCGACGGCGGCACGCTGGCCTTCCTGCGCGGCCAGGTCGCCACCGTGCTGGCCGCGTTCGCGGAGGCCGCGCTCGCCGCGGACCTGGCGGTGCTGCGCGGCCGGCGGTTCGGCAACGCCGTCCTCGTCGCGGCCGACACCCCGCTGCCCGTGGCCGAACTGACCCGCCGCGTGGCGACCGATCCGCACGCCGGCCGGGTCGAACACGGCGCGGCCCTGGGCGACTTCGCCGCGGGCGCCGCCGTCGTCACCGACGCCACGGCCGCTCCCTCCCCGCCGCCTCCGCCCCGCACCTTCGACGACGCCTGACCCCCGCTGCCGTGAGGCGCCCCCCGCGTCCTTCCGGGCCCGCGGTGCCGACAGGGCGTCACCCCGGTGGCCAACGGGAGTGGCGGGGCGCATGGGGCGAACTTAGCGTCGTGCTGGCGGCCGGTCGGCCGCCCTCCCAGGTCAAGGAGCCCCGCCACGGCGGGGCGCACGAGGCAGAAGGCGGGTCGTTTCGATGGCGAGGCGAGCAGTGGTGACCGCGGCGGCAGTCGTCGTGGCCGCGGCGGGTGCGGCGATGGCACCGGCCCGGGCGGCCGACGCGCCGGCCGGCAGCGGTGGGACGTGGCACGTCGTCCACGCGGGGCAGTCCGTGCAGGCCGCCGTGGACGCGGCCGCGCCGGGCGACACGGTGTTCCTGCTGCCGGGCACCTACCGGGGCACCGTCAGGATCGGCACGCCGGGCGTGACGTTGCGCGGCAGCGGCGCCGGCCGGACCGTGCTCACCCCGGCGGCCGGCGACGCCACCGCCCCCACCACCCCCGCCCCCTCGGCCTCCGTGCCGTCGAGCCCGGCGCCGTCCGCACCGGCGCCCTCCGCCTCCCCCTCGGCCCCGGTGCCCGCCGCCGGCCCCGGCGCGTCCGGCGCGCCCACCCGGGACGGCGCCCCCGCGACCGCCCCGAGCCAGGCCTCCGGCGCGGCACCGAGCGCCGGGCCGAGCGAGGCCCCCGCGGGCTCCGCGCCGAGCGGTGGCGCCGGGTGCAGCCAGCCGGGCAGCGGCGTGTGCGTCACCGGCGCCTCCGGCGTGGGCGTCTCCGACCTCACCGTCAGCGGCTTCGCCACCTACGGCGTCTGGGCCTCGTCCGCCGACCGGTTGACGGTCAGCGGGGTGCACGCCGACACCAACGGCCTGTACGGCATCGCCCAGGAGCGCTCCGTGCGCAGCCGGTTCACCGGGAACGAGGCGAGCGGCAACGGCGAGGCCGGCCTGTTCGTGGCGAACACCGTCAGCGAGGAGGGCGGCGCCACCGACACCCAGGGCACCCTCATCCGCGGCAACACGCTGAAGGACAACCACATGGGCCTGGTGGTCCGGCGGCTGCGCGACGTCACCGTCGAGCGCAACACGATGACCGGCAACTGCGCCGGCGCCTTCCTCGTCGGCGACGAGAACACGCCGCGGGCCGGCGACATCACCGTGGAGCGCAACACCGTCACCGACAACAACGCGTACTGCGCGGCGACGGCGCGGCTGCCGTACGTGCAGGGCGCCGGCATCGTGCTGACCGGCGTCGAGGACACCCGGCTGTCGGGCAACACCGTCACCGGCAACGTCGGCACGTCCCCGCTGTCCGGCGGCATCGTGCTGTTCCCCAGCTTCACCGGCGGCCCCAGCGACGACATCACCGTCAGCGACAACACCATGACCGGCAACGGCCCCGCCGACCTGGCCGACAGCGACCACGGCACCGGCAACACGTTCACCGGCAACGACTGCAAGGTCTCCGTGCCCGCCGGCCGCTGCTGAACCCCCGAACCGCTCCGCCCGGCTCCGGCCCCCCGCCGGCCGTCTTCGCGAACGCGCCCGCCCGCCGGGCGCGTTCGTCCGAGTCCCCCGCTCCGCCACCAGAAAGGGCGGCCCCCATGACGGCTCCTCCCCGTACCCCCACCCCCCACAGCGACCCCGCCGGGTCCGGCCGGCCCGCGACGCCCGGCCGCGCCGCGGCCGGTGCCGGGGCCGCGGCCGGCTCCTCGATGCGGCTGCGGGAACTCGTCTTCGGCGCCTCCTGCGCCGCCGCGATCCGTGCCGCCGTCCGCATCGGCCTGCCCGACGCGCTGGACGCCGAGCCCGCCACCGCCGAGGCGCTGGCCCCGGCGGTCGGCGCCGCCCCGCAGCCGCTGCGCCGGCTGCTGCGCGCGCTGGCCTGCTACGACCTGTTCGCCGAGGATCCCGACGGCCGGTTCCGGCACACCCCGATGTCCCGCCTGCTGCGCCAGGACGAGCCCGGCAGCCTGCACCACATCGCCCTGTGGTGCACCGAGCCGTGGACGTGGGACGCCTGGCCGCTGCTGGAGGACGCCGTCCGCACCGGGCGCGACGTCTTCCAGGACCTGTACGGCAAGGGCTTCTTCGAGTACCTGCACGCCGAAGGGGGCGAGTCCGCGCGGGTCTTCGACCGGGCCATGACCGCCTCCAGCCGGCAGGCGGCCCGGGACGTGGCCGGCTATCTCGACCTCGCCGGCGTGCGCACCGTCGCCGACATCGGCGGCGGCCAGGGCCTGGCGCTGGCCGAACTGCTGGAGAAGGAGCCGGGCCTGCGCGGCTCGCTGCTGGACCTGCCGGCCGTGGTGGCCGGCGCCGACCCGCGGCTGCGCGAGGGCGGTGAACTCGCCGACCGGGTACGGCTGGTGTCCGGCGACTGCCGCGAGGAGGTGCCGGTCGCCGCCGACCTGTACGTGCTCAAGAACATCCTGGAGTGGGACGACGACAGCACCCGCGCCACCCTGCGCAACGTGGTGGCGGCCGCCGAACCGGGCGCCCGCGTGCTGGTGATCGAGAACCTCGTCGACGACAGCGCGTCCATGCGCTTCACCACCGCCATGGACCTGATGCTGCTGCTGAACGTGGGCGGCGCCAAGCACACCCGCGCCAGCATGACGGCGCTGATGGAGGAGGCCGGCCTCACCGTCGGTGCGGTCCGCCCGGTCAACGCCCAACTGCACGCGTTCGAGGCCGTCGTGGGCAAGCGGCCCGCCGGTTCCTGACCGCTCCGGGCTGCCGGTGGAGGGCGTCGGCCCGCGGGCCGACGCCCTCGTCCCGCTGCCGGCGGACGCCTTGCGTGAGCGGTACGGCAGCGGACCGCCCGCGCACCGGGTGTGCGCGGGCGGTCCGCCGGGTCGGGGCAGGGACGTCAGGACGTGCGTTCCCAGCGGTAGAACTCGCGGGCCATCGCGTCCTTCGGCTCCCGCCAGGTCGCCGGGTCGTAGGCGCTGACGTACGGCGAGAGGGCCTGGCTGATCCGGCGGAACTCCGGGTGGCCGGTGTGCTTGGCCACCTCCGGGCCGGGCGGGCGCTCGGCCTCGATCAGGTGCAGGTAGACCTCGCCGAACTGGAACAGGCTGCGGCCGGTCACGCCGATCAGCCCGGGCAGTTCGCCCCGGTCGGACTCGGCGAAGGTGTCGGCGATGTCCTGCGCCGCCTCCGGCTTCATCCGGGCGACGATGAGGCTGCGGTACACGGGCCTCACACCTCTTCCGGGGCGGACCGGCGGCCCTTGTTCCGGTCGCTGTTCC
>Ga0164242_10003607_pt1 | contig 17603 bp, 22 predicted proteins | sample OricomgcompostMG_FD_108783 | JGI IMG/M metagenome (GOLD analysis project Ga0164242, IMG submission 108783) | Miracle-Growth compost microbial communities from Emeryville, California, USA - Original compost - Miracle growth compost (MG) ...
ATAATAACAAATCCCTTAACATTTTGTACATATCCTACAAATGAATTCACTATTCTTTGTAGCATTCATACAATACTATAATATATCATACTATCCTTCTCATTTCTGTTGATATTTGCGTATTCATACAATCTTATTACATATCCTTTGTAGAAATCATACAATAATGATAATTCAAATAATATGAATCTTAATATTTTGTCAATTGATGAAACCTACAAATTATTGATCGTAATTTTGTAGGTTTCGTTACATGAAGTCTGAGATATTCCTGGTAATGTTAATTAGTTCCGATTGGTGCTGCTGAAATTAATCTCCCCTCCGATGTTAATTTCTCTTCCACTAGGAACCTTAGTAAACCTACTAAGATTGCTCCTAACCCTGATCTGCAAATCATTGGTTAGGCTTTTGCTAGTATCGTGAGATATTAGAGGTTATAGGGAGACGTAAATCCCGTGATAACCCCTAGGCTATGTTGTCCGAGTAGACTAGGCTTAAATTGGATGATTGCAGTCAGGCCAAATCGGACGATAATAAATCCAATATCCATAATACTAGTAAGGATAAGAAATTGGTTGATTCCACGGTTGAGCCCGACGTTGATGTTGTTGATGCCTCTATTGATGAGAGTGTGGATGAGGAATCCGCTCTTGTTGCTGTTGGTGCCACTGATGTTAATTCGGCGATTGCTAGCCTGAATGATCCTAAGTCTGCTTTCTACTCTTCACTTAAGGGTGCTGATTTCGAGACTAAGAAGATCATTGCTAAGGCTCAGACTACTTCTGAGCCGATTGACCTTTATCTCAACGAGACTATTCTTCTGACGAATGTCATTGTTGTTCCTGTTGATCTTCTTAATAAGGAGACTGGTGAGATTAACAAGGCTCCGCGCGTTATTCTCATTGATGCTGAGAACAAGGCTTATCACGGGACGTCGATTGGTCTTATGACTGCTGTCAAGAATCTTTTCTCGACTCTTGGTGAGCCTTCTGAGTGGCCTGAGCCTGTCGCTCTTAAGGTTGTTGAGCAGAAGGGTAATAACGGATTCAAGTTCTTCACCTTTAACCTCGTCTGAGGCTGAAACTTTGGGGCTATCTCTTAAATGGGATAGCCCCATTGTTTTACTGTCAGATAACTCATTCAGTTAAAGGGGATAGAATGGCTATTTCAACTACCACTATTCGCACTTGCAATAAATGTGGAATGGAAATTATTGCAACTGAGACATATGTGAATGCTAATCCTTATGGTGTAGATTTACATATTTCTTGTTTTAAACAAATGTCTGCGTTTGATATTGTTAAGATGCTTCAACTTGATGATATTAAAAAGATGTATAGTAATAATTGGCAAGATTCAGCAAAGATTTGTTATATGTCGGAGGTTGGATATGTTTAAAGCCCCTATTGTTATTCGTAAGTTGGAATGTGGACATTGGACTATTTGCCTGTTTATTCAGGACGGTCCTTTTGTCATGTCTAGGCAACTTGCCCATCCTTCTACATTTGAGGATGTTCTTCTTCTTCTTAATCTTTCTCCTGAGGAATTGGAGAATGCGGATGCCTACATTTAAGGAAGATGAACTTAATAATCTTCGTAGTCTTATTCGCACTAGGCGTACACAAGTAACCGCTAGGCTTAACCGTCTAAAGGCTCGTACTGGTGTTGATCTTCGTGGTTCTAATGAAGATCCTAGACGCGATCTTAAAGTAGTTGCTAAGTATAATAAGTCTCAACTTCTTGATTACCTTGCTGAAATGAATGCTTTTATGTCGCGTTCTGTCGGTTATATTAACCGTAATGCTACTGGTATTTTCAATGATGTTAGGACTATTCACAATCTAGGACGTTAAAATGGCTCGCAAAAAGAACTTTGAATCAATTGAAAATCTTAGAAATCAAGCGAGCAAACTACAAAAGAGAACAACAGATAAGATTTCTCGTTTGCGTAAACAGGGTCTTAATGTTGGTGGCTCTGAGTATGATCCGCGTCTAGATTATTCTACTCGTGCCAGAATGAATCGAAGAGAACTTGAGAATTATGTCAAGAATTTGACATTGTTTAATGCTCGTTCTACTCAGTTTGTTAAAGGTTCTGATAATGTTCCAATTTTGAAGTCAGACTGGGAAATTCTTACTAACGTTCAGGCTAAGTTTAATAGTCGTGGAGAACTTACTTTTCAGCAAGTAAAAGATATTGTTCTTCCTAGTAAGATTAGTTCCACTGGTAAGCCATATACTATTCAAGAGTATGTTGAGCAGATTAGGCCAGAAGGTAGAAGTAGCAATCGCGGGATTGTTAATAATCCTTTCTCGCCTATTAATAGTTCTCTTGGTGGACAAGTTTCTGGCGATAAGGTAAAGAAACTTACTGCTGATATTAAGAAAAAGTCGCGTCCTGATTATGTTCGTAATCAGATTAACGGTGGTAAGCGTTCTATGGTTGGTTTTCTTAAGCGTACTGGCCTTTTGGGTAATTATACTAATAGGCTAAGTAGACTTAATGATAAGCAATTTACTAGCCTATGGTTCTTTTCAGATTTTGCTGAAAAATTGTTTGCTGATTATGAGGCATGGCTTAAGGCTACTGGTAATGAGCAAGCCAGACTCGGAGATAATATCGCTAATTACGTTGATGAATATATGGAATGGGCAATGAATCTAGATGTAGATTTGAAGGGATTGCCTAGATCAACGGATAAGTTCAAAGAAATTATTGACGAAGATGACATTTGAGAGTTTTATTAGTGCAAATAATTTCGGCGGGAAAGCCCCACAAAGAGTAATTGTAAAAGGTGCTCACCAAAAGAAACTGCCTGAAAAGAAAATTCGTCCCCGTAGAAATGCTAAGGCTCATAGAAAGCGTCTTATCTATGTAGCAGATACAGAATCTACTACTGATCCTAATGACTGCCGCGTATGGGCATGGGGAATTGTAAATGTAGAAACTCCCGAATATGATAAGGTTGAAATTGGTACTGATATAGAGTCATTTATTAAGAGAATTGAAGGTGAACATTGCGTTATTTACTTTCATAATCTTAAATGGGATGGTCATTTTATTCTTGATTATCTATTTAAACAAGGATATAGGCATGTTCTAACTGAAACTCTTAATCATCCTCGAACTATGAAATCTCTTGTCAGTATTATGGGCAAGTTCTATTCAATTTCGGTTAAATGGGATAACGGAACTATCGTTGAATTTCGCGATTCGCTTAAGAAACTTCCTATGACGGTTAAGCGAATTGCTAAATCATTCGGTATGGAAGAAAGTAAGGGAGAGATTGAATATGAGGCGCATAGAGAAGTTGGACATATTATCACTCCCGAAGAAGAGGACTATCTTCGACGAGATGTTGTCATTGTGGCAAAGGCTATGTCAGAAGTTCTTGCAGAAGGAATGAAAAAGCTAACTATTGGTAGTGACAGTCTTTCTGAATATAAGAGAATTATTGGTCCTGAATCTTTTACTAAACTATTTCCTGTTCTTCCGCCAAATATTGATAAAGAAATTCGTCGCGCCTATAGAGGCGGTTTTACTTATGCTGATGATAGGTTTAGTGGTAGAATTGTTGGTAGCGGTTTGGTTCTTGATGTTAATTCTCTTTATCCAAGTGTAATGCAGAATAGGATTCTTCCATATGGTACGCCTGAATTTGTTGATGGTAGACCTAAACTTGACAAGAATCATCCTCTTTCTATTTTCTCTGTAACTCTTACTGCAAAGATTAAGGAAAATCATATTCCATGTTTGCAAATTAAGGGTACTAATCAGTTTGTTGCTACAGAATATTTGCGGGAGATTATTGAACCTACTACTATTATGGTTACAAATGTAGACTTTGATCTTCTTAATGATCATTACGATCTTGATATTTATGAATATGGCGGAGGATGGTTGTTCAGAGGAACAACAGGACTATTTGATGCATATATTGATAAATGGGGAAAGATTAAACAAGAATCTACAGGCGGTAAGCGTGAGATTGCTAAACTTCATTTGAATTCTCTGTATGGAAAATTTGCTAGTAATCCTAATGTTACTGGCAAGGTTCCTTATCTAGAAGATGATAAAGTTAAGTTTAAGATGGGACCTAATAATACTAAAGATCCTGTTTATACGGCTGTAGGTGTATTCATTACTTCTTGGGCGCGCGATCTTACTATTCGTGCCGCTCAAGAAAACTATGATTGTTTCGCATACGCTGATACTGATTCTCTACATCTTCTCACTAATGAAATACCAAATACAATTGAAGTTCATCCTACAAAACTTGGAGCATGGAAACATGAATACAATTTCCAAGAGGCGATCTACATACGTCCCAAGGCATATGTTGAAAAACTCACTGATGGTAACTTTGTTACGCATATTGCGGGACTGCCTGAAAATGTCACCAAAGATTTGACCTTTGATGATATTTATGATGGAAATATCTTTCATGGCAAACTTACTCCCGTTTCTGTGCCAGGAGGATTGGTACTTGTAGACACTCCTTTTCAACTGAAATTCTGATAGAATTGACGCGAGGGCAACCAAAATGGGCGACTCGCGCTAGCGCGGAATGCACGGGCTGATACCCGCCGAATGCTAGACTTCAGTTGCACCCTGCCGGGCTCGCCTGTTGGATGCTCCAAATTAGGAGGGGTGTTAACTAAGAAATTAGTTAGCACCCCTCCCCTAGTATTAAGGATAATACAATGGCTGATGATAACGAGGAAATCGTCGGTTCCGATGCTGGTGACAGTGGCGAGCCTGACATTTCTGTTTATGAGGCGGCAATTGCTGAGCGTGATGCAATTATCGCTAATAAGGATGCTGAGATTGCGGCTAAGGATGCCGAAATCCAGGCTCAGAAGGCCGCAAATTACGACCTTCTTAAGTCAGTTCCTGGTAACGAAACTGTCGAAACGGTTACTGAGGATGATAATAGTGGTGCAGATTTCGACGATTTCTTTGGAAAGAAGGACTGAGTAATGCCTACTCTGGATAACCGTCCGTTTAACTATCCGGACAATTTCGATATTCTTGATGCAATCAAGAAGAACGCTACGCTTGATTATCAGCGTCGTATTCCTGATGCTACCAAGGGTAACATTGACGCTACTGTTAATGCTCTCATTAACAACCGTCCTAGTATGAACGAGTTTATTGATAGTCTCGTTAATCGTATTGGTATGGTTGTTGCTCGCTCTAATATTTGGACCAACCCTCTTGCTAAGTTCAAGGTTGGTATGCTTGAGTATGGCGATACCATTGAAGAGATTATGAATGGCCTTCTTAAGGCTAAGCGTTATGATCCTGACCGCGATTATCTTGAAAAGGATATTTTCGGCGTTGAGCGGCCTGAGGTTCAGGCTTCTTATCACAAGGTTAACCGTCAGGATTACTACAAGGTTACGGTTAATGAGCCGCTTCTCATGCGAGCGTTCATTAGTAATGATGGTCTTTCTAAGTTCATCGCCAACCTTATGAGCACTCCTACTACTTCTGATAACTGGGATGAGTTTCTTCTTACTGCTTCCCTGTTTAAGACGTATTACGAGGCGGATGGATTCTTCAAGGTTAATATCCCTGATATTTCCGATGTTGATTCTGATGCTAATGATGCTAAGGCCGCTCTTCGTAGTATGCGTAGTATGGCTGAAAAGCTTAAGTATCTTTCTACGCACTACAACGCTTCTGGTCTTCCCGTAGTTGCTCAGGCTGATGAACTTGAACTTTTCATTACTCCTGAGGCTCAGGCCGCTATTGATGTTGAGGCTCTTGCTGGTGCTTTCAATATTAACAAGGCTGAGTTTGCTTCTCGTACTACGGTTATTCCTCAGGAATACTTTGGTATTGATGGTGCTCAGGCTATTCTTACTACGCGCGATTTCTTCGTTATTGCGGATCAGCGGATTGATACCACTAGTGCTATTAATCCTGTTGGCCTTCACACTAATTATTTCCTGCATCATTGGGAGGTTGTTAGTGCGTCTCGTTTCGTTCCTGCTATTCTCTTTACGACTGAGGAAGGCGATGTTATTAACATTTCCGATACTCCGACTACCGATATTGTGGATGCTGGAATTTACGACACTGACGGTAATGTTGTGACTACTGTTGAGCGTGGTGGTGTTTACTCTGTTGTTGGTGTTGGTAACGGCTCCGAGACTGGTATTTACTTTACGCTTAGTGGTGTTGAGTCTCCGCGTACTTACATTACTCCTACTGGTAATCTTCACGTTGCTGAGGATGAGGCTTCTGAGTCTGTGACTATTAATGAGGTTAGTGTTGAGGATTCCTCTGTCACTCACACCATTACTGCCACGATTACTGGTGACCTTCTTACTCTCTGGCCTAACCCTGGTGTTGTGTCGGATGCTGATAATGATGGTCTTCTGGAAGTTACTCCTGAGGCTCCGGCCTTTGCGGATAATGTGATTACTATTCCTGCTGTTCCTCATGTTCAGTATAAGAATGGTGCCACTAACCTTAACAATGGTCAGCAGATTACTGTTGTTGATGGTACTCCTGTTACTATTACGGCTGTTGGTAGGACGGGCTGGGAAATTACTGCGGGTGCTACCGCTTCCTGGACCTTTACCTATTCTGCTTAATTAGTCGAGAATGGGGAGGGTCTAAATGACCCTCCCCATCCTCTAAAATAGGAGATTAAAATGGCTGATTCCCAGCACGGTGCTCCAAATACTTATGGTTTCGGGCTAGAGTTTAATTACTCGCTTTGGACACAAGGTACTGTTCTCAGTCTCGTGAATGTTCCTTGGAATAATGATTATCGAGACATTGTAAAGTTTGACAATCGTGCGGCTCTTGATTCTTATATTGATGGAATTGAGAATAGTGGTATTGTCCTTAATAACGTTTCTTACGTTAAGCCGTATGAGCCTGTTCGTATTGGACTTCCGCTTAACGTTGTTAATAAGTATAATTATCTTCGCGCTAGTAATCCTCTAATGCCCATTGATGGTGATGTTCAGAAGAATTACTATTACTTTATTACTAATGCTTCCTATATTGCTCCTGGTACTACTGAACTTACTCTGCAACTTGATGTTTGGCAGACTTTTGGTTTTGATGTTACCATTCTTAAGGCTTATGTTGAGCGGGGGCATATTGGTATTGCCAATAGTAATGCTTTTAATAATTACGGTAGGGATTATCTTACTGTAAGTGAAGGTATGGATATTGGTACAGATTTGCAGACTATCAGACATATAAGTCAGACTATTATGGACGTATATGTTAGTTTGCTCGATCCTGATAATCCTAATGCTCCTAACTACATGGTAGTTTCTACTATTGATCTTAATGCTGATCCTGGTACTCTTGATGCACCTAATCTTGCTAGTGCTACTGGTAGTATGGTTCAAGGAATTCCTAGTGGAGCAAATGTTTATATTCTTAGAAACTATGACGATGTAACTCGTCTAATGTATCTTCTTTCTGAGTATCCTTGGTTTGCTCAGGGAATTATTAGCATTACGATGATTCCTAATGTTGTTAATTTTTATCCTAATACTGCTTGGACTGCCAGTGAAGTTGAAGGACCATTTAATGCTGTTAATGTTGTTGGTGAATCTTCTCCCGGCATTGTGCCAGATGTTTATTACAATAAGCAAAATCAAAAGAATGTTACTCTTCTTAGTAATTGGCGCAATGATACTGCTCTGATGAACTATATTCCAGAGAAGTATAGAATTCTTAAGAAGTTCTTTACATTTCCATATATGGCTCTTGAACTTACAAATTGGCTTGGAAATGTAATTGTTCTTAAGCCGGAACTTTGGAATAATGCTGATGCTATTATTGGAGAGGCAATTTCACTTTTCCCTGGTAGTCAGAGACTTACTTTCTTTCCTCGTAAGTATAATTCTTCTTCTCCTACTAATGATCTTGATGATAACGGAGAGTTCCTTGATGTTGCACTAGTTATTGGAAACTTTCCTACTCTTCCTATCGTTACTAATGAGGGAATTCTTTATCTTGCTCAGAATGCTCGTACTATTCAGTATGGTTTGAATCAGGCTGACTGGTCCCAGCAAAAGGCTTTGCAGGGAAATCAAGTTTCATACGATCAGGCTTCTAAGAGTAATGCCGCACAAGTTGGTAATACTCTTACTGGAACTGCTGCTAATACTGCTGCTAATCTTCTTCGTTCACAAACTAATGCTAATCTTGGTATTCTTGGTGCCGGGACTAGTTTTGTAGGCGGAGTTCTTTCTTCTGCGGCAGGATCGCCTAAAGGTCTTGAGAATGCATTTAACCCGCTGGGTAATGCTATTGCCAATAACATTCAGCAAGGCATGAATGACCAAATGACGGTTATTCAGAATGATGCCGCACGAGAAATTGCCGTTCGTAATCTTGGTGTTAATAGTTATATTCGTGATACCAATAAGGATCTAGCAGACTGGTCCGCTAAGGGCGATTATGCTCAGGCCATTGCGGCTATTCAGGCTCGCAATAAGGATGCTCAACTTACTGCTCCTGGTTTGCAGGGACAGTTTGGTGGGGATACTCATAATCTTGCTATTGGTAAATATGAAATTTCTCTTCGCTTTAAGATGCTTGATAAGGCATCAATGGCTATTATTGGCGATTTCTGGCTTCGTTATGGCTATTCCATTAATCGCTTTATTGATATTCCTGCAAGTCTTAAGTGTATGACTAAGTTTACTTATTGGAAGATGAGTGAAACTTATATTTCTACTGCTCCTATGGCAGAAGGTTTCAAGCAAATTATTCGTGGTATCTTTGAAAAGGGTGTTACTGTTTGGTCTAGCCCGTCTTACATTGGTACTACTTCTCTTGATGATAATAATATTCTTGAAGGGATTAGTTACTAATGAGTAGGCGTAATAGGCGTCCTAGTAACGCTGATACTATTTATTCTGATTTCCTTTATGGAAAAATGTTTCAGAATAATCCTGCGAATAATCGTGAGTCGCTTATTCAGCGGCAACTTATGCGTAGTATGACTGAAATTGCTGTTAATAGATTTAAGTGGACTGGCCTTCCCGAGACTGTTAATCCGCGTTTCCTAGAGACAACTCTTTTCTATAACGGTCTTGCAATTTACTTTGACCATCCTAACTTTGGTGAGATTGTAACTAAGGGTAGTGCGGCAGGGAACCTTAACTTTGAGAATGATCCTACCGCTTTTCTTACAGTTGGTAGTAACTATACTTCTCGGAGAGTAGAGGCCAAAGATGCTGTTCCGATTTGGACTAATTATCTTCGTATTCCAGATATTGATATTGTTCTAAATTACGCTCCTAAGTTGGCTCAACTTGATCGTACTATTGAGATTAATTCTCTGAATGCTCGACAGAGTAAGGTTCTTACTTCTAATGAGAATCAGAAACTATCTATTGTTAATATCAATCGTCAAATTGATGAAGGTGTTAATGGTATTCAAGTTGCTGGTCCTTTGCAGGATATGTCTTTTGTTCAGGCTCTTGATCTTGGTGTTGAGCCTCTTAGCCATGAGAAACTTCATATTCTTCGTACTAGACTTTGGAACGAGTTTGCTGGTTATCTTGGTATTGATAATGCTAATCAGGATAAGAAGGAACGTCTTGTAGCGGCTGAGGTAGATGCTAACCAGGAGATTATTAAGTCTATTAAGCGAGCCAATCTTAATGCTAGACAAGAGGCGGCTGAACAGATTAGTAAGAAGTTTAATCGTACTGTAACAGTTGATTATTGGACTGAATTTCTTGAACAAGAGGATGAGAAAAGGCAGGCTGAATTGGATAATAATGATGGTGGTGAGAATGAAGAATGAGCGCCTTTACTATTAAACTTAAGGACGCGATTGAACTAACAGGAGGAACTGTTGAGATTACTAATGGCATTCGCGTTCTTACTGGTGGTGATATTGGCCTTGCCCATTATCCTATTTATGATGAGAATTACCGTCCTCATCTTAATGGCCTAATCATTGACCATTATTGGAACAGAGAAATCGGTATGGAAACGATTGATATGTTCCAATTGGTAATGCGGCGTAAGATGAACGAGATTATGCCGTATTATAATCAAATGTATCAGAGTGCTCAGATTGAATATGAGGCTCTTTCTACTATTGATCTTCAAACGGCTAATACTGGAAACACTACTCAGGAACAGTCTACTCATGCTGAGGGTAGTAGTGATAATTCTTCTCGTGCAGTTAGTTCTACTACTCCTCAAACTATGCTTTCAGGCGACGCCGATTATGCTTCTAGCGCGGCTGATAGTAAAGCGGTTAGTAGTTCTAATCAGGATGGTACTCTGAATACTACACTTGACTCTACTAATGATGTTCATGTTACCGGCTATCAGGGTGCGGCTTCTGATCTTGTTGTTCGTTACCGTCAGTCTCTTATTAATATCGACATGATGATTATTACAGAGATTGAAGAGTGTTTCATGCTTGTATGGGACAACTCTGATTCTTATTTCAATCACTCTCTAGATGGGATTATGTAAATGTCTGGAATTATTCCGCCTCTTACGCCGTATGTTTTTCCGGCTAAGCCTGTTGCTCAGATTACGCCGTTTACTTATCGGGATGGTCTTACTTTCCTGGAAAAGTTTGAGCATTTCCGTAAGTATGTTGAGACTGATATTGTTGGTTTTATTAATACTAACTTTGCCGATCTTGCTGATGATTTTGAAACCGCTGTCAATACTATTATGACCAATGTTGAGGCGGCTCTTACTGCTGAGCAGACTCTAGTCTCTAATGAGATTGCTGAGAATCACACTTGGGTTACTCAGCAGATTGATGATTTCCAGACTATTCTTAATACTGCTGTTGATGGTATTAACAATGCTCTTACTGATTATTACAACAAGACTCAGAGTGATAGTAGGTATGAGCAGAAGACTAATCTTGATGCTGATACTAAGACTCTTGTTAATACTGTAGATTCTCAGTTGCGCGTTCTTCTTGACTCGCTTTATGTTAATGAGGTTGATGCTACTACTGATGGTAGTATTGCGGCTCTTATTAATAATGATGAGTCTGCTACTCGTATTGCTCTTGATGCTCTTTATGAGGGTGAAGGTGGCGGGGGTGAAGGTGGTCTTGATGATGCTGGTGTAGCGGCGCTTGTTAATGACGATACTACACCTAGTGCTACTCGTACTGCTCTGGATGCTTTGTATAGTAGTGAAGGAACTGAAACTCCTGATCTTACTCCGTATCAGACTAAGGCTGATCTTGATACGGATGTTGCGGCACTTGTGAATGATGAAACTCCTAGTGCCACTCGTACTGCTATTGAGAGTCTTATTGGTGAAGGTGGGGGAGGCGGAACCGATCCTAATATTCTTGCTGTCCCTGTTTCTGAATATAAGGTTCACCCTATTAATGACGAAAATCAGGGATGGTCGCCTAATGAGGCTGATCCTAATTATTATGCTCTCGCTAATGGTGATGTTTATTTCCTGCCCGGTGTTAATTTTGATGTAACTATTGATGGCACTGGTACTACTACTGCAACTTATGATTTTGGTAATGGTAATGAGACTATTACCGATGGTGAGATTGTTTGGGTAGATATTAACGGTGTATATCATCACGCCGCATATAGTCCTGATATGCGTTTTGGTTATGATCTTTCAAACCTTGTTGGTGGTGGTGGCGGAGGCGGAGGCGGTACGGATGATGGTGCTATTGCCGCTCTAATTGAGGATGATTCTACTCCTAGTGCTACTCGTGCCGCACTTGATGGTATCTATGCTCATATTGGTACTGAGACTGATGGAGGCGGAGGCGGAGAAACTGTTAGTAATAGTATTGCTCTTCTAACAGTATTTGCTATTAATAATAGTAGTTCTGACCATATTAATTTTGGTACTGTCCTTAACGGTGTTAATGCTTCTCCGCTAACTCCTGCTGAGAATATTCAGGATAGTGGTGCTTCGTTGTACCTTAATCCTGGTTATCATCTTATTACTCTAGAAGGACTTTTTGATCTTTCTAGTATTGACAGTGATGCATATATTGACCATGATTCTGGTGGTGCTATTCAGGCTATTATTAGCCCTGCTGATAGTGGTGGTTGTACTTTCGGTTCTGGTGGAAACACTATTGAGTCTAATTTCTGGGCTAACGCTGAACGCGGTGCAATGACTGCTTATGATAGCGATGGTTCTCCTGCTGGTAATATTACTGTTATTGATTATCAGAAGGGTGTCTATAGAATTAAGCAAGTAGTTAATGTTACTGCTGCTGGTAAGGCACGTTTTGATATTCAGTATAAGGTTCCTTACGGTATTAGTTGGAATAGTAATATTGCTGGTTCCGGCTCTATCGAAATCATCCGTATTCACTAAGTAAGATCATGGCTGACATTTCCACTATTTACCAGAGCGGTAACGTTCTTATTATCCGTTTTGACGACGGTACAGTTAAGTATGCTTATCGCTCTGGTAAATGGTGGCTTGTCAGTTCTTCCTATACCCCTCCTGAACCGCCTGCTCAGGGATGGATTTGGCCTGTTGATTATCATAGCGGTATTTTTGTTAGTCAAGAGTTTGATAATGGTGTAAATCATACTGGTATTGATATTACATATAGTGGGATTGAAGGGGCATCTATTCATGCGATTGCTGATTCGACGGTTGTTGATAAAGGCTTTACTTCCTCCAACGGAAACATCATTAAACTACAGGCTTTTGACGGTTCTTATTACGAGTTTTATCATATGGAATCTGCTACTACTCTCAGCATTGGTGATGCTGTTAGTATGGGCGATACCGTTGGTTTTGTAGGAGAAACTGGTAGCAATGCTACTGGTCCTCATTGCCATATGGGAACTAGCGAATCAGGCTGGCCGGGACTACAGGCGACTTTTTCGGACATGGAAAATCCTCGTACTTATATGAGTAATAGAGGGGCTCCATACCCGTGGTAAAGAAACTTGCTTATTATAATTATAGTAGACTGTTTTCAGTCAATGCTATCTTTAATTTCCTTATTGGTGGTCGCGGCCTTGGTAAGACTTTTGGTGCTAAGGAAAAAGGCATTAAAGATGCTATTCGTAAAGGTGATGAGTTTATCTATCTTCGTAGATATTCTAATGAGGTTAAAGACGCTCGCGCTACCTTTGTAGCAGATATTTCATGGAAGTTTCCTAAATACGATTTTCGTATTGTTGGTAGTATCATTCAATGTTCGCCTGTTAATCTTCGTGATATGAAGAAACGAGATTGGCAGACTATTGGCTATTTTGTTGCGCTTTCTACTGCACAGTTTAAAAAGTCTGTAGCGTATCCTAAAGTAAAACTCATTATCTTTGATGAGTTTATTATTGAAAAGGGTATGGTTCAGTATCTTCCTAATGAAGTAAATGTATTCATGAACTTCTTTGTAACTGTAGATCGTTACCAGGATAAGACTAGAGTGCTTTTTCTTGCAAACTCTGTGTCTATTATGAATCCGTATTTCATTACCTATAAGATCAAGCCTGTTAGTAATGAAATCGTAATAATGAAAGATGGCTTTATTGCGGTTCATTTCCCCGATTCTACTGAATTCAAGAAAACTGTATTTGAAACTCGTACTGGTAAATTTATTCAAGATACTGAATATGCAGATTTTGCTGTAGGTAATATTTTCGCAGACAATAATGACGCTCTTACTGCATTGAAGAATGGCGATGCCATTTATATTATGAGTCTTGAAACTGCACAAGGCTGGTTTAGCGTTTGGTATTCTAGTAAAGAATCTCGTTATTATGTTCAAACTAAGCGGCCCAAGGAAGAGTCGCTTTATACTCTTGAACCATCTAAGATGGATGAGGGTAAAACACTACTGACTTATAGTGACGATTTTATTCGTAACCTTAGGGGGGCTTTCAGGAGAGGCAATCTTTATTTCGATAATCCTAATACGCGCAACACTTTCACAGAAATATTTAAACGATAATGGAACCTACCGATCTTCTAGTAGAAAGTCTGGCAGGGCTAGTCTCACTTGTTAGTCTAGGTCTTTGGCGATCTATTAATAAGAAAATGAAAGCCGTTCATGAGCAAGTTGATCGTACCCATGAACAAGTCGCTAATACCCATGATACTAACTTAAGAGATGATCTGGATAAGGTTATCAAATCACAAGAAAAGTCTACAGAGACAATTAATAAGATTAACGATAAACTAGATAATGTTTCTGGTGAAATGCGAGAGATGAAACTTGATTATCGTTCTCGAATGAATGCTCTTAGACGTCGAATGGAAAATATTGAGGATACACAACAATGAGTAATTATGCACTTCCTGATTGGCTTAACGTCAGGATTTCTCTTGGATTCAGTTCTACGCATACTGGCATTGACCACGCAGTCGGCGAGGGAACAGTAATTAAATCTCCTGTTACTGGTAAGGTTCTTTTTAAAGGTACTGGTAATACGCAGGGTGTTGGTTATGATTATGGAAATTGGCTTACCATTGGCGATGCCGCTGGTAACTCTCATTTCTTTGCTCACAACAAATCTGTTCCTGTAAATGTTGGAGATACTGTTATTGCAGAACAAACTACTATTACCATTTCTGGTAAGACTGGTAAGGTTTCTGGTCCGCATATTCATTACAGTGTTTTCAAGGGTCAGGGTAAGGCTCTTAATCGTTCTAAGCTTATTAATCCTGACAACTATATTAAGAGTATGGTTGCCAACGAAAAGGTGGTTACTCCCGTGGTGGTTCCTACTTCTAATTCTGCCGGTCCTGAGCATTATATTGTTCAGCGTGGTGATAATATGTCCAAGATTGCTAGCAAACTTGGTGTTACTCTTGCCGCGCTAGAGTCTGCTAATGTTGGACTTCTAACTTCTCATGGTGGTCCCGTGAGCAATTGGAATAATATTTATAGCGGGCTTACTCTCGTTAATCCTGGGTATGTTGCTCCGGCTCCCACACCTATTCCGGCGCCTACCCCTATTCCTACTCCTACTCCTGAGCCTGAGCCTGAGCCTGAGCCTGTTCCTACTCCTGAGCCTATTGAAAGTGAGACTCCTGTGACTACCGATCCTATTCCTACTCCTGAGCCTGATAAGCAGACTCTTGATCTTAGTGCTATTATCAATAAGATTAATGAGCAGACTACGGCTTCTATTAATGAGGCTGTAAAGAATCAGTTTAATCTTGCCTTCACTAATACTGGCGAGCCTGAGACTGGCATTCTTACCGCTCTTAAGTCTAAAACTTTCTGGAATGATACGCTTACTAGGGGTGTTAATACATTCCTACAGACTGGTCTTGCTAGTGTTGGTACGGGTGCTCTTGGACTTACGCAAATTGATTATGTTTCGGCTGTTAATCTTGGTGGAGCGGCCGCTTTGATTAGTATTGTTATGTCCTTTATTCGGGCTACTTCTTCCAAGTAATTATGGACGAGGATAGCAAGAATCTTATTCTTGCTACTTGTGATACTACTTGGTGGAATATTTCAGGGAGGTTTGAAATGCATTGTCAACTTCCTATTCTACATGGTGGGGATCATTTTAGTAGTGAGAAGAATTATTACGCATGGTGCAAGCGAGGTTCAGAAGATATTACTTATCCTAGATACGATAAGCAGATTAGTCAAAAACATTTAAAGTTTGAGGAGATTTAATGCTAAAGATTTGGAAAACATGGCTCCCATTTAAACACCAAGAACATGCGGGTAGTGTTATTTCAATGACTTCAGCAGAAACTATTGAAGAAGTTAAAGCAAAAGAATATCCATGCGGATGTAAAGTTGTTCATGCAGAAGAGTTACCATCCTATGAGGAAATTTACTCTTGAAAAACGAACACCACGAAAAACGAACACCATGAAAAACGAACACTCATAAAATAGGACTGCCAGAGACACAATCTCTGGCAGTTCTATTTGAAACCATATGCATATAATTCGTAATACGCATATACGCGCCCACGCCCACGAAATTCCTCCTGGGAATTTCCTGAAAATTTTCTGAATGATTCCTATGAATCATCTGACTATGAGAATTCTGGATAAAACTAGTGAGTTTCCTGAGAAAGTTATTAACATGGGGATAACTTTGTGAATAACTATCTAAGGTAAGGCTATCCTAACTTGAATAATCCTCAACATGAAAAAGACTCAACTAAGGATTACCTTAGTTGAGTCGAGCCGTATCAAGTTAAAGATGAAGGGTGCTCAATTATAACGAAATGGTAACGGTCTTAATTTTGGTCTTGCAACCCTCGCGGATGGTGTAGTGTTGATGTTGAGCCCGGCAGACAAGGCCGGTAACAATCCCAAGCAAACTAATTTGAATTGGAGCAAACAAAATGGCACTTCGCGTTATTGGTGAGTATGTCGCCCCGGCTGGCAAGGACAACCCTTATGCGGCTGATATTGATGAGATGATCGCGGCTACCGATAAGGCTGGCAAGCGACTGTCTTTTGAGGTTGACGTTCCTAGCGACCTTTTCAGCCGTAGCAAGCGGGGAGATATTCTCAGCAAGGCTACCTATTACATTGCTAAGGCGGCTAATGACCGGGACCGTACCGCGTCTTTTGTTGGCGAGCCGCGATTTACCCTTAAGGGTAAGCCGATTGATGAGTCTCAGGCAGACAAGGCGGATAACGCTGTTCTCACTGTCTCGATTAAGGCGCGTCACAAGTCTGGACCGCGCAACCGTAACAAGGCCGGTACTGACGTAGCGGTTACTGAGTAAGTAAGCGACAGATTGCCCCTAGGTGTAAACGATGATCCTAGGGGCAATCGTCGTATCCTGAGAGTTTCCTGAGATTTCAAGAAAACTCTTGACAGAGATAACACAAGCCTTAAGATAGTAGTAACAAGCCAAACAAACGGAGGGTTTAAAATGTCGGATTACGCAATTCCTATGTCTCAGGATTTCGGTCCCGTTCAGATTCAAGATCTTATCAATTCCGGATGGAATTCTGTCGAATGGCCTGTTGATGGTGATATGACTAAGCGACTCGCGGCCCGTGAGCCTGAGATTAGCATTAAGCCTGTCCTAGCCTATGGCGGCAAGATCGGTCCCAATACTGACGTATTGCTAATGCTCCAAATTCAGAATGCTTATAACTCGATTAACGTGATTGGAATAGGATGAATATTCCAATTCCTCTACTTATCGGAATCATCGTATTAGTTCTAACAATAATCATTTTGCAATTCCTTTACTATCGGAGGGACGATATTAAAATGCAAATGTCAAGAATTCATTTCGAGAAAATGGCTAAGGCAATTAATAAGGCATATCAGAAGGCAGAGAAATTGCCTTATAGCCGATCGGTAATTGAAGGTGCAATTGCCGGAATTATGATGGCTGAACATGAGATTGTAGAAATGGCGGTTGAGGCCAATAGCAATTTCAATGTAGACAAATTCCTAATTGCGAGTCGCAAAGACATTAAGGCATTCAAATGAAATGTCCTAAATGTAAAAGTGATAATGTTGAAATACTAACTACTATTACATATGTAGTAGCAATTGAAGATGAGGTAGAAGTTAATCAAATGTATTGTAGAGATTGTCAATATGAATATGATTATTGAATAACAGATAAATACAAACTAATTGAATATCATTTCCCCAATGTTTAGTTCCTCAATTGTATTG
>Ga0164242_10003608_pt1 | contig 17601 bp, 13 predicted proteins | sample OricomgcompostMG_FD_108783 | JGI IMG/M metagenome (GOLD analysis project Ga0164242, IMG submission 108783) | Miracle-Growth compost microbial communities from Emeryville, California, USA - Original compost - Miracle growth compost (MG) ...
TTTCCACCGTTTGATAATTTCCACCGTTTGATAATTTCCACCGTTTGATAATTTCCACCGTTTGATAATTTCCACCGTTTGATAATTTCCACCGTTTGATAATTTCCACCGTTTGATAATTTCAAAATGATTATTTTGAAAACTAATTATTCTTATGATAATATTACAAATTAAGATCTTGTTGAACTATCGTTCAACAAAAAATAATTTTTACAAGCTCTATATATTTTTATACATCTATTTTTATAAAAAATATTCTTGACTATGTCAATTCAAATTAAATTATGATAAGGGTTTTCAAAATGGAACATTCGGCGATTAAAATAGGTTATACTTCAAAGATTTCTGAAGAATTTTTCCTTGATTAGAACAAGATATTGTTTCGAAGTTTTTTCAGAACAGGTTTTTCAACTTCAATTTTGACTTCGCCCTTCGGGGTCGCGAAAATACCTGGTTGGCTGACCTGGGCGCGTTGGGGAAGGTTGCCGACCCCGGGGATTGTTGGGCCGATGTCCATCAACTGGCGGAAAGAAGCTAACGATTGAGCGGTTGAAATGGGGACAGTCGGGGTTGGTTGTGGTTGAATAACGGGGACAATTTCGAAACCGGTGAAATCTTCGATTTCGCTCGTTGCTGGTTCTTCCGCCTTTGAGAATATGGCTTCGAAAACTGATTTGTCCTCTTGGACAACCGAGGGAATTTGGGGCAATGATTCCTTTTTCGGGATAATGTCGAAAATACCGGTCCCGAGAGGCGCTAATCGACCAAGAAAGAACGAATTTGAAACAGTCAGCGATTCATAAGTTGGAAAAACAGCTTCGTCGCGAATGACCTGATATTGTTTTTCGAAACTCGCTCGGGACAGTGGTCCGCCGTGTTTTCCGATCCCGAGACGTTTAATTGAAAGAGGTTCACCGGTGAAACACATCGAAGCACAAATGACCGTTTTATTAATGTCAGAAAGTCGCTGATCGCCGGTGAAAATCTCATTCATTTCATTGAAAAATGTTTGATAAGTTGCCTCAACACCGAAAAATTTCTTCATCAGATAGCCTGAGTCGGTTCGACTTCTTGAAATATCGACACCGGGTTGTGAAATGAGGATATCAAAACCGGTTGTCGCAGTCAAAAATGGGACCATTGTTTCGAGGAAAAATTGCGGATTTTCACAGTATTTTCGAAGGTCAATTTGAGGTGATGTTTCGCCTGTTTCTCGGGTTGCCGTCATTCGATAATTTTGACAAATTCCAACTTTCCAACCAACTTTTGAAAGGAGCGTTTCAAATTGGTCAATAGTAATCCCGCGCTCGACGATTACTCTTTTCGAAAGAATCAAAAGATAATTATTGTCATCAACTTTTCTTTCCGATTGAATAATCGCATCGACCCGGGTCCAATCCATCCCGACGACCGGAATTAATGGGTTAAAACCAAATTCTAACTTCGTAATAATGGGCAAAACCTCCGTTCGAAGGAAATAAAGTTCTTCTTCAAAGTTATTAACATCGGTTTCTTCGTCAATGGCTACTTGGCTCGGTTCAATAATAGCAACAATATTTTCAACTTCTGGTTCGAGGATTTCCTCGGATCCTGACGGTTCGAGTTCTTCCTCAGAAATTATTTCTTCTATCGGTTCAAATGAGATTTCGCCGAAGCCGGTCTCGTTGAAAGACTCGGATTTGAGGGGAGTAAAACGAGCGATTATCGAACGGAAGCCTGTTTTCGGATAAACGTCAATCAAGCCGAGTTCTTGAGGGCTGAAAACGACGATCACAAACGGAACTTCGTTCGTGATCCTTTTCGCGATTTCAAAAAGGGTAATCTGATGGCCGTAGAGAAAAGGAGTTGAAAAATGAAGTCTCATTCCAACGTTTGCCGTGATTTCTTCTTCTGGATAGACTTGATAAAAAAGGTTATACCAATCGGAAAAAAGGACGTTAGACGCGCTAAATTCGATCCGATCTGGAACGATAAAAACAGATTGATAAAGTCGCCTTTTCAAATAAAGGTCAAAGAGCGTATGTCGTTTTTTGAAATAAATTTCAATTCGTTGTTGAGCCGGTTTTCGACTGACATTAATTAAATTGTCGAATCGTTTCATCATATCGACCGTTTTTCCCGTTGCCGACGAGCCTAATTGACCCTTACCCGCCTTCAGGGTTAATTGGCTGGTAATCTCGCCGGCGGAAGTTCCGGCAATTTTTCCCGCCGGGTAGCCGGGAGAAACGAGGGCCTTCCTGAACTGTTCAATCATTCGTTCCTTCAAAAGGTTGATTTTTGCTGGATCGACGACTTCCTTTCGCAATTGGCGGGCGAAAGTTGACCGATATGATTTCGCAAGATCCGACGCAATTTGGGGGGTTAAACTGTAATTTGACCCCGCATTTGGGATAAAAGAAGCAGTGTCTAACCAATCGGTGATATATCTAATTTCATCTTCAGTTAAACGCCGTTTTGTTGTCATTTAAAAAAATAAAAATATTAAATGTTGTTGTTTTGGATCCTGATTATTCTTTTGGTTATTATTCTTATTCTCGTCTTGGTTTTCGTTTCTTTAGGCGGTGAATCGGCGCTAACTCTCTGTCAAGCCCAAGAATTAAAGACACCGGAAGAAAACTGGTTAGCCTACCAAAACGATCCGACGATTACCAAGAACCCATTTTTTCTTGTCGGAGAAACTCGGGAAGGGCAATTAGACCTTCATATGACTAATGTTTCAAACACCGATTGTATCGCGTGTGGTTCGACTCTCATTCCGTTCCCGAAATTTTGTCAAGTTTCGTCGCGGTTTACTTCAACTGAATATGAATTGACTGACCAAATGACGACCGAAGGAACGAGAGAATATATTTCGAATTCAGAAATAATTTCACTTGGTCCCTCTTGTCAGACCCCGATCGGTTCAGGGCTAACGGGGACACCCTTAACACGTTGGAGTTGATAATTAAAATTATAAAGAAAATTTAAATTAATTATTAAATTCCGACGAGAAAGGGAAGATATCGAGCGGGTAATCGACTAATTTCGCAGTAGATTTCTTTTGACATTCGGCCGACGCGAACGACAATCAGATAAATATCAGTCTTTTCTTGAGCGAACGTTGTCGTTGCCTGAATTTGACTGTCAAGAACAAATTCAAGCATCATTTGTTTGAGTTCGGGATCGGTGATTTCGTGGTGTTCTTCCGGGTAAAGGATATTTCGGAGATAGTCGCGGTGTCCGATCGTAATGGAAGCCTGGCTTTCAGTCATTGCCGAAAAACAAATCGTCGAGAATGAAACAGTTTCGATCGAACAGGCAAGAAACAACAAAGATAAACTCAACAGTTTCCTTTATTCAACCCTGTTTCAAGTCGAAAACCGAATCGGTACAATGACGCCTCTTCTCAAACACTATATCAATCACTCAACTTTATTAAAGGGGAGAATTATTATCTTACCTGAATTTTTTGTTATCAAATATCCGAAAAATAATGATGATCGCGAAATTTATCAACAAACGGCGATTGGATTAGTCGTTAATTCTCTTATAAAAGAATACCCGAATTTTGTTCAGACTTACGGTCTGTTTAATCTTCCTCAACCCTCGCATCCAAAGTTCACCCCCGGAGACCGCAGGAAATATTTGCCGTGTTGTGTAGTAGAAAAAATCGACGGAATTTCATTATCAAGGTTTCAAGAAGGAAAATCATTTAAGACACTCTACCCGATTTTTCTTCAATTGTGGTTTGCAATGAGGATCGCCTATCAGCGATTCGGGTTAACACATTATGACCTCCATCAGGGAAATGTTATTATTACTCGTTGCTCACAAAAACAAAAAATTGAATATCCGTGGGGAATCGTTGAGACTAATTACCTCGCGAAAATATTCGATTGGGGTCGAAGTTATTGCTACGTTGAGAAAGACGGAAATCGAATTTCGCTCGGGACACAAATGAAGAGTATCGGGGTTGAAAATATGAGTAATTATTTTTACGATGTTTTTCTTTCTCTTGAACACAGTTTCACTCGGGGACGTGATGACGTTGAAATGTCAAAATTCCTCGATTTTTTCAACATTAATTTCGGTCAAAGGACACTTCAGAATATTGTTCAAGTTGCGAAACAAACTTATCAATGGCGAAAATGGTTGTCATTGGTCGCTTCTTGCCCATATGCTCATCACTGTTTTACGCCAAATATCAAATCAGAACTTAACCCAACTGACCCGAGCTATTCTGATTTTCTCCAAATTAATCATAATCTTTCGAACGTTGTTGTAAGAATTAACCTTGAAAATCGACACGCCGACTTGATAAAACAAGCGAAATCTTTTCTTACCGTTGATTGTCCTTTTTCCCGAGTTCTAGCGGTTATTAGCCTCGAAGAATTACCCCAAAGTCAAGAAGAAAAAATATTGGTTAATTTTTATCGAATTGCCCAATTATCGAAAAGTATTTATTTAATCCCTTATTATGAACAACTCCTCGAACATTACCGAAGTCGGCTCGATACCTTGATGAGAAAAAGAAGTCAAATGTAAAATTTGTTAAAAAATAAAAATTCATAAAATAAAGAAACAAATGCCTCATTACCGATCGATAAATAGTACGCGTTCCTTGCGTTCCCGGAGCGACACCGAATCAGTTCAAACTTTTGATCCGAAGGGTAGTTCGCTTCCGATTGGTCAATATGCTGAAATTATTAGCCTGATTGACGGATTGACGGAAAACGCTGACCGTTTGGTAACTGACAGCTACGTCTCGAGTCGGATTTCGCGTCTTCGGAGCCTGTTTTTACTCCTCGAAGCAAAGGACAAGACCTCGGTCATTAACTATCTGAAGTCAAATGTTTGTGGTCGTTTGACCTCGAATCTTCCGGGAACGGTCGGAAAGATTCTTTGTGGTTGTTTCCTAAACAACCCGAACGGTCAACCCGCCCGTTGCACCCCGAACTGTATTTCGAGCCCGTTCGGCGACGCGATCGGTAAACCTTGCGACGAAACAGTCATTCGTTGGTCAGCGGGTAATCAGGGCGAGCCTCTTTCAACGATTCTTCAAAAGGGAAATTGCACTTGCCGAGTCTACGTTGAACCCGGGTTCAACGCTTCACAGGCTCAACGCGAACAGTTCGCGAACAACGCCGGTTGTGAAACAGTCTTTCTTTACGACGCCGAAAACAACAGTCCAATTAGCGCCGGTGGTCGCCCGGTTCGGGACAACGCGACGAGCTTTGTTCTTCCTCAGCCGAAACGGACGATCCAACCGACGACTCAACCTGTTCCTCAGTCGGTTGCGACGACAAGTAGTGATTCAGGTTGGATTGTCTGGCTCTTTATTATCTTGATTATCTTTATTATCATCGGGATCGCAATCTATATTAACTGGGTCGATTAAGATTATCTTCTCTTCAGATAATAATTCATTTATCCATTAATAAATGGATAATATTAATTCGAAACTTAAAAAATTAAATCTTGGTCAATTTTATTCAACCAAGATCGAATATATTTTTCAAGGTTTTGATCAGATAAATGATGAAATTATTGAACCATTTGCTGGTCAAGGCGATATCATCAATTGGATTAACGGCAAAGTTATCGCTTATGATGTCGAACCAAAGATTAGCGACGTTATTCGAAGAGACACATTGAAAAATCCACCAAATTATGATGATAAATATGTTATAACCAATCCTCCATTTCGAGCAAGGAATAAAAATGAGTCAAAAGAAATTTACAATAAATATCAAACCAATGATTTATATAAATGTTTTATCATTTCTCTTTGCGAATCGAAATGTCTTGGCGGTATTTTGATTTTACCAATTAATTTTTTCCTTTCAACCCGAAAAAGAGATGTTGAAATCAGAAATCAATTTCTTGAAAAATATCAAATCAAAAGAATAAATTATTTTGAGATTCCTGTTTTTGATGACACGACAACAACAATAGTTTCTTTTCCATTTCAAAGATCGAAAAAGATGGAAAGTCAAGATATCGAATGGCATCGTTTTCCAAATGGTGATTCAAGGATTTTTAAACTTGAAAAAGTTAATGGTTGGATTATTGGCGGTGATATTTATTCACTTGAAACAAAATTCAAAATGATTCGTCTGATCGAAAATCGATCGTTAAAAGATGGAGAATATTTAACCAAGATAAAATTAAACGCATTGGATACAAACAAGACGACGATCGGGTTAGAATTTTCAGAAATTCCTTATTATGGAAAAATAAGTAGTCGAACAACCGCAACATTAATAACAAAGGGATTTGAATTAACCATCAAAGAACAGAAAAAACTTATCAAATGGTTTAACCAATATTTGAATAGCGAAAGAGAAAAATATTGGAGTCTATTTTTACCTCATTATCGAGAATATGAGAGAAAGAGAATTTCATTCGAGCTTGCTTATGATATCGTTTTGGCTTTCTCTAAAATCCTAATTGAAAGACGTTGACACGATGTAATTTTAATTCTCTTTTCATTACCTATTAATTTTTTCAAATCGGCAAATTTGTTTTGATAATAATTACCGTCGAGAATAAAAATAAAATATTCATCGTTATCATTATTCTCAAAATATTTTAATGTCGCCATAATAAAAGAAATAACATCATTTTCTTGATTATTTTGAGATCCTCCCTCCTCTTCCGTATATTTACAGATGAAATAACATTGTATTTCAGGAGCGTAAAAATCAATAGTTTTCGTTGTTGTTTTATTTTTCTTAAATTCGCCAAATTCTGCCCTTTCATTAAATCGTAATTTCGATTTTTCTAATTTTGTATCATAATAACTTTCTAAATATTTCTTTTGTAAGTTTTCAGCAAAACTTTGTTTCTTTGGCGAAATAACAAAGTGAGAAGCAAAAAGTTCATCATCCTGAATTTTTGATAATATATCGTTGATAACATATTTTTGTTTTAAAAATTGATTATGGATAAGGAATTTTTCTATTTTTTCAATTAGATTTTTATCTTTCTTTTCAATTTCATATATTAATCTTTGATAATTTATTTTTTGTTCCTCTCGATACTGTTCTTGATAAAAAATATTGAATTCGAGAATGATTTTAAAATTTTGAATTTCTTGAATTTTGATAAGGTCAACCAATTCTTGTTTTCGTTTACCTGTGATTTTCGTAATATTTAATTCACGACATAATTTTGTTAATTCAGGTACTGACAAACTCGATAATTTATCATTATCCATTTAATTTTGATGGAAATAATGAAAATTTTAAAATAAGGATTAACTTTATTATTTATCCTTATTTTAAAATAAAAACATTATTTCTAGATGTCGACTTATCAGAAATTTTTGTTCAAATTGTTCGAAAAGGACCTTGTTATCGATGTTCGAATCAAAAATAAAAATCCGATTTGATTCTCTCCAATTGGTCGCAATATCGAAAAGTAATTCGAACTGGATTATTTTTTATCCATTAATAAATGGATAATTTAACTCGAAACTTGAAGATTAAATCTTCTAAAAATAGAAAGGCGATCATAAAAATATAGGAGCATCTTATTAAATTTTCGAATAGAAATATTGTTTACATCCATTTAATCGATTGATTAAATTTTCTAATTAGTTAAAAACCGGTCATCGTCAATATCAATTAATTTTTTGAATAATTCTTGATTTTCTGAGTCAAGAATCGTTAAAGTTTTAACCAACGTTTCTTTACTTATTCTTTGATGAATAAACACATTTCTTTTTGATTTATAAAATGTTTCGATAATTTTCCATTCATCGAGCGAAATATTAAGTTTCTCCAACGTTTGACTAAGTTTCTCGTCGTTTCTTTTAAAATGGCTCCATTCAAAACCATCCGTTTTGTTAGTGAATGTGATGTTATTTTCATTTAAGATTTTTCTTCTAAATCCTTCAATCAATTTTCCAAAATATCGATATTTGTTCGAGGTTTCATTCTCTGTTTCAAGGGCTTGAATCCTTTTATTCGACATTTCTCTTTCTGTTTCCAGGATTTCAATTTTTTGTTCTAATACTTGATTCTTTTCAAGCAATTCTTTCATTTGATCAGCATATCTTTTAACCTCTTTTTCAAGATCGTTCTTTTCTGATAAGATTTTTAAATGATCTTGAACCAATTTTTCATAAATATCATCTCGATGTTTAGAATTGTTATAGACAATGATATATTCACTCGCAAGTTTTTCAAAAATAAATCGTTGTTGTGGTTTCATAAATGGTAAATCAGGATTAAAAATAATATCTTCCATTCCATATTTACCAGTTTCAACATTTCTTTTTGGTTTTCCACTGATCGAATATCTGTCAAATGGAACAGTGATTCTCGAACTTTCAATAAGAAAAGATAATTCCATTTATGGAAAAAATAAAAAATTATTTTTTAGTAATTGAGAGAAATCGATAAACAATTGTTTATCAGGCAATGGCATTTCGATGAGTTGAAGCCCATTCAAATTCATTATAATCGAAATTTTCAATTTTAACGCCTAACATTGTCAGGTAATAATAAGCAGTTTCAATCAATAAACTCGAATATCCGCCGACACAATAAGCCGATGAACGGATTCCCCGCAACATACTGGTCAAAGATTCGCCAAATTCTTGAAGTGGTTCGGCTTTATAGATCGCGTTGATTTTTGAGATAGCATTTTTCCCTTCTGGACTCAACGCCTTAAATTCATCGTTGGCGTTATTTAACGGTTCAGTCATTAAGACGGAAATATCGCATTGTTCTCCCCCACCGGTTTCGGCCGTTTTGACCGGATAAGGATGACCCGGACCTTGCCAGCGTCGTTGATACATTCCCGCCGTGAACAAATCAAGGAGAAATTTAATAAAATGTTCTTTGTCTTCTTTTGATAAATTCTTCGATAAAGCGATATTTCCGTGTCCTAACATCTGACCAATTTTGGTTCGTAATTCTGCAATTTTTGCTGGGAACGTTGGGATAGGGCGCGGATTTTGATTTATAATCACGATCAGAAGATCTTTGACATCATCAATTGGGAACTGAAGTTGAGGAGTGTCGGGAATTCGGAAAATTGGCTTGTCATCCTCCATCGTGAAGGCGTTAGTCAATTCTTCGGGAGTATAACATTTGAAATCTCTAACTGTCCCATAGGCGATCACAAAATCAGCTAATCTTTCGCCGTAAAAATCTTCGACCCTTGAGCAATTATTGATTTCTTGAGTAATGAAAAACCTTATCGTTTTTTTCGTGATCAATTTTATGATTGAAACAGTATCTTTATAAATATTAAATTCGCTTACATTTTCAAGCTCGAAAATCTTTAAAATAGTCTTTCTATCGAGGTCAAGTAAAACCTTATTCCGCTGGTCATAAAGTTCAAAGAAATTTTCTCTCGTTGTATATGGTTTCGGTGGAAATAAAAATTGTAAAGAACAGTCCCCTGACCGATATTGATATGGAGTTTCTAGATCACCAATTGGAAAAACATAATCTTGTAAATAATCAATTGCTTCATCAAAATCATCACCAACAAATCCAAAATTTCGGGCGGTTCGAAGGACGCTTTCTTTAGTGAAAAACGGCAATAAATGTCGAATATGATGAACAGGGTTAAAAAGTTTGTATATTTCTTTCAAGGTAAAGTCAAAAAGATTAACTTTAATTCGATTTTCAACCGATGATTGATATTCTTCAAAGAAAGAGTCAAATCTTTCGAGAAATAATTCTTCTGGAACTTTCAAATTATTTTCAAAGAGATAAGTTGCGATTGCTTCTTGATAATAATATGGATGAAGATATTGATAGGGGAAATCGATTTTGACGAGATAATCATAATATTTTTGCCTTAATTTATTGTGATAAAAAAGATCGGTTGGTCCTAATTTTGTTTTAACAATGTAATAATGGCTTTTATTCCCAAATTTTAGGATGAACGGATCAATATTCCAAGCCCTTAGCATTGACGCTTTAACCAAGGGTAAACTAATTCGTGAAACCGGGATTATCCCGAGTTTATCACATTGTCCTAAACATTGTTTCAAATTTGCGTTCTGAACCCAAATTAAATCTTCATCCATTTAAAAAAAAAAAAAAACATTTTTAAATGGATGAAGATTTGCTGAAAGAACGAGTTCGTAATTTTTGGAAGATTCTTAATGATAAATTAGTCTCTTCACTCTATCAGAAGTTTAATCAACGTCATCTGTTCGGCGATGAAGCGCCCGACCTTGCAATTTTAGAAAAAATTCGAGAATACTATTATAGCGACATTATTCCTCACAATAGTGGATTTTTCGCCCTTCAAGAATATAACAAACGAGGAGAACAAAATCTTCAATACGGTCTGCCCGAAACCTTCAATAGTATTAAAGAGGCCGAACCGTATCTTCCATTAATCGTCAAGGCGATGTTAAAAGAAAAATACCCTTATCTTTTGATTTATAATTATTTCTCACACGACTACAGTAAAGGGACCGGAATTAACTTTTCAAATTATGACAAGGCTGAATATATGGAAATAATCAGGAATCCGGAAAATAACCAATTCCGGAAAGAGGCAATAAAATTTATCAAAAAGAACAAAACATTGAACAATTATTTTCTTTGCTTACCTGAAACTTATGATTTAATTTTAGCGAGAAATGATTTTGACATTTCGTTGTTGAAATATGGGCTTTTCTTAGCCTATCTTGATGAATTCTATATTCTCCAAGATACCGAAATTGATTCGCGTTATATTTTCTCATTTGACGACGTTAAAAGATGGCTAACAATGGCTAAGGGGCTTAAAAAACAAGAAATTTTTCTCGCATATCCATTCATTCCGGAATTGAAAAATCAATATGTTTCTATCCCTCGACAAATATTATTTACGAAAGCAATAGATCAAATCCGATATCCACCAGTTTTTAAATCAAAGAAATTCAGTTATAACATTAATGGTTCGACTGTTCTTAAAAATATCCAAAATAAGGATTTTGAAGCCGATATCGACATTCGAATTACTTATAAGAAAGATGAAAATCTTCGCGTTTCGGATGAAGATTTTGACCAAGCGGTCAATGATTACGCCGACGAATTTGACATTGAATTGACAAAGGTCCCGTTGAATAAATCAGGTTATAAATATCAAGGAACGGACAATAACGGTCAGAAATACGATTTTTATCGGGCTTCGTTCGGTTTTATCGCAAATTATCACGTTCCAGCAATCCGAGTTAATTATAACGGAACTTATCAACTCTATCCTTCCGCTGTCATCGCGTTGACAATTGGAATTTGTGTCGACATTCGGTATTTCGCAACCGAGAAACAAAACCCCTTTGACGTTGTTAAGAAATATTATAAGCGAGGTTTTTCTTTCTTCCTGAATGATAATGAAATGGCACTCAATGTTGAACAAAATTCAAAATCTATCAGGATGAAACCAGAGGACCACGTTCCCTTTGTTCTCCGAACCCCTGAATATCTTGAATTCTTGAAAGAACACGAAGAAGATGTCTTTATTACCGAGGTCCCTGACAACTTGAAACAAACATTTCATCGTCATCAGATGTATATGTTCCATAATCGATTAATGGGTGGAAAGTTTGATATATTACCTGGCCGAAATTTAACCGTTCCTTTCTAATTCAAAAATTTTTGAATTATTTCTAATGATAATAAATTATTATCTTTCATATTAAATTATGGATCCATTTGCGAATAGTGCAACACAGAATGAAATGTTTTCTCGTCGTTATGTTGATATAAATCAACCTGCCCGAACTGGGTTTATCCCGAACCAAATTGACTTTCAAAGGCCAGAGGTTCGACAGGAGGGTTTTATTAACCAACAAGAAACTCGTCGCGACGACCATCGGGGCGAAATCGTGATCAATAATTTTAATGACCGTCAGCGAGGAAACTTTCGACCAGCCTTTGAAAGACCTGCTTTGGAACCAGCCTTTGAGGGTCGAAATTTCGAATCAAGGGCTTTTGAGCCAGCCTTTGAAGGTCGGACCTTTGAAAGGCCTGCTTTTGAACCAGCCTTTGAAGGTCGAAATTTCGAATCAAGGGCTTTTGAACCAGCCTTTCAAGGTTTCGAATCAAGGGCTTTTGAAGACCCTTGTCGTTGCCAGAAACCGTGCCGAGGGCCTTGTCAGCAACCGAATCCGCGAGGAAGAATCGGACTTCAGATTATGCGGGATATTTCGATTTTTGAGCGCGAGGTTGCGCAATGTGGAAAGCGTCGCGTTGTCCTTCAGGTCAGTCGGGGGACACCGGTCCTAAGTTCGCCGATTACGACGACCGAATTCTCAATTCTGTCGACGGTGTCTCTTAACTTGGTCCCGGGGGTCGGGACCGTAATGGGCCTCGGGGTCCTCCCGTCGAAAAACATTATCGGAGGCAACGTTGGAATTGGGAATTTCACCCTCGATTTGGCTTCATTGGGGATCACACCGGTAATTGACAACACGAATTTAGCCGTCGAGATTACTGTTGTCGGTTCAGTTGACGGGAACCAGCGAATGGTCGAATTGGGTTTGTTAGCCCCGATCGGTGAGCGAGAATTTTTCTACACTTTCCGACCGAACACATTTACTTTTTACACAATCTAATTTGACAATAAATTTATTGTCTTTAAATTTTAACAATTATTAAATGGATATTACTTTAGAATCTTTCATTCCTTTTATTCTTGATCCAGAAACCGATGATTTCAATCTTCAGATCGCACAACGCGATGAATTTGCCCGATTTGGAGCGTTGGCTTACGAGCCGAGACCACCCCCCGGCGGTCGCTATCGACACCAAGAATTCGGTGCTTTTTATTTCCTCCTTTATCAAACTGGGTTAATCATTCACCGACCTGGAACAGGGAAAACTTGCTTTGCGACCGCGGTCGCTGAAACGTTAAAGAACTTCCGAAATGAAGAACAGAATATTTCACCGAAGATTAAGAGAGTTTTTGTTATCAGCAACCCGACACCGTTAGGGAATTTCCGGGAAGAAGTGATTTGTCGTTGCACAAACGGGATTTACAACAAGCGTCAAACGACTCAATCAATTAACAAAGCGTTGAATCAATATTATTCATTTTTGACTTTCACCGAACTTTCAAACCTTGCAAAAGAACTCGATGATTTTAATATTCCTCTTTTTAATAATTCATTGTTTATCATTGATGAAATCCATAATCTCATTTCAGAGGGTCGAGAAACACAAAGTCATTATGATTTGATTTGGAATATTTTTCATCAAGCTTCTGGGATCAAGAAAATCGGGTTAACAGCGACCCCGATGAGTAAATCAGCCGAAGAATTCCAGAAAATCCTGAACTTGTTTCTTCCCGAAGATCAGCAACTTGACCAAATCACACGAAGAGAACCATCATATCTCTGGGATTATTTCAAGGGGAAAATTTCTTATCTCCGAGAAATGACGAATGTCGACGTTGACATTGTCTATCAAGGAATATCGGCGTCAAGTTTATTAGAAACCCCGAATCCGGCGTTTGACGTCAAAATTGTCCCCTGTCGAATGGAAAGATTCCAATATGAAACTTATTCGCGGGTCGTCCGAAACAGCGGTCGTAAGCAGATTTATACCGAACCAATCACGGCGTCGTTTATCGTCTATCCCGATGGGTCCTACGGAAAGGTTGGTTATGACGCAAACATCGGCGACCACTTCCAATTTAGAAAACGATTCGCTGACCATTTGAGACGTGAGACGCCTGAAGCCTTCATCAACTCAATTCGACCATACAGTTCGAAAATCGCGAAAGAAATGGAAATTATGGTGAATGCCCCCGGCAAGGGGATGAGCTACCACGAACATCGAGAAATTTCGGGGTTTCCAGTCATTGCTTGCGCGATTTGGGGCTTAGGTTATGAGCTTTTCCCGATTGAAAGTATCGCCGAGGAAAAGAAAGAAAATTACTGTCCATCGAAGACTTCTTTTTCAACTAATTTAACAAAGCGAAAAAGAATCGGTTATATTAGTTCGGGAATCTCGGAACCTCGAATTCATAATTTTTTGAATTTCTTCAATTCGAAAGAAAACGTTGACGGTGAATATTGTAAATGGATCGTCTTAACGCCGATTGGTCGCGAAGGCCTTAGTCTCTTCGACGTTCAAGATATTGTTATTGGTGATAGTTGGACTCCGACCGTTGATGAACAAGCGAAGTTTCGGGCGCTTCGGGCGAATTCGCACCAGAACTTGATCGAAAAATACGGGAATATTATCACTGTCAATATTTACCATCTTGCGATTGACCTCGGAAAAAATTATCTCGCGTCTGAAACTGATAAAATCTATAATGTTGATTTGACAGTTTATTTCAAGAGTTGGGAAAAAGATATTATCATTCGACCTTATCGAAAACTTTATAAACAGATGGCATTTGATGGTTTTATCAACCGCGAACGAAATCAACAACCGGATGAAATTGATTTTTCAACCGCTTGTGATAACGACACTTGCACTTATGATCTTTTCGTCGGGTCGACTGAAATGATTAATCCCCTTGACTACGACTACGAAGTTGACTATTCTTGGTATAATAGTCATCCTTCAACCGATGACCTCACAACTATTCGTGAATATTTGAATGAAAAATTCTTAACCAAAAATGTTTTGAATATTACTGAAATGAGTCAAGAATTAAATCTATCATCGAAAATTATTTTCCCTCATCTCTTCTTTATGGCTGAAGAAAAAGAAACGTTCGCGAACCGCCTCGGCTTCCAAGGTTTTCTAGCTTTTTCATTCCGCGACGTCGCAATTGTTCCTCATCCAGGAGCTGACTTTTCTGAATATCTCTATTTCGAAGATTTCCGATTTACAATTTTACCTGATGATTGGTCAAAAATTATCACCAAAGAACTAATGGTGAAGTCAGAAGTGAAAGTTAAAACAATATTTGCAAATACTTCCATCGACATTTATTCAAAAGTTGGAACGATGTCAAACCCGGAAAAGTCGCAACTTCTTGAAACTGCCTTTTTGGTTTTTGTCGACACAACCGCAAGTCAGGACCAGAAATTATTCGCGAAGAAAGTCATTTCTTTGTTTAAACCACGTTGGTTTAAATTCAATGACAAAACTTTCCTTTCGATTATGATGCAAAACGCGACCGACAAGGTTAATTATCTAACGCCGATGAATAACGTTGTTTATCGTATCTTTGAAGACGGAATTTGGCGAGATACGACTGATGAAGAAAAAAATCAATACAAAGGTTTCGTTATCGCCGAAATTACCAAACGTGAAAAGAAGGGAATTGACTTCGGTCTTTATGGATTTTCATTGATTGATAAGGATGATAATTACATTGTTCAAAACTCGCAAACAATCCTAACGAACGAAAAGAAAAAATGTGCGACGATTGGGATCGCAGGCTATGTTCGAATTTTCTTTTTACTCAATATTCAAGTTCCACACGTTAACGGAAGCGAGAAAGAAAAGAACCGCGTTTTCACCGAAACCGGACTCGATCCAAACCCTGAAGAATCCGACTATTTCTACAGCGCGATCCGATATATTCAACATTACCAAGCTAAAGAAACTTGTAAACAAATCGCAATCAAACTAAACCAAGAAGGAATGTTTTATTTGCGTTAACAATTTTTATCTTTCTTAAATGATCTCAGCAATTGGAATTTTATTTTTGGCAATAACTTTTATCGTTCTTGCTTTAATTTTCATTCTTTCACAAAATTACTATGATTCACAATTTCAAGCCCTTCGAGATATGAATGTTAATTTCTTACCTCCACAGGGTATTTTTCGGATTGTTTGGTTCATCTTTGTTATTACTGCTTGTATCGCCTATTTCCTAATGTCGGATCTAATCGGGGGTTTGATGCGATGGCTCGCGCTTCTTTTCTTGACTTTTATTCTCGCTTTGCTTCTATTTAATTCTTCCCGTTTCACCTATTGGTCGTTTGCCCTATTAATCCTTTTTGCGATTATGTTGTTGCTTGGCGAATCAATTTATCACTTCGGGATTGTTCTCGAACAGAAATTTGTCGCTTCATTACTCGGGGTTTATTTCTTATGGTCAATATATGGTCTTTTCCTCGTTAGTAATGTTCTTTATCGAATTTCTGCTCGTGAAAATTTAATTGTTTCAAATCAATTTTATTAATATATTAAATATGCCTCAACATCGTTCAGTCAGTCGGTCAGGTGGTGGTCGTTCGGTCAGCCGTTCCGCGAGTTATCACGGTGGTTATCACGGTGGTTATCACGGTGGTTATCACGGTGGCTATGGAGGTGCCCTGCTCGGGACGACTGCTCTTCTCGGGGCAACAGCGCTAACGGCTAGCGCTCTGGCGTCTCAGCCGAATACCGTCGTTGTTCAACAGCCTGTTGTTCAACAACCTATTCCTCCTCCTGGCTATTATTTGGCGAACGTGAATGGCGTTCCAACATATATTCCAATTCCTCAATCAACATATGGACAAACAGTTTATCCGGGTCTCTATCTTTAAATCTTTATTGAACCATTGTTCAATAGTAAATGAAAAATTTGAGAAATCATATTATAAACAATTTTGCAAAATTGTTTATAAATTATCTCCAATAATTTTCGGGAGGGTCTATAAAAATTTGAGAAACCATACTATAAATTATCCCAATTTCTATTCGGGAGGCCCTATAAAAATTTTAGAAACAGTGTTAAAAATTATCCCAATAACTTTCGGGAGGTCATATGAAAAATATTTTTAGTTCAAAGTCTATAAATATTTTTCATTTACTACCATCTAAAAAATATTTATAGAGTTTCAGGAATAAAAATTATTACATCGTCAGTTTGACAACCGTTCGACAAAATCAACCGTTCGAGAATAATTTATTTCTATAACTCTATAAATATTTTTTATAAAATAGATGTATAAAAATATTTATAGAGTTTGGAACTAAAATAAATTTATTCAACGAATGGTATCTTATAAATTTATAAGGCATCAAAATAATGTTCAATCGACCAATTTTTAATAAATATTATAAATTATTCCAATAACTTTCAGGGGGTCCTATAAAAATTTTAGAAACTATGTTATAAATTATCCCAATTTCTATTCGGGTGAATCTATAAAATTTTTGGAAACCATACTATAAATTATCCCAATTTCTATTCGGGCGAATCTATAAAATTTTTAGAAACCATACTATAAATTATCCCAATAATTTTCGGGAGGTCCTATAAAATTTTTGGAAACCATACTATAAATTATCCCAATTTCTATTCGGGTGAATCTATAAAATTTTTAGAAACTATGTTATAAATTATCCCAATAATTTTCGGGAGGTCCTATAAAAATTTTAGAAACCATACTATAAATTATCCCAATAACTTTCGGGAGGGCCCATAAAAATGTTGATACGTCTTATAAATTTATAAGATACCATTCGTTGAATAAATTTATTTTAGTTCCAAACTTTTATATATTTTTATACATCTATTTTATAAAAAATATTTATAGAGTTATATAAATAAAATTATCAAACTGTCGATTTTGTCAACGGTTGTCAAACTGACGATATTCGCAAACTGACGATATTCGCAAACTGACGATATTCGCAAACTGACGATATTCGCAAACTGACGATATTCGCAAACTGACGATATTCGCAAACTGACGATATTCGCAAA
>Ga0164242_10003609_pt1 | contig 17595 bp, 14 predicted proteins | sample OricomgcompostMG_FD_108783 | JGI IMG/M metagenome (GOLD analysis project Ga0164242, IMG submission 108783) | Miracle-Growth compost microbial communities from Emeryville, California, USA - Original compost - Miracle growth compost (MG) ...
AAAGTGTAGAAGAAAAAGCATCGCTTTTGAAGATGAGTAGCCTGAATCACAATTCAGAAAGCTACGAGTAAGGATTGAATGAAGCGTGATCAAACCCATGTTTGAGGAGAATTGTCCAGATTTTTTAAAATCTGGGTAACAATCCGACGAGTTTGGGTGCGATAGTGGAATGAAATTCAAAATTTTTAAACGTTCAAATACAGGCCTAGACTTTTTTGTTTCTTCTTTTGGCAATGAAAAAAAGAAAAATAGAACCTTTAAGAATAAACCTCCTTCATGCGAAGAATGCGATCTCGAATAGAGTTCCTTAAAGTACTTGGTTCTAAAATCTCAATTTCTCCACCATAACTTAAGATGGCACGAACTAATTCTTCGGTAATCAATACAAATAAATTGAATGTAGAATATTCTTTTGTCTCTTTGATGAGTTGTTGAGATTCATGCAAAGGTTGAGAGATGAGGTATTTGGATGCGATTGTATTTGCTTTGAAAGTGATTTCAACAGGTTGTTCGCTTGTTACGGTTATCCCAACAGCGTGTTTAAAGTAAAAATCTGGATTGAATTGATTGGGTTGTTTGGCAGATAAATCGGAAACTTCAATATTTTCCATTCTATCCAATCCAAAAGTCATGATAGCTTCTTTAACTAAGTCGTAACAAATTAAATACCAGCGATTCCTGTATTCTTTCAATAAAAGTGGTGTCGTTTTTCTTCTTTTAGAAGTTGCGGAATTAAAACTCTGGTAATCAAACCAAATTTCTTTCTTTTGCTGAATAGCACTCAATAAAAGTTCAATGTGTTCTTGTCCAGAATTTCCGAATCCTGTTTCAAATTGAATAATTTCATTGTCTTTATTGGACTGTTTTGAATTTGCTTTTTCTCCATTTTGAATACGATTGATGATGCGATCGAGCGCAAATCCATATTCCTTATAAAAATCCATTCCTTTGAATTGAGAAAGTGTAGCAGCAGCAACCGTAAGTGCATCAATGTCCTTCGATGAAAGTGGACCTTTATCAATGGAATAGTTTTTATCGCTGTAATAATATCCCTTTTCTCGTTTTGAATAGAGAATGGGCGCATCGTGTTCCATGCGCAAAGCAAAAAGGTCTTTTTCTATAGTTGAATCGCAAATATGTTCTCTTTCTATGGAGCCAAATAATTCTTCCTCACAAGCCAATCTCAATTCCTCTTTTGATGGAAAAGGACGTTCCTCACTGCGTATACAACGATCAATGATTCTGAATCGCATGAAGGCATTTTTTACTTGAGGCATCTTTGTTGAATAGAAATTTTGTTATTACTGTCTAAAATTAACTTTTTCTTTGTCTATTTCCAAAGTTGCTGTTTTTCCAACTATCATAGCGCGGTTATCAGAAATGTGTCCAACAGGAAAATCAAAAGAAATTGGAATAGAACGCTCTTGAAAATGATGTAAAACCAGTTCTGGAATGGTAAAATTAGTTGGAATTGGCGTTTCCTTTAATTCGGTCATTCCACCTACAATTAATCCAGAAATTTCATCTAATACTCCAGCTTTTTTAAGTGAATGAAGCATTCTGTCAATAGAGTAGAGCTGTTCGCCCACTTCTTCGATAAATAATATTTTGTTGGAGTAATCAATACGATCATCTGTCCCCAGTAAACTATGAAGAATACATAAATTTCCTCCAACTAATTCACCGCTCACTTTTCCAGTTTTATTGAATGAAGAGGAGGGAAGTGTGTAGAAATTTTCTTTTCCAGTAATTGCATTAAAAAACGAATCAAGTGCTTCGGATGAATTTGTTTCGTAATTCAAAGGCATTGTTCCATGAATACATTGAAATTGAAGACGATGAATTCGACTTAGAAAAACAGTAATGTCAGAAAATCCACAAAACCATTTTGGACTACGTTTAAATCCATCCCAATTAACAGCGTTAACTAGACGAATAGAACCATAACCGCCTCTTGAACAAACAATTAATTTGCAATCGGCATCATCTAAAGCTTCTTGTAAATCGGCACTTCTTTCTTCATCTGTTCCTGAAAAATAGTTATGTTGTCCGAGTGCGTTATTGCCAATGATTACACGAAAGCCTGCTGCTTCAAATTTTTGTTGAGCTACCTCAAAAAAGGAAACGTCAATTGTCTTTGCTGGAGAAATAATTCGAATTAGATCTCCTTTTTTTAAAGCTGGAAGTAATGTGTTCATTTGACAAAAATAAGATTATACCGCTTTGTTTTAAATGAATGTAAGAATTAATTTATGATGTTAAAATAAAAACTAGCTTTGTAAAGCATGTTGGATTAACACATGTTGAACAAAAAGTATGGCAAAGCAATTAAGTTTCTTAGTGTCTTTTCACAAAGTGAAATATGCATTGTTAGATGTAAATTCTAAAGATGTACTTGAACAGGGTGAATTTGCTTTAAAGGAAAGAACAGAGTCTGAAAACAAAGACGAGCTTAAAAAATGGCTCGGAGAGAAAAACCTACTCAACTTTAGTGAAGAAGTGACACTTTCTTTTATTGGAAAAAATAGTACGCTTGTCCCTCAAAATATTATTGGAGAAACGACAAACGCCGCTATTTATGAGCTAAGTTTTGGTAAAACGATGAATGATTTAGATTACAATCGCTTTCCAGAAATGGGATTGGTTAATATCTACGAAATCCCATCGTGGGTAAAATCATTTTTTGTTGTTCGCTATCCTTCTATCATCATGCAACATGAAGGAACGCATTTGTTAAGAGGTATTTTTAAAGGAACGACTTTCAAACCTTTGGTGCATCTTTCAATTGACGAAGAAGTTTTCTTTTTAGTCGTTACCGATCAAAATAAACTAGAATTCTTCAATAGTTTTGATTTCAAAAATATGGATGATATTATTTATCACACCTTATTTGTACTCGACCAGAAAGGATTAAATCCAAAAGAGTTGAAAATTTCTTGGAGTGAAAATCACGAAAAATCTGCTTTGTACGATGATTTTAAACTAGCTTTAGAAAAAATAAAACCCGAGATATCAATGAGCTATAAAGCATTTGAATCTTTTAAAAATCAATCGTTTTGCGTATAGTTAGTGGTAGATTAAAAGGAATTCGTTTCAGTATTCCAAAAAAGTTTCCTTCTCGTCCAACAACAGATTTCGCAAAAGAAGCGTTGTTTAATATTTTGCAACATTCGATTGACATAGAAGATATGAGCGTATTGGATTTATTTGCTGGAACAGGTAATATTTCCTACGAATTTGCATCTCGCTATGCAAAAAAAGTAGTGAGTGTTGAACAAAATTATAGTTGTATTAAATTTATGCGAGAAATGATAAAACAGCATGAAATGGATGCTATTACTCCAAATCAAGCTGAAGTTTTCTCTTATTTAAACGCATCTACAGAAACATTTGATCTCATTTTTGCCGATCCTCCTTATGATTTTAAAAAATATCCAGAACTTGTAAAAATTATTCTTGAGCAAAACAAGCTAAAAGAAGGCGGATTATTCATTTTAGAGCATGGAAAAGAATGGGGTTTTTCAGATGTGAAGCATTTCTCGTATCTTCGTAACTACGGTGGTGTTCAATTTAGTTTTTTTGAAATAGAAAATGAGTAAAAAAGTAGCATTATTTCCAGGTTCTTTCGATCCTTTTACCAAAGGACACGAAAGTGTTATATCAAAAGCATTGACTGTTTTTGATGAAGTTATTATTGGAGTTGGCGTTAACACAGGTAAAAATTCATTTTTTGAAGCCGATAAAAGAATCCAACATATCCAATCAATCTATAGTAATACGCCTTGTATTAGCGTAGAAATCTATTCAGGCTTAACAGTTGATTTTGCTAAGAAGGTAAACGCAACGCATATAATCAGAGGATTGCGAAATTCAAATGATTTCATATACGAACATGCAATTGCCCAAATGAATCTAGATATGACTGGAATTGAAAGCGTATTTTTCCTTACGGATAAAAACTTTTCTGCTGTTAGTTCTTCGCTTATTAGAGAGATTTACAAAAATGGCGGGAAAATTGATGCATTTGTAACCAATGTCTCTATTCTCGTTAAATAGAGTAAGTTATTTCAATGCTAAAAGAAATTAAAATGAAACTATACTTTTTTTTATTCATCACTTTTCTTGCTCATATTGCACAAGCTCAATTGACAACCATCAAAGGATTTGCGCCAAAGTATATTGGTGAAAAAGTACGTTTGTTTCGTTATCAAGATTTAATCACTTTTACAGAAGAAGAAATTGCTTCGACAGAAGTTCAAAAAGATAGCACATTTACACTTCATTTTTATTTTAAAGATATTGAGCGTTTAAAGCTTCAAGTTGGTAATAACTACGGATTTCTATATGTTCAACCAGAAGGAAATTACGAAGTTTATTTTCCACTTACGAGTAAATTTGATGCACAAAGAGAACTTGGTTCTGAGGTAGAACTTGCTTTTAGAGATTTAGATACTTTAGACATCAACTATAAAATTCTTCAATATGATCGTTGGGAATTGGATTTCTTAGGAAAGAATTATCAGCAAAAAAATACGGAAGGAACATCATTCGCTCAAAGTTTAGATACGTTTAAACTCAATGTTCAAGCATATTATAAAAAAGATTCGAGTTTGTATATGCGTAATTTTGTCAAATTTAGAATTGCAGAATTAGATGAACTTAGTTTTTTAGGAAGACGGAATGATGCAGAGAAATTTGACCATTATTTGAGAACTGGAACTGTTCATTATCACAATGATCCATATATGACGTATATCAATAAATTTTTCGCACAGTTTTTTGGACGTTCTTCTTTGGAAATTAACAACAAAATATACTTAGCTATTCTGAAATCGAGTCCTACGTTGTTATTACATGCAATGGGAGATGACTATCGCATGAGAAATTTGCGTTTACGTGAGCTAATTATGATTAAAGCGTTGGGAGAAGTATACTATGATGCAGATTTCCCACAAACCAATATTGAAGTTATTTTAGACAGCCTATCTAAACACACTTTGTTTGAAGCCAATCGCATTATAGCACAAAATGTACACAATAGATTGACTAACTTAGTTTCAGGTTCTCCAACGCCAAGATATACATTAAATACTTTGGATGGTAAAGAATGGAACCAAGAAGAAGGGAAAGGTAAATACAAATATATTCAGTTTGTGGAGTATGGAAATACACTTGGACAACAAGAAATGAATTTGATGAAACCAATTTATGATAGATATCATGGAGACGTTGAAATGATTACTGTTTTCATGGATAAAAATCAGAAATGGACAGAAGATAAACAAGCTAAAATGAAATCCACTTATCCATGGATTTTAACTGTTCCGATGAATGAATATGACTTGAAAAAAGCTTTTAAAATAGAAGCCTTACCTTTTTATGTTTTAATAGATCCAGATGGGTTTATCGTACAAATTCCAGCGCTTCGTCCTTCACCTAATGGTGAATACGAAACCATTGATAAAACTTTATACAACATTCATCAAGCCTTGATGAAATCTCAAAAATAGCAATTCAGTATTTTTGTTTCTTAGTTGTGTCGTTTTGATTTATAGTTACTTATAAGAGTTGATGAAAAATAATTAACTTTTTTTAAGAATTCCTATAAACAAAAGGCAACCATTTTAAATTTATTATGTCTTCATAGTAATAAAGGAAATAATAAGGATGATTTATCCAAAAATTGTTTTACATTTGAAATACTACAACAGATCATGACAATTAATATAGAAACAAAAACTTCACATTATGAAAACTTCACACACACCTTCGCAACAGTTTCTTTTAAAGATTTCGTGTACTACTTTCAGTGCTAGCATGACAACTCGTCCAAGCGACGGCGCCTTCTTGAATTTCGAGAAACCAAAAATATAGTCTTTTCTCTGTTGTTAATCATTGTAGCTTCTATTCCCACTATGAGAGGCTTGTATTATCTAGATTAACAAAACTCTATACTACTCAACCAGAAAAGTTAGCTGATTTTCATCGGCTCTAGTTTCACTTACGTACTAAAATTTTATATCATGAAAAGAATATCTACTCTTTGGATGTTGTGTACATTGATAACAGGAATGTCTCAGGCTCAAGTTACAACGGGCACATCGATTAATAGTGAGCCTATCTCACAAGATTTAACTTCTTTCACGCACGATCAAGTCGAAGACTTTATCATTCAAAATTACAGTTATAGTAATGCATTGGAAGATTTACAAGTTACAAACGATTATAGAATCAATAAATCATTGACTCAATTTGTATTTAATCACATTACTGGATTTTATACACTTGTTTATAATGGAATAGAGCAACATCAGATCACTTCAAGTAATCAATTGCAAACGATGTATCTAAATTTTATTGATACGACAAAATCGGTTATTTCGAATACACCGTTTATCGATAAACCAATTATTAATAATATTCCACCAGCAAAACAACTAAACGGTCCATGCGTAAATATGGATTTCGAAGATGGAAATTTGAATGGTTGGGATTTATTTGATGGAAAAGTAGACGGTACAGTTCCTTACAGTTATATCAATAGCGTTCCAGTTGGTCCAGGCGCAAGTCACTTAATCGTTACAACAGGAAATGATCCAGTAGTTGGAATTCCAATGGTAAATCCAGATGGAGGAACATTCTCTTGTCGTTTAGGAGATGGAACAGGAACAGGTTATAATGCTGCGAAAATGACACAAACTTTTATGGTAACTCCAGGAAACAGTATTTTCTCTTATAGTTACGCTGTTGTATTTCAAGACCCTGGTCACCCAATTGCACAACAACCTTATTTCTCAGTTCGTGTATACGATCAATTTGGTAATAATATCAATTGTGGAACGTATAATGTGGTTGCAGGAGGAGGGTTACAAGGTTTTCAAAATGGACCTGGAGGAGTTTTGTACAAAGATTGGACAACCGTATTTTCTCAATTAAGTGCTTATGTAGGTCAAAATATTACTATTGAGTTTACAACGGGAGACTGTGGACAAGGTGGACACTACGGTTACGCTTATGTGGATGCAAACTGTCAACCATTTGATATCACAACTTCTACGGGAGATACTGTAATTTGTGCAGGAGATACAATGACATTATTTGCTCCTCAAGGAGGTTCTAGCTATTTATGGAATACAGGAGCAACAACATCTTCTATTGATATTTCTACAGGTGGGCATTACACAGTTGATATTATCCCCGTTCAAGGAAATTTATGTGCTATTACTTTGGATATTAATATTGTAGAATTACCTGTGCCAGTGGCTATTTTTACTGCAAATCCAACTCAAGTTTGTATAGGAGATGATATCATTTTTAATGACGCTTCTACAGTTGCTAATCCAAGTGTTATCAATACATGGCAATGGGATTTTGGAGATGGAATTTATACTCCAGCTTCCAGTGGAAATGTGCTAGGAGTTACACGAACTAGTGGAACTTATACTGCTGCGAATCACTTGTACAATACAACTGGAACATTCAATGTAACCTTAACAGTTGAAGCTTCTAGTTATCATTGTGCTAATTCAGTTACGCATCAAGTTCAAGTTAATGCTATGCCAACGCTTACTATAGTTGGTGATACAATTGTGTGTAACGGAGAACAAACTACTTTAACTGCTTCTGGAGCAAGTACATATTCTTGGGATCATGGAATTACCAATGGAACAGCTTTTACGCCACCACTTGGTACAACTGTTTATACGGTAACGGGAACAGCAGTTGGAGGTTGTGAAAAAACCAAACAAATTACCGTAATAGCTAATGCACTTCCTGTGGTTGGATATACTGTAACGGATAATGAAGTTTGTGATGGAACTCCTGTTACATTAACTGGAACTGGGGCTACAACATATTCATGGGATAATGGTATTTCTAATGGAGTTGCTTTCGTTCAAGCTATTGGAACAACTGTTTATACCGTAACAGGAACAAACATAAATGGTTGTACAGATACAGCGCAAGCTTCTATTACTGTTCATGCTTTACCAGTTGTCGGTATTAACGTCTCGGATGATGAGGTTTGTCAAGGTACTTCGGTCATTTTAGCTGGAACAGGAGCTTCCACATACACTTGGAATCATGGAGTTACTAATGGAGTTTCCTTTATTCAAGCAGTTGGAACAACAGTTTACAACGTAACTGGTACAGATGTAAATGGATGTACAGATACAGCGCAAGTTGCTGTTATCGTTCACGCACTTCCGAGTGTGTTTGCATTGGGAGATACAGTTTGTAATGGAGACATGGTTACATTGAGCGGACAAAACGCGGCTACATATTCGTGGAACCATGGTGTTACTGATGGTATCGCATTTACTCCAGCACTAGGTTCAACAAACTATACTGTAACGGGGACAGACGTGAATGGTTGTAAAAACGTCTATACAGTAAACGTAATGGTTAATCCACTTCCACATATTGTTGCTGGTCAAGATTTCTCAATATGTGCAGGAACATCTGCTATTCTTACAGGTTCTGGCGCAGGAATAGGAGGAATCTATACTTGGGATAATGGTGTAGTTGATGGCGTAAGTTTTTCTCCAGCTGATACTACAACATATACTGTAATTGGTACAGATGTAAATGGTTGTACTGGAACGGATCAAGCTACTATTATTGTAGTTCCAATTCCAGTGGTAGATTTTACAGCAGATAAATTAAAAGGCTGTTCTCCTCTAGAACCAGTATTTACCAATAATTCCACAGGAATATTGACAGATTGCCAATGGTCATTCAGCAATGGTGAAAATTTAGTTGGATGCGGTTCTGTAAGTACTTCTTTTGGAACTGAAGGTTGCTACGATGTAACATTAACAGTGAGTACACCTGAAGGTTGTGCAAACACAATGACGAAAACTGATTATGTATGCGTACTTGCAAATCCAGTAGCAGATTTCTATACAGATCCTAAAGAATTATCTACAGTGAATTGGGAAGCTGGAATGATAAATGAATCTGTCGGTGGAGATACGTATCACTGGGATTTTGGAGATGGGTCTTCTGCTTCTACAGCCTTTGAACCTAAACATGCTTTCCCTAATTCTGGTGCAGGAACCTACTTAATTACCTTAACTGTAACAAGTGTTGACGGTTGTATTGATTTTGTGAGCAGACCTATTACGGTAACTGATGAGTTAATCTATTATGTTCCAAATGCATTTACTCCAGATAACGATAACTATAATGAAGCATTTAAACCTGTCTTTGGTACAGGTTATGATCCACAAGGATATACACTTTATATTTTTAATCGTTGGGGAGATCTATTATTTGAGTCTCACAATACAGATGTTGGCTGGGATGGTAAATTTAACAACCAAGTTGTAGAAGATGGTGTCTATATCTGGAAAATCATCATCAAACACAAAGATTCTGATGATAAAGATATGCGAATTGGAAATGTTTCTTTATTGAGATAGAACAGTATATTATTTGAAGAGAAAAGCGGTAAGTTTATAGAACTACCGCTTTTTTGTTTTAAAATTCATTCGTTAGAATCTGTTATAATGATGTGCTATATAGAAAGTTGTTTATTCAATAATCGAATTAGATTCAACTACTTCCCATTTAAAGTTTAAAAACTTTCTACTATGAGCAGAAAAGGGCTTGTTTTCTCTAATAGCTTTTCTTCTTAGTTCTAATAATTTAAAATTATGAGCTGTATCTCTAGTTAAATTATGATGTTTATGTTCAAAAGTGGTAATCATTATCTTTCGATATTTCTTAAACTTAGTTCCTAAATGTCTTTGAAGATCGTAGAAATAGATATCTTCTGAACCATAATTTCCAGAGAACTCTTCATCAACTCCTAAAGATTTAAAATAAGTAGCTTTTGAACAAAAGAATGTATTCGGATGAGAGTCGATTCTCTTCCCATTAGATTCTCTTCTAAATTTATAAATTTCATTACGTATTTTTTTGGAAATAAGATCTTTAAATACGGATTCTGGAAATATATGGTCTAAGTCAGTTAAAATTAATTTTATTGAATGGGCAACTGTAACGCCTAGATTTCTTGCACCACCTTGATTCCAAACTATATCATCTGTTATTCTAAGAAGTGTATAATTAATTTTTTTATTTTTTATGACAATTGGAGTTGGAGAGCAATCATCAATAAATATGAAATGTATTTTATTCAGAACATCTTTTCCATATTCTCCATAAATATTTACTAACTTTTCTAAGTCATTAGATTCTGTATTTTCTTGATATATTGGCAATACATAAGTTAACTCTATGTTTTTAAGGTTCATAGCTAATTATTTTAGAAAGATGACTTGTAAATAATTATTTAGTCATTGCCCATTTGCGAGAAATACCTTCTAGTTTAGCTTCCAATTTGGTGAAAACAGATTGACGTGTACTAATTCCAGAAACTCTTACCATTTCGTAACCAGCAAATTTTCCATCTACATATAACGAAAATTCAAACGTAACAGAAGTTACTTGATCTTGCCAAAGTGGAAACAAATGTCCTTGATCCAAAGCTTCTTTTAAAGTCTCTGGTAATTTACTCGCAGGTTGAAATTTCTTATCGTAACCTCTAACAGAAACGAGAAGTTGTTTGTTAACTCCTTTCGCTTTTAATATTTCAGCCAAAGAGTCAGAAGCTAAAATTTCAGATGAGTTTCCAACTTTAGAATAATTTAAAGAAGGCAATATCTTAAATCCAAATTGCGTCAAATAACGTGTTAGATTTACTTCTATCGCATAACGATCATCAGGCTTGTCAATTTTACCGACAAGCATAAAGTTGCGTAGGTTTCTAATCGGTGGAATGACCGCTTTTTTCTGTCCAAAAGACAAACTTGTAGCTAATAATAGAAATGATAGGATTATAGTTTTCATCGCTTAAAATATTTGTTGAGCAATCTGCTTCACAGAACTAGATTGACTCATCGTATAGTAATGGATGCAGGGCACTCCCGCAGCTTTTAATTCTTTTGATTGTTGAACTCCCCATTCAACACCAAGTTTTCTTACTTCTTCATTCGTTTTACATTTTATCAATTCTTTTGATAACGATTCAGGGAAATCAATGTTAAAGAATTTAGGTAAAAATGAAATGTGGTTCAAATTCTGAATAGGTTTTATTCCTGGAATAATAGGCACATCAATACCAATCGCTCTACAGCTTTTTACAAATTCAAAATACTTAGCATTGTCAAAAAACATCTGCGTGATGATGTAATTTGCACCAGCATCTACTTTTGCTTTTAAATAATGCAAATCAGTCTTTAAGTTCATCGCTTCAAAATGCTTTTCAGGATAACCAGCAACGCCAATACAAAAATCAGTCGATTCTAATTTTATATCATCCAAAGAATAATTTCCTTTATTCATATTCTCGATTTGTTCAACTAATTGAACAGCGTATGAATGTCCATTTAAGTGCGGACGAAAATTAGCTTCTGTTTTAATCGGGTCACCTCTTAATACCAATACATTATCTATGCCTAAAAATTGCAAATCAATTAATGCGTTCTCCGTTTCTTCTTTCGAAAATCCTCCACAGATAATATGAGGAACAGTATCTACATTGTATTTATTCATGATAGCTGCACAAATACCAACTGTTCCCGGACGTTTGCGAATAGATATTTTTTCTAGTAAGCCATTGTCTCGGTCTTTGTAAATATATTCTTCTCGGTGATATGTAACATTTATAAATTTCGGTTTAAACTCCATTAATGGGTCAATTCCATCATAAATAGATTGTATGCTTTTACCTTTTAATGGCGGTAAAATTTCAAATGAGAAGAGTGTAGATTTAGACTGATTTATGTGATCAATGACTTTCATTGTTGTAATTCAATTTTTTATGTGAAGACAAAGATAGTTTTTCAATTAAATCTATGAATGATTTTTTTGTTCTTCTTCGTTTTCTCTTTGACTTAACTATACATGAAATAATTATCGAACAGTGGAACCAGCATCCATTTCTTTCTCTGGCGAAACGAAGCTTAATTTTCCTGTACTGTCTTCTGCCATTAAAATCATTCCTTGAGATTCAATTCCTTTTATTTTACGTGGAGCTAAATTAACGAGAACAGTTACTGTTTTTCCGATTGTTTCTTCTGGTGAATAATGTTCTGCAATACCAGAAACAATAGTTCTTTTGTCAATTCCAGTATCAACAATAAATTGCAATAATTTATCTGCTTTTGGTACACGTTGCGCTTCAATTATTTTTCCTAGTCGAATGTCAAGCTTCGTGAAATCATCAAATGAAATGGCTTCTTTTTGTGGATTTGGACTACTTTCTGTAACTATATTTTCCATTTTAGAGGCTTGTAATTTTAATACTTCTCGCTCCACTAATTCATCTTCAATCTTCGGAAATAAAATACTTGCTTGATTAATTTGATGTCCAGCTGCTAATAAATTTGTTTTTCCAGCAGAATCCCAATCTAACAAAGGAAGATTTAAGAAACCTGCAATTGTTTTAGCTGTTTTCGGTAAAAATGGTTGGAAAACAATGGATATGTTTGCTGTAATTTGAAGCGCAATATTCATGATGGTTTCAACGCGCTTTGGATCTGTTTTTATTAATTTCCAAGGTTCTGTTTCTGCCAAAAATTTATTGGCAAGACGTGCCAAATTCATTGCTTCAGTTTGTGCTTCACGCAATTTGTATTTGTAAATAAGTGTTGAGATTCGCGCTGGAATTTCAGTGATTTCTTTTAGTAAAACTTTATCTTCTGAAGTAAGTTCTCCTAAACTAGGTACTTTTCCTTCGTAATATTTATGCGTTAAAACGAGTGCTCTGTTAACGAAATTACCCAAAATGTCAGCTAATTCATTGTTTACACGTGCTTGAAATTCTTTCCACGTAAATTCACTGTCTTTTGATTCTGGAGCAATCGCAGTTAAGGTATATTTTAATTCGTCTGTTTTCTCTGGATAATCTGCTATAAATTCGTGTAACCAAACTGCCCAATTGCGTGAGGTAGAGAATTTATCTCCTTCCAAGTTTAAGAATTCAGAAGCTGGAACATTATCAGGCAAGATTAATCCGCCGTATTCTTTTAACAAAATAGGGAAGATGATTGCGTGAAAAACAATGTTGTCTTTTCCGATAAAATGAACAAGTTTTCTATCTCCAGTCCAGTAATCTTTCCAGTTTTTGCCATTGTCGCTAGCCCATTGCTTAGTCGCAGAAATGTAACCAATTGGAGCATCTAACCAAACATAAAGAACTTTTCCGTCCGCACCTTCTACAGGAACAGGAACGCCCCAGTCTAAATCGCGGGTCATAGCACGTGGTTTCAATCCATTGTCTATCCAAGACATACATTGTCCATTTACTTGATTTCTCCAAGCTTTTGGGTCGTGTTGTTGCACTCCGTCTAACTTTCCTTCTTTAATCCAAGTTCGCAACCAATCTTCGTGTTTTTCCATAGGTAAAAACCAGTGAGAAGTGCTTCTCAAAACAGGTTTCGCTCCACTTAAACTCGATTTTGGGTTGATTAGTTCAGAAGGACTTAAGGTAGAACCACATTTCTCGCATTGATCTCCATATGCATTCGGGTTGTGGCAATTAGGACATTCACCTGTAATGTATCGATCGGCTAAAAATTGTTGAAATTCTTCATCAAAATATTGTTCCGTTGTTTCTTGCGTAAATTTACCTTCATCGTTGAGTTTCTTGAAGAAATCCTGTGCAGTTTCATAGTGAATTGGCGCAGATGTACGGTGAAAAATATCAAATGAAATATCGAAATCTTGAAATGAATTTTTAATTATTGTATGGTATTTATCGACAATTTCTTGCGGTGTAATACCTTCTTTTTTTGCACGTAAAGTGATTGCAGCTCCATGTTCGTCACTTCCACAAATAAAAGCGACATCTTGCTTTTTCATACGTAAAAAACGAACGAAAATATCTGCTGGAAGATAAACTCCTGCTACGTGACCTAAATGTAGAGGTCCATTTGCATAAGGTAAAGCGGCTGTTACAGTAAATTTAGAATTGTGCATTGTTATGTTTTGTGTGACAAATGTAAGCAGAATTTCATCAGTTTTTTGAATTTTCACGCTATGAAAGAATGGAGAATTATAATATTTACTAAATCAACGATTATAACGTTGATAAAATTGCCTTGATAATTGTGTCTTTCGAAATTTAATCTCACTAATTTCATTACTTTTGGAATATGGAATCCACACCAGCACTTTCTATATCTATCAAGCAATCGCTCACTTTTGACTTAACAGAAGATCAGGAAATTGCAGTAGTTTTTTTAGAAAATCTCCTTCAAACGACAACAGAAAGTAAATGTCTTTTACTCAAAGGTTATGCTGGAACAGGAAAAACTACCTTACTCGGCGCTTTGGTAAAACAATTACCTGCGATTCGTTGGAAAAGCGTTTTGCTCGCTCCGACAGGTCGTGCAGCTAAAGTATTGTCCAATTCTGCTAAGAAACCTGCGACAACTATTCACAAAAAGATTTACAAAAGACAGATGAAAGCGGACGGAACAGTTTCCTTTCTTCTAGGTAAAAATTTACATACAGATACTGTTTTTATTGTGGATGAAGCTTCTATGGTGGGCGATTATACGTACACGAAAGAAGGTGGGATTAGCAGTAGAAATATTCTCGAAGATTTGATGGAATTTGTATTTTCTGGTAAAAATTGTCGCTTAATTTTAATGGGAGATGAAGCTCAACTTCCGCCAGTTGGTGCAGATTATAGTCCAGCTTTGGATATTCGCTACATGGAAAATCATTTTCCCTTTATTTCATTCAAGGAAATTGCTTTGAGACAAGTTGTTCGACAAGAAGTTGATTCATTAATTCTTAAAAATGCAACTGAGTTGCGAAGTTTATCAACTCCATCTTGGCCGCAATTAGTTACGCATGAAAAAGCAGATTTTATTCGGCTTGCGGGAAATGATTTACAAGAAACCCTAGAAGCGTGTTATTCAGCTTATGGGAAAGATGAAACGATATTGGTTTGTCGCTCTAACAAGCGAGCAAATATGTTCAATCAGCAAATCCGTGGACGTATACTCGATATGGAAGAAGGCGTTTGCAGTGGCGATTATTTGATGGTGGTGAAGAACAATTATTTTTGGCTAGGAGAGGAGACAGAAGCTGGATTCTTAGCGAATGGAGAAATTGTCAAAGTAAAAAAAATCATCAAAAGAGAGGAATTGTATGGTTTTCACTTTGCACGAGCGATCATTGAACTGATTGATTATCCAAAAATGGATGAAATTGAAGTGGTTATTAATTTAGATGCATTGGAATCTGAAGGACCTTCGCTAACACGAGAACAAATGAAATTACTTTTTTTCTCCGTTGAAAAAGAATATTTACATATCAAAAATAAGCGCGAACGTTACGAGAAAATTTTGAATAATCAATATTTTGCTGCTGTTCAAGTGAAATTTGCGTATGCTGTAACGTGTCACAAATCGCAAGGTGGACAATGGTCAGCGGTTTTTATAGATCATGGATATTTACCTGATGGAGCGAATAACAGAGATTTTCATCGTTGGTTGTACACAGCCATAACGCGAGCAACGAAAAAAGTCTATTTGGTTAATTTTGACGAGAAGTTTTTTGGAAATTAACTAACTATCTTTCTTCGCCTGATAACCACAAGTGCTACAAAAATTATCATTCGAACTTATTGGTTCTTCGCAACTTGGACAATTTTGGTCAGTTTTGGTTGGTTTTGACATTGCAACCGTTATTATTCCTGTTGGAACAGCAATAATAGCGTAGCCGAGAATCATGGCAATTGAAGAAATAAATTTTCCTATTATCGTATGAGGAACTAAATCTCCATAACCGACTGTAGTAACGGTTACGATTGCCCAATAAATACTTTGAGGAATACTCGTAAAACCTTCTCTTCCGCCTTCAACGACATACATTAATGTTCCCAAAATGGTAACTATAGTTAAGACAGCCATTAAGAAGATACTTATTTTGTAAGAACTTCTTTTCATTGTATTAATCAAAATCTGGGCTTCAGAATTGAATCTAGCTAGTTTTAAAATTCTAAAGACGCGAAGGAGTCTAAATATTCGAAGAACTAATAAATAATGCGCTCCAACTAAGAAGAAACTTAAATAAGTTGGAATAGTTGACAATAAATCAATTGCTCCCCAAAAGCTAAAAATATAGCGCATAGGTTTGGGACTTATCCAAATACGAAGAAAGTATTCAATGGTGAAAACGATGGTTAATATCCATTCAATAATTAGAAGTACGAATTTGAATTGAGGACTTAATTGCGGAATGCTTTCAAACATCACAACAATTACGCTGAACAGAATTGCCCAAAGAAGAATGATGTCAAATCGTTTTCCATCATTTGAACTACTACCAAAAACAATAGAATATAATTTTTTCTTAGAAGGTAAATTTATCCCCATAATTCTTCAATCGTATATCCGTTATTTTCCATCATCCAACCAGTGGCGCTAATAAAACGATGATTTCTACTCAGTGCATTGAGTTGATTCATATCATTTTCACTTAGTTGAAATTTATCTACAGCATCCAAATTTTCTCTCATTCTTGATGGAGAAACTGTTTTGGGAATGAGAATCGTATTTCGTTGAGTTCCCCAAGCGATTAATATTTGAGCAGGTGAACATTTATATTTTGAAGCTAATGATTCTATTACAGTATCTTCAAATAAATCAATTTTTTCGGGTTTACTTTTGTCTCGTGAACCTAGCGGAGAATAGGCTGTAAATAGTATATTATTTTTTTGACAAAAAGTCAATAATTCCTGTTGATTGAGATAAGGATGTGACTCAACTTGATCCATTTCTGGAACTAATTCACTTCCTTCAATTAATAAAGTCAAATTTGCAATGCTAAAGTTAGCAACACCAACGTGTTTAGCCAAGCCTAGTTTCTTCATTTCAATCATTTTATTCCATGTAGATAAAAGTGGAATTTCTTTTAAAGGTATGAAATCACTTGCTTCTTTTGGATTAACAATATCTTTTTTTGTTGCGATTGGCCAATGAATTAAATACAAGTCTAAATAATCCAGTTGTAAATCAGCCAAAGTTTGTTTCAATGTAGGAAGTACATCTTCTGGTTTGTGACTGTTATTCCACAATTTTGAAGTGATAAAAAGTTCTTCTCTTTTTACTAGACCTTCTTTGAATATTTCATGGAAAGCAGCACCAATTTCTTTTTCGTTGTTGTAAATCTTAGCGCAGTCGAAATGTCTGATGCCAGCCTTAACTGCTTCTTTAAGAATATTGTTTATTTCACCTGGAGTTGATTTCCAAGTTCCTAATCCAAGTAATGGAATTTTATCGTTGTTTGAAAAAGATGCGTATTTCATAGAATATCTGTTTACTTTCAAAGTTACAGATTATTTTAGAATTGGATAGGATTTGATGCACAATGAATAACAAGAAGCCGCGGCTTCGTAATAAATTAAAGATTAAGAATCATATATTGAATTTTGTTCAATCAGCAATCTGTAATCATTGTTGTCCGATAAAAACTTTAAGGCATATTTTTTCCTTCTGTAAGCACTAGTAATACTAACTTAACTATAATTATAGATAAACCACCCCCCTTGTAAGCTATACAGATGAAAATAAT
>Ga0164242_10003610_pt1 | contig 17595 bp, 15 predicted proteins | sample OricomgcompostMG_FD_108783 | JGI IMG/M metagenome (GOLD analysis project Ga0164242, IMG submission 108783) | Miracle-Growth compost microbial communities from Emeryville, California, USA - Original compost - Miracle growth compost (MG) ...
CGAGATCGCCTGGGTGCTCAGCGTCGAGATCGGCGCCATCGTCTCGTGAAAACCGATCGCCGCCATCGCGATCAGGCAGATGATCAGCGGGAACGCGACGAAGTCCCAGCGGTTCGGCAGCACGCGCCACGCCGACGCGTTGGCCGTGCGGTTCAGGTTGAAGCCGAAGTCCATCATCGACCTCCGGCGCGGCGCGCGCGCCGCACAGACGGCCGCCGGCAGCGGCAGATTCGCAGGGAATGGTTGAGCGGATTCATGTTGTTGAACACACCGACGATTGAGTGAAGCGTCCGGGCCTCGTCGCGCGCGGGAGCGTCCGGCTAACGCCGACGACGCCCGCGCGCGGCGCCGCTCAGGCCGCGCGAACGCGTGCTTTCAGGCGTCGCCAGCAGACGGCGAGCCGCGATGCCGGAAGCGGCGGCGCGCACGACGCGTCGTCGCGGCCGGGCCCGGCATCGGAAAAGGAAAACGGTTGATGCTGCTGACGGGACAGAAGCGAAACAGGCAGGCCGAAGTACATGCTGATTCTCCGAAGCGTCGCGTTCGACGCGGTTCATTCGGAAAGCCAGCAGACCTGGGGGCGGCGCGGGATCGGTTACAGGCAGGCCGGCGCGCAACGACAGACGTCTACTCGCTTTCCTCGACGGACAAAACGGGTAAGCGGCATAACGGATAACTGTCACTGTCGGACATCGAAACCTCCTCTACGCGTGATTCACACGCCCGCTGCAACGCCGGCGGGCCGGCACGACGACGCGCCGACCCGCCACGAACGGGCCGACAACCGCCGCGGACACGATGGCCCGCGACACGCGACACGAGTCGAACGCACGCGCACACGGCGGCGTGCGAGTGACGCGAATCCTGATGCACGAGGAAAGTACTGCTGGACGCGCACCATCTGCCTTTCTGGCAAGACGGCGGCTATTGAAAAGGGCGCGCGGACGTCCTGCCGATCAGGCAGCGAAACGGTTAGATCGACTACTGCTACTGTCCAAGGCGTCGGCCCCTTTTGTTAAGACCGGCGAATTTTAGTCACGCGGCCATGCGTAAGTCAACACGATTCGATCGCCGCGTCAAATCCCGTGCCAATGTCGCCACAGCGCGACGAAAACGCCGCCAAACCAGCCCGAAAGCGCGACGAAAGCGCGGCGCACGGCGGCGCCCGTTCACGCGCGCTTGCGTTGCGCGCGCCGCTCGTCGTCGCCGGCGCTCATCCGCTCAAGCCGTTCGCTCGCGTCGGCGAGCACCCACAGCGGCGCGGACCGAAGCTGGCCGTCGTAGACGGTCACGATCCGCGCGAGCGCGTCGAACGCGTCGCCGTCGAGGCGCCACACGCGGTCGCGATTGCCGCGCTCGAAACACGCGAGCAGCGCGTCGTCGGCGCGGCGCGCTTCTTCGGGCGTCAGTTCGCCGTAGCCGGCGTCGGCGATCGTCAGCGCGAGCACCTGGGTTTGCAGCAGCGTGCGTGCATCGGCTTCCGTCGCCGCGGCGCCGCGCAGCGACGACAGCGCGAGATGCACCTGGAGTGCGAGCGCATCGGCGGTCGCGCGCGGAATCGGCAACAGCATGGTCTTGTTGTTGCGCCGCGCGCGGGCGGTGTCGGACGAGTGCGGAAACGGAATGGTCTTGGCCATGATGGGCCCGGAAGAATCGAGTCACGTGCATTAACGGCACGCGGCGCCGAAGGTTGAGGCATCCGACGCAAACGATTCAGCGTGAATCGTTCAGCGCGCGTCGCCGTGGCCGCGCCGGGCGGCGACGAACGCTTCGATATGCGCGATCGCCTGCTCGCATTGTTCGAGCGACAGCAGATGCAGCGACGGACTCGCGAGTTCGAAGCCGAGTTCGTCCGCGAGCCAGCGGACCGCCTTGCCGCGCGCCTCGAACGCATTCACGCCGTCGCGCCGCACCTTCGCGGCGACGAGCGGTTCGAGCGCGTCGTGCAGCCGGCTTTTCGCGTCGCGCAACGCGCCGTTCGCGAGCCGGCCGAGCGGCACGTGGCGGGTGCTGCGCGCGTGCACGCCGATCCAGGCGTCGCAGGCCGCGCAGATCCACACCGGGCCGTGGTCGTCGCGGTACGGATACGCATCGTCGCCGTGACGCGCGAGCGCAGCCTTCGCGCCGCAGTAATCGCACAGCGGCTGCGGCAGCGCCTTGACCGGACGGCCTACGCGCATCGCGCGCTCCACGAAACGAACATCGACGATCGCATGACGTAAGACGGTAAAAAGGGGCCGCGCGCCGGCTCGGGTGCGTGGCCGTTGACGGGATATCGTCGTGCAAGGATACCGGCAAACGCGCGCCGCGCGCCCCTGGCCGAACGGCCGACGTCGCCCGCGCGGCCGCGCTACGCGCTGGCCGTCGTTCGGCGCGCCGGCTCCTCGTGTTCGAGCGTGCGCGTGTCGCGCAGGCCCGGGAACAGGCTCATCCACAGCAGCGCGACGCCGATCGTCGCGACGCCGCCGATCATCACCGCGCGCGGCGCGCCCCACCATCCGGCCGTCACGCCCGATTCGAACTCGCCAAGCTGGTTCGACGTGCCGATAAAGAGCGAATTGACCGCGCTGACGCGCCCGAGCATCTCGTCCGGCGTGCGCAGTTGCACGAGCGACAGCCGCACCACGACGCTGACCACGTCCGACGCGCCGAGCAGCGCGAGCGCGACCAGCGACACGTAGAAGTTGTGCGACAGCCCGAACGCGATGGTCGCGAGGCCGAACACGATCACGCCGCCGAACATCGCCGCGCCCGGGCGCCGGCGCAGCGGGAAATGCGCGAGCCAGACGGTGCCGGCAAGCGCGCCGACGGCCGACGCGGAGCGCAGCAGCCCCAGCTCGATCGGCCCCGAATGCAGGATGTCGCGCGCGAACACCGGCAGCAGCGCGGTCGCGCCGCCGAACAGCACCGCGAACAGGTCGAGCGACAGCGCGCCGAGAATCACCGGCTGCGAACGGATGAACGCGATCCCGGAGAACACCGATTCGAGCGTCACCGGCGTACGCGACGGCGGCTTCGCCCGCAGCGGGATCGCACCGACCAGCGCGGCGGCGGCCGCGAACGACAACGCGCACGCGAGATACGCGGGCCCCGCGCCGATCCCGTACAGCAGGCCGCCGAACGCCGGCCCGACGATCTGCGCGGTCTGGTTCGCGGACGTCGACCAGGCGGTCGCCTGCGGCAACTGCGCGCGCGGCACGACGCCGGGCAGCAGCGACGAGATCGCCGGCGACTCGAACGCGCGCGCGGCGCCGACGCTCGCGGCGAGCAGATAGATCAGCGGCGCGTCGAGCCAGCCGCCGAACGTGCCGGCCGCGAACACCAGCGCGGCGAGCGCTTCGAGCGCCTGGCAGACCGCCGCGATGCGGCGGCGGTCATAGCGGTCCGCGACGTGGCCGACGACGAGCGTCAGCGCGAACATCGGCACGAACTGCGCGAGGCCGACGAGGCCGAGTGCGAACGCGCTGTGCGTCAGTGCGTAGATATGCCAGCCGATCGCGACCGCGAGCATCTGGAACGACAGCGACGACAGCACGCGCGCGCCCCAGAAGCGCTGAAACGCGCGGTTGCGCGCGAGGGCGGGCGGTGCCGCGCGTTCGACGGCGGCCGCGGGGTCGTCGTCGGGTGCCGGGGAGGACGGGTTCATGCGAAGTCGGTCGGCGCGGTATTGCGCTCGATGCAGTCAATGGGCGGGAGGGCGACCAGTTTAGTGCAACTGGCGCAATCCGGCCGTCACGCGGTGCTCGGCTTTCGCTCCCGTCGCCGGCCATTCAGCCGTCGACGCCGATGATCACGCTCGACGCCTTGAAAAGCGCGAGCGCCGGCTTGCCGGCCGCGAGCCCGAGGCGATCGACGCTGTCGTTCGTGACGATCGCCGCGATCCGCGCGCCGCCCGGCGACGCGATCACGACTTCCGCGTTCACCGCGCCCTTGCCGACCGATTTGACCGTGCCGGCAATGCGGTTGCGCGTCGACACGTTCCCGCCGTCGCCATCGACCAGCACCAGCACAGACGACGCCTTCACCAGCGCGAACGCCGCGTCGCCGGGCGCGAGGCCGAGCGCCGCCGCGCTGCCGTGCGTGACGATCGCGACGACGTCGAGACCGGCGTCGACGCGCAGCGTGATTTCGTCGTTGACGGCGCCGGTTTTCACCGCGCTCACGCGGCCGGTGAAATGGTTGCGGGCACTGGTTCGCATCGGGATCTCCATGGCAGGGGTCGGCGGCGCCGCGTCGCGAGCGGTCGAAACCGCTACATGAAACGGCCGGCTCAGCGTAATATATCGTCCTTTATAACGGTACGGGGTAAAGCACATGATTCGCAAATGGATAGCATCGGCGATCGTACTGGTCGGCGTGATGGGCGCGGGCGTCGCGTCGGCGGACGAGCACGACGTGAACGTGCTGTACGCCGGCTCGCTCGTCAACCTGATGGAGCGCAGCGTCGGTCCCGCGTTCGGGAAGGAAACCGGCCTGCACTTCAAGGGCTACGCGGCCGGCTCGAACAAGATCGCGAACGAGGTGAAGGGCGGCCTGCGCCGCGGCGACGTGTTCATCAGCGCGAGCCCGAAGGTCAACCACAACCTGATGGGCGATGCGAACGGCAATCACGTGACGTGGTACGTGAAGTTCGCGCAGTCGCCGCTCCTGATCGGCTACAACCCGAAGAGCCGCTTCGCGAACGACTTCCGCACCCGGCCGTGGAACCAGGTGCTGCTCGAACCGGGCCTGCGCCTCGGCCGCACCGATCCGAAGCTCGATCCGAAGGGCGCGTTCACGGTCGAACTGATGACGAAGGCCGCCGCGCTCTACCATCAGCCGGACTTCGTCGAAAAGACGCTCGGCGATCCGGAGAATCCGGCGCAGGTGCTGCCGGAGGAAACGCTGATCGGCCGCCTGCAATCGGGCCAGCTCGACGCGGGCTTCTTCTACTCGACCGAAACCTCGGACCTGAAGATTCCGTCGGTGCATCCGGCGCCCGAACTGAAGATCAGCGCGAACTACACGCTGACCATCCTCAACGACGCGCCGAACCCCGCGGGCGCCGCGCGTTTCGTGAACTTCCTGCTGAGCGCGCAGGGCCGCAAGCTGCTCGCGGAACACGGCGTCGACGTGGTACGCCCGGTCGTCGACGGTAACGCACAGACGATGCCTGCCCCGGTGCAGGCGGTGATCGACGCCGCGCAGCGATGACCCGCACACCGGCGCGGCCGCTACTGTGGCTCGCCGCGCTGCTCGCCGTCTATCTGTGCGCGCCGTTCGTCGCGAGCCTGCCGGAAATCGGACGCGCCGACTGGGCGAACGTCGACTGGCGCGCGGCGTGGTCGGCGGTCGGCGTATCGGTCGCGAGCGCGAGCGTCGCGACGCTCGTGATCCTGACCGGCGGCGTGCCGCTCGGCTACTGGCTCGCGCGCTCGAACTCGCGCGCAGTCGGCGTGCTCGGCTTCGTGTCGCAACTGCCGCTCGCGCTGCCGCCGCTGACGAGCGGCATTCTGCTGCTGTTCCTGCTCGGACCGTACAGCCCGCTCGGCAGACTGACCGGCGGCGCGCTGACCGACTCGTTCACCGGCATCGTGCTCGCCGAGACGTTCGTCGCGGCGCCGTTCCTGATCGTCGCCGCGCGCTCCGCGTTCTCGGCCGTCGATCCGGTCTACGACGACGTGGCCGCGACGCTCGGCCATCACGCGGGAAGCCGCTTTTTTCGCGCGACGCTGCCGATCGCGTGGCCGGCGATCCGCGCGGGCCTCGCGCTCGCGTGGCTGCGGGCGTTCGGCGAGTTCGGCGCGACCGTGATGGTCGCGTACCACCCGTATTCGCTGCCGGTCTATACGTACGTCGCATTCGGCAGCCAGGGGCTGCCCGCGATGATGCCGCTGCTGCTGCCGACGCTCGGGATCGCGGTCGTCTGCGCGGCGCTGTCCGTGTATCGGCGCCGCGCGCAGACGCCGCCCGCCGCGATGCGCGCCGACAACGGCGACGAGCCGGCGGCGGCGCCCGGCCCGGTCGCGCCCGTCGATGCGCAGCGCGCCGACCTGCGGCTCGCGTTCGCCGTCACGCGGCAACTCGGGCCGTTCCGGCTCGACGTCGCGTGGCGGCCGGCGACGCGGCGTCTCGCGATCATTGGCCCGTCGGGCTCCGGCAAGTCGCTCGCGCTGCGGATCATCGCGGGCCTGGAGCACAACGATGCGGGCGCGATCACGCTCGGTGGCGCCGATCTCGGCGCGCTGCCGCCCGAGCGCCGGCAGATCGGCTACATGCCGCAGGACTACGGGCTCTTTCCGCACATGACGGTCGCGCAGCAGTTGTCGTTTCCGGTCGATGCGGACCCGGCGAGCGCCCGTTACTGGCTCGATCATCTCGGTCTCGGCGCGCTGACCGCGCGGCTGCCGCGCGAACTGTCGTTCGGCCAGCGCCAGCGCGTCGCGCTCGCGCGCGCGCTCACGCGGCACAGCCCGCTGCTGCTGTTCGACGAGCCGTTCGCCGCGCTCGACACGCCGCGCCGCCGACGCCTGCAACAGTCGCTGCGCGCGCTTCAGCGCGAAATCGCCGCGGTCACCGTGATCGTCACGCACGATCCGGACGAAGCCGCGCTGCTCGCCGACGAAGTGCTGGTGATCGAACACGGCCGCGTGTTGCAGGCCGGCGCCGTCGACACCGTGTTCCAGCGGCCGGCGACGTTGCGCGTCGCGGAACTGCTGGGGCTGCATAACGTCGGCGCCGGCGTCGTGCGCGGCGCGGGCGAAATCGAAACCGCCGGCGGGCTGGTGCTCGCGTGCGCCGACGCAGCGCTGGCGCGCGGCACGCGCGTGATGTGGCGCGTGGCGCCGCGAGCGCTGCGGGTCGCGCACGACGGCGCGTATACGGGCACGATCGGCGGCGGATCGCTGCGGCACGGCGATCGTTACGTCGCCGTCGAAATCGGCCGCGAGTCGTTCGATATCGCGGGCGACGACCTGCCGCCCGGCGCCGCCGGCACGTTGCGCTTCGCAATCGATCCGCACGGCGTCGCGGTATGGGCGGCGGCGGAAGGCTGAAGACGCCGGCCGAACCGGGGACGCATGCGCCGCGCGGCCGATTCCCGGAAAAGCTCACCTTGACGCACGATCGAGCGTCCGCGGCAAACGCCGGATCGAAAGAAAACCCCCTTTTTCAAGGGTTTTTTTGTTCCGCTTGCGATCGCGCTGACCGCGCAGCGCACTGTTCCCGAAAACGCTCACCGTTGCGGGATGCGATGACTCGCGTTCGTACGTAGCGGATGCGATGGCGCGGATATGCCGTGCAAAAAAACCCATGAAACAGGGATAAAGTGCACGCCGCGCAGTGCCGCTCGCCGTTTGATCGCGCCCCTGGACCGGGCGTCCGCAGAATCCCGAAAAAGCTCACCTTACGGCGCCGGCCGCATCGCGGGATCAAATCACGAACCGCGCGCCTTCATCGAACACGCTCGGCATCTTCAACAGATCGGCGCGCGCGAAACGCACGACCGCAAACGCGCGCTCGCCGGACGGGCTCGCCGGAATCCGCGCGAGCGGAAACTCGATTTCGACGCCGCCCTGTGCGGCATCGCCCCCGACGACCACGTTCATCGCGTCGAGCCGCACACGCTTCGTTTCGACGTGCGTGTAGGCGGCCGGATGCGAAAGCACGTCGCAGATCACGTCGAGTTCGTGCTCCAGCGCATCGGTCTTGAGGCCGAGCGCGGCGAGTTCGCGGCCGTTCCTGTCGATTTCCTGCTTCAGATGGGCGAGTTCCGCGACGTTCGACAGCCGGCGCCCGCCGAGCATCTCGCCGGTGCCCGCGCCCTGTCTCGTCAGCAGTTGACGACGGATGCCGAGCAACGCCCGCTCCTGTTCGAGCGCGTCGCGGCGCGATTCGTCCGCGCCGATCCGCGCAATCCCTTCGAGCGCGATCTGCTCGACCACGCGCTTCACGATCTGCTCGCGCAGATCGGTCTCCGTTTCGCCGCACACGCGCACCTGATGGTCGTCGAAACTTAGTGTCGTGTGCGCGACGTCGCTATGCACCGCGTCGCCGTGCTGTTCGACGCCCAGCACGTGACGTTCGGTCATCGCCATGCTGAGCACCGCGTACGCGTCGCGCGCGAGCGGATGCTGGTCGAACCACGTGTGCAGCTCCGGCGAGCGGCTGAGCGCATGCGGCACATCGTCGGGTGCAGCGAAGAACGCGTGGATAGACGGATTCGACGCCCACGACGACGCGCTCGCGTCGTGCGCGGGCGGCATCTGCTGCACGAGGCCGCGCACGAACTCGAATGAGATCGCGAGCGCCGACGACAGACGCTCGCGATAGTCGCGCGCAAGCCGCAGCGACGGGCTGAGCACCAGCAAGCGCTCGATCATCGCATCGATCTGTGGTGATCCGGAATGCTTTTTGGCGGCGGTACGCGGCTTTAGCCAGTCGAAGATGCCCATCACGCGACTCCGTTGCTCAACGTTGCGCCGCGCGGACGACCGATGCGGCGCGAATCAATATACGCCGTTTCGTGGGTCGGCAGCGCGCGCCGGCGTCCCGGAAACGCTCACCTTTTTTGTGCACGCGATCGCCGGATGCGGACGTCCGCACAACGGGCGAACGAGCGAAATGATGCCGACGTAGCCGGTATCCGGCGGACACGATCGTAGCCGATCCGGCGCGGTGTTCCCGCAGACACTCACCCGCCGGTTTCCGAAGTCGCATCGGGCGTCTCCCGAAAAACCTCACCCTTTGCCGCGGCGGTCGCCGCGCGACGGCAAAAAAAACTCCCTGTTTTAAGGCGTTTTTTCATCTGAATGCTTCGCGGGCAGACGTCTCCCGAAAAACCTCACCTTGAAGATTGCATGCTTCGCGACGCGGCTCGATCACGCGCCGATCGTCTAAAGCGCCGGCTCGCCCACCGCGCGCATCAGCGCCGCGACGAGCCGCTGCGCGTGCGCGTCGCTCGCGACGTTGGTGAAGCCGAGTAGCAACGCGCGCCGCCCGGGACGGCCTCTGCGCCACGCCGTCAGCGCGTGTATGCCGAAGCCGGCCGCGCGGGCGCGCCGCGCCATTTCCACGTCGTCGCGCCCGGGCGGCACGTCGAGCAGCAGATGCATCCCGCCGTCCTGCAAGCGCAGCGCGAATCCGCGTGCCTCGTACGGCTGCAACGCGGCGGCCAGCATCGCGCGACGCCGCGCGTAAAGCGTGCGCATCCGCTTGATATGGCGCGAGAAGTGCCCTTGCCCGATGAACTCGGCGACGGCCGCCTGCATCAACTCGGGACAGCCGCCGTACACCGCGCGCGCGCTCGCCGCTTCGAATGCGTCGACGTGGCTCAATGGCACCGCCAGATACGCGAGCCGCAGCGCCGGAAACATCACCTTGCTGAGCGTGCCGCAATAGATCACGCGGTCGGCGGTGTCGAGGCTTTTCAGCGCCGGCAGCGGATGGCCGCGATACCGGTATTCGCCGTCGTAATCGTCCTCGACGATCCATGCGCGATGTTGCGCGGCCCAGTCCAGCAACGCGACACGCCTCGGCAGCGTCAACGCGACGCCGGTCGGACTCTGATGCGACGGCGTGACGACGGCCAGCTTCGCGTGTGCAAAGTGCTGAAGACCGTAGTCGACGTCGAGCCCGTGCTCGTCGACCGGCACGAAGCGCGGCTGCCAGCCGACGCGCGCGAGCAACTGCGCGGTCGGCGGAAAGCCCGGACACTCGACCCACGCGTCGCCGCCCGCGGTGCGATTGCCGTCGCCGGCCAGCGCGAGCGCGTCCACCGCCAACGCGAGGCCGGCGGTATAAGCGGGCACGACGAACACCTGCGACGGCTGCAACGCGAAGCCGCGCGAACGATGAAGGTACGCGGCCAGCGCGTCGCGCAGCGGCCCGTATCCGGCCGGCGCCGGCTTCGTCAGCGCATGCGCGTGCCGGACCTCGCGCGCGAGCAGCCGGCTCCACAGCTTGCGCGGAAATTCGTCGAGCGCGGGCACGCCCAGCTGAAGCAGCGCGGGCGCGTCGCCGCCGGCTTCGATCGTGACTTCGCCGGTATCCGCCGGCGTTACGTGGCGCGGCGCCGTACGGGACGCGATCGCCTTGCGCATCGACGCCCGCCGCGGCGGCGGCGCCGGTGCCGCGTGTTCGGCGACGAACGTGCCGGCCGGACCGCGTGCGACCAGATAGCCCTCGCCGAACAAGCGGTCGTAGGCCGCCTGCACCGTGCCGCGCGCGACGCCCAGTTCCTCGGCCAGCGCGCGCAACGACGACACGCGCTGACCGGGCTTCAATTGCCCCGCTTCGATCAACGCCCGAAAGCGCGCGTAGATTTGCGCGTGCAGGCTCGATGTCGCGGCAGGCGTGCTGGTTGACGGTTTCATTGCCGGTTCGAAGATGAAGCGATGGGCGATCGGGCGATGGCCTGGTCGAAAAGGAAGGATTTGTGCCTGTCGGCTGAGCCATGAACCGACGACACTGAAGCCTACACCAACCCGCCCGGACCCGCATCATGACCCCGCCTCCGACGCTCCAGCACGCCGAAACGGACGCCGATCTCGCCGCGTGTTTCGCCGTCATGCAACAGCTACGCCCGCATTTGCGCTCGTCCGACGACCTGATCGCGCGCGTCGCCACGCAGAGACAACAGGGCTACCGGCTGCTGATGCTGAAGGATCGCGAACGTCCGGTCGCGCTCGCCGGCTATCGCATGCTCGACAACCTGATTCATGGCCGCTTCGTCTACGTGGACGACCTCGTCACCGACGCCGGCGAACGCGGACGCGGTCACGGCGAGCGGCTGGTCGAAGCGCTGCGCGAGATCGGCCGCAGCGGGCGATGCGCGAAGCTCGTGCTCGACACGGGGCTCGCGAATGCGCTTGCGCAGCGATTCTATTTTCGCGTCGGCCTGCTGGCCCAGGGCCTGCACTTCAGCGGAGCACTGCAATGAAACCCGTCGAACTCCTGCTGCTCGATTGCAGCCCCCGTCGCGACCGTTCGACGAGCCGTCATCTGACACAGCGGCTGCTGCCCGCGCTGTCCGCGCGCGTCGGCGGGCCGGTTCGCATCACGCAGCGCAATCTCGGCAGCGATCCGTTGCCGGCGATCACGGCCGACTATGCGGAGTCGCTGCTGCTGCCGGTGGATGAAGCCGCCGCGCGCCATCGCGACGCGCTCGCGGTGTCGGACGCGTTGATCCGCGAACTCGACGCCGCCGACGTGCTGTGGATCTCGACGCCCGTGCACAACTTCACGGTGCCGGCGGTGCTGAAGACCTGGATCGACCTCGTCGTGCGCAAGGGCGTGACCTTCACGACGACGGGCAACGCGAAGGTCGGGCTGCTGCGCGACCGGCCGACCTTCGTCGCGGTGACGTCGGGCGGCGCGATGTTCCGCGAGCCGCCGGTGCAGCCCGACTTCTTCCGACCTTATCTGAGCGCGGTGCTCGGCGTCATCGGCATCGCCGACATCACCTACCTTCCAGCGACGAATCTTGCCGGCATCGCCGCGCCGCTCGAACGGGTGGAAGCCGATGCGGAACGCCATGCCGGCGCCGCGCTGCGGCCGCGGTAGCGATTTATTCAGTTATCCGTCCTGTTTTCGTTCTGCCCGATCATCAAGGAGATCACCATGAGCACCCCTCGCCTTCCGTGGAATACGTTGGCTCCGCAACAATACAAGTCGCTGTACGCGGTCAGCCTGGCCTGCGCGCAGTCGTCGCTCGGCCGCCGGCTCGTGGAACTGGTCCAGACGCGCGTGTCGCAGATCAACGGCTGCGCGTACTGCCTCGACATGCACGCGCGCGAACTGCGCCACGGCGGCGAATCGTGGAAGCGCCTGAACGTGCTGTCCGCGTGGCGCGAAACGACGCTTTTCACGCCGAAGGAACAGGCTGCACTCGCGTGGGCCGAATCGCTCACGCGTTTGCCGGACGGCTACGCGGACCGCAACGCCGAATTCGACGCTTTGCGACCGCACTTCACCGAGCAGGAAATCGCCGAACTGACGTGGGCGATTGCCGCGATCAATGCATGGAACCGGATGGCGATCGGCATGCATCACCCGGTGGACGATAAACCGATCGAATGAATCGATGAATTGATGAAAAGCACAGGTGAGGCGTTTCGGGATATCGACGATCTCCTGGAAATCCTCACTGATTACCCGAACGGTCTGCCGCACCGGCGCCGGGGTTCGTCGCCGGGAACGCGGATCGCTTGCTTACCTGCTTGCGCCGCAGCCTTTCAATGTGGTTGACGCCAGGCGCCCTACGCGCGCGCCGTCTCGGCGCGACCTCGTCGGGCCGACACCGAACGGCCCCGCATCCCCGCCCCGTCAGATTGTTCACTGCTTGTCTAGCCGGTTCCCCACGTTAAACCGGCGAAGATACAAACGCTCACAAATCTTCACAGACCGACGTTTTACGTCATGCCATCCTGCCGTGGCACTCGCGTTTTAACGGCTTTACCGTTCAAAAACGTGCCTGCTTCACGACCATTTATTTTTGATTTATTTCGCCATAAAACCGGGTAGCGTACCACCCACATAACAATTTCTCCCCGCACGCTGAACGACCTGGGTTGCCATGCGCCGTCGAATCCGATCGGTGATCGCTCACGCAAGTGACGATCGTCATCGGCCACGCGACGCGCTGGAAGCCGGCTGCACGAATGACGGCTGCGCCGGCCGGCATTCGGCTTGATGCTCCTTTCGGCGTGGGGGGTTTGCGATGCAAGCGGTCGTTTTCCGTGACTGTGCGGGGTGGCTGCATCCCGCCTCAGGACTGCACGGTGTCGTGCTATGCAATGCGTTCGGCTACGACGAACTGTGCACGCATCGAGCGTGGCTGCAACTGGCCGAGCGGCTGGCCGCCCGGCAACTGCCTACGCTGCGCTTCGATTATCCCGGCACCGGCAATTCGCTCGGTATCGAGGAAGACCCCGGCCGCATCGATGCGTGGATCGACAGCATTGCCGCCGCGGTCGACTATCTGCGCGCCGCATCCGGCGTGCAGCAGGTCACGCTCGGCGGCTTTCGGCTCGGCGCCACGCTCGCCGCGCTGGCGGCGCAGCGTCTTGCGCATATCGATGGGCTCGTGCTGCTCGCGCCCGTGCTGTCCGGGAAAAAGTATCTGCGCGAACTGCATGTGCATCGGCAACGCTGGCTCAGCGCGCACACCGAAATCAGCGTCGCGCCGGCGCCGGACCACGCGCGCACGGCCGGCGCGTTCGGCTTCGCACTGCATGGCGACGACGTCGAGCGGCTCGCCGCGATCGACCTGCGCACCGATACGACGGCCCCCGCGCGACGCGTACTGTTGCTCGACGCGAACGACCGCGCCGGCGGCGACGCGCTCGCCGCGCACTATCGCGCGCACGGCGTCGCGGTGGAGCGCGACGCGTTCGGCGAACTCGATCACTTTCTAGTCGAGGCGCGCTTCAGCAAGATGCCGGTTCAGGCGTTCGCGACCATGTCGGCATGGCTGGCAAACCGCACCGATGCGGATGACGCAGTGAACGCCGGCCGACGCGACGCCGACGTAGCGCTGCTGCCCCAGCCCGTACCGCACGCCACAACTGACGTCCCCACGCTCGCCGGCGCGCAGTTCGTCGAACAGCCGGTTTCGTTCGGCGCGTGCTTCGGCGTGTACTGCCGCCCGCAGCGGCCGTTCGGGAACGCGCCGGCCGTGCTGATCCCAAACACCGCCGCGAATCACAACATCGGCGACGGCCGCTGCTTCGTGCTGTTCGCCCGTCGTCTCGCCGCGCTCGGCATCGCATCGCTGCGGATGGATCTCGGCGGCCTCGGCGACAGCGCGCCGGCCGAACGCATCGTCACGCTGGACTCGCTGCATTCGCCGCACGCGTGCGCGGACGTCATGTCCGGCGCCGACTGGCTGGTCGCGCACGGTCACGCGACGGTCGTCACGTTCGGCATTTGCAGCGGCGCGTTCGTCGGGCTGCACGCGTGCGCCGCGCATCCGCACATCGTCGGCAGCTTCGGCGTGAATCTGCAGAAATTCGTGTGGGAGGGCGAGGCTCGCATGCACCGGGACAGCACTGTCGCGTCGACCCGGATGCTGCGGCGTGCCGCGCTCAGCGCGAACAAGTGGAAGCGCGTGCTGAGCGGCAAGGCGGCGCTCGCGCGCACCGCACGCGGGCTGTCGGGACGGGCGACGCGCCATCTCGAACGCCGCTTCGCCGACCTGCTGGACGCGGCGGTCGGCTGGTCGTTTTCGCCGAACGGCGCGCGCCGCCTGCTCGAACGCCTGCGGGACAAAGGCGTGGACGTGCGGCTGCTGTATGGCGAGTTCGATCACGGCATCGACGAACTGAAGCTCCAGTTCGGCACCGGGCTGCGCGGGCTGCGCCGCTTCCCGAACGTTCGCGTCGCGATGCTGCCGATCCTCGATCACTCGCTGTTTACGCGCGCCGCGCGGGAGGCGGCGATGAGCGATGCGCAGCAATGGCTGCTCGAACGATTCTGCACGCCACCCGACCCCGCCGTGCGGGCGGCGCATGCGCGGCTTGCCGCGATGGCGCCGGCGCCGACGGCCGACCCGTAAGTTTTTCGCTACCTCCGGCGACCGGGGCACACCCGGCTCAGCCCCATCACGTTGCGTGACCGACGGGCGAGGCCCGCACCCGCCCGCCTACATTGAGGAATCCATATGAAACAACTGTTGCGCCGCATCCTTGCCGAATCCGTCCAGCTGAACGTGCGCGCGGACGCCTTGAGCGACGACGCCGACCTGTACGCGGCCGGCCTCGAATCGATCGCGACCGTCCACCTGATGCTGGCGATCGAGGAACACTTCGACGTCGAGATCCCCGACGCGTTGCTCACACGACAACTCTTTTCGAGTATCGATTCGATGGCCGACGCGATCGCGTGGCTTCAGCAACAAAAGGTGACGACATGAACCCACAGCTTGCACGGGAAGCGGCCCGGCGCGTCGCGCGGATCGCGGCCGAACACGCATCCGCCGTCGATCGCGACGCGCGCTTTCCGGCCGAGGCGATCGACGCGCTGCGCCGCGAGCGCCTGCTGTCCGCGCTCGTTCCCGCCGGCTTCGGCGGCGCGGGTCTGACGCTGACCGACGTCGCGTCGATCTGCGAAATTCTCGCGCACGGCTGCGCGTCGACCGCGATGATCTATGCGATGCACCAGAGCCAGGCCGCGTGCGTGATCGCGCATGGCGGCGAGTCCGCGTGGCAGCGTGGGTTCGTCGAGCGGATGGCGAGCGCGCAGTTGCTGCTCGCGTCGGCGACCTCCGAGGACACGACGGGCGGCAGCCTGCGCACCAGCGGTTGCGCCGTGCAATGCAGCGACGGGCGCTTTCGCATCGAGAAGGTCGCGCCGACGATCTCGTACGGCGCGCACGCGGACAGCATTCTCGTCACCGCGCGCCGCGCGTCCGACGCGCCGCCGTCCGACCAGGTGCTGATCGTCGCGCTGCGCGATCAGCTTGCGCTCGAACCGCTCGGCCACTGGGACGCGCTCGGCATGCGCGGCACCTGTAGCTCGGGGTTCCGCCTCGTCGCAAGCGGGGACGCCGCGCAAATCCTGCCCGCGCCGTTCGGCGACATCGCGAACCGCACGATGCAGCCGGTCTCGCACACGCTGTGGGCGGCCGTCTGGACCGGCATCGCGGCCGATGCGTTGCAGCGCGCGAGCGCGCATTTTCGCGCGCAGTCGGTCGCGAGACCGAACGCGGTGTCGCCGGCCGGATCGCGGCTCGTGCGCGCGACGGAACTGCTGCAAATGATGAAAGCGCGCGTCAGCGCCGCGCTCGCCGCCGCCCAGGCCGCGCAGGCGGCCGACTACGGCGGCGGTGCGACCGCGCTGCCGCTGTCCGCGCAGATGGGCTTCACGGCCGACATGAACACGCTGAAAACCGGCATCTCGTCGGCCGCGCTGCAAGTCGTGCACGAGGCGATGCTGATCTGCGGGATCAGCGGATACCGGAACGGCGGACGCTACAGCATCGGCCGTCACCTGCGCGATCTTTATTCCGCACCGCTGATGATCAATAACGACCGTATCGGCCAGAACACGGCCAGCCTGCTGCTTGCGCAACGGCCATCGGTCTCCATCGAGGCATGACATGAAAGCAACCACTGCATCGTTCGACCCGGACGCCGCACGCGGCGAAGCCGCCGCGCCCGATTTCCGTCCGGCGCTGCGCGAGCGGCTGATCGCCGCCGGCCTGCTCGTCGATACCGGCGAAAACGGCCTGTACGGACGCAACCATGTGTACGAGGCCATCGCCGACGGCCTGACCGCGCTGATCACGCGGATGGCCGCGGACCAGCATCCGGAAGTGTTGCGCTTTCCGCCCGCGGTGCCGCGCAAGGACTTCGAGGACAGCGAGTATCTGAAGAACTTTCCGCATCTGGCCGGCACGATCCACGCGTTCTGCGGAAACGAACGGGACCATCGACGCCTGCTGGAAGCGCTCGACGACGCGCTCGCCGATCCCGGCGACGAACGCAGCGAAGCGTGGCTCGGTCAGCAGAAGCCGACGCGCGCGGTGCTCACGCCGGCCGCATGCTATCCCGTCTATCCGGTCGTCGCGCGCCGCGGCCCGCTGCCGGAAAACGGCGTGACGATCGACGTGCTGTCGTACTGCTTCCGTCACGAACCGTCGGTCGACCCGACGCGCATGCAGATGTTCAGGATGCGCGAGTACGTGCGGATCGGGCGGCCCGACGACGTGCTGGCGTTTCGCGCGACGTGGATCGAACGCGGCCGCGCGCTCGCGCGGATGCTGCGCCTGCCGGCCGACCTCGACATCGCGAACGACCCGTTCTTCGGCCGCGGCGGCAAGATCGTCGCGGACAGCCAGCGCGTGCAGGAACTGAAATTCGAACTGCTGATCCCGGTGACGGATCCGCAGCGCAAGACCGCGTGCCTGTCGTTCAACTATCACATGGATCATTTCGGCTCGATCTGGAAGCTGCGCTGCGCGGACGGCGCCGTCGCCCACTCGGGCTGCGTCGCGTTCGGCATGGACCGGCTCACGCTCGCGCTGTTGCAGCATCACGGCTTCGACGTCGACGCGTGGCCGGGCGACGTGCGCGACGCGTTGTGGGGCGACGCGCGCGAGCGCGTGGCCGCGGAACTGGCACAGTGCGTGTGACGCGCGGACGCGGACACTGACGCGGGCCGTCGACGCGCGAGCCGGGGCCGTCGCGCGGCCCGGTCCGCTAAAACCGGAACTTAAGCTGGAATCCGAGCGTAAACGGCAGGTTGTCGGACGGAATCGGCGGGATGACGATCACGTTCACGCCGACGCGCCGGTACGCGGCCATCAACACCGGCGCGACCACCGGACCGATCGAGTGATGGTGGCCGAGGCCCCAGTTGCCGTAGTTGTAGCCGGAAATGATGCCGCCCATCGCCGCGAGGCGCACGAAGCCCCAATGCAGGAATTCGGGCGCCCACACCGCGCCGCCGTACCACGACGGCCGCCGCAGCGAGTTGCGGAATCCGCCGACCGTTAACGCCCATTGATCGCTCGGCCAGCATTCGACACCGAGTCCGGGATTGAACTGTTCGAAGTCGGTGCCCGGGTCCGGATCGATATGGTACGAGCCGACCATCGCATCGACCCACAGGCCCGCG
>Ga0164242_10003611_pt1 | contig 17593 bp, 7 predicted proteins | sample OricomgcompostMG_FD_108783 | JGI IMG/M metagenome (GOLD analysis project Ga0164242, IMG submission 108783) | Miracle-Growth compost microbial communities from Emeryville, California, USA - Original compost - Miracle growth compost (MG) ...
ACAGGCATATAGACACCACCACCCCCAATAACCCCACCCGCCAACGGAGCCACCCCAGGACCTACCCCCGTCCTCCCCCGCGTCTGCGTGGACTGCGCAGCAGTCGCGTCCCTCCAATCCGGATACATCATCCCTCCACCACCTTCAGCCACCGCGGGGGCAGGAGGAATCTGCGCTTCCCGCGGCCGGGCTGCGCCATCCCGTCTTAGCGACGCCTCGGTGAGCGTGCCGGTGCGGGATCCGCTGGCCACCGATCCGCCGCCGTAGACGAAGGGCGGGCTATCGCCGCGAGTGGTGGCGGTCGACGACGTGCGTCTGCCGGTGCTACGGCCTCGCGGCGCAGGAGGGTCGACGATGATTAGCGATGGGGGAGTTCGCTCTGGCGAGGGGGGTGGAGATGGTATGTGAATCGCGCGGCGACGGGGTAGGTTTTTGTAGGTCGCCGGAGGTTTCGGGCTGGGACTGCCGGCAACCGGGTCGGTACGACCCGCGGAACCGGCGTTGTAGTTGCTTTTGGGGTAAGAAAACTTATTTGTCCAACTAGACGAGACCCTTTCTCGACTCCGTTCGCGCGGTCGCTGGGGTGGGCTGTATCTCCAAGCTGAGGGCCGCGGATAATCTCCAGGGTCTCCGTGGCCACCGTTGTTATTATGTCCCAATCCGGGACGGCCTCCGTGCACAATCGGCGGTCTCCGTCTCCAGTATCCAGCCTCCTCATACCGTGACCCTGAGCCCCAGGAGCTTCTTTCCGATGATCGGTCACGATATGGAGGGTGAGAGTACTCCCTATGTTGCCGAGATTGTTGTCCCTGATAAGCGGCAGGAGGGTCTGAGACTCTAAGGGAGGAAAATGCCGTCTCCAAAGATGGAGGGTCGTGGGGGGCACTGTAAGGTTGGGTTGAATGCCTGTAGGGTGGAGGGAATGGCCCATAGACATTCGATGGTCTCGGTGTAGGAAAGGATATGGGAGCGTAGGCGTTATCCACGGTTGGTTCAAGTTCCTCCCCTGATTCCAGATCATGAAAGAGGCCATGGTCGCTGTAGAATGCTTGGGTGGTCTGTGTGTATGGCGACAATGGCGACAAGGTGGTTCGTGGTCTTGACTCAGGAAAGAATGGAGCAGCATAGATGTCTCCCTGGGGGCGTTGGTTTCTCCGAGGAGGGTGGCCCATGTTCAGGAACGGTATTTGCCGTTGTGGAAGGTCTTCCCACTCCTCGACTTGACTAACCTGACTTCTCGTAGTCTTGAAGCTCTTGCTTCTTCGAGTGAAACTAGCACATGTAGAGTTAACTCTCGTTGACCTGTCCCAACTATCGTGTCGTCGGGAACAAGGTCTCCTAATCAGAGCATATTCATGCCCGTTCTATGTAGGATCTGTTAGTTCACCACACACCACATACACAAAATAAGGCTTTGGGTCAGTTCGAATAGGACAGAAAGCCTCACCTTTCCCCAAGATTGACGCAGACCCAGGGCCGCTCCTATGCGAGGGAGCACACCGGTCCAACCACCGCTGCTCGAGCCGGCACGACTGGTGCACACGTCAGTCACGAGGACAATCTCAGGACACAGCGGAGTGCTCACCTTGACTTCGATGAGTGGTAGGTGGTGTGATATTTCCGGGAGCGCGATCTCCCGGTTCGTTTCCCTATTCCCATCTCGACGTAAGACATTGCACAAGCGGATGGCGGCACTTTAAAGCCATAACCAGGGTAACGGGGAAGTGGTCATTATATAGATAGGTAGATTGGGCTGGAGACCGCCATCGCCTCTTCCCATCGCATCCCCCGTTAGCCATTCACTACCATAGACAATAGGAGTCCTCTCGGACGAAGCTCCACTCCGGTCACATTTCCTCCCTCCACCAACCAGCGAGCGTCACTCGCCGGGCTGAGATGAACCTGGACTCCGCAGGGCTGCCTTCGTCAGACCTCACCTTAGGCCAGATGGCCGTAGGTCAGTGAATGAGCGACCTCACATTTAAACCGACAGAAGCCCCCCACGCCAGCACCACTCAAACCACTCAACCATGGTTTGCTAGGGGCTGAATACTTCGTTGAGGCAACAAGGCGGCCGTATGGAGTTGTACTTGGGCAAGCGACATATGCTACTGGCTAACCCGAGACGGGAACAAGATAGGACAGACATCTCGGTAGGCTCTGTCCCAAGGTGTACGTGAGGCAGCAGAGATCACAGCCTTGACAACATTGTGAGAGTGACCCCGCAGACAACTGCCGGGAGTACAGCGTCACACTGATCGGCCACTCGACCTGTCTAACTTGGAATACACAAAGCGTGGTCAGTGGATGTAACTGTGAGTCAAGTCATTGGAACGAATAAGCTATCGTCCCAGATCTAGGGCGAACGGGACAACAAGAACTTCACGCAAATGTCACACCAGCCTTACAAGACGGCCCATCTCGTGAACACCTCAATACCATTTTCTCGGTTATCAACATGCAGTAGCACTCTCTGATATTGCATAGCAGCTAAACAAGCTTAGAAATCAAACAATAACTAATACGCCCCTATCAATGCCAATCCAAAAAGACAGCCCCCCGCCGAATCGACGCCATGCAAGCTACCGCATATTACCTGGACATCCGAACACACACACAGCCGCTATCTCACAGGAACCCCTTCGTCAAACTCGGCGCCCTCCCAATACTGCTCTTCCGCCTCGGCACATCAACTCCATTCTCATCCACCACCGCGGTCCTCCACGCCGCACCTCGCGCACGCACGCTCCCCCCACCCATAACGCTCCCGGCAACGCTCCCCATCACAGACCCCGCGCCGCCGCCGGCCCCCTTCTCCATCCTCAGCGACTTCCACCCTTCGAGCTCGCGCTCGAGCTTAAGGGCCCTGTCCTTCTCCTCGCGCAGCTCGCGCTCCGCCCGGCGCGCCGACAGCTGGTTGGCCGACTCCGAGGCCTGCAGCTCGTCGATCGTCCGGAGCAGCTTGTCCGCCTTGTCGCGCATCCGGCTTACGTCGTCTTGCAGCTGCGAGTTCTGCTTGTCGCGCCGTTCAATCTGCGTCTGTAGGTCCTTGACGACGCGGTCTACGTTGCGGACTGAGCGCTGGGACTTGCTTCGCTCGGTTTCTTGGTCTTCGAGCTGGGATTCGAGCTGTTTCGTCCATGTTAGCTTCGGGGTGGTCACAGGGAAGTGTTCCTTTCGGTTTATAGCTTACCTCTTGAATGCGCTTGTGAAGGAATTTGATATCCTGGCTGGCACTCGAATAACCCTTGGTTTCGAGGTCAATGAGCTTCAACTGCGTCTCATTCAGCGTCTTCTCCAGCGCCGCCTTCTGCTTCTGCAGCTCCACGCTCATGTCCCTCTCGCCGGCCATATCCTTCTGCATCTCCGAGGCCAGCGCCTCCGCGCGCCGCATCTTCTCCACCGCGGCGGCGGCGATGTCCTGCTGCTGGGCGAGGTTGGACTTGAGCTCGAGGATCTCCCTGTCCATGCTGGCTGCGTTGCGCAGGGACGGGCTCGCTCCCTTCGCGAGCTCGTCGAGGCCGGCTTTGGCTTCCTCGAGACGGGCCTCGACGCTGCGCTTCTCGCGGAGGAGGGAGTCGCGCTCTGAGCTCGCCTCGTCGACGGATGCGCGGAGCGAGCGCACCTGCGAGAGGAGGTTGACGATCTTGCCCTGGGCGTCGTTGTGGGCGTTGACCGCTTCGTCTCTGGAGGATACCACATCTGAAAGAGTCGCCTCGAGGCGGGACTTCTCCTTCGACCACGTAGAACTGTTGAGAACTTCGTCATCCCACTTAGATCGTAGCTCATCAAGCTCATCCCGTAGTCGCGTGATCTCCGCCTGCTTGAACAGCTTCTCCTCACGGGCGAGATCTAGCTCGTTGGCAAGGGTTGCAAACTCGGCCTGGTATTTCTTGCGCGTTTGCTCCATGCTGGATTCCTTGTCTTCGATGTCCATAGCTCGCTGATTCCGGTAATCCTCCAGTTCGTGTTGCAACCTCTTCTTAGCCTGTGTCGCGGCCTCAAGATCCGTCGACATGTCCTCAGCCTTCTCCTCGAGCCTCTGGTTCTGGCGTTGGAGGTCTTCGATGCTCGCATCTAGGCGCTTACGTTCAGACATAATCTCCGCACAGGTATCCTCGGCCTCTTTGGCTTGAGTCTTGGCGAACTGCTCGGCGCGATTGGCTTTGAGGACGGCAATCTCGGCTTGCTCTAGCTTGTTGAAGTATTCGTCGGCTCGACTCTTGTAAAGATTGAGGCTTGCTGTGACATCCACAACCCTCGAAGTCTCCGCATCTAGACGTATCTGGAGATCGGCGAACTCCTGTAGCAGCTGGTTGCGGCTGGCGGCTTCCTGTTCTCGGGAAACTGTCATCTCCCGGAGGTCGGACCTAGTATCACGAAGGTCCACCTCCAAGTTCGCCCGATCATGCCTCAGCTTGTCGAAGTGCTCTTTGAGCTCAGTCAGCTCCGCCACAGCATCGTTGTGGCTGTGATGAAGCGATCGCCGGGATTCTTCCTGGCTGTTAAGGAGGTCGAGGATCTCCTCATGCGACTTCGTTTGGATGTCACGGAGAGACAGCTCACCCGTTCGGAGTGCCCTCTCGAGCGCAGACACTTTCTTAGAAGAGTCGTCGAGCATGTCATGGAGGCGGCTGTTTGCCTTTTCCAGCTTCTGGACCCGTCGAAGCGATGGACTGTCTTCGGGGTAGTTGTCTGGTCCGGGCGTCGAGCGCTCAACCTGGCTCCGGAGATGGCGGTTCTGCATCTCAGCTAGTTGAAGCTGGTTCTGAAGTTCCTCGACCTCAGCCTTGAGATCCATGCGATTATTGAAGCTGAGGATGTCTGCGGTCTTGTCTGACCGGATGGAGTCATGGTGCTGGTCGTGCTCGTTGTTACCGAACCGACGGGTAGGCGTCGAGGCGTTTGAATGGTTGCGCCCATTCATTTTTGATTGCTTGCGGGTCGGCGATCCGTTGAAAGGGGCCGCGTTAAGGCTGATTTCTTCGAGCCTTGGGCGGTTAGGCGAGTCGTTCCTAGACGCTCTCAGTTCTGTAAGTTGAGCCTCAGCATTGGCCCTTCCAGCCGTCTGGACACGAAGGTTCTGCTGCAGGTCTTCAATCTTCCGGACCAGATCGAACGTTTTGCTATCGATCTTATCGTTGGCACAGTCTGCCTGAACTCGAGGTACGCAGTCGGGGTCGACAGTCCTCAGGGCGTTCAACAGTTGAGACCGAAGCTCCTTCAGTTCCTTGTCCCGGCCGTCGAGGCTTACTTGCAGAGTCCGGACGGTTCCCTGAGCCTGGTTACGCAACTGCCGCTCCGACTCAATTGTCCTGTTGGCCTCGGCTAGCTGGACATTGGAGTTTGATGACGCCTTCTCTGCGTTGCGGCTACTCTTGACCTCGCGTGCCACCTCGTGGTTGAGATCTTCGAGACTTAACTGCAACTTTTCTACCTTCTTTTCGAGAGCAGCAGTCATGAGCTGGGATTCACCGAGCTGCTTGTTGAGTTTGTTGTTCTGTTCGTCAAGCCTGGCCTTCTCCCTTTGAAGAACCTGGATCTGGCCACGGGAAGCCTCGCTTGCTCTAGAACTAGACCGCGCAACCTCGAGGCCCTTCTGCTGTAGCTTGTTGAGCAGCGCGCGGTTGTCATTCTCCGACGCCGTCAGCCGGCTCTTCACGGTGTGAAGTTCCCGCTCCATACGCTCCTTTGCCTGATCGTTCTTGAGCCCGAAGTCGCCGGAAGAGACTATAAGCTTGTTGAGGTCTTCGATCTTGTGATTGAGCTTCGCGCACTCGTCCTCAAACCACTTCAGCCGGCCCTGCGCGGCCTCGAGATCGCTTCGAAGGCTGTTCTCCCGATCCAAGGCGAGCTTGGACGCGGCTCGCTCGCCGGCGACGCTCGCCTCTCTTCGTGCTTCCTCGGCCTCAGACTTTGCTACTCGAAGGTTTCGGATCTCCTGGCGAGCCTCGTCGCGCTCTTTCTCGGCGGTGGTGCGAGCTTCCATCGCTCGCCGGAGAGTATCCTGCTGCGCATAAAGCTCTTTTTCGATGATGATTTTCGATTCGTTTAGATGGTCGAACTCCTCCTGCAAGGTCTCAAATTTGTGCTCTCCAAGTAAAAGGACATCGTCACGCGACTGCCGTTCTCTACTAAGATCCATCTGAGTCTTGTAAAGTTCGTCCTTCAAGTCCTTGATCTGCGACTCTAGAACTTGGCGGTTTTGGTCTGCCTGGGCGTCTTCCGAGAGCCTCGCTTGCAGCAGTTTCCGGGCGTCTTCCGCCTCACGGAGGAGTTGAGACTGCTGAGACTTCATAGCGACAATCTCAGCTTGAACGTTGCGTAGCTTCTCCGCAGCCCTTTCCTTCTCGGCGCTGAGAGCCTTCTTTTGATCCTCGACACTCCGCCGTTCCATCTCATACTTCTTGTTGTCGTTGCGCAGAAGGGCAAGCTCCGACTCCTTCGCCCGCACTAGATCCTCGTAGTCGGTTGAAGTCTGAGAAAGTTGGGAAAGCTGTTGTTGAATCTCGCGGTTCTCGATACCGAGTTGTTGTGTCTTCGACTTAGCTACCTGGAGCTCCTTCTGAGTTGCCCTAAGCTTGACTTCGAGGTCTTGGTCGACCTTTAGAAGCTTAGTCTCAAGGTCTCGAACTTTGCGGTCCTTGAGCGAGAGCTGGCTTTGGAGCATCTTGACCTCATTATCCAGAGCCTCCTCCTGCTCGCTTCGTTCAGCCTGCGACTGAGAGATGTCTTCGATGGCAGCCTCGAGATCGGAAACTCGGCCCGCAAGCTCAGACTTTTCCTCTTCTAGCCTAGAGATCAAGGTGGCGGCCTGTTCAAGCTGGGTCCGATATTTCTCGACGCCTTCTTCGGCTCGGTTCTTGGCGTCGAGAACGCCGTCAAGCTGGTCCTCCAGTCTCTCCTGGTCCTCGAGCGCTCCGGCAAGTTTGTCTTCGAGCTCAACCTCCCGCATCTGGAGGCGCTTGAAGATCTCTTCCTTGTCCAATGCCAAGGCGCGTTCACTTTCCAAAGTTTGCTGGATCCTCATCATCTCAGTATGACAATTCCGCCGTTCCTCCTCGAGCCTTTGGCGATCGTCGGCTTCCTGGCGCATCTTCTCGTGGAGTTGTCGTATCATCTCTTCTCTTCGCTTGACTTCGGTTGCGGTGCGTGTGGCACCTAGAAGAGGCTTCATCTTGAGGAGTAGCTGCCACCATGGGTTCTCGCAGAGGTCCCTATATACGTGGAAGTTCCGCTGAATCACCCGCGTGGCTTCCGCCCGGTAGAGTCGTTTGAAGGCACTTCTGCGAGTTACGAAACCCCTTGCCAAAGACTGGAATCTGGACATTATCTCAGTGATCAGCGCATCGCGCTGCTCTTCCAGTTCAGCGAGGACGCCCGCGCGGAAGAAGACCTTGGTCAAACCGACTCGGTACAGGGTTCTGTCCAGACCGAGCTTCTCAAGCATCATCGCCGCCGCAGTCTGGCCCTCTAGGTATCCCTGGGGCATCCCTTGGCATAGGACCTCGTACCGTTGGCGGAATTCGGCGAAAGGAAGGCGGTTAGGGAAACCGGTCCTGGCAATGCGGATGCCTTCGAGAACACCATTGCAGCGTAGCTGGTCCAGAACTAGTAGGTTGTTGAACTGCTTTGGCCTCTTCTTGTGGTTGGGGATAATGCAACGGACGAAATGAGGGTGAGTTGAATGGAGCTGGGCCATCAGGCTTGACAGTTGCTCCTTGTGTCTCTGAGCAACAGTACGGAAAAGGCCTTTCTTTACCCTACTCCGAACGGCAGTCACTTCGTCGTCCTGGTCAGCACAATCGGCAAACAACGTTGCCATATGCTTATCCGTCGAAGCAGCGAGCAAACGCGTGATGTTGTCGTTCAGAGGGTCCTTGTTTTTCTCAAGCCAGCCTTCAGTCGAATACTCCACCGCGGCTGCGTAGTGTGTAAGAACGAAGCCAGCGCCAGCGTGAGAGGGCTTGTATTTGGGTGACTTCTTCTCCCATAAGGAGTTCAGCTTTTCAGTAAAGCTCCTGTCGGTTGCCTTTGGCATGACGGAATCTTCGTCAAGGCACGAGAAGATACCGATTGGATTGGGCAACTCAATCAAGTCAATCGTAGGCTGGAGATCCCGACCGAAGTCAATGAACTTCCACTCGATCTGCTCTCTTGCATACTCCTCCTGCTCGAGGACGAACATGTGGTGGTTGAAGAACTGCTGTAGTTTTTCGTTGGTGTAGTTAATGCAGAGTTGCTCGAAGCTATTGTGGTCGAAGATCTCGAAACCAGCGATATCAAGGACTCCAATGAAGTGGGAATCGTCCCTGCCCATGCCGTTACGGTCGAGTTGCCGGTTAATCCTGGCAACGAGGTCGCCGAACCCCCGTTCGTAGATGCCCTTTGCCAAAGCGTTGATACCGAGGCGTACTTGATCGGGAGTCTGCACCTTTTCAACCCATTCTCGACCGGCCTTCGCCTTTGGGTGTAGTAGGCCTTGCAAGAATGGATCCAGTGGCACTCCGAGTAGCTTGCAGACTTTGGCAACCACTTCTTTTGCATCGGAGGCAAGCCGTGCCTGGTCGGCCGACCTACTCTCTTTCATCACTGAAATGTTGCCGAGGTGGAGAACTGCGGCAACAGTCCTGAGGATTGAGGCTTGTTCCTTATCCGAGAAACCCATAACCTCAAATGCTTCCATCAGCGCTCCCCATTCTTCATGGTCGGAGACTCCGGAAATCGTGTCGTGGCCATCGCGAGTATAGGCAAAGTCTTCCACGTCCAGACCATCGAGCATGAACTCCTGCTTCAGTCTCCTATCCGCGCCCTTCAGGAGCTGATAGAAGACATGATAATTCCGCTCTTGTGAGTTGATCCGGACAACGCGCGACTTTTCGAGGAGGTACCAGTCGATGAAGGCACCAGCTATGCAGCCGGTGCGCGTAAACTCGATGCGGATGAACTTGCCGAACCGCGAGGAGTTGTTATTCCTCACCGTTTGAGCATTTCCAAATGCCTCGAGAATAGGATTCGCCCGGAGGATTTGGGCCGACAGGTTCGACTGCTGCCCCCTGTTCTTTGTAGGCGACTCAAAGCGTGCAACTGCAGCGAGATACTGGATGACCTTTTTGGTGTTCTCTGTCTTGCCGGCACCGGACTCTCCGGTCACGAGGATGCTCTGGTTTTGGCCCTCTTCGACTAGATTCCGGAAAGCTTCGTCGGCCATGGCGAAGATGTGGGGTTTCGTATCCTCTCGATTCCGGCCTTTGTACATGTTGACATACTCGTTTGAGTAAATGGGAAGAGGACAATAGGGGTTTACTGTCACCAAGAATAGGCCGGAATAGGTGTATATGAGGTCTGACTGGTATCTCATATGTAGGTTATGGACCACGGATGCTTCGTTCAGGTGGGTGAGCTCGGCCATGTCGTTCGCCTTGTCGAACTTTGCGGGGTTGACCTTGTCAACGCTCTCGGAGTCGACCTCTCGTTGCTATTTTCGGTGTCAGTTAACATCCAGACGCCCCAAGTCTTGATTTGCCGTTGCTTACGGTTCCATCGTCACATTGGACTAATATCCTATTCCCTCCGAGTTCCTCAACGACCCAGCCCTTGACGAAAGCCACCTGTGGATCCTTAAGCCACACGTATCTCTTGCCAGAGAAATCGTTCTCGCCTTCGATACCTCGGACAATATCTGTTGGCTTGCGCATCTCCTCCGTTTTTATGAAGGAGGGCGCAAATGTATTGGACGAGGGCGTGCCCTCCCTCGAGTAGGTCTTTGCATGGCGCGGTGTGCCCGAGCCGGGCGGGGCGACTGTGGTAGCTAGTGAGGCATAGGAATGGTTCCTAGTGTGCGGCGAGGGCGTGGACACTGATGGTTGAGGTGGCGGCGATCCGTATACAACGGACTTGGGTCTCCCGACGCCGCTCGGAGCTGGTGAGGCCGAGGCATTCCTCGAGAAGGGGTTATTGCGGACAGAGGTCATTATGGTCGTAGTAAGTAGGGATCTGAGGTCGGATGGTGATCATAGGAGTTTCGTGTCGTGGAGTAAGGGAAGTTGAAGTATCTCCTACTCAAGGGGCGCCGCAGGCCGATCGTGTAAACATTGAACCAACGAATGTCCAGGGCGTGGTCATAACAATCCGCGAAAGGTGCAAGATAGCGCTCGTCGGCAATTCGCGAACGTCTGAGAATAATAAAGCACGAAAAAAACAGAGAGAATGTACGCGTAATTGAGCGAGGGAAAGCCGGCTCGATTTGTCGGATTGGTAGTTAGTGAAGAAGTTGCTCGAGAAGGTGTGCTTCGAGATCCCGCCTCAAGAATGTGTGGGTGTTTTGGTTGCTGTGACCACAGGGGTGGTAAAGTAAACAAAGCAGCGCATGAGGTCAGAGTGGCCCGTGCATGCCAAATCAGAAACGGACTAGCGCGGTTTCGGTCAACGACTAAATAAATCCCACTCAAATCTGTCGTCAACCACGACGAATCCCGAAACAAGTTGAGAATTGAGAAAATAATACTCCACGATCATCGATGCCCTTCGCGCCGCTTCGCGTTATTTCTTGCCTTGCCAATAAACTATTATGTGGGCATGTGCCGTATGTCAGGAGAGTCCGACGATTTCGGATTCCCCAATCGACGCATATCATGTACGCAGAGCCGATTCCCCCCTGTCGTATGCTTTTCCCAAGCTGCTGTCCAGAAGATATCATTGTCCTGGGTCGTGTGGCTAGTTTCGCTACAGGGGAGCTAAGAGTAGGTATCGTGGGAAGTGCACGCAACATACCCCCTATGCTCGTGAGGTAAATAGCCCAGGACTGTCTCACTGGGCTTGTTCTTGTGCCTCTTCCTGCGCCTATCCTCCACCCTGTGCCTGTCCTTCGCTTCGCCATAGGGCTATCAGTACTATCCTGGGAGCCTGGCAAAACAATGTTATTACCTAGGGTCTCGAGGTAATAGCTGAACAAACCATGACCGAGGATGGCGAGACTTGGAACCATCACACTTCTGCCATTCCAGCTACTCGCCGAAACGACGATTTCCGCCTCATCCGTGGGACGCTTGGCTATGCAGCATCTGGTGCCATGAGTGGCGGGGTGAGTAACCGGGGTTTTAGTCACGATGGCATAAAACTAAACAACGACATGTAGCAATGAACATGCTCTATTCCCAGGGCACACCCACATCCCCTAGACCACATGGGCAACTCCCGATTTCGGAGAGGACCCAAATACATGTCCCAGGTAATTTTGTTAAATGCCGTTGTGATGGAGAGAAAGTTGACCGGTTGCCGATATCCAGCCATCAGGGTACTTGAGTAGGGAGGTACCTCACCTGATACGTGATACCTGATGCTCGTAAGAATCGCAGGCTTAGACCCGCGGCGCCTAGGAGTAGGCCTGGTTGGTCGGGCTCAGGTGGCGCGAAGTCACGACTTAGTACCTAGGGTAAGATAGCCAAGAGCCTGGATGCTGGACGCCATCCCAGAGCCTGGATGCTGGATCTAGGAGCCAGAAGCCGGGATTTAGGACCTGAAAGGTCGGGGAGGCCAAGGAGTGGTACGAAAACCTCCAGTATATATTGCAGTCGAAGAAGCCCAAAAGTGTTGGATTAAGATGGTAGCATGACTACAAGCGAAGTATCGGGATACCTGCTGAGATTCGTGACTTTGGTTCTAAGCGCGCGCTAGGCCCACCCCTCCGTCTTTTTTTAGTCACAGCGCTGCGGATCCACCCAAGCAACTTCCAAATCCCATTTTCTCGCGACACCGAACTTGCTTGGACAAGCTGCAATCAAGCGCACACCAAACTCGAGGAGGCAAGCGCTTAACAAAAAGCAGCAACTCGTCTGTCACCGCCGGCGCCCCCCTCCCCCCGAATTTTCTTATATCCCATTAAACCCCGACACTAACGATGGTAACAAAAGGCTCCGTGTCGTAATCGAAAAACCAAACCTATCCGCGGCCTTGGACGCCCATCTGAACCATCCTCACCGTTAAACAACATAATTATCGCCACCATGTCACAGTACCCCCATGGCGGGTATGGCCAGCAGCCCGTTGGCTATGCTCCCCAGTATCCATATCCGTACGCGTATCAAGCGCCAGGGACATACCCACCACCAGTCTACGGCTCGCCGACGCAGCCCCGAGAGGCGGCTGGGCTCTACGCAACGGCGCAAAATGCGTTCAACCAGAATGCGAGCAGGATTCCTGGGTTAGGAATCGCGGCAACGCCGAAATCTGCGAGTCCGTACAACCCTGCAGGCGCGTCTACTACCTGGAACCAGATCCAAACCCCTTCCTTTCCGGCAGGCGCGCCAGGCTCTGCACCCCAACCTCCTGTCGGCCCACGTGCCTTTTTCGCACAAGGATCGAGAGAGAACTTCCCTTCCGCACAACAACCCGCCCCAAGCTCGACGCAACTTCCCGATCCCGATGAACTACAGAAGAGATCTAGCGACGATATGGAGGAGGGTGAACTCAGTGAAGGACAGTTTGAGGACCTATACGAACCGAGGGAACCTGCTTCTCGCAGTGTAAACCTGGTCCCACCACACAAAGACGCGTCGAACACAGACCTGAGTCGCGGCGCCAGTGTTGTTGATACACCTGAGGCCGGATTCTATGCGACAGAGGAGGAGGAGGTGGTGACAGCGAGAGCTGGAAATCACACGGATGCAGGTGAGTTGCCCAGGATATCGAATCATGCATCCCAGGTGCCAACAAACCAAGCTCGAGACCGGTCAGGGTCATATTCCCCCTATTTGTCCCCCAGAGAGATCCAGTCCGACAGAACTCCGAACGTCAGAACTCCGAACGATGGCTATCTGAGTCCACAAGGTTAGTAGCTTAGGGCTGATGAAGGGAACCAACGCTAACTGTTACTTCTAGCCCGCCAACTCCCGCAAGGCACAACAACGACAAAGGTCAATGAGTACATTCAATCAGTGCCTGGACTGCAACATGCCACCAGCCGAGGCTCAAACAGTTACGCTGCCAATAAACCCCCGTCTCCCAATCCCCACGCAATGCAGGGGTCGATGGAGAAACAGTGTACTTTCAAGACTTTGGATGAAGCTAAGAAAGAGGCCCAAAAGGCAATACTACGGCTGTGGCCCCTTGGCGTTAAATATCAGCACTACCTCGATGAGGGATTTGATGAGAAAGTGATCAAGTCTTTATTTGACGCACTCCATCTCGACATTTCCACAGGTAGACCGAAGGAACCAGAACCCCCGACAGCTCCAGCACAGGATTTGGGCGCCAAAACGCATGACCAGGCCACGCCAAGTTCTAAATCCCCCTCCGCAGATGCACAACCTCTAGCACAGCAAACCAAAGCAAAAGCAATGGATAAGTCAGAGGAACGAAAAGATCGTATTGCTCGACTCCTGGCCGCAAAGGCTGGGAAAGCGGCTCCCGCCCAAACAAACCCAAACCCGCCGGCGGCGACCACGCCGAGTGGGCCTTCCGCCCCGGCGGGAACCCTCAGGACTAGGGAAGACAAAGAGCTGCTGCTCCAGCAGAAGATGGAGGCTCTGCGAAAATCACGAGAAGCTCGTGCACAGAAGGTCACGTCGGACAACAAAGATACTCCATCCGTGGTGCCTAACGGCAATGAAACATCAGTTTCTGCCCTTCCACGGCCAGTACCGGACCTCGTAGCCTCTCCTGAGCCTAAGAGCACCAGTATCTCAGCTACTTCTAGTGCTTCTCCGGCAAAGCATGCCTCGCCAGAGGAAGCGCCTCAGGAGTCAGCCTCCATCCTGGGCCTCTTCTCGTCAACTCCGCAACCGATAGAGCCGACTAGTCAGCGTAAGCGTCCTGTTGCCATGGATTTTGTTGATTATCCGTCAATGGTGGGGACCCTCAAACGGCCTTTCGGCCAAGGCCGGAAAGACTCCTCGCTAGTCATCGATGTCAGTGACGGATCTGACGAAGAAATGGATATCGACATGGACGAGGATTCGCCCATCGAGCCCACCTCGAACATTCAACGCGCCGACAGCTCTGCGCGCCCAGGGCCTTCGATCCGCGATTTCCCGCCCTTGACGGACATGTCGCAGCGACAGTACTCCAGCCCCGCCCCATCAATTAAGACCCCGCCTACTGGTCCGTCAAACGGGAAGAAGCGGCAAACCGAGTTGGACCGGAAGGAAAGGGAGATTCAGGAAATGCGACGCAAGATTGCTGAGGCTGAAGCGAAACGACTGGCGAAGAAGGCTTCAGGAGGCTCGCAAACCCCAAATCCACCCGCCATCACACCCCCGGCCCCCAGGGATGACGGAACGTCACGGCCAGCTGTACGCCGCGTCAGCTCCTTGGGCGACACCCGAGTACCTGATGGTCCGTCAGCGCAGCTACTCGCCGAGGCTGTCTCAGCGACGCTTCCCAAGCCTTCGGAGATACGCAACAAGGATGGGCTACGAGCAGAGCGCCGGGGGCGCATCTCAAGTCTCGACCTACCTCGCGTCGACGGAACCCTACATGAGAAGATGAGCAGGCTCAAACGTCTTCAGGAGGAGCAAGCCAAATTGCAGGCAGAGATCGAAGCTAGCCTGGCGGAAAAGAACAAGTTAGCCGACGAGCTGAATCAGTTAGACGAAGAGACCCCAGCCGAGTCTTCGCAAGAGGATGGGCAGCTTGTCGAGGACGGTCCGGATGAAACTGGGGCGGTGTTGCCCGAGTCCGAGATGGCCTCACCAGGCAAAACGTCCACTTCCCCTAGCGAGGAAGCTGGTCCTGTTCACGATACTCCGCCCCAAGAGGAGGCAGCGCCCTGTCCGATGCCGGTGACTCAGGACCGCTCTGAGCCCTTAGCTGATGCTACCAAGGTTCTTGGACAGGATCCCCAGCATGGTAACGAAGACAATGAACCTACCATTGGGGCCACTTCCCCTGACGCCGTGCCCGGCCCCGTACCCAGCCCATCCCCACAATCATCTGTCCCTGATCAAGAGCCGGTCACATCTGGCTCACCCGCCCCATCCGAAGGTGGCCAGCTTGCAGCTGAATCTGCAAACCCAGACACAGCGGTGAACAAGCCTACCCCAGCTGAGGCCCCACAGGGAGAGAACAAAACGACATCCGAAGGTTACGAGCCGCCGGAGCCGATCGAACCTGACACGGCAGACCACATGACATTAACCTCGTCGCCCTTCAGCCCTGCCCCCGCTGCCGACCCTTCGACTCTCCAAAACGCCGATGACGCACCTCGAGATACGACAGAGGCTCTTCCACTACCAACTCAGATCTCGAGTGCTGCACAACCTCGGGAGGCCATCCAAGAGATGGAGGATAAGATCTCATCCAGCGAAGTAACCTTCAACTCCGCCCTGATAAAGGCCATATCGTGACTAATCTTGACAGGTCCCAACCGCCCTGCAGCCGAACCTCGAGTCGACCTTTTCACCCTATGAGAGCCCCTTGCAGAACTTCCGAGCCTACAGATTCCACCGTGATTTCCGCAGCACAGTTGCCGGTGGTCTCAAGTCATTGACGTTTAGTAACAGAATCGACCCGAACAAGGCGATTTGTCCATTCGACCTTAGCGGTCAACCCTGTCCGCAGGGGGGCTCTTGTCAATTCCAGCACTTTGAGTCGATTGCCGTACCCGGTGAGTGTCCCATACATCTCGACAATTAACTAATGCCGAATCTTTTATTGCCTCAACCCCCCCATTATCGCTGACTCCTACTCCCCTGTGCCTTTCAGATGACCAAATCCTCCTCGAACTCGGCAAGGCCGACGATTACACAGGGGAACAGAAAAATCGATTCATCCAGGGCCTCCGAGAGCTCCTGCAGAACTTCCGTGCCAACAAGATTAGAGATTTTGAGACCATCGCTAACGGGATCATCGAGTTCCGATCTCGATTTCTTGGCGATGAGTCCAAGATTTTGCAGCTGGAGGGCGTCGCCATCTGACCGATCTTCATCATATCGCTACGCGAGCATCATCCGAAACCGTCGACGACAGTAGATCTATTATTGCGTTTCCTTTTCCCGTTCCCATCGCATCCCTTCCCCGGCGTCGCATTGGCTTATATCCTTATTTTGCATCGTCGCGGCGCTTGGAGCGTGGCCCATGGCCCCATGAGCCCAGAACGGCTCGTTTGCGTTTTTTTTTCTATCTTACCGTTCATCATAATCCCCACCACCTCCCGTTTGGCCCCCCAGAGTCTCCGTTGCACAACCACGGAGAGGGTGGGTGGAAACTAGGCGGCGTTGTAGGAATTCGATACCCAGCTTTCAAAGAGCTTGTAAGAGTTAAGAAGAGCCCACAACGGGGGCGAAGATGGGTCGTGGCAGAGGATGGGGAAAAAAGAAGAATGAAGATGGAAGCTCTCACCCCACGTTCACCCACGTATGCCAGGCTTCAAGAAGAAACATGGCCCAAGACTGAGACAGAGAGCATTCCTAATCCCGCCCTGGCACTAGAGAGTGCCTTGCGGTTGAATCGTCTGTCAGTCGCATAATATCTGAGTCCATACTGGTATAATACACAAACGTTTTTCCAATGCTTTAAGTCCAGTGAAACTCCAATCCATTATCGTGCACGTATCACACGGAGTCTTCGTTCGTCATCCATCCGTTCTATTTATCCACAACTTCTATGAAGCTCGGTGTACTCATCTCGAGGGGCTAGATGGAAACTAAGTTTTGCAAACCAGAGAGTGTCCAGCATCTACCTAGGTATACAGTAATAATATATGTCGAAAGTGCGAAATAGGAGAATCTATAATTTGGAGTCCATAGCTTTCGTATGCTCTCCGCCGCCCTCCTTTAATCTGATAACACCCTGGTGAACGTTAGTCAATTGCCCGGATGAAGTCACCGGGAAGAGGCCAACTTACTTCTTGCATACAAGTCGCCAACAGCGTGCCATCCTTGCTGAAAATGCGCTGCGTGACGACTCCCCTCCCGTCCCCAGACCAAGGACTCTCCATCTCAGACAGCATCCACTCATCTGCGCGTACCTTCCTAGGCTCGTGGAAGTAGATGGTGTGATCTAGGCTGACCATCATGCCGACTTCCGGCTGGCCCTTCATCGTCTCCACGTCGACACCCAAACCCTCCCAGTCGTTTAGCTTACGCACGTAATCCTGTAGGTCTGGCGACAGCTCGCTAATATCCTCGACCTTGAAAGGGAACCGCCACAGCCGGTGGATCCGTGTGAGAGTCCCGATGAAGTAACTATCGGACACGTACGCCAGCGCGTTGAGGTGCGCCTGGTGGCCCCCCTCGGCGGAGATCTTACCCCTGGCCCGGAACCACTGCCGCGTCTTCTTCACGTGCGCGTCGGGCGAGTCGCGGTTAGTGATGTCGATCCGGAAACTCTGGAACGGGCCCGTAGCGAGGGCGTCGGGCTCCCCGTCAAAGTCCTCTGGCGGTGGGCGCAGCGGTTGCCCGTCGGGGCCCACGGGCATGGGCGTGGTGTGGCTCACGCCGCCCCCGGAGCCGGCAGAGCCCTCACGCACGAAGGATATGGTGGTGGTGAAGATGCAGCGGCCCTTCTGGCGGGCCTGGACGGTGCGGGTCGCGAAGGAGCGGCCGTCGCGCACCTTTTCGACGTGGAAGAGGATGGGCAGCTCGTCCGAGCCGGC